>Ga0315287_10000307_pt1 | contig 42894 bp, 47 predicted proteins | sample YL17G11_0_MG_FD_205037 | JGI IMG/M metagenome (GOLD analysis project Ga0315287, IMG submission 205037) | Sediment microbial communities from Yellowstone Lake, YNP, Wyoming, USA - YL17G11_0 | ecosystem: Environmental > Aquatic > Freshwater > Lake > Sediment | place: USA: Wyoming | collected...
TTTTATTTTAAAATCAGAATTAGGGTCTAGTCCAATTAACAGTATAATAAGTTATGTCTCCTTCGTCATCTGCTATACCTATAAGCAAAGTTTTGCGTACAGAATGAGCAACGCGCATCATTGATGCAAATCCACGCCAATTGAATTTTTCAGATTCACGTACAGCATAAAGAACCCACTTTGCATGCTCTTCTCCAGGTCTTGCTCCACGTTCGTATACTCTAAAGTCTGCGCCGTACTTAAGCGCTGTTTTAGTTATGTATCCGCGCTTTCTTATGTCGGCGTAAACACAATATCGTGTCCAGAATCTATGATCAACTTTTTCTGTTTTCTTGATAAATGTTCTTACAGTTAATTGTTTTCCGCGATTATCCTTGACAATTATGTCTCCTTTTTCCATTAGGTAAAGAGCTTCAACCAATGACAATGTTAATTTCCTGTTTAGAATTGCGCCGAACCATCCGCTATTGAGGATTCTATTTGCATCAGGTTCTTCATGTATTACAACACTGTCTTTGGTAAATATACCGACAGCTTGTTCGGTTTCCATAAACAAACTAAGAAAATGAATCGTTAATATAGATTACTAATTCACAATTGATCCATTGGTCCTTGTGGCTGGTTCATTGTGTGTCTTGGGTTTGATTTCATGTATGTCCAGTATGTGTTTGGTTTTTTCTGATATGAAATAACTTTTTCAGTCCATACTTTTTTGTTCAGTTCTCTGTAAATTGTAAGTACTGCAAATGCAGTTCCAATCAGTGCAAGTGCAATCAATCCTGGAATATATACACCACCAATGTCGCCAATGAACATGCCCGTTATGCCACTATAATGTTCATCGTATTCGATAAGCAATTCTTTATCTAAAACTTTTGAATCTTCAGCGTAAATTGTTAATTCTGCTGTGTTGTTTTCTTTATTCTTTGGGGTCAAATTAAATTCAATTGTTTTATACTCGTTTAATCCTAATGTAAATGTTCTTTCCGAAACATTTACAGTAAGATTGTTATCGGCATCAACTACAATTCTGTAATCTTTTTCTTGATTTACTTCATTTGTAATATTGAATACATATGTTATTGGTTTATCCGCTGAATTGAATTTAACATGTTCAAATGATTTGCTCCAATTTACTGATGTTTCTTGATTAGCAGATTTTGATATAACAAGATTAACTGTTTTTGATTTGCAGGAATCTTCGCTGTTGCAAACATCTATGATTATAGGATATGTTTTTGCTGGAGTTTCTGACGCAATATCTAAAGTCAAGTTTATTCGTTTAGTTTTATTTGCTCCAATAATTACAGTATCATTTGTTGCGTAATTATCCCAGCCAAGTATATCTATCTTGTAAGTATCTTCTTCATTTCCTCTATTTCTAACGTCAAAATATGTTGAAGTCTTATTTTCTAATTCGACATATAAACTATCATTTTCTGTAGAAATAACGAAATATTTTACTGTAGACAACACTAAAAATACTTTTGAGTCAGTGTCTGAATATGAAGGGTTTGAAACTTTTACATAAAAATCGATTTGTTCTGCATCAGGAACCTCAACAGGTACTGATACTGTTATTTTTGAATTTGGTTGGACATAAGCAACATCTCCAGACCTAAATAATTGATTATTAACTCTGTACTCTAATTTGAACTGTGTTTCTTTGTTATTACTATTTTTAACAGTTACATAAGCATCAGTAACATCTCCAGGGTACAAAATGTCATTACTTAGTTCAACGTCGGTTATGCTTAAACTTCCATAGTAATCTGAAGTATCTGTTTGATTTTCATCGGAATTATCAGAATTTCCATTTTCAATATATACAATTAGATATGAAGGATCACTATAATCATCATCATCTGTTTTTGCTTGGATACCAACAACAAAGTTTCCATCGCCGAAATCACTCAATGAATATGTTTTTTCTACATCTTCAACATCGCCTGCGTTAACATCAATTTGTAATTTTGTTGGAGAACCAAAATTATTTTCGCCTTTCAAATAAATAGTCACATCATGGTCGTGGGTATCAGTATTTTTAATCCCAATATCAAATGTTATTTTATCTCCATTTATGCTATAACCTGTATCTGTTATTGTTATGACATCTGAACTAGTTTGTCCAATATCCAAATTTGCTGTTTCCTCAGTGTTTCCATCTATCTTTAATTTTATATCATATTGACCGATTTCGCTTAGGCTCATCATCTGGTAAAAATATGCATTATTACTATTATCTGCATTAATTAATTCTACTTCTGGTATTTCAGTTTTTACAAGATCACCAGTATCATTATATATCTTGAGTTTAATGTCAGAATCTCCTATTTCGTCGTCTGAATAAATATAACCGAATACAAGGAAATTATCACCTGGATTCACAGAATCACTATAAGGAAACACATCCATTTTAACATCTATAGCAAGTGCTGGAGCTAAAATTCCGAGCGCGATTACAAATAATAATGCAATTTTAAAGTTCAAAGTTCCACCCCTATATTTTGTTACTTTAAAGTAGTATATTTCTATTTATAAGGTTTACTCTTTGATTTTTAGGAAAAAAAAGAAACGTGGGGTCACAGGGATTTGGACCCTGATCCGCGGATTTCTTCAATCATCGTCTTTTGACTCAGTTCTCCAAAAGCGAGTTCTGGAGTCCGCTATTCTGCCAGGTTAAACTATGACCCCGACAAATGGAGAAAAATGTAAGAAACTTATAAAGTTTGGTATTAGGGACTCTCCGTAAACCATCCGCTTAATATTCTAAACGTAATTACTACTGGGTAGAATAGTAAAGGCAAAAGTAAAAATGAAGTTATTATTGCCATTATCAGGAAAATAGACATCATGATTGCACTGATAATTAAGTTTAATATGTAATTTAATGGATTCATGAGTACTATTTTAATTATAGTCACAACATCTATGGCACTCTTAAATTCCTTTGTGAGTGCATAGGTTATTATTGCTACTGGGAGAAATATAGAAGCTAAAAACGCAATAACTATACCTAAGAGAATTAGAACAATCGTGGGTGTCCCTAAATTTGGGGTGGCACCTGAAGTAGTCATGCTTGCGAGACTCTGTGGTGTTATTAATACTGCAGTCATAACAAGCAGGAGTGATGGTAATAGATATACTACTTCTATTGCGAATACAAAAAACCCATCGAATAGAAGCACTTTCCAGTCTTCCCATTCAGGCATAAAATCTGAACCTTTATTTGTCTCTCTTATAATTTTTACAACATAACCTTGCACAAGTAAAAATGGTATAAATAGAATGGAAAACAAAGTAAGCAGTGCTCCTATTACAAATGATTTTATGTTTGTGATTGGATATTTTAATGCATTAAGATAATTTAACATCTGTTATACCTCGCTTTTTACCAAACATAAGATACATAGGTAATGCTGATGCTGCAAGTATGATTGCTATTGCAAGCATTGTTTTGGGTTCGCCTGCAAATTTTAACGCAACCCCACCTAATATCGGGCCAACAAAATTGCCAACATCTTTAAAAAAAGTAACAATACCTGAAAAACATCCGCGTCCCATTTTGGGTGTAAAGTCAGACGCAGCTGCATTCGAAAGTAGGACTAACATAACTGTTGAAATGCCAAACAAGAACATTGTTCCTATGACAACTGGAACATATAATGTAAATGAAAGTATTGCTGTGCAAAGAGCTGATATACCAAGACCAACTACTGCTGCTTTATTTCTACCAACCTTATCAATAAAGCCTCCGATTGGCACCTCAAGCAGTACCGCGGGCAAGGTTGTTGCAGCTATAATCAGTCCGATTAATTCATAGCCTACCCCCACACTGTTAAGTATTATTGGGAGGAAACCTAGAACAATGTTGTTTACTCCGAATACTATTATCAGGAATATTGCAAGATAATAAAATACATTTCCCATTTTTGCTATGTCAAAAACTTCTTTCTTCATTAATGTGAAATAACCATCGTGCGTTTTGTGGTTCTTTTGTTCTGGCATAAACAATGTTATTACCATGAATGCTATGAAACAGAATATGCTAAGCAAATAAAATGGTGTAAAGAAGCTTACAGCAACAAGTAATCCTCCTAAGAGAGGCGATGCTGTTGCTGCAACATCATAAAATTCTGAGAATAACCCTATTTCTTGTGCTGCTTTCTTCTGCTCTATCTTGCTATAAAGATATGCCCAAATTGCAACCCACATTAATGCTCCAAAGAACGAGTGCATTACCCTTACAAAGAACAACATTGGGAAATTCGTGGCAAATGTATAACCAATTGTAATTAAAAGATATGCAGCAAGTGAGATTTGTATTAATTTCTTTGGGGATACCTTATCTATCAAAACTCCAAATGGAACATCAGAAAACAGTCCAACTATACCCCAAAGGCCAAGTATTACACCTGTCAAGAATAAATCGCCGGTTACATTGTTAATAAAAATCGAGAATATTGGTGTTGTTAGTCCCCAGCCGAATGCGAAGAAGAAGTATGCTGTGGAAATCGGTAAAAATAGTTTTAATGCTCTTTTATTATGCAATATCCTGAAAAAATCATTGAACGCCATGTACTAAAATAAAACAAAATGCTTAGATAAAGATTATGGTGCAGTTTATTTGTATGCATGAGCATTGACGTCTATCTTACTAAGCACATGAGAACCGTATACCCTTATCATATAAAATGTCATTATATTAGGTCCGCTGCCCCCATTTTTAATTAGGAATTCTAAATCTTTTTCAGAATATGCATTCGGTACAATTTGGGCCACAGTTTTCCAGAAAGCTGAATAATCAGATTTACAAGGCATAATGCCTGCCTGTCGCATACCAACAGTATATGTTGCATTATTATTATCCTCTAAAAATGCTTGAATAACACAATCATCAACACCTATTATGTGTTTTAGAAAAGCAAGTCCTATCCCATCCTTCTGCTCAACTTTTAATGATTGATCTTGTTTTTTCCATAAATCTGTAAAATAATCTACTTTAACAGCATCTTCCAAAGAACATTCATACATAATTTCAACCTCCAAACAGTATTAACAGAACATCAGGAAATATAAAAATCTTTGTAAGGTAAAGATTTTAAAACCATATTGTTACTAAAATATCATGCCCTCGTAGCTCAGCTTGGATAGAGCGCCTGCCTTCTAAGCAGGAGGTCCTGGGTTCAAATCCCAGCGTGGGCATTTTTATTATAATAACATTTATAAAGAGAATTATATTCTGCAGAATATATTATGGAAAGCAAAAAGGGTCTATTTGATGAATATGGGATATATGTAACAATTGTACTGTTATTTCTGACTTGCTTATTCTTATTGCATAAATAATTTATACCCTATTCTCTTTGTTTATAACATGTATGACGCTATCAAGCTAGAAAGAAAGTGGCAGAATAAATGGGCTAAAAAACGGATATTTGAGTCAGATGTAGATAGCAAAAAGAAAAAGTTCTTCATAACTGTACCTTATCCATATATTTCGGGGAGTCTTCATTTTGGCCATGGCTATGCTTTTTCGCAAGCCGATGTAAGGGCCAGATTTATGCGCATGCGCGGATATAATGTATTATTCCCAGCCGCATTCCATATAAGTGGGGCACCTGTCATTGGGATTTCATGCGCTATAGAGAATGGCGACAAAAAAACAATTAGTCTTTTTTCAAATTATGTTAAGAACTATGTTAAAAATGAGGTAAAAATTAAGCAAATTGTTTCTTCCTTCAAGGATCCATGGAATATTGTTGATTTCTTTATACCAAAAATGGTTGATGAACTTTCTGCATTAGGTCTTTCAGTCGATTTTACAAGATCTTTTACTTCAGGAGACATAGAACACCAAAAACTCGTTACTTGGCAATTCAATAAGTATAATGAACTTGGATTTCTAACAAAGGGTTCGCATTCTGTTCTTTACTGTGTTAATGACAAAAATGCTGTTGGTGAGGACGATATAAAAGATGCCGATACAAATCCTGTCGAAAAACAGGAATTCACTTTGCTTAAATTCAAGCTACCTGGTGAAGAGAATACTTTCATCGTGGCAGCAACACTAAGGCCGGAAACAGTTTTTGGACAGACAAATCTTTGGATAAAACCAGAAGCAGAGTATGTGACTGTAAAGGTTGACAAAGAAAAATGGGTCATGAGCAAAGAAGCTGCGGACAAATTGTCTTATCAAAAGAAAAATATCTCAATTGTTGAATCAAAACTTGGAAAAGAATATGTCGGAAAATATGTACATGCGCCAGGCATACATAGAGAAATAATAATTCTACCATCAAGATTTGTTGACATCTCAGTTGCGAGCGGAATTGTTACTTCTGTTCCTAGTGATGCGCCTTATGATTACATGGCGCTACACGATATCAAAAAGAATCGTGAAGAAATTGAAAAATATGGTTTAGATTATGATGAAATTCAGAAAATCGAAGTTATACCAATAATTGATACTCCTGAATATGGTGATATGGCTGCAGTAAAAATATGCAAGGAAATGGATATAAGAGACCAAACAGATCTGCGATTAGAAGAAGCAACACAGATCATCTATAGAATTGGGTTCCATACCGGAACAATGGTAAAAAATTGTGGCGAATTAAACGGAATGTCTGTTACGAAAGCAAAGGAAGAAGTGAAGAAACTTTTGCTCACGAACAGAGACGCTGATTTATTCTATGAAACATCACGGCCAGCTGTTTGTAGATGCGGTGGAAAAATTATTGTTGCTATGATTTATGATCAATGGTTCTTGGACTTTAATTCTCCTGGCTGGAAAGAAAAAGCACTGAGATGCTTAGACAAAATGAAGATTAAACCTGAAATCTATAGAAAACAATTTCTAGACACATTCAAGTGGTTGGACAAAAGACCTGTTGCAAGGAGAAGAGGCATTGGGACACAACTGCCGGTTGACAAAAACTGGATAATCGAATCACTCTCAGATTCAACAATGTATATGGCGCTTTATACTATCAAGAATTTGATAAAAAAGTACAAAATAAAAGGAAACCAACTGAATGATGAGTTCTTTGATTATGTTTTCTTGGGAGTAGGCAAACCAAAAACCCCAAAACTAAAGAAATTAAGAGAATCATTTGAATATTGGTACCCAATTGACCAAAGACACACATTTACAGGACATCTAACAAACCATCTTTCATTTTTCATATTTGCACATGCTGCGCTATTACCTGAAGAGTATTGGCCAAAAGAGATATCATTCCATGGTTATGTTATGGGTGAAGATGGCGAAAAGATGTCAAAGTCTAGAGGAAATGTAATAGTATTGCTTGATATTAAAAACAAATTTGGGGTTGATGTTTTCAGATCTTATATCTCATCTATAGCTAATGTAGAAGGTAATTTCAGTTGGAATACTAATGAGATAATTAATATTCAGAAGAATATTTCAAACCTGTTTGATTTATTAAAGAATGTTGTTAAACATAAAAATAGTGGTAAACTATCATTACCAAGCCAAGCATTTTTGTCATATTTTGAAAATTCCATTAAACGAGCTACAGAAAGCTTGGAAATAATGGATCACAGAGCATATGCAACAACTGTTCTTTATGATATACCTAATGCATACAAACATCTAGAAAGTAGAATCCAAAAGAAAGAAATTGGTGCTATAAATAAATTGATTGCTGAAAAATGGACAAAGCTTCTTGCACCAATGATACCACATATTGCTGAAGAATTATGGAGCATGCTTGGAAAGAAGACATTTGTCTCATTGGAGAAATGGCCTGAATCTGATGAAAAACTAATAAAGCCTGACATAGAAGAATCAGAGAATCTTGTGATGAACACAATAACAGACATATATGAAATTATAAAGCTTGTAGGCAAAAAACCATCTCTAATTAAGATAATAGTTGCACCTGAATGGAAAAATACTGTATTGAAAACAGCAAAAGAATTTATCTCAATTGGTAAACGCGATATGAAATCAATAATGTCAGTCTTAACAAAGGATGAATTCTTGAGAACTAAAGGTGGGGAAATTACAAAGATTCTTACAAAGATAACTACTGACACAAACAAGATTCCAAAGGTAATATTTGGAGAGAAAAAAGAATTAATCATATTCAATGAAGCGAAACAGTACTTAGAAAAGGAATTTGACTGCAAAATAATAATTGAATCATCCACAAAAAGTTCTGAGCAGAAAGCTTCTTCTGCAATGCCAGCAAAGCCAGCGATTGTGATTAAATAAAGTATATTAGTATAACATAAAATATAAAGAACTGCAACAAATTAGTTAACCAGACTATCAACATTGTTTTGAGTTTACTGAGCCCTAGCGTTAAACCAACTACTGAACCACAATTTAGACCAAATGGTGGGAATGGTATAATTGTTGCTATAAAAATTCCGAGTATCACATGATGGTGTCTGAATTCATTTGCTTTATTTCTTGCTTTGTCTAACCAACTTTTGAAAAATTTGAATCTTGAAAAAAATCCTAATATCTGTTCCATAAATAAAACAAATATCAGTAGATAAACTGCTGTCCATATCATCACAACAGAAAATAATGTTATAAAAAAAGGTGCTTTTAGAAGTTCACCTGCGACTATCAAAGTAATATTACCATAAACCATCGAGGCCGCAATTAAGCTTATAATAAGCTGGATGTCTATCATTTTTTGAGCTGGAAACCGCGGGCCTTTTTCTCGTCGCCTTCTACTTTTTCACAGATTTTGTGCAATTCTTTTTTGATATCTATTTCAGAGTGATTTGAAATTCCGTATGCAAAGTTTTCGCCTACAAGCAAGATTGCTTTTTCTTTGTGCTCTTTCGCTGCTTCATCTGCTATTTTAATAAGCATGGAGAAATCAGACACTGGAAGTTTTATATGTGCAATATTTTCTGTTTTCAATTTCGTATCTATCAATTCTCGCGCTAGGCCTTCTGTTAATTCCTTAACTTTCTTACGCTGGTCTTTCCATTCTTCAAAGAATCGTTCTGCAGTTTTTGGTACTTCCTTATACGAAACATTCCAAAGGTCTGCAACTTGTTTTAATATTTTTTCGTTTTCTTGTGCTTTTTCAAGCGCTTTGTCTCCGACCATGAGCTCAATCCTCACTACTCCATCTTTAACCCTTTCACTGCTAATAAGCTTAATGAATTTTATATCTTTTGTATTTTCAACATGCGTTCCGCCACATGCTTGAACATCATTTCCAAAAGCAATTATCCTGATGTCTTTTCCAGGAACTGCCCCGCCTTGATAGATCCTCATGCCATACTTCTTCTCTGCTTCGCCACGAGGAATGATTTTGCTTTCTGCCTCTATACCTTTTTTGACCATTTGGTTAGCTACTTTTTCTATTTTCTGGAATTCTTCAAAAGTTAATGCTTTGTAATGAGTTATGTCAATCTTCCCTTTATCAATTGTTTTCTCGCTTCCTGCTTGGTTTATGTGCGTTCCAAGAACTTTTCTTGTTGCAGCACCAACTATGTGCACTGCACTGTGTGTGATTGTCAATTGTTTCCTTCGTTCTTTATCAATTTCACATGAAACATCTTGGCCTAATTCGAATTTTTTGCTCTTTGACAACTCATGCAACACAACGCCATCCTGCATCTGAACTGATTTAAGTGGGATATCCTCTATTTTTCCTAAATCCCAGTCTTGTCCACCCATCTTAGGATAAAAATATGTTTTGTCCAAAACTAAGAAATTTTCTATCTGTGCTATCACTTTTGCCTTGAAAGACATTTTATTCGATTCTTCTCTGAAGCCAAGAATAGTTTTCTGTATGCCAGAAACATTAATTCCTCCTTCGTGTTTTTGTGCTGGTCTTTTGAGATCTTCAAGTTTTGAATAAAATTTGGATGACAATTCAATCTCTGGTTTAAGCTGTTTTATCAGTTCCGGTGTTATCCCATTTGATTCATATAATTTTAATAATGTTTCAACATTTGATAGTTCTCCAGAAGAGGCCATCTTTTCAATTATTTGTTTGGCTTTGGATACTGTTTCTAAATAACGTTCCTTCTCTATTTTTATTACGTCAAATATCACTGTTTCTTCTTTTAGATCCTTGTACCATTTCCCAAATTCTTTGATATGTAATCTTATAACTTCATTTAAATCTATATTGAACTGGTACATATCAATAAGCGAGAAACACCTTCTCAAAATATTTCTAAGATTGTAACCGCCACCAACATTGCTTGGTAATTCTCCATCATGTACTGCCACAAGCAGTGCTCTGGTATGGTCTGCAATAGAATAAAGTGCTGCTGTCGGTAATATTTCTCTTCTTAACTCAACTGCGTCGATTCCTATTTTGGTTGCAATTTCCTTAAATGCCTTATTCACATCTTCTTCTTCAGCATCAATAATTGCTGAGTACTGTGCAAATTTCTTCCAAACCTCTTTATTCTTTTTTATCTTGGTTTGCTTGTAAAGATATTTCATAACTTCGGGGAACACGACATCATATGACATTATCTCTCCTGATGAGAACCAAACTAGGCGTTCTGCGCCCGTGCCCATATCAATTACTCTTGTTTGAAGTTCTCGATATCCTTCTGGTGTTTGTTCATATTGAATATAGACTTGATTTCCTAATTCCATACCATGTGAAAAGAATTCAATACATGGGCCAAAATTCCCACCACCAACCCATACATCTTCATGCAGGATTAGTTCATCTTTAGGAAGCTTAAGTGTTTTAACAAAATATTCAACTAGCTGTTGAACTCCTTCATCTTTGAAATAAACATACTTTTCTGGTGTGTTGAAAACATGCTGACCCATCATTATAAACCCAGTATAATGTCTGCCAGTCAAGCCTACATTTTCTATATCATTAAATCTCAAACAGAACTGATCTTCAAGAACAGCTGGTGCTGGTGGCGGAACCTGGCCGCTGACTACAAATGGTTGGAAATCATTTATTCCTGCTTCAACAAAGTTATGTCCTTCATACCAACGCGACACAACAGGATAACGTTTCAATGGTTTGTATCCCCACTTCTTAAAAGTTTTTACAAGTAAATCATAACCTTCTTTGTAACCAATTCCACGCATTATTTTTTTACCTATAAAAGTATAACCGTCTCCGCATGTAGGTTCTCCGCAGAATTCTCTTTTCTTTGTGCTCCAAAAGCCACGGCCACATTTTTTGCAGATGTATCTATCAAAACCCATCTTCTTAATAACTTCAACAGGATAAAATTTAGCAAAGTTCTCCTTGAACTCTTGTCTCTTTATTTTCTTTAGCTCTTTATCAGTGGCCATAACATCACATGATATCCTTTTATTAACCAATTAAAAGAAAGAATTAAAAGATTGTGATTTGTTAATTAACAAATGAATAGCGGACAGGGTCTACCAATAACATCTGTTGTTTTGGTCATAATCGCTGTAGTAGTTGTGACTGTTTTCATAATTTACATTTTAACTACAAGTGGCAAGGGTTTTGATATAACACAGAATTATTGGAGTGGTAGTGGAAATTTAACAAAAAATGCTTCTATCCAAGCTGGAAGTGCGCCACCGGAAGGGGGACTGAATATTTGTAGTGATTTTGGTGGTCCATGTAGTTCTATCGATAATTGTTGCAATAAGCATTATTTATGCTATTCTAAGTCATTCAGTAATTATCAGTCAAACAAAAAAACTTGTAATGATTGTGTATATGCTGGAGGATTTTGTAGTTCAGATCAAGATTGCTGTAACAACAATTGTCTAGATCATGCTCCGCCTACAGCTAATTCTAAATGTGTTTAGATAAATCTAAGAAAAAGATTCTCTAAAAATAAAATAAAGCTTTAGTCATATCAACCAAATAGTGCGCCTAAGCCTGCTGCTGCTTCTTCTTCAGACACTTTCTTTTCTTCTTTTTTCTCTTCTTTCTTTTCGTGTGCTGGTGCTGCGCCTGCATGTGCTGGTGCTGCTGCCATTGCTGAAGCTTTTGATATGATTTCATCTATGTTTGCGCCGTCGAGTGCTGCGACTGTTGCTTTAATCTGTCCTTCCTCAGCCTTTGCTCCGGCCGCTTCTAAGACCTTTTTCATATTTGCTTCAGTTATCTTGTGTCCTGCTTTGTGAAGCAACAAAGCTGCATAAAGTTGTTCCATTTTTTTAACCACCTTTCTATTTTGGAATTATTGATTCGAGAGCATTTGCTTGGGCTGTTGCCTTTGCAAGTAATTCTCCCATCAATTCTTTCACTATTATCCCGCGTTCAATTGCTAATGATTTGGCTTCACGGTATGTTTTTGATACCAATATTGAAATATTTTCTTTTGTTGGATATGGTAATCCAAGTGAAAGCATGAATGTATCTGATGCCGCCTTATTCAATTCAGCCATGAGTTCTTCTAGATTGAAGTTTAATACGTCTGCACCATAGACTTTTTCTTCAGACCATGCGCCTGCCAAACTTAATCGAACTTCCATTGGTTGAATGTTCAATTTAACAAGCAAGTCTGCAACTGCCGGTTTTATTGGTTCGCCCTTTTTGGCCACGACTGTTCTTTGCTGTACAACAAGTTTACCTGCATCTACCTTGACTTTGATTCCTATTGCACCAAGTTCAGCAATCATCGGACCAGGTGTGAACGGTGTTGGTCCTTCTTGGATTGCTATGTCTTCTGGTGCAAGCTGTCCAGGTTTTGCAAATGCTGGTGCTTTGTTCTCTATAAATAATTTTGACATTTTGAAAGGATCAAGATCTGAAATTATCAACGCTGGCATCTCTGGAATTTTTGATTCGATTTCGGCCATATTCTTTTTCGAATGTTTCACATGCTCCATTGCAAACTTTATGATAGTTTTCTTGACAACATGAATCCCAATACTATCTCTAAGTTTTGATCTAATCTGGTGAAGTTGTGAAGCTGGCATTCCTTTTATATCTACCAAACCAATTGTTTTTGCTGATTTTATTTTCTCAGCAAATTCTTTTATTTGCCTTTCTTTCCATTCTGGTAGTTTTTTGGTTAATAAAGCCATGATTATACACCTATGAATACTGGCTCAGACATTGTCATCTTGACATATGCTTTCTTGAGTTGCTGGTCTGCCCTGGGGAGTTTTTTCTTTACGAACTCAAAAACAGCTAAGATATTTTTTTCCAAGTCTTCATCCTTTGAATCTTCTGATCCAACCATAACGCTTATTACAGGTTGTTTGTTAGTTCTGATTCTAACTGTGTTTTGAAGTCTTCTATTAATAGAATTTAGGTCTGCTTTCGGTGGGATAACACATCCTGCTTTTGGATTTGGCATCTTGCCTTTTGGTCCAAGAATTTTACCGAATGTTGCTGCAACATCAGTCATAATTGTTGCCTGAGCAATAAAATAATCATACTCTCTTGCTAAAGATTTGATATCCTTCTTGTTTCCGGCATATTTTCCAAACTCTTCTTTTGTTATTGCTTTATCAAAAACATTTCTTGCATCAGTACTAATATCTTTGTCGACAAAGGCACATATCTTAACTTTCTTTCCTCTGTTTACTGGCAAGACAAAGAATTCGTCTATTTTACCTTCTGGACTATTCAAATTTACTTCTTTCAGGACTATAGCAAAATCTATAGCCTGTTTGAAGTTTCTCTTCTTCCCTTCTTTAAGCTTTTTGAGAGCTTCTAAAATCTTTTGAGTATCCATAGCTCCCACCTAAGTGGTTATGTGGATTTACCACGTTCGCTTTATTGTAAAAACAAAAAAGGGTTTATAAAGTTTACTTATTTGTTTTGATATCTTCGTCCCAAAGTCCTGCATCGACATCTTTCTGCGCTTCTCTTGGATCTTTACCATCAACTTTTATACATGAACTAAGACATGTGCCAATCACTGTCTTAACCGCGCCAGTCAATGTTCGAGTTCCCATATCTTTCATTTTTAATTTAGCGATTTTGATTATGATATCTCTTGAAGCATTTCCGACAATTGCTGCAGCTTTATCAAGAACTTTGGGAGCTGCTACTTCTGCTGGAGCTTCTTCTGCTTTGGGTTCTTCTTTCTTCTTTTCTTTCTTTTCTTCTGGTTTTGCTTCTTCTGGCTTTGCTTCGCCAGGTTTTGCTGCTTCTTTCTTCGCTCCAGCTTTTGGTTTCACTTCTTTTGTCGAAATTCCACCGCCACCTTTTGGCAGTTTCATCTCTTTGAAAATAAGTTGTGATGCAGAAGGGGTTCCTATTTCAATTGTCCATGTTTTTGAATCTTTGTCAACAATAATATCTACTGGAACCTTGATCCCTTCAAATGATTTGGTTGCAGTATTAATGTCACCTATCAATTTCTGGATATTGATACCTAAAGGTCCTAATTTTGGTCCTAATGGCGGACCTGCTGTTGCGTGACCACCGTCTATAAGTGCATTTATTTTTTCTTTTGCCATAAATATTTCACCTTAAGTTAGAAGCAACCGATATTAAATGTGTGTAACAGAATAAAGGAAAAAATATGAGTATTTAAACTTTACTTCTCTTCCTTGGATTCTTCCGGCTTGATTACTCTTACAGAATCGAGCTTGACTGTAATGGGAATTGGTACTGCAGCTTCAAGCAATTCTACAACAACTTCTTCTTTTACCTTGGTAATTCTTTTAACTTTAGCTTGTTCGCCACGGAATGGGCCAGATACAATCTCAACAATATCTCCGTCCTGAATCTTCAATTGTTCTTGTACGGGTGATAAGAAATGCTTAATCTCGTCCATTCTTACTTTTCCGACTATTCCTTTGGCATGCTGAACACCATAAATCGCTTTCTGAATGTCTTCTGTTGATCCTGCTTCAATCAAGAAATATCCTTTAACTTCCCTTGGCTTCAAAATAGAATAAACCATCAGGCCTTGGTGTTTCACTCTTGCGAGTATTTTATCTATTACCTGCGATTCTCTTCCTGCGGTTGTTCTCAATGCATATATTTCTGCCATATCATCTTCCTAATAAAAGTTGAAATATTACTTGTATTATAAATCCTATCACTCCGATAAGTACTGTACCAAGACCGGCAACTTTGCTGATTTTTACAATGTCTTCGATTTCTGGTTTCTTTGATACGATTATAACACGCTTGTATTCTCTAAGAGTATACATTAATTTTGCTGGGATTCCTTTTAAATTTATGTTGAACACTTTAATCACTTGAATCTTATGCCTAGTTCGTCTTCAATTTCTTTCTGCTTTTTGTCCTTTATAGTTTTTTCTCTCCCAAATATTTGTGAAGACTGAACGCCTGTTATGATTAACAATGTTCTTATTGTATCATGCAAATCATTTGAGATCTGCGCTCCCCAGTTTATCTTTGCATCTTCAGAAAGCTTTTCAGCAACAACCTCAATCACTTTCTTGGCTTCGTCAAGCGACATTGTTGGTCCACCTGAGACTACGATTAATGCTCCTTTTGCCCCAGTTATGTCAACATCGAGTAGAGGATTATTGATTGCTTTCTCAACTGCTTCTACAGCGCGGTTTTCAGAATCAGATTCACCGACACCAATCATTGCTACGCCGCCTTCTTTCATGATTGCTTTGATATCTGCGAAATCTCTATTGATTAATCCTGGTTTGGTTATTAATTCTGAAACTCCTTTGACTGCATTTGTAAGAATCTCATCTGCAACTTTAAATGCAGTATATAATGGCAAGTCAGGTGCGATTTCAAGAAGCTTGTCATTTGGAATAACTATAATTGTATCTGTGTTGTTTTGAAGTCTTTCAAGACCATCCATTGCATTCTCCATTCTTCTCTTTCCTTCCATTGCAAATGGTATTGTCACAACACCAACAGAAAGCGCTCCAATTTTTCTTGCAACTTCTGCAACAACTGGCGCTGCTCCTGTTCCTGTTCCACCGCCTAAGCCACATGTTATAAAAACGAGATCTGCGCCTTTCAATGAATCTTTAATATCTTTTTCTTGTTCGCGGGCTGCTTCTTCGCCAATTTTAGGATTAGAACCTGCACCAAGTCCGCCAGAAATTTCCTTACCAATTAATATTTTCTTGTCACATATGCAACATAAAAGATCTTTGGCATCTGTATTAATTCCAATAAGTTCTGCGCCCTTGATGCCAATCTCAGTCATTCGGCTTAGCGTGTTATTACCAGCTCCGCCAATGCCTACTACTTTTATTGCTGCTGCTTTCTTGGCAAGCAAGTCTTCTAGCTCTTGATCTATCTCCTTTGTTCTGGAAAGTTCCGGCCTATGGCCTTTCATTCCAGTAAAGTCATCATCAATCTGTTTCGGTTGGATATTCAGAAATTTGTTCATAAAACCACCTTTAATTTATTATCACTTTTAGATTAATAAACCTTTACTCCTTTTTCTCTTTGGTTTTTTCTTCGGTAAATTCTACTTTTTTGAGCCCAATGTACTTTTTTGCTTCGTCTTCAATGTGTTTTTCCATTTTTTCATCAAGTTTTTTAATGTTAACTTTGGCATTGTGCTCTGAAACTTCAATTTTATCTGCGTCTAATTTTATGTTTGTGTACATTTCGATTAGAGAAGCCAATTGTTCTTTTTGGCCGTCAATCTTTTTTAATATTGAAACATCATAATTCAGTGTTTTGCTTGCTAAAGGATGATTAAAATCAAGAATTACACGGCCGGCACTTGCTGAGATTACATTACCAATCAAGCCATCAATATTAACCTGCATGCCTGCATGCACTTGAACTTTCTGTTCTTTGAATGATCTCTCAGGAATTATTTTTATTAGTTTTGAACTTTTTTTACCGAATCCTTTTTCTGGAGGAACTTCAACTGAAACTTTCTCTCCTACTTCTTTTCCTACAAGTGCTTCATCAATTCCTTTTAGAAGATGTCCTGCGCCAACTACGATTGTTACCGGACCATACTTAGCCTTAGGATTATGAATTTTTTCTTTTTTAGCTACATCTGCATCAGTCAAGTCAAAGATTCTTCCGTCTACCCTGCCAATGTAATCTAACTGTACAAAGTCTCCGTGTTTTATTGCCATGAATGTTCACCAATTATTTTTCCATTTCGATTATCATCACAGATATTCTCTGTTTCTTGTTTTCTACTTCATGCTCTTCTGTGTCAATCTTTACGTGTTTTATCTTGAATCCTTCTTTTTTCAGAAGTTCTGCAACATCGACTACTGTAACTGTGTCTCTGCTCTTGCCTTTAAGTGTGCATTTCCCATCTTTGTTAAGAACTTCTTTTGCCTGCGAAACATATTCGCTGGCATCTTTTTCGCCAATTTCAATTAAGGACATTTCAAAAACCTCCAAGCTATTGTTAATGCTTGGATAAAGCAAAAGATTGGGGTTTTAAAAAGGTTTGTGTTCAATTAAATATTAAATGGATCACAATCAATCGGGGCCCATGGGAATATAGGGTTAACTGCCCAATCTGAATGTTCAACTCCACCACAAATTCCAGTAAATGATGTTACACCTGAAGGAGTTATAGTAAGCCCCCCAGGAGTGTAAATTGTTTTGTTGCATGATAGCATAGACGCATCACATCTTACTACAGTTTCATCTGGGAGTTTTTGCCAATGGCGGAGTACCGGATTTTGGTCTAAGTATCCGGGAGTTGTTATTTTAATTATAGTGAAAAGCATTGGATCATTAAATGGGAGCGGGTCACGATTCAATTGATCAATCCCAGTTAAACTATAAGCAGAACCAGTATACCTGGGGTCTGCATTAACTCTGTTGCATGAACCTATATTTGAACGTACACATGACCAGTAAGAACTTACAGAAACATAACTATTTCGTGCTACAGATACTGAATCACTCATATACAAGGGAGTATTCGCAGCAACATACTGACCAGTAATTCCAATCTGTGGTGGCAGTTCTTGAGAGAATCCTCTTTCAATTGTAAAAGTCTCTGGAACAGTTCCTTCATTTTTTATAGTATAATTAACTCTTAGCCATTTAAAATCTGAACGGAATGGACAACAATATATTTTGTCCCAGAAGATTGGGACATACCAATTATTTCCGCCGTCGCTTACTTCAAATGTAATGTCAACAATTCTTAGTGCTCTTTTTTTCTCGCATCTTCCTCCTAACCACGCAATAGGATTTTCATTCCACATTTCTCCTGATGGACAACATTTTCCTTTAGGCGCCAATCTAGTTCCATTAATTTGATCCCAAGTACATTGTAAATTTGAGCCACATTGATCAGCACAAGTACAATCTTCTTTCTCAACCTTTTTTCTTATGAAACATCCTCTATCATCCACAGTTCCATCATTTGGTCTGCAACCAGTGCAACCTATGTTACAGTCTCCGTCGAATCCATCAACATGACCTCCGATTCTACAATCTGATGCGCATGTGCGACAGTTTTCTCCACCTTTTACATCACATACATTATCTCCGCAAAGCGGGACTTCTGTATAACATAAAGAATTATCTCCACTACATACGCCAGCTATGCTCTGAGTTACAGCAGAATCAGATGACAATATTGGTTCCTGATCAAGCCCTACAAACATTGGCACGTAATCTGTTTTGCTGTAAGCTGTAACAATTGCTTCATAATTCAAGCCCCATGCATATTGATAACGAGTTATGTTGTGCGTTTCTAAATTTGTTGAAGAAATTGCTCCACAATCTAGCAATGTACCGCTCAAAAGACCGTATAATTTTGTATTATTTGCAATATTTGATTCTTGATTATAATCTCTATTATTAGAATTTGAGATACCAAAAGTAAAATGTAATGGTAATGATACTGAATAAACATCTTGCCATAATCTTAATACTGGTTTGTCTGTGCATGTTTGGTCGCATGCAGTAGTTGCACCAAATGCATCAAAACATCCCGCCAAACTTGACGGTTTTGAAGTAATATTAATTTTTGTAGTGTTATTGCCAGTAACAGCGTCACCATAACCTAATATGGCTACAGAGACTGGTCTATCTATTGCTGGCACAACTGAACTTGGAGCATTAAATATGCAAAGCGCTTCGCCGCCAGTTATTTCTGTGTTATTGCAAAGTATAATTCCATCTAAAGCATTATCTCTTACACTAAGATTGAAACCATTACAAAATGAAACATTCGAAATTCTTAAAACAACAGAGTCGCCTGGGCAGGCTTTATGCTGGCTCATTTCAATGTATACGTTTTGATCTATATATGCATCAGTGCAGGAAGCAACATTTGGATTTTGTTCATATAATCCAGGATGTTTTGCTGAAACTACGCTAAATGAAAATATCAATAATATCATCACTAACAAAACTATTATTATTTTATTTTTTAACTTGATATTCATATTTTACACCTTATCTGTGTAACAGCGATGCCACTAGCTGTGCTTGTTCCATCTCCATCAGCAGTATTGCAATCATATGGTGAAGGCAAAGACCATCGATTATCAACATTACTGGCGTGATAACATGGATTGTCAGAGAAAGTCCCAGAGTATCCTTTACATACACAAAACTCATCAGCATATGTTAAACCACCTGATTGGTTGCTGCAATCACCCCAACCAGTATAACCCCAAGCATCAACTGCAAAGGGCGTATCCACAATCTCATATGCGTTAATAGTACACGAACCTGGGAATACGCCCGGTTCTGTCGTGTTGTACTCATAACTGCTCATATAATCGGAGGATTCTGGTGCTGATGGACTAGGTGCCCCATTGAATGTTAAAACAAAGTTTTTAAGAGTATATCTCCAACTAACATCAGGACTTTCTTGCGGCGCAAGTTGGATTTCCCCCAAATTTATTTTTTGATTTATATTATTAACAACTCTCACCATTACACATTTAAGTGCTACTTTATCATCAGAATTACCACTACTACAAGTACCGCTATATGAATCAATGATAAGTTGTCCGCTGTTCGTAACAACATGTATAACACAGTCTTCACTAAATCCAGCACTGACTTTTGATAAGTCCAAGTCAGAATCCGGGCATGAATTTGGTGCATTTGGTAATGTTCTAGCATATTCAACTAATGCCTTGAATGGTCTTAAAGATTCTTTATCTGGTTCATCAATTATTGTTGGTACTACAGTTGGATTGGATAATAACAAATTACCTAAAGTTGATTGTTCGGCAAATAGTGCTGCTGCTCTATATATTTTAAAGAAGTTCGTATTTGAGTATATGTGCACGAATGGTTTGAACGAATACTCAATAATCGGATTATCTGCTGGTACTTTTAGGACTATCTCTGCTTGGCTCGGTGAATACCAGCTTGTTTCTATAATACCAGAAGTGTCATTGATACTATTAAGTTGCATCTGGTACTGCAGATTTAATGGAGACTGGGTTGCTGCACTCATAGCGTTAACAAGTAAGTCAGATGGATTTAAGAATCTTTGACTAGCAAATTCCATAAATGTTTTGCTAATCATATAATCTATACTTGGAGTACAAATTTTACCGTAATAATTCCAGCGTGGAACTATTTTTTCACCCATATACGTTATATCGTTAATGATTGCTCCACATGGCCCTGATGAACTCTTAACATTTGGAAAACAGCCTGGGGCACAATAATAACTATTACATGAAGAACCACATCCGTTTATTAAATCAACATCTGGTGAGTAACCACCAAAAGCACCTGTTATGAAAAGAGATTTATCAACAGCATATCCACGCTCCTGGTCCATAATTTTCTTCAGTATTTCAGCAGTTTTTGTTGTAAGAACTGAGTCAAACCTGTAAAGACCGGCTGCAGATTTTAAGTCATATTCCTTTGAAAGTCCAATCAAACCAATTATGAGAATTATTGCTATTGCAATTGCATATATGAATGCGCTAAGTCCGTAAACTTGTGATCTTTTATTTTTCATTATGTCTCACCAATAAAAATTTCTGCGCTTGCTAGTTTACCAGATGGACTATAAACAGGTAAACTGCAATAATTGGTCAGATTGCTTCCGATTTTTTCATACATCTTCTCTCTGAGACTCTCTATTGTTTTACCAGATGCAATATACCCTTCGATATTAGTAAGATTTTTTAGGAAATCTGCTCCACTAACTGCTGTTTTGAAAACATTGATTGTATTATTGAATTCGTATGAAACAGATGAATATTGACTGTTTCCCCCGAAATAATTTGTCATATTGCTGAATGGCACTAAAGTGTATACATCTTCGCCTGCTCTTGAATATTCATCTCCCACTAATGGGAGTAATATGTAAAAACATCTTTGGTCTATCTCCGAATCAAGCACGGAGATTACTCCATGTAAAGCAAGACCACTAACGAATGTGTTCAAAAATAATATTCCACCCAAACCAAGCACTGCTACTAAAACAATTCCTACGATCGCATCTGGACCGAACTGTCCTTTCTTAGTTAGACACATCCTTGCCCACCTGTTTTTGGTTCGTAATTAATCTCCAACAGAGTCAGGCCTTCATGTTTCTGACCTCTTATAAGACACGTCTGAAGATACATTACTGCTGGATGCAACTCATTATCAATCTTTAACATTGTTGGAATTATCATGCTCCTTGAACCATTTATTGATTCGCATGTTGTGTCGAATTGTGTCCATGTTATATTTGCCCATATTGGATTTGGGTTGGGATTTGAATTCGTTAAATCTTTATATGTCATAGCAGTAACATTATCATCAGAGAAATTTGAGACTTTTGTATCATTGAAGACATATATGCACTTATTGCCACCTACTCCAGAATCTAAAATGTTCCAGTATGGTTTTACTTCTGAAGTATTGCTTATACCTCCAACAACACAACGCCCCGAGGTACACGATTTGAAACTATTATCTAAACAGCCTCCGCCAAACGTCGTACCTGAAATCCACCACCCAGAACCATATCTTACTCCACATCTGTCAGTTCCAGCTACTACACCTGTGCTTCCTTCTTCAGTCTTGTTTATTCTTCCAACAAGCGATGTTGCAAAATCATTTGATACAGCAGAATCATAAACACTTTCGCCTGTCTTCAAGTCAACAACTTTGATTCTGTAACTGAATACTGCGCCGGTCGCATTTGCAGCATCCCAATAACCAGAAAGCACATCGGCTTCTCTATCATAAAAATCTTTGCGTATACAATTAAAGTTTTCATAGTCTAACAATTTGTTATAATCCAAAACATTTGGAAAGATTCTCGTGCCTGTATAAATTCTGTTGGACTCGTTATCATAAAATATTTCACGATCTTCACTTGCAAAGCAATCTGCTGATGACAATAGTCTTCTACCGGCTAAAAGAAATGCAGTATTCTCATCGAATTCATTTATTGTGAACTTGACATTCTTCGTCATTGTGAGAAGTGATAATAACACTATCATGAATACCATCATACATACAAGCTGAACAGCAAAAAATGGTAGTATCGCCTGTGATTTTTTGCTCATGGTAAACCTCTGATTGCTGTTACATTAATTCTTGTTATCACATTAAATTTAGGATTGTCAACATTACATGAAGCTATACAAGAAACATTTGATTCAACTGCAATGCTATTACCTCTTGGTTCAGTATAGTTTAGCACTCCGCTAACAAATGTATTATTTAATTGGAAAGTGCAATTTTGGCCATTAAGTTTAGATATATCAAAAAATTCAATAACTGACCAATTTGTATATTTTGGATCATTACTATAGATGTTTAAAGGACTTTGACTGAATCTTGTTAAACTGAGTACATTAGATTCACTAGTTCTGTTCAGATTATAATTGTGTGGTAGAGTGAAATATGACATAACTGAAATTGTTTTAGTTTTGTCTTGTGAGTTGCATGCATCTAACATATTCTGCAATATCATAAATAACGGGTCGGTATCTTGTATATCTTTGTCCAATGTATCAAAAATGCTTTTTCTATTTTTTTGGACAATTATTGCATTATTGACCTCAAGGACTATCTCACTCTTGGATCCGCCCATCAATATTGCTGGATCTTTCATATTTGCAAAGCCTGGATAATTAATAATCATCGGCAATTGTACTGGGATTCCATTCTTATCAAGCGTGCCTGGTGGCAGCAAAGCTGGGATAGATACTTCTAAGCTGTATGGAACGTCAGTACAATTTTCTTTTAACTTAGAAGCGAGCGAAGTTGTTTCGAATTTGAATACTCCGCTCAGTTTCATGAAACCATTTAGACATGATATCTTGTCTGGTTCAGAAAAAGAACAGTAAGATTTTGGTGGTTGGTAATATATCTTAATTGTATCTGGAACAGAATATGCAACATCAGCCAAAGTTACTGTATCATGGGAGATCACTGCCGCAATTTTTGCAGCATCACCATATTGACTGACCATAACAAATGCAAAAATAAGCGCACCAAACAGCGCAGCTACTGGGATTATTATTGATCCTATTGCAAGAGCAACATCAACTTGTGATCTTTTATCTTTCTTCATATTGTAAGATTGCAATTTACTCCCTTAAACTCATTGCTACATCCAGACCCAACTCTCAATTGATCGTATGTACTAATTGAACAGCTATAAAATGGTTTACAGTTTAATGATGAACATATTTTGTCCACCCCCGACCATGTCCCGGCTCCTGAAGTAGGAATCATATCCAAATAATAATCACGTAAGCCTTTTTTCATTTCTAGTGCTTCAAACTCTAAAATATCATAGTTGTTCCCGCTGAGGAAACCTGTTTCTCCACCTTGGGCACTTATCCAAACTACTGGTTTCCCTTTGTAATGAATCAAGCAGGGCCAATACAGTCCATTATCATCTCTCCATGAACATAATGTTTTAACAGACTTACATGCCATAACCTTCATGCTTTCCATTGCCCCAAAAGGAAAACGATTATTCCAAAGCTCAACATTTGCTTTTTCATCAAGCCAATTTTCCCCCGTATGTGAGACTGTTATCTCTGTTGATGTGGCTGAACATACATCAAGACAATCCCAAAGTTCAAATAATGCGCTTCTACCACAGCCCCATATCTGTTGTACGCATTCATCAGAACAATCATTTAAATAATTTGGACAAATAGTTGGGCAAGCGAAGTTTGTTCCTGCTGATTGTTTATTTTTGTTTACACATGCATCTTTACAAGTGGTGCTTTGTGGGGACAAACTCTTAGTAAGACATGTTACACATTCATCTGCAATACCTGCACCAAAACATTTGCTATTAAACTTATTAGCACAATCTTCTTTACAACCTGTACCTCCAGGAGCACCAAGCGCAATAAGATTGTATGGCAGATCATCACATGTTTTTCCATCCACATCTTTATATTTTATATTCAAAAGGCATAGGCAAGAGTCTGTTTGATCGCCATTACCTTTGCAGTCTTGATCTACTACAAATGTTGATGTTGGATCATCGTTAATTAATTCTTTAAATCTATTGTCTGAAACTGTACTCTTTGTCAAATAAACAATAGCATAAACCATATTATCCCGTCCAATTGTTAATTTCCATGGGCTTACTACCTGAGTACCACTAGTTGTTGCTTGGGCAATAACTTGGGAGAATGAATCAAATGCATTTTTCGCTGCGGCATCTTCTATGATAGAAGATCCTTTTGATGCAGCAAAAAGAACAATTACTAAGATTATTACGACTATTATAACGCCGCCAATTATTTCAATCCAAAATTTAGTTATACCTTTGTTATTCATGAACAATCTGTTCCCCTTATCTGTATATTATTTACATCAGCCTTAGCAGTATTATTTATTCTCATGGAAGGATTTGAGGTAAAGATTGCAGTATCACTTAATTGATTATATGATATTGGTCTGTCAAATGATATTGAATCTAAGCTTAGATCTCTTGCTTTTAGCCCTCCGCCTATCCATGATTCATCTACGTATATGTCTGATTGCATCCATACAAGGTATCCGCCATTTTGTGATCCTACAATAGGCAATACTGGTATCTGTTTCCCATAAGCATCTGTCGTATTGCAATTCAAATCTTTCTCGATGTTCGAACACAGCAATACACCTACTTTTGACATATAGTACCCACTTATTTCATTTGAAAAGCTTGTATCCCAACCATCAATATTTTTAATATCTGAGCTATCAACAGCTAGTCCATTAAATGAGGAATTTCCGCAATAAGACGTCTGGCCCTGTAAGAACTTTATTTTAAACAAGCACCAGCAGTAACCATCCGCTACACAGTTTGAAATAACATCTTTTGATCCCCCAGTATAACAGTTTGTATCATCAATACCTGCGCATTTGTGCAGATTTTTAATTGCATCTGACACTTTTGAATCCACTAAGCCAATTGCATATATTTCATTTGTAGATTTATATCCTAATGAAAAATAGGGCACTGTTTCTGAGCCTTCCTTGCAAGATTTGCTCATTGCAGTTGTAAACTTATTGAATGCTTCTACATTTTTAGAATCAGAAAGAAATTCTAGATATGGTGAAGCAAATCCGGCGAATAATACGATTACTATTGCTACAACTATTACGCCGCCAATTATTTCAAGTATAAGCGGTGAAAGTCCTTTTTTATTCAGCATCTATTAAATCCTCCACTTGATGTATTGTTTAGAGTTTCGCAGGTTACGTTTCCAAGAATTTTTTTGAAAATATCAAAACCGCCAAATTGCCAAATTAAAATTAATGCAAATACAACTATCAGAATTATTATAAAAATAATAGTCGAAAGGGGTAATTCTATACTTGCTCTAGTCATTCAAACACATCCCGTACCTTTGTATTGGCATGCAGTGTTAGTTGCATTTCCCGCAACATTGCCACTGAGATTGAAAAATATCTTTGAAATGTCTGCGCCTTTTCCTGAAACCATCAGAATATATATTAAAACAACAGCAAGAACCACAATACCTAACACAATTACAATCACAGCATAAATTGGGAGTCCTTGGGCTTTTTTGTTTAAAAATCTGGCTAAATTCTTCAAAATATCCATCACACCACCTTATTCTTTTAAAGAAATCGTGATAAATAAGCTTTTTCTATGCAGAAATCATTCATATCTCAGCGCTTCTACAGGTCTAAGCTTAGACGCATTATATGCAGGAACAGCACCAGATATCATTCCTATTGCTATTGAAAACAAAACACCAAATACAAGTAATTCTAAACTAATTGAAGGTGTAAAAGTAAATCCTGCTGGGCCACTTCCAGATCCAAGACCAAGAATCGGAAGTATCAAAGAAACAAGAACACCAAATATTATTCCAAGAACTCCACCAACTAAACCAAGCAAACCTGAATTTATTAAAAAAATGAGAAGTATATCTGAATTTCTTGCGCCAATAGCTTTCATAATCCCTATCTCTCTTGTCTTTTCTAATACAGAGGTAAACATTGTGTTAGCTACACCAACTCCTCCTACAAGAAGTGAAACTGCTGCTATTGATCCTAAAAATAAAACCATTGTACCGGTAATTGTACTAAACCTTTCCTGAATTGCCAAAGCAGATGTTACTGTAAAATCTTCTTTGGCCTTTGTTACATGATGTGAATTCATTAATGCATTCTCAATACTTGTACTAGTTTCATTAACAAAATCTGGATCAGAAACTTTGACAATTATACTTGAGAACTCATCTTGCTTTAAGGTTATAGTGCTATTAAGAACATCACGTGCATCTTTAGTTGACATATAAATATTATTATCTGAACTTATGAAACCACTACCAGATTCGAGAATTCCCACAACTCTAAATGATTTATTACTTATTGTCACTACAGAACCAATGTTTATTTTTGTATCAAAAACATTGTATGCAATACCATGACCTATCACAACAGACCTAACATCACCTGAATTAATGTATCGTCCAGCTTCTAAATCAACTGTAACAAATTCATTAAATACAGAGGGATCATTACCCTGGACAGATAATTGGGCTGTGCTACCTTGATAACGAACGCTTGCTCTACCTCCAATTACTCCATCAATGAATGCAATTCCTGGAACCAATTTTAAAGCTTCTATATCTTTTTCAGATAATTCTTTTACATCAACCATAGAGGACTCACCAAAACCGCTAGGAGCACCAAATCCAACTCTAGAACCACCTGAGGTTATTGTAATCATATCCTGTCCAAGCCCCTGTAACTGAGAGTTTATACTTTGTTGCAAACCTTGACCTATAGAAATAATTGCAACTACAGCAGCTATACCAATAAAAATCCCAATGATTGTGAGCCAGCTTCTTAACTTGCTATGAATAAGCATGTTAACAGATAGCTTCAAGATGCTCGATAGTTTCATTTTTTGCCTTTAACTCTTGAATAAACAGCTACTGCTGCGGCACCGATTGCTATCCCTACTATAAGGTATATGTAAATTGAACTTCCATTTCCTGTTTGTTTAACTGTTTCTTGTACATGAGCTATGCTAACAGGAACTGTTTCATTCACAATATTTCTTACACCGGCAATATCTGTGTATGCTATCTGCATTGTTAATGAATTAAGGTTGTCATTTGATGCAATCTTGAATGTTACTGTCGTAAAATCTCCTTTTTCAAGATTTCCAATTATTGAAGATTGTGCCCCTGTTATTCTTACATTAGTTTGTGAAGGAATTGAAACTGTTACCGCTGTTGCTGAATTATCACCAATATTTGCTATTGAAAATGATGTTCCTTGACTTGTTGAGTCTTGCATAACTACACTAAAGTCAGTTTTAGTTTTACCTATTGTAATAGGTAAAGAATTGATTACAGCATTTGATCCCTGTGTACTGGCATCAGTGTAAATTACAAGTTTCAACTCAGAAGTCCCCTCAGGTGCATTGTCTGCTGTTTTTACTCTGTACTTTAAGATAATTTCGTTTGCATCATTTGACATTCCAAGTTTGTATGAATTTATTGTTCCGAGTACTATACCATAATCTCGCGTTAACGAATCATTTGAAGAGAATGGATACTCTGGCTGAAGTACAAATTTTACATTTTCAGCATCTGCTTGTCCAATATTTTGGACTTTTATCCATACATCAAACCAGTCACCCGCATTTACAGGGTATGGTTCATATTTCAAAACCTGAACAACTAGATTAGCTTGAACTGTATTTCCTAGATTAGTGTAATTAATTTCGAACATTTGTGCTCTTACAGCAGATAGAGCTAAAACTGCAAGAATCAAAATTCCAATTATATATATACTATTTATTTTCATTTTTTATCTCCCCCTATAATTTTTCCATCAACGAGCTTTATTACTCGTTCGCCAAAATTAGCTAAATCAATATCATGAGTAATTAAAACAATTGTTTTTCCTTGGTTATGGAGCTTTTTAAATAGTTCCATAATCTCCTTCCCTATTTTACTGTCAAGATTTCCAGTAGGCTCATCAGCAAGGATTACTTCGGGATCATTCGCAAGTGCCCGTGCGATTGCAACTCTTTGTTGTTGACCTCCTGATAATTCCTTAGGTTTGTGATACATCCTATCCTTTAATCCAACCATTTCAAGAACTTTTATTGCTCTTTCTTTAGCATCCTTTGCATCTTGGAACTCTAAAGGTAGCATTACGTTCTCAAGTGCAGTCATATTTGGAATCAAATTAAATTGCTGGAAAACAAAACCGATTTTCTTTCCTCGTATTTCTGCAAGATCTGATTCATACAGTTTTGAAATATCCTTTCCGTCAAGATAAATTGCCCCTTTTGTCGGCACATCAAGTGCGCCGACCATATTCATCATGGTGCTTTTTCCAGAGCCAGAAGGCCCTGTTATGGCAACAAATTCACCGAGATTTATTGATAAAGTAATCCCTCTGAGAGCTTCTACCTGCACATCTCCGACCTGATATATTTTCCAGACATTTTCTAGATAGATTATTGGCTTGTTATACTTTAGCATGTAAAATAGAAATTTCTAGTCCTATAAAGGTTTTTTGATTAAAATAAAATTAAAAGAAAAAAGAAAGAAATTACTACGCACAATATGGGTTGGTTGAGTTACATGCAACAAGACAGTTTGAGCCATCATTCCACGTAACAGAACATCTTGAGCCAACATTACTATTATTGCAGTTTACATTTCCTACTGCACCACCCAAATTAACCTTAAGTGTACAATAATTTGGAGATGGTATACCTGATGGCCAAGCTGTGGATGTTGAGCTGTTCTGTGTTGTTGTCCATCTTGACAATGTTAGACAACCATTATCGCATGCATTTTTTGCTTGTGCTGGCGATAGTGCTGCACCTGCTGATGTTCCTCCACCTATTACGAAACCTGCAGCTAGAATCAATATCAAAATTGCTAGTGCTGCAAGAACGATAAAATTAATTGGTAATCCTTGTGCTTTCATATGTCACCTCTACCTCCTTTTGGTATATAAATTTTAAAGTATATGGCTCTTAAAAAAGGTTTCTATGAGCAAGAAGCAGTAGTACCACTGCAACCTGCAATACATGTAACAAGGTCTGATCTTGTGACTACACATGATGTAAAACTAGTGCAGCCTCCAGAAATTGATCCTATTGTTCTAGTAGCACAGAAATTAAGACTGGTTAATAAACTCGTGGCAATAGCGTTAGTGGATGGGTGTGCAGCAGTTATTTGTGCACAAATTGAATTACAATCCGAAGTAGTCTGAGTTAAGCTAAGCGTTGCTTGCGGTTTACCGAAACCGCCGAAAAAGAATAATAACACTGCTGCCAAAACAACGACACATATTATTATCAAAACAATTGTAGTTATTGGCAAACCTTGTGCTTTCATTGAGATTATTAAAAGGATACAACTATAAAAACATTTTCTTTAAATGCATTGTGCAGTACTTCCAGAACAAGTCAACTTACAGGTGTCTCCATCTTTGTCTTCAACAGTACATGGTATTAGAGCATCGCATCTTAAATTTTGACCAATCCCTGGAACTGTCTGGATAAGATTGCAATACGGCGAATTTGTGCGAGGAAAACCATCAACAGAAGAAGTTCCTCCAGAAGCTGCGGCATATTGCGTTTCAACAGCGCAACGAGCATTGCATTCGCCGGTAGCTTTTGTTTGAGTTGTTGCAGCTTGACCACTTGTGAATGTTGGCAACACAAACATTAGAATTAATACTAAAACAGTTATGCCTATTGCAATTAAAACAATAAAATTAATTGGCAAACCTTGAGATTTCATATTAACATTTACCTCCTACACAACCTGGTGATGGACAATTTGAACTTGATACACATTTACCAGTTGTTTTATTGCAGCAATTGTTTGCTGGACAGCCACCGAATGCTAATGTTGCTGCACAGGCATCAACTGTCTGATTTGTGCTCAGATTCAAAAATGTGCCGGTCGACTGGCTGCTGCTTGACTGGGACATGAATAAAAATATTATTACAACCACCATTGCCATTATTGCTACTGCAATCAATACGACGGTTGTGATTGGCAATCCTTGAGCCTTAGACAAAAGATTCTGCCCCCGTCATCAAATCACTTAAAAATCCCTTGGCTTGTTCTGAATACGTTATCCCAAGTATTATCACAATTGCAGCTATAATTATGAACAATATGAGCATTATTATTTGTCTGCTAGTGAACTCAATTGAACCTTTTTTGCTCATGTTGATCCTCCGTGCCTAATTATATTTAATTTTTCAAGCACGTTGCTGAACCCGCCTTCTGCACTCTGGCCTGAAAATAATACTAGTAATATTACTATTGCTAAACCAACAACAAGAAGTATTATTCCTACAACTGTGGCTGAAATTCCGTGTTTGTTTAAAAGTTTGAACAAATTTACTTCCATTTGAACAGCTCTCCCCATTTGGTTACATTCAAAAATGCTGAATTTGTTTCTCCTGCTCTTCCGGAAAAAAATAATATCAGCAATATAACTATTGCAAGCCCAACTATGAATATAATCATTACGATTAATGTGCTGGGCGCTTCAAGGCCTTTTTTATTAATTAGTGATTCGAACATATTAAATCAGACATTTTCCTCCAGCAATTAATGGATTGCATTTATCATCACATGTTATGTTTTTTTCGAAGCACCAATAAACATAATCTCGCCCCCCAGGCAGTCCAGATGGTGTTGTACCTTTACATGCAGCATTGCATTCCCAAAGATCTAGATAATTACCTGGGCCACAATTGTCCCATAACTCTTGATTACAGGTTTCTGGACAATTAGAGTCGTCATACAAATCCAAACATGCTTGTAGACAGGTATACATGGATGTATCATAATTTCTTGGTACGCAGTTTTCTGGTCTGCAAATATGTGTAGTGCCGCTTGAATCTGTAAATTGTGATGGCAATTCTTGAACACATTGGATACATGAATCAGATATACCTGGGCAGTGGTCTTGTCTAAAAGTATCCATGCACGTCTGTTGACAACTTTGAACTGATCCACTGTTACCAAAGAAGTCTAGGTAATAGTCCCATCTGTCTGGCGGTCTGAAAGAGCCACTTATCTCACAGTCAGCACTCGCCCATTGCGCGGAAGAAATATCATCGCCATATTTTATGAACATTCGTCCTTGCATTATGTTTTTGTCCCATATTACATTACTATTATTCTGCATTATTATTGCCCAACCAGCTTTCTCAATATATGGGATTCCTTCTTGGTTTGAGTAATTATTATCGGCCATCCAATCCGCAATCTCTCTAACTGAGACATTATCAGATGGTTTTAGTTTGAAATCAATGACAAAACAAGTTACTGGATTCGGGGGCTCGCGCCCAGACAAGGGATCATATTTGCCTCTTGTATACATATTCCAACAGTCAACTGAACGGTCTGCAACTTCCTTGAATAATACTTCTTTTGATATACCTGTACTGCTGGTTGTAGTGCATTCTTCTGAGAATGGGCCATGCATTATTGTTGGATTTGGGCAAGAGAAAAGTGGTAGCGATGATGTGAGCGAATTGGCAGTAATAATTATAACACCAGTAAAAACCCCGAATGCTATTGCACAAGCCGCTGTACCTACCGGGAACGCTCTGCATGTTGTTCCGAAAATAAGCATTATTGCGCCAACAATCCCTATGAATATCCAAACGAAGCTCCATACTTGTTGCACAATAAGTCCGCGTATCCACATTCCACCTGTTGTTAGCGACGTACATATAATCGATTCAAGACTGGAAAGCAAACCACTGGTAAGAAGCAATATTATGATTATCCCCAACGAAAGTGCTACAAGTATCAACATGACAGCTGTCTCAAGTGTGATCCCTTTTTTGTTCATATATCCTCTATACACCATACCATCGCATCCTTCACATCAGAAAAGTCATCTTCGGGTATCTGACCCTGACAAATTCCTGTACCGAACGAGACCAGATCATAATCGTGACTGTCCCTAAACATTACATATATTCTTGCTTTATCAAATGAACATTTATTAGCCCAATCATTTGGAGCATTACCCAAATCCTGGAAGGTGCCACCTTTATTACAGTAAATAAAAAGCCTGTCAGAACCTAATGGCCACTTCTCACCATAAGATGTTATTGTGTAATCATAAATCATTGTCACATTTATCGGTGTTTGATTATTAATGTATGCTTCAATTATTCTACATGTTCTTGGATTTGGTGGATCAATTGCAATTAGGGGATCTAAAGAACCGCTGCCATACATATTCCAGCAATCAACTGTTGCTGCTGAGAGTTCTCCAAGAAATTTTATCTCTGATGCTTCCTGACTTTGCGTTCCTATATCAATAGTAACTGCTGGACAGAAAAGTGGAATGCCTGAGATTAACGGCAATATTGCTAAGTATGTCATTATAGTACTTAACGACAAAAATGAAATAAGCGCAAAAACAGCTACGCCCATTCCACGAGCTGCTGTTTGTTGAAGAAGTGTTTTAGCAAGTTTAGTGGAAGTTTGAGTAAGAGTACCAACTCCAAATGACCCACCACTAGATATACCTATGACTACTGAAAGTGCAATGGACATCACACCCCACATCGACATAATCAGGCCCACAAGTATGCCTCTAGCATAAGAAGACGCAGTGCACATCAATCCATAGACTTGTGTTTGAAAGGCGCCTAACAAACCAGTTCTAAGAATTATGTAAAGTATAACAACTAAGAAAACAACTCCGATTATGAGGGCGACTGCTGTCTCAAGAGCAATACCTTTCTTATTAAGCTGCATCAAGTGCCTGCGGCTCCGCCAAGAGATTTGCCACCACCTCCACCTACCATTGTATCATAAATTGATTTCCCAAAATTGAATACTGAATCATGAAATTTTTCTGATCCAATTCCGCCAGTTACAAATATTAAAATTATCAGAATTGCCAATAATATCAAGAATATAATCAAAATTGCGGCCTGGTCAGTATTGAAACGTATTCCTTCTGATTCAACGCCCTTTTTGTTTATTTTCATGGTAATGAACATTTGCTATTATTCACATATGCTGCGAAATTATCGTTATAATTATTTTCTCTATATTCTGTTGAATTAAGTCTTGTGTTTAATATTGTTAAATTATTCCCTAGATTGTCACAATTTACTATGCTTCCGCTTGCTTGGTTTGGTCCATTTTGATATGCTGTTGTAAATGGACTTGTACAAGTATATATCATGCCTTCTGGGATTTGGCCACATTTTGCAACTGTCGGACCTTGAACTACATTTGTTAATCGTGGCGTTGTTACTAAAGTTAAACTCATTAAATTTGGAGTATTAGTTTGTCCCTGATTTGAAGCTAAACTAAAAGAAACATTGAAGTATTTCCCATAAAATATGCTTGGTAATGTAAAATTTGAATTGTCAGGACCTGATACTGTTTGCCAAGTGTTCCATGTTGTACCGTCTGTTGAATTTACATAACCAGTTACTTTAATTATTGTACCGCCTGGAATTGGTGTTTGTATACTCATATTTATTGAAATCAGGCCAACAGTTTTTGTTGAAGTAATTCTTGGTGTAATGTAAGTGCCTGTTTGAAAATATTTGTAATAGTTATAACAAATACAATCCTTTTCAGCATCATTGCCGCTAAGTGTCTTGTTGCACGACCTGACTGTGCCTTTAGCTAGGCATTCACCGACACCATATCCCTTAGTTGTACAGTATGTATTACAGAGATTAATGTCACAGTTATTTGGACAATGACAGAATCCCTGTGCTATATACCACGTGTTTTCCCATACACAATTGGTTGCCCAACAATTAGAAACCTCCCCAACTTTACAAAGGTCCTTGGCACAACTCTCCTCCGTGCAAGGACAACCTGCTGATGCTACGGTATTCAAACTTATGAGAAATATTGCTACAAAAATCATGCCCAAAATTAAAATTTTGTTTGTGTTTAACATGTTTGCACCAGTTTTACGCTGCCTGTTGTCGGGGCTGTATTAACTGCTTGATAACCAGTACCTCCAAAATTGTTAAATGTAATTTTTGGATAATAGGAATCTATATTATCATTTGGTCTTGTGATAGATTCATTTGTCGAATAAACATAAAATGTCTTTTGATTGTTTACCCAACTGAACGCAGTTCCAGAGGTAAACCAAATTTTTGCACTATGACAAAATCCACCTGTGTAAATTTCAGAAACAACCTTACGAGCTAAATAAGTTATACCACTTTTATCCGTTATTATAAGAGCTGTGCAACTAAGCATTTGAGTTTCTGGTGGGAATACAATTGTAGCTTCAACCAATTCACCTGATACGAGAGTAGCTCCGGTATCATTTGTAACAATAATCTTTGTCCTGAAATTATAGCGATTATCTGGATACCATCCATTGCTTTCAACACGTGTTGTATTTGTGTCAACTACAAATGAACAGATACCAGATGACCATCCTGTACTATTAACTAAAAGTGCGTCTGTAAATTGATAGTTATTTCTTCTAATTGATATCCATGCTGTAGCTTGCGGACAAAGTTTTTCAACATCTGCCCCAGTTATTGAAACATTTGCTACTATGTTCCCACCAACATTACTAATGCTATTTGCACTCACATTTACATCTCTTGCCGCAGGCGACATGCAATAATCATTATGAGCGGACCATGTCTTATTTGAAACACCAGACGTGCCAATGGCAAAAATTGTTAAATTAAAATCTGCTCCACCATCGCAAGTATATTTCGGAAATTCTCTTATGAATGAATATTCATCATTAATACGAAGCTGATTTGGAGTAGTATCACGATAAATGTCAGTATCAACATCCATTGTACTTTGTTTTTCTTTGCCTAGTATTGAGACTCTTGCATCTGAAGCGCCCATATATTTAATTCTAAATGTATACGTCACATTTTTGCAATTTGGTGGTGTTGTGGTATCACAACCAGAATCACTCGACTTAACTTCTATTAATTCAATTCCAGAAGCAACCATTTGTCCTGGAGTATAAGCAGAAATGAATTTGCTTTGTTGGATATTAACGCCTGTATAACATGCAAGCGAAGTATACGTGTAGATTATCCCAATAAAAATCAGTGCTACTGCGATACCGCTGAGTACCAAAACAAGTATTACATCTGTCATACCTTTGCTATTCATTTAAAATTCACCCAATGCAACAGCAATCTTCGCCAAACCTGCGAATGCAATTGTTACGCCCAATGCAATGACAAAATAAATAACTATTGCAATTATCAAATCCTTACCAATTGAATCAAGCTCTTGGATTTTGTCATCACCATTCTCTATCTTGCTAGCAAGCAGTGTAGATATTATAACGATTTCAATAAGATAAATTCCTACAATCAATTGAAAAACTGGTAATGGAATTGAGTTGCTTAATTCGAAAAATCCAAATGCTGACAATCCTGCAGCTCCGCCACCAAATTCCCCACCTGCGCCTGCGGCAGTTGTTGTTGCAGCTATTTTTTCTCCAAGTGTTGAAAGTATGATAAGAATCATTGAAGTCAAACCAACAATTATGCCCGAAATCAACGGAGCAATGAACGAGGATTGGAACTTCAATGTTGATAACGTCTCTGAAAGAACATCCCTTATTTTTTCTTCAATGTTATGTACATTCAAAAGATAGCTTGAGATGTGAACCAATGATGCTGCTGCAATCTGCTGGGACTCTTTTGTGGACTCAATGAATATTTTCATTACGCTTCGGATTAATGATGAAGGATAAAGATTTAGAGCTCCATACTTTGGGTCAAATATTGCCCTGCGTAAGTCCATGCCAAGCTTTGACATATTGTCTGCTATTGTTTTTATAAAATTGGAGATATTTGATTGTCTCATCAGCTGTGCAGTTTTAAGCATTGCAATTTCTGCTGGGACTCCTTCTGCCAGACGATTACCGATCTGGAAAACAGCATATGAAAAATCTTTTTCAACATTCTTTACCTGCTGTCTGATTTTTACTCTGATACCAGATGCAAGTTTTGCATACACAGATATTCCAATTCCTATAGCGAGTATAAAGAACAATGAAAATAAAATGTCGTTTTCATTTGGATTTTTAGCGTTTTGTACAAAGATTGCATACCAGATGTATGGCAATGCAATTATTATGAAAATTATGATAGCGGGTATTGCTGCATGAATGTAACGCCCCATAAACTCAAAATGATCTTCAGGTGGGACTAATGGATGATTTGAAAGATCAATCTGCGGGAATGCAGTTGGTCTGGTTGAAAGAATCTGCATGATAATTATTATAACTCCAAGTGGCAGTGCCACATCATAGAAAACAAATAATGTTTCTGCGCTTACTGCGCCAGCCATGAATGCGCTAATCAATGGAAGCATGACAAGACCCATAATTGGTAATGTTATACCGAGCATGAACACAGCTGAGATTGGGGTTCTAAGATCATTAACATAGTGCACCATTGTTTCATATGTGCCGTCAAGTATCCTTTTCAAAGCTTGTTCGAGCATTTCTATTCTTCTGTCTTCAGAGGTCTGAACAAGCGAGGTTTCAATCAGATAAATTGAATCTACAAAAGCTTCATTGTAATTTTTCCATTGTTGGATATAATTATTCAAGGACATCTGGACGTCAGAATATTTCTGGGTTTCCACATCCCATAATATTTTTTTGAAATCAACAGCAAGCGGACCTTCAAGATTCTCAGCAGCAAACCTGACTGCCGCTTCAATGTTTGAAACAGTTTTCATGTAAATAACTATATACAAAACAGCAAGAATTATTTCTGTGGCTGCTTTAGCTCGTCTTATTCCGACAAGCCTCGCTGGGTAGCTTCTGAAATAGAAAAATCCGAATAGTCCTACTGCAAGTATAGCGATTCCAAAAAATGGGCTTAGTAAAAGAACTATTACTCCGAAGATTAAACTAAAAATTAGTTCAAGGACTGAAAAGCTTTGGGTATCCTCAGCAGTTATGCTCATATCAAATGAATTTAGAATCGTATCATATTCTTTCTTCTGTTCAGGTGCTATAGGTAACTTAAGCAAACTTCCGGAGATCTGACATAATTTTTCGTAAATGCTCGTGGCAATTGTTTTCTTGGCTTTGAATATCTTGAATTCTCTTGAGACTAGCTCTTCTGGAAGCTGCCCTTTTTTTTCAGCCTGGTACCGCTGGTATATTCGTTTGGCTATTTCTTTTTCATCAGGTGTTGCCATAAGTTTATTCAGGTCCTTTCTTTATTCTGTTCTTAAGCCAGTGCTCATACTCAGCAAGCACTGCTTTCGAATCTGGATAACCTGTTTCTTCCTTTAACTTCGAGTAAATTATATGGAACATATCATTTGCTTCAACAACAAAGTCTGCTTCAAGTATGCCATTCGGTCCAGTAATCTGTTTTGTTTTTTCAGCATAATCCACAAGCATTTTCTTTGAATTTGCTCTTAACATTATGTTATCCCAAACAGCATCCCAGTTACCAACCCATTCCTTGACACGTGAAGCGATTGACTTGACAATTTCTGATTCGCCTTCGATTAAATCGCGAGTTGGTTTAATCATATCATCTTTTGCATCATACTCCATAAGATTAAGGAAACCGCCTTCTGCGCTTGGATCATCCTGCCAGGTTTTTCTTACTTCAGTTATATGCGAAAGTCTACGCACTTCTTTCAGCTGGTCTAGTGTTCTTAATTTGCTCGCAATCATTATTATGTCAGTTGCTTTGAATGAGGTTCTTGGAACACCAAGATCATTTACTACCCTATCAAACACTCCGTATGGTGAATCACCGTGAATGGTTCCAGCAACAACATTTGCAAGAGCACCTACTCTCATGGATTCATATAATGCTCTGGCTTCGACACTTCTTACCTCACCGACTATCAAAGCTGAATCTCCAAGACGAAGTGAAGTTCTAATTCCATCATCGGCAGACATTTCTGCTTTCTCGCCAAGTATTGCTGAACGAACTTTCATCGATAAAATATTATAACCAATTTCCCTCATGTATCTTGTTGGAATTTCTAAAGTGTCCTCAACAGTTACAACTCTGAATTTGCGCATTAATTCAAGCATCATTGCCGAAAGAAGTGATGTTTTACCAGCGCCACGCGTTCCTGCTATGAGCATTGTTCTTGCACCATCAACCAAAAATGAAATTACTCCGCCTGCCAATGGGGTCATCGATTTATAATGTATAAGTAACGGAATTGTCCATGGTCTCTCTCTGTGATGTCTGAATGAAAACGAATAACCGCCTGGAGACAAAGGATTTTGGATTACAGCTACACGCGCATCTGCTATGCCCGGAATATTTAATTCTGTATCAAGAACAGGGTTTGCTTCGTCAAGTGGGCGACCAGAAATAAGTCTAAATCTTGATGCCCAAGCATCTGCTTCTCTTCTATTTGGAGTTATGTTTGTTTCACATTCCCCGAAATCTGCATGCTTGATAAAAATGGGGTGCATTCCAACCGGAGCATTGACAAAAATATCTTCAATCTTCGGATCATCCAATAAAACTTCAATCATGCCGAATCCAACTGTTAGTCTGACAAGTAAATATGCGAGTTTTTCAATCTTTGAATAAGTCAATTCCATTCCTTTGTCTTTCGAGACTTGTGTGATAATATCCTTTGCAATGTTCAAGAATATCGCACGCATTCTTCCGGGATCAATAAACTCTTCTTCTTTCGGCTTGAACTTAGCCATTATTTCTCTGGTTTCATCAAGTAAAACATATTCGTCCTCGTCAAGCTGGAATTCTGGCGGAACAACATGATATCTAAGTCTAACTTGTTTCGGTATTTGTAAAATCAAAACATTTGTTTTAAATTTTTCACCAATTGAGTATGACGCTATTTCTTCAGCCATTGTTGGCGGTTCTGCCTGCAATCTTGTGAACATGAAGTTTGGCCTAATTGATGGTTCAAAGAATTTGAAGTAAATATCTCTATTCCCAATCTTATAACCTGGGATGTGTGGTTTTGCTAATTTAATTATCTGGGTTTTATCTAGTACATTCATTATTTCTTGAAGCACGCCCAAGAATTTCTCAAAGCATGGCCTGACGCTTGCTTCGGCCATCTCACCTTTGGCTTTTTGATCGCGGAAAATTCTTGTTGCGAGAACATAAGCTCCAACTGGGTCACGTTTTAATGTCTCCATTATAATATGCCTTATCAAATGCAGGCGTTCTGGGTAATATTTTGCACAATCAGAAGTCGTTAATGTTTCTTGTTTTAAAACTTCCAGTTCTTTTATAAAATAAATATATGCTGAAGCTATTTCATTTATCAGATTTGATTGTTCAAAAGGATAGATATAATTTCTTTCAGCCTGATATGTAATTGTGCCCGCAGCTCCGACCTCAGTTATTATATCAATGGTTTTTTCCATTGTTATTTCACTGTCTTCGAGAGATGGGTAGAACGGACAACCTATTGTGTTAATAACTAAATTCGCTTCGCCTTCTTCGCGATCTATAACATAACTAAAGCATTTTTCTACTTCTTTGACCAATTCCTCACCTTTTTAGACTGATTCCTTTCTATTTCAAAAAGCAGTTCCACAAATATATTTATATGGGTATATGATTATATATTTTTATATAAGGTGAGGTAACAAAATGCCACAATTATTGGGGGGTCCAAGCCCTGCTCAAATACAACAAAATGAAGCTCAAATAGCAGAAGGCAGACGATTGTCTGAGTTAGGTGAGAGAACAAGACTTCTTGAAGAAAGATTAAAGCAAACCAGGGAAAGATTGCAAGTTATTGATGAAACTAATATGAACAAGATAAAAGAATTGCGTGAACGTTTAAGCAGTTTAAGCGAAGAATTATCTGGGTTCAGAAAAAATCTTGATGATACTAAAGAAATTGTCCGCAGAATTGCAAAGGACATGACTTCTATGGCAAGAACAAGTGATGTTAAAGTTTTAGAAAAGTACATGAACATGCTTGATATAACAAGAATTGCCACAAAAGAAGATGTTTTGCGGATTGTAAAAGACGAAATTTCAAAATTGAAAAAGAAATCGTGAGGTGTAATATATATGGCTCTCTTTGGAAGGAAAAAAGAAGAAGCGCCTGATTTAACTGGCACAGGTGTGCCTATCTCTCAAGTGCTTGCAATGAAAGCACAAGGAATGAATAATAATCAAATAGCAAATCAATTGCGTGCACAAGGTTATCCTCTAACTCAGATCAGAGATGCAATTGCACAAGCTGATATCAAAAGCGCAGTTTCACCAGAACAAGGAATGGGAGGAATGCAAGGATTTCCTGAACTACCAGAATTACCTGAGATGGGAGAATTACCTCCAATGGAATTACCTGAAATGCCAGAATTACCTGGGCAAATGCCCCAATTACCGGGACAGGCACCACAATTTCCAAACTACCCGCAACAACAGATGCAGCCACAAGTTATGCATATGGAAGCTCATGCTCCTTCAATTAATGAACAACTTGTGAATGAGCTTCAAAGAATAGTTGAAGAGATAATAGAAGAAAAGTGGAAAAGTGCCGAAGAAAAGATTAATGTTCTTGATGTTTGGAAAACAAAACTTGAAGACAAGATAACTGAGATTGACAACAAGACAACTTCAATGTCTTCAAGATTGGATGGATTCTCAAGGAGCGTACTTGGCCAGACAGACGAATACCAGAAGACTATGACTGATGTGAATGCAGAGATGCAGGCAATAGAAAAAATAATGGGAAAACTCATACCTGCGCTATCTGATGAGATAAAAGAATTAAGAAGTGTTGTCGAAGACTTACGAGGAAAGTAAAAATTTTATTTCTTCGGTACATACATTATGAAAAATGTACCTATTGCCATCAGTCCTAACAATACAAGTGTTCCTAATACCTTAGGATTGCCAAGCAAGCAGGCAACTGCTACATTCCCCGCTATTTTGGTGAAATCACAAGTTTCTGGACCTATTACGCTCTGGTTAACTGAAGCATTGACTCCTTCACTTACTCCTGTTGCTGAATAAAGTCCGCTGCCATACAGTGATCCTATTGCATAGAACACAAAAATTATACAGACTATTATTATTAATGCTGCAATCATACGATTGCCCATCAATATGCTTTTGATGTCTTTTTCTACTCCGAAAAATAGGAATATCAAGAATATCATGAAGATTACTATGAAAAATCCTGCAAATAACGGTGTTAATGTTGTGATGAACTTTCCTGCACCTGAAATAACAACCATTAAGCCCATTGCGAGCGCAACAATTGAATTAACATCAGCACGTTCGCTCAGCATCTTGGTTTTCATCAAGATTCCATAGACTATGGCAAACACTAGGATGAATGGTAGAAAAAAGTCAAATATGTCTCCAAACAATCCAATTGATGCTATTAGTGTTGCCATTTTAATTCACCTTAAGGTTTTGATTTAAGCCCCCAATCCATAAATCTTTGAAGATTTGATGTTCCTGTTGGCGCTGGTCTGAACATCATATATAACCCACCAATCACAACAATCATTATGATTATTATTGCCCAATCCTCTGAGGATATGTTTGTGCCAAGACTTGGAGAAATGTATCCCTGTGCTGCGAGCTCTGGTGCTGCATACGTATAAGTCGCAAAGATTATGAAAATAACTGCGCCAAGCATAATTAGATTTGCTGCAGGCGCGCCTTTATCAGAAAATGATTTGGGGGTCACAAATGCAACTACAAGTAGTATTCCTAGAATAGCCATTATTGCCAAACCTACGTTTGGGAAAAGCTTTGAAACAATTACTGTCACAAATGCTGAGCTTGCTGCAAAATAAGCAAATGTAAGTGACGCAATGAATGATACTCCCTTATGTCCCTTTAATGGTGGGACTAAAGTGTAAAATAACATATAAACCAATGACATAACTAGCATGAACGTTGAATAGAAATATACGGGTTCTACTCCAACTGGCGTTATCAAATTCAGTATTCTTATAACATTTTCAAATATCCCTTCTAAAGCCATTTATCACACCTCTTACGAGCTTTTGACTGGTGTTCCCTCTCTACCAAATATAAGATAGCCTATAACACCTGCACCTATTAATATAATTATCAGGGCTATATCTGTTTCGGAAATATTGAATGAGCCCATTGATTCAGTTAGTCCTAATGCATACAAGACTGCATATAAAAGTGCAAGTGAGACTGCAATTATCATGCCACGCATGAACCATTTATTCTTTCCAAGCTGTGATACGTCTCCTACAGCCAATGCAACTATCATCAAAAATGAAACTATTACAATTGCTATGAAACCAACCCATGGCAAAAATCCGGCAAGTGCTTTTGTTACCATTGCTGTGGTTGTTGCAATCATTGCAATTACGAATGCAACAATTGAGTTGATATCACGTTTGTTTTCGCCAAAAACTTTGGTTTTATCCAAAGCACCATAGATAACTGCAAAAAATAATAAGAACGGTAAAAGAAAATCAAAAATTCCTAATTCTCTAAGCATCAAAATTCCTTGTAAAACGCTTGATTCTTCTGCCATAATATCATGCCTGTTTAACTATAACCTGCTGGCCTGGTGCTGGTGTGACTTGAACTGCACCTGTCGGTGTTTTTTCGCCTTTTTTCTTTTTCTTTGCTTTT
>Ga0315287_10000308_pt1 | contig 42805 bp, 40 predicted proteins | sample YL17G11_0_MG_FD_205037 | JGI IMG/M metagenome (GOLD analysis project Ga0315287, IMG submission 205037) | Sediment microbial communities from Yellowstone Lake, YNP, Wyoming, USA - YL17G11_0 | ecosystem: Environmental > Aquatic > Freshwater > Lake > Sediment | place: USA: Wyoming | collected...
ACGATGCATCCTAAGGTCCTCGGCGCCGACGGTTGGCGGATCGTCCGGACATTGGTCCGCGCGGGGCGCGCGGAAGGGTGGGTGCTGGCAGGCGGCACCGGCCTGGCCCTGCAACTGGGTCACCGGATCTCGAAGGATCTCGATTTCTTCCGCGCGAGCCCGTTTTCGCCCGCGGAACTCGCGGCGGGGCTCGCCGGTCTCGGACGCGTCGTCGTGCAGGGCCGATCGGCGGGAACCCTGCACGTCACGCTGAACGGGCTCCGCGTGAGCTTCCTCGCGGCGGAGGCCCCGCTCCTCTTCGAGGGCGCGCCGTATCGCGGCCTCACCCTCGCGGACCCGCGGGACATCGCGGTGATGAAGGTGATCGCGATCGGCGGGCGCGGCAGCCGCAAGGACTTCGTGGACCTGTTCTTCTACCTCCGCGGCGGCGGTTCGCTGGAGGGGATCTTCGAGCTGGTCCGCCGCAGGTTCGCGGGCGTCGACCACAACGAGTACCATCTGCTCCGCTCGCTCGTGTTCTTCGAGGACGCCGAGACCGAGCCGATGCCGCGGATGATCCGCCGCGCCGCCTGGTCCGAAATCAAGAGCGCGATCGTGACCGAGGTGAAGCGGCTGTCGTGAGCGCCTACGGCGTCAACCGCTCCGGCTCTTCGTCCGCCGCGGCTGACCGTCCCTTCGCGCTCCGCCACGGGCCCACGGCCGGCACCTCGACCCTGGACCCGCTCGAGTTGCTCTCCCGGGTCAGGTGATGACGCGCTACTACGGCTGCTACGCCAGCCGAACCCGGGGGATGCGGCGACGCCAGGCGGCCGGAGGCGCCGAGGTTGAGGAGCCCGTCGTGATCACCGAGCCGGTGGACTGGTCCCTGCGGGCCGCGCGCCTCAGCACCCAACGCCCCCGACTCACCCGGGTTCCGCCCTCGCCCGCCGACCCGTAGCGACCCGTAGCGTCATTGACGCGCAGACGCCCCGCCCGGATATTCTGGCTGACGCGAAGCAACGTCCTATCCATGAAGGAGCGCCGACATGCAAGTGCGCGTGATCCTGGAGCCAAGTGAGGACGGCGGCTTCACCGTCCGCATCCCCTCGCTGCCTGGATGCGTCAGCGAGGGCTACACTCGTGAGGAAGCGCTCGCCAACATCCGCGAGGCGCTCCAGCTCTACCTGGAGCCGGTTGAGGATGACATGACCGTCGCCGAGGGTGAGGTCGTGGAGATCGGCGTCTGACCAAAGTCCCAAGCCTGCCGTACCCCGCCGTGCTGCGGGCCATGCAGCGGGCCGGCTGGGTAATCGTGCGGCAGCGCGGAAGCCACATCCGTCTTCAGAGGCGGCTCGCAGGCGGCGAGGTGCGCAAGATCATCGTGCCGGCGCACCGGCCCATCAAGCGCTCGACGCTGGCGCACATCCTCAAGGACGCACAACTCTCGGTTGAGGAGTTCACCACACTCCTGTAGATCGCGTGGGGGCGTAGCCGGGCTGCGGTCAGTAGATCACCGCATCGAGCACCGCGAGGGCCTCCGCAAGGAGGGTCGGCGGCGCCCGGTCAATGAACTTGGCTTTGCGCGATGCGAAGTCCACGCTCTTCACCTGATCCACCATGATGAATCCGGTCAACGCGGCGGTGTCGATGACCGGTACATGAAACGGTATCCCGCGGTCCGTATTGGTGACCGGGCACACGACGGCGAGCCCTGTCCTGCTGGTGAACTGGTCGTTACTGATCACCAGCGCCGGCCGCCTGCCCTTCTGCTCATGTCCGGACCGCCGGCTTCACCACAATGGCCCCCGACCGGACGCGCACCTCTACCTCCTCGCCCACGGTGAGGCACGCCTGTGCAAGGATATCCTTGGAGAACCGGAGACCCTGGCTGTTGCCCCACTTCTGTATCCTCGTGACCATCGGCACGACCTCCATTGCTTCGTATAGCCGAAGTATACTCAGCTGACTGCTGGTCAATGGTTGGCTTCGGCGAATGTGGGGATCTCACTCGCCGTGCCGGGAGCATGCGGCGGTGCCGCGGTCAAAAACCGGGCGTGATGACCGCCACCAGCCCCTGGTGGCGGCCGGCCAGCAGGCGGACCAGGTCGGCGGCCAGGCCGGAGGGCCCCGCTTCCGTGAAAGCGCGGGCATAGAGCAGGAGATCCCGGACCGCCTCGGGTTCCGCCCGGGTATGCGGGAGCCGGCCCGCGTGGGGAGCTGGTTGTCGAATCCATCCCGATCCGGGCTGGTATTGCCAGCAGCACACCGAGTCGCTGGCGCCCGTGAATTCCAGGGCCATGCCGCGGCGCAAGGGATAGACGGTCGCCGTATCCGCCAAGGCCTGGGAGAGCCCCCGGGGTAGGACGCATCGCAGGAAATGCCCCGCTGCGTCCGCGGCCACCTGGGCGGACAATCCCGGCGTCGCCTGCACTTCAGCCAACACCACCACACACCGTCCGCCGTCCCGGTCCAGGCACTGGAAATGTCCGGCCGCCAGGCCCGCGCGGCGCGCTTCCACTCGGCAACCGGAACCTTCCAGGTTCTCTTCCCCCAGGAACTCCTCGGCAAACGCCCGCATCAGGCTCGCCTCGGTGGAAGCCGTCTCCTCGGCGCGGCGCGCGCTGTTCACGGCTTCGCGCAGCAGGCTGTGCATGGTGTCGAAGGCATTCCCCAGGTCGCCGACTTCCATGATGCGGCTGCCGGAAGAGCCCGAAGCCTGGGCAGGGGCCGCTTCCAAGTCGAGTTCGCCGGGCACCTGAAGACGCCGCAGCTCTCGCCGGACAAAGGTCCCCAGCACCAGGCACATGAGCAGTCCGGCCAGTCCCGAGCCCGCGGTCTGCCAGACCACCTTGCGCCACACCTTCGCGGTCACCTGGCGCGTGACGTCGGGCATTTCCGCCAGCACATACCCCAGAACGCTGCCCTGACCATCCCTCACCGCGGCCCAGGCCTGCCACCCGTGCGTCGCGGATTGCTTCACCCAGGCCTGGTCGGGATCGCCTACCCGCCGCCGCAGATCGCCGAGACTCGGCGGCGGTTCCGTGGTCGGCGTAGCGCTGAAGGCCAGTTCGAACCCGGCCTCGCGCCAGGCCAATGCCCGGGCGCCGGGCAGACGGCGCAAGGCCTCTTGGACACGCGGCGGAACCGAGATCGGGGATCCCGCCGATTGGAACCGGGACCAGGTTTCCGGGTCGGTACGCGTCATCTCCGCCAGGGAACGCGCCAGCATGGCCACTTGTTCCTGCTGGCCCCAGCGACTCTCGTTGATCTGGATCCGGAATTCGAAGAGCCCGGCGACCAGCGGCAGCAGGATGAACGCCGGCCAGATGCCCCAGATCACTTGCCAGCGCACGCTCATGGCCGAGCCTGCGCCGGGGGGGTGAGACCCTGTTTCTCCAGGAGCCACGCCAGGATTTCCGGGCATTCGAAAACGATCGTGTAGAACTGGCCGCGCCGGATGTGCAAGCACATCGCGCCTTGCGCGGAGGCGTGAAGGGTCTGCGTTTGGCGATAGCCGAACAGCGCCGGCAGCAGGCCCAGGATCTTTTCCGGATCCTCCTGGGCGCTTCCTTCCAGGATGATGGTGACCCGGCCCACCGGTCGCCCGGCCGCCAGAATGACTTCCCCAGGTCTGTAGCGGCGGGCCGAGGCCACGCCGGCCAAGGTCGAGACCTCGTCCGGGTCCAACCGATCGAAGGGAGGCAGGCGTGCCAGTTGGCGGGCCCAAGCGTCCGGATTCACGTGCCGGCCTCCGCGCCTGGTTCTGCCTGCCACCGGCGCAACGTGATCCGGTAGAGAGGCTGTGCGGCCGCACCGCTCTCGAAGACCGCCTGCTCTCCGGGGCCTAGCTGCCGGGATTCGCTTTCCTGGGGCGACTGCCTCAGGATCTCGCCGGTTTCCGCGTCGAACCAGATCAAGGTTCCCTGGGAATGCGGGGCCATGGCCTCCAGCAAAGCCGCCGCTTCGCCCGGGCCGGAGTGGCGCTGCATCAGGCGGATCGCCAGGTCCCGCCACCGGGCGATGGCCCGTCCGGCCGCGAGCGGCGGCCGTCGCTGATCCGACAACTAGACCACGATGCGGTGCTCGTGCCGGGCATGACCGGAGAGGCTGCCCGGCTGGTCCGGCGCATAGGTCTCCTGCACGGCCGGATGAGGTGGCGGTTCCTTCAAGCGTCTGGCCAGATCCTCCCGGGAGCGCTCGAATTCCAGCGCCGCGGTTTCCCGGCCGATCCGGAAGAACGTCTCCCTCAAGTTGCGGCTCAGGCGAGCGAAGGATTCGGCCACGCGCACCAGTTCCCGGGGGCTGCGCAATGCCGCTTCGTGGCCGTATCGCCCGGCAGCAACGGTCAGGGCGGCGCCCTTCAGAAGGCCCAGGGATCGCGTGAGCCGGCGGGCCATCAGGATGGACAGGGCGGCGGCCGCCAGCCAGACGGCCGCGCTCAGGGCGAGCACCTCGATCAAGGCCTGGCGGGTCTTGCGCTGAATGACGGAGATGTTCACATCCACGCCCGCCGTGGCAGAGGAGCGGCCCCGGCGGTCGTGGATGGGGCCGGCGGACACCTTGAGCAGGCCCCAACGCTCGAACTGGCGCAGGCGGTTGGCCCGCAATTCATTCCGGGCCATGACTTGTTGCGCGTCCTCGTAATCCTCACGGGGGACTATGTCGCGCTCCCCGATCAGGGCATGGTCCTCGCCTTCGCTGGCATCCAACACGTAGGCGATTTCATAGGGTTCCCGCAGGACCTGGGTATAGATGTAGGTGACATTCTGCTTCTTCAGGATGGCCCGCATGGGCTCAACGTACTTGCGGTAGAGCGGCTCGTTCTGGCTGCGGAATCCGAGGGCATACTCTGTGGAATCGGCGGTCTGGCTCGGGTCGAGCCCAGGCCAATGGAGCAGTCCCCGGGGGCCGGGCGTCCACCGTTGCCGGCCATCTGTTGCCGGGGCGGGAACGCGGCCCGGCCGGTCGGCCGGGAACAGATCCCGGGCGATGCGGCCGGCACTGGCCCGCAGGCCCCGTGACCCGAGCGGCGCTCGCTAGACCAGCAGGACCACCAGACTCCTGGGACCCTGGGCACCGATCACGAGCGCCTGCTCGATGTCGGCGGTCTTCGAGGGCCCGGAGATGAAGAGGCCGTAGCCGGGGAGCGGCCGCGCGAGGAGGCGATACGCCTCGTGCAGGTCCGCGACGATGCGGTCCTTCGACAGCACGAGCACGAGGTGCTCGGCCACGACGTGCACCGCCCGGTGCGGCAGGTCGGCCTCGTCCACCCAGACCGCCGCGTTCTCCGCCACGCCGAGCCGTCCCCGCACCACCGCCACCTCGACCTCGGCGAGCGTCGCCGCGGGCGTGTCGGGCCCGACCTCCAGCGTGGACGCGCCCACGCCGCGCACGCAACAGACCACGTGGCGGAAGGGACCCGTCTCCTCGCGGACCGCGGCCGCGAGCCCCTCGAGCCCCGCGACCTCACGCGCACTGCCTCCCACTTGCCCGAGAGTCTCCGCGAAGCGGCGCACCAGGGTGCCCTGGTCCACCAGAGCGGTGACCTGCCCCGCGCCGACCGCGGCCCCACCGGGTACCGGCCCTGCGGCGGCGAGCGCCGGCGCGGCGAACACCGGCACGTCCGCCAACGGCGCCGACGGTACCGCCGCCCCGCGGATGGCTTCGAGGATGGACTCGCGCGCGGTCACCGGTTCCTCCGGTACCACTCGCGGAAGCTCTCGGACGGCGCCTCCGGGAGATCGCGCTCGCGCATCCAGGCGGCCGCGAACGGGCGGAGCAGCGCGTGAGGCACGTGGCGCAGAGTCCAGCGGGCCGCGCGTCCCGCCGCCTCGTACCACGCGGGGCGCGCGAGCACACGGCCCAGCACCTTCATCGCCGCGCGCCGGCGCCACGAGACGCGGCCGGCCAGCGTGAGGCGCTGGCGCCAGCGGTAGAGCTGCTGCGGCAGGTCCACCTTCACCGGGCACACGTCGCCGCACGAGAGACACAGCGTGGAGGCGAACGGCAGCGACCGGTGCGCGCGCGGGTCCGTGCCGGGGGCCAGCACCTGCCCGATGGGACCGGGCAGCGTGATGCCGTAGCTGTAGCCGCCGGAGCGCCGGAAGACGGGGCACGTGTTGAGACACGCGCCGCACCGGATACAGCGCAGCGAATCCCTGAACTCCGGCCGGGCCAGCTGGGCCGTGCGCCCGTTGTCCACGACGACGATGTGCAGCTCCCCGCCCGGCCGCGGCGCGTGCACGTGCGTGGTGTAAGTCGAGAGGGGCTGGCCCGTGGCGCTGCGGGCCAGGAGCCGCAGGAACACGCCCAGGTCCTCGAGGCGCGGCACCAACTTCTCGATCCCCATCGAGGCGATGTGCACCGGGGCCAGGGTGATGCCGAGGTCGGCGTTGCCCTCGTTCGTCACCACGATCACGCCACCCGTCTCCGCCACGCCGAAGTTGACGCCCGTCAACGCCGCGTCGGCCGCGAGGAACCGCCCGCGCAGGTGGTGGCGCGCGGCTTCGGTCAGCTTCGTCGGATCCGACAGCCCCTCCGGCGTGCCGAGCAGACGGTGGAACAACTCCCCGACCTCCTCCCGCTTGAGGTGGATGGCCGGCATCACGATGTGGCTCGGCGCCATCCCCGCAAGCTGGACGATGCGCTCGCCGAGGTCGGTGTCCGTCACCGTGACGCCGTGGGCCTCCAGGTACGGGTTGAGGCCGCACTCCTCGGTGAGCATGGACTTGCTCTTCACCAGCCGCGTCGCGCCGCGCCCGCGCAGGATGCCGAGCACGATGCTGTTGTGCTCCGCGGCGTCGCGCGCCCAGTGGACCGCGGCCCCGTTCGCCGTCGCGTTGCGCTCGAACTCCTCGAGGTAGGCGTCGAGGCGGCTCAGGGTGTGGGCCTTGATGCGCGCGGCTCTCTCGCGCAGTGATTCCCACTCGGGGAGCGCGTGCGCCTGGCGGTCGCGCTTGAGGCGGACGTCCCAGACGGCGCGGTCGTGCCAGGTCGTGCGCGCCTGGTCGGCGAGGAAGCGGCGGGCGAGCTCTGAGTGGCTCACGGCTCTCTTCCCTGGCGCCGGCGTACCGGCGTACCCACGTACCGGCGTACCGTCACACCTCAGCCCCCGCCAGGATCTCGGCAATGTGAAGTGTCCTTATCGCCAATCCCTGCCGACGAATCACGCCCTCCAAGTGCAGGAGGCACGAGACGTCGCCGCTGGCGATGACCTCGGCGCCGAGGCGCTGGTGTGCGGCGACCTTGTCCTGCCCCATCCGCGCGGAGACGGCGTCCTCGGAAATGGCGAAGGTGCCGCCAAAACCGCAGCACTCGTCGGCGCGCTCGGGCTCGACGAGGATGAGGCCGCGCACGGTGCGCAGGAGCGCCGCCGCCGGGCCGGGATCGGGGCCCGGGCCCAGCTCCGACGCGCGGCCCAGGCCTAGGCCGCGCAGGCCGTGGCAGCCGTGGTGGAGGCCGACGCGGTGCGGGAACTCGGCGTCCACGGCCGTCACATGCAGGACGCTGGTGAGGAAATCGCACAGCTCGACGGTGCGCTCGCGCACCTGCCGCACCTCGGGCGTCTGCTCGAGGACGTCGTAGTGGTGGCGGACGAAGTGGACGCAGGAGCCGGACGGGGCGACGGCGTAGTCGAAGCCGGCGAAGACCTCGACGAAATGGCGGGCCGCGGCGAGGGAGTCGCGTTCGCATCCGGCGTTCGCCATCGGCTGGCCGCAACAGGTCTGGGCGAGGGGAAACTCGACGGCGACGCCGAGCCGCTCCAGCAGCTCGAGCGTGGCACGGGCCACCTGTGGCCGGAGCTGGTCCACGTAGCAGGGGACGAAGAGGGCGACCTTCACGGCGCGCCGAAGTTCGCCCGCGGGCCCTCGCGCCGCAACCCGGGGGATGCCGGGAGGGACTCCGCCAGTACCCGGCCCGAGCCGGTGCCCGCCGTGGGGCACCGGCCGCCCTGGGGTTCAACGCCCGAGCCCCGCTTGACGTACTCATAGAGGCGCTGTTGTTTCGCGTCTGACACCAGGCCGTCCCGACCCACACCCACACATCTCGAGGCGTTGCGATGCGACGGATCCTCACCACCCTCGTGCTCGCTCTGCTCCTGCCCGCCCCGCTGCTCGGCCAGCGGATGCGGGCCGATTCCGCGTTCCTGGCCGCGATGCGCTGGCGCTCGATCGGCCCCGCCAACATGAGTGGGCGCGTCAGCGACGTCGAGGCCATCCCCACCAACCCGAAGGTCATCTACGCGGCCTTCGCCACCGGTGGCGTCTGGAAGAGCGTCAACGCCGGCACCACCTGGGAGCCGGTCTTCGACCGCACCGGCCAGCACTCGGTGAGCGAGCTGGCCATCGCCCCCAGCGACACCAACGTGATCTGGGCGGGCACCGGCGAGGAGGACTCGCGCAACTCCATCTCGCCCGGCGCCGGGGTGTTTAAGAGCGCCGACGGGGGCCGCACCTGGACCTCGATGGGGCTCCGCGAGACGCAGCACATCGGTCGCATCGTGATCCACCCGACCAACCCCAACACCGTGTGGGTGGCGGCCCTCGGCCGCGCCTGGGGCCCGAACCGCGAGAGGGGCCTGTACAAGACCACAGACGGCGGCACCACGTGGCGGATGGTGAAGTCCATCAGCGACCGCGCCGGGTTCGTGGACCTGGCGATCGACCCGTCGAACCCCGACGTGCTCTACGCCGCCTCCTGGCAGAGGGTGCGCTCTCCGTATTCGCTCCAGAGCGGCGGACCGGGCTCCGGCCTGTGGAAGAGCACCGACGGCGGCGAGACGTGGACGGCGGTGACCGGCAACGGCCTCCCCACCACGACGTGGGGCCGGTCCGGCGTGGCCGTCGCGCCCAGCGCTCCCAACACGGTCTACCTCCTCGTCGAGGCGGACTCGAACCCGAACCCCGAGTCGGTGCGCGCGGCGCGGGTGCGCGGCTTCGTGCCCGACACCACCCGGCGCCAGACGCTCCAGTCCGGGCTCTTCCGCTCGACCGACGCGGGAGCGACCTGGACGCGGATGAACCGCGAGAACAACCGGCCGTTCTACTACTCCAATCTGCGCGTGGACCCGCGGAATCCTGACCGCGTCTACTGGCTCTCGACGCAAGCGCGGTATTCGAACGACGGCGGGCGCACCTACCGCACCGTCGGCTCGGGCATCCACGTGGACTACCACGCGATGTGGATCGACCCGCGGGATCCGGACCATTACATCATCGGCCAGGACGGCGGCCTCGCACAGACCTTCGACCGCGGCCGCACGTACGACGCCATCCTCCAGATGGCCGTCGGGCAGTTCTACGCCGTCGGCCTGGATATGCAGCGCCCCTTCTGGGTATGCGGCGGCCTGCAGGACAACGGCACGTGGTGCGGACCGACGGAAAGCCCGGCCGGCCGCATCTACAACGAGGACTGGACCAGCGTCAACGGCGGCGACGGCTTCTACGCCCTCATTGACCCGACGGACGCGGACATCATCTACGTCGAGTCGCAGGGCGGGAGCACGAACCGCCTGAACCTGCGTACCTGGGAACGGCAGAGCATCCGGCCCGGCGTGCGTCGGGGCGGCGAGAGCTTCGGCGGCTTCGGCGGCGGGCAGTCCATCGCGCGGATGCTGGAAGACTCGCTGATCATCGCGCGGGGCGACACGACGCAGCCCCTCGCCCCGGAGCGGCAGCGCGTCGTGGACTCGTTGCGCACCCGCATCGCGGCGGACACGGCGTACCTGATGCGCAACCGCTTCAACTGGTCCACGCCGTTCGTGATCTCGGCCCACAACCCCCACACCCTGTACATGGGCGGGCACCGGGTCTGGAAGTCCGTCAACCGCGGCGACGGCTGGGTCCCGATCTCCGAGGACCTCTCGACGCGGGACACGATGAAGCTGCGGGTGAGTCTCACGGCCACCGGCGGCATCACGTCCGACATCACCAGCGCCGAGACGCACGGCACCGTCACGACCGTCGCCGAGTCGCCCCTCAGGCCGGGCATCGTCTGGGCGGGCACCGACGACGGCAACGTGTGGCTCACGCGGAACGACGGCGCGGCGTGGGAGAACCTCACGGCCCGCTTCACCGGGGCGCCGCGAGCGACGTGGGTGAGCCGCGTCGAGGCCTCGGCGTTCGACAGCGCCACGGTATACGTCAGCTTCGACGGCCACCGCTCCGACGACTTCCAGCCGTACGTCTTCGTCTCGACCGATTTCGGCCGGACCTTCCGGTCCATCAGCGCCAACCTTCCGGCGACCGAGTACGTGCACGTGGTGCGCGAGCACCCGCGCCGCCGCGAGATCCTGTTCGTTGGCACGGAGCTGACGGCCTACGTCTCCACGGACGCGGGTGAGTCGTGGCAGCGGTTCAGTGCGGGACTGCCGCCGGCGCCGGTGCACGACCTCAAGATCCACCCGCGCGACCGGCAACTGGTGGCCGCGACGCACGGGCGCTCCATCTGGACGGTGGACATCGGCCCGCTCGAACAGGCGACCGACTCCCTGCTCCAGTCGGACGTGGCGGTCTTCGCCCCCGAGCCGGCGCTGATGTATGCCAGCCGGGGCGCGGGCGGGGGCGTCGGCTCGCGCGGCAGCAAGCTCTTCAGTGCGCCCAATCCGCCGACCGGCGTGCGCATCCCGATCCGCATCCGCGGCGAGGAGCCGCAGATGGCGCGAGGTCCGCGCGCTGGTGCGGACACCGCCCAGGCGAACCCGCTGGCGGCGGTCTTCGGCGAGCAGGCGGCGGAGTTCATGCAGCAGGCCGGCCTCGGCGGCGGTCCGGGCGGCGGCGGTATCATGGCGCTGCTCATGGGCGGACCCAGCCGTCCGCCGGGCGACACCGTCCTCGTGGTCGTCACCGATGTGCGGGGCGACACCGTGCGCACCTTCTACACGAACGCGCGGCCCGGGGCCCTGCGCTGGGTCACCTGGGACATGCGGCGCGACCGCGCCCCGCTCTCACCGGCGGGCGTGCGCGACAGCATCCGCAGTGCTCAGCGGATGGCGTTCCTCAGGGACAGCATCCGCGCGGCCGTGGGCGACACCGGCGCGGCTCGGCGCCCCGGCCCCGGCGGTCTCCCGGCGCTGATGCGCGACCCCGAGCCGCGCGAGCCGGGCCAGTTCAACAACCCGCTGCAGCGCGTGATGGGCGGCGGCGGGGGCGGCGGAGGGGGCGCGCGCGGCCTCCTCGGCGGGGCCGGCTCGTTGGTCGAGCCCGGCACGTACCTCATCACCATTCGGCTGGGCGGGCGCGAGTACAAGCGGCTGGCGCGCATCGAGCGGCCGGTGCAGACCTCCGCGCTGTCGGGGCAGTGGCAGTAGCGAGACCGCGGAAAGGCTGACCGCAGGACGAAGGGGCCGCTCTGTGCGGCCCCTTTCGTTGTGGCAGGTCCGGGTGGCCGCATCGGCTCGACGTCCGCACCGCGGCAGCGGCGGTTGCAGCCATCCGGTCCGGCCGCGATGTTGTGAGGAGGGCGCTCCTCTGCGCGCCTGATCCGGAGAGAAACGATGGAGTTCCGCAACACCTACGACGACGCGGCGTACGCGGAGGCGTACGCGAAGCTGGAGTTCCCGGGGACGTACTACGTGGCTTACCGGGACCTGCCAGCCATCCTCGCCGAGCACGCCAAAGGAGAGAGCGCGCTGGATTTCGGGTGCGGCACGGGGAGGTCCACGCGGTTCCTCCGCCGGCACGGCTACGAGGCGGTGGGCGTGGACATCTCCGCCGATATGGTCCGCCACGCGCGCGCGGCGGACCCGGCGGGCGACTACCGCCTTCTGCCCGACGGGGACCTCGGCGCGCTCCCGCGGGGTGCGTACGACGTGGTGCTCTCGGTCTTCACCTTCGACAACATCCCGGCGGAGAAGAAGCCGGGCATCCTCGGCGGGCTCGCCGCGCTGCTCGCCGCTGGCGGCCGGCTGGTCTTCCTTGTCTCGTCGCCGGAGATCTACACCCACGAGTGGGCGTCGTTCTCGTCGCGGGATTTCCCGGAGAACCGCGCGGCGAAGCCGGGCGACGTCGTGCGGTGCGTCAACACCGCCATCGCCGACGCGCGCCCTGCGGACGACGTGCTCTGCACCGACGCGGGGTACCGCGAGGCCCTCGCCGCCGCGGGGCTGGAGCTGCTGGCCACCTACCGTCCGCTGGCGCGGGGAGACGAGCCGATCGCGTGGGTGAACGAGACGACCATCGCGCCGTGGGTCATCTACGTGGCGCGGTCGCGAGCGGGGTGAGGAGGACCACCAGGCTCTTCGGCCCCTGGGCGCCGATGACGAGCGGGGAGTTGGAGGTTCTCGAAACGAAGGTCTCGCTCGGCGGAGATCGCCGACTCGTTCGCGGCGACGCCTGCGCCGCACGGCGGAGAAGGGGGTCAGCCGCGGCCGAAATAGCGACGACGATCGACCGCGACAGGGACCTCGCGGTGCGGAGTGGCTCGAGTTCTTCCGGCCGGTGGGGTGGCAGGCCGCGACCGTGCGGTGGGGATACGACGAGTCGCACCGCCTGAAGCGCGAGATGCGACCAATTCGGATGTGGCGGATCATCGGGCGGCTCCACCCGGCGGAGCGCCGGGAGGCGTTCCGCCGGATGGCGAGCTTCATGCTGCTGGAGCGGGACTGAAACCCGCGCCGATCAGCCGCCGAACACGAGGAATGCCGCCGCCACCGCGGCGATGACGCCGAGCACCGCCAGGGTGATCTTGATCCAGCTGTAGGGCCGCTCGCCCTGCAGCTCGCCGGTGCGCGCGTTGACGACGATCCGGTAGGTCTTGGTGCGGAAGCGGTACGCGCAGATCCAGACGGGGAGCAGGATGTGCTTGAAGGTGATGGCGCGATAGCCCGTGTCCTTCTGCTGGATGCGCTGCTCGTCCCCGCCGATGTCCCGCCGAATGGCCTGCTCGATGACCGGCTCCATCTTCTTCTTCGCCGCCTCGAAGCCGGCCTCGAGCGCCACCGTGTAGCTCTCGGACCGGAACCCGGCCAGGTACTCCTCGGCATACGGCGCCAGCGCCGCCAGGTCCCACGGCGCCAGGGCGTCCAGCAGACGCTCGGGGACCGACGCGCTGCCCGCCACCAATACATCGTCAAACGCGTTGCTCACCGTGCCTGAGGCGGAGTGCCAGCGCGTGCGCTGCACCTGCCGGGTGCGCGTGACGCTCCGCCCGTTCTCGGTCGTCGAGTAGTTCTCGCTCACGTAGTAGTGCTCGCCCCGTTCCCCCGTGTAGCGGGTCGTGGTGGCGGAGTCGTACGTCCAGAACGGCAGGTACACGCCGTTCAGCCGGCCGAGGCGCGCGAACGACTTGAGCTGACTCGGCGCGAACCACCGGCTCTTCACCCACTTGGTGAACGCCGCCCTCGCGGCGGCGCCGTCCACGCTGAAGGGCAGCAGGGACTTCGGCTTGATCACCTTGACACTCTGCCGGCCGGCGGCGACCGCGGCGCCGCAGAACGGGCACAGCTCCGAGGTGACGTTGGCGTCCCACACCACCGTGGCGGCGCACGACTGGCAGGCGACGGTGAGCTGCTCCGTGGCGGCCTCGGTCCCCGCGATGGTCGCGAGATACTGCGCGTAGTCCAGCTCGGCCGCCGCGCCGGGGTCGTCCGCCGGCACCTCCGACTGGCCGCGGCAATACGGACACGCCAGCGTGCGGGCGCCGGGCCTCCATTCCATCGCGGCGCCGCACAGCGAGCACGGGAACTGCCTCGGGGCGGATTCCATCCCAGTCACGGCTTCGGGATCGGCGGCGGCTGGTTCGCGAAGAGCGCGGCCAGCTCCTGCACCTGGCCCGCCGCCGTCCAGCTCACCATCCCCTGCTTCCACACCAGCGTTCCACTGGTCACCTCGCCGCCCGCGACCTTGCCACGCAGCGCCTCCAGGTCGAACGGGCCGGCCTGCGCCCCGCCCAGCGACGCGAAGAACGCGACGGTCTGCGGGAGCGGCGGCGGCGCCTGGGGCGCACCCGCGCCCTGCATCGCCTGCCCCATCTGACCGGCCATCACGAACCCCATCCCCATCCCCATTCCGCCTCCGGCCGCGCCGCCGGGGTTCTTCGCCGCCTCCTCCATCGCGTTGGCGGCCTGGAACTGCGCGTAGTTCTGGAGATTGCCCACAATGCCCATCGCGCTGCGCTTGTCCATCGCCTTCTCGACCTCGGGCGGCAGCGAGATGTTCTCGACCAGCAGCTTCGTCAGGCCCAGCCCGTACTGACCGAACTCGGGCCCGATCTTCTCGTGCAGGAGGCGACCCAGCTCGTCGTAGTTCGCGGCCAGGTCGAGGACGGGGATGTGGCTCTCCGCGATCGCGTCGCACGTCCGAGCCACCACGATGTTGCGCAGCTGCTCGGTGATCTTGTCGGCGGTGAAATCGCCATCGGTTCCGACGATCTCCCGGATGAACACCGCGGGGTCGGCGACCCGCATGGCATAGCTCCCGAACGCCCGCACACGGACGGGGCCGAACTCGGCGTCGCGCAGCATCACCGGGTTCTTCGTGCCCCACTTGAGGTCGGTCAGGTTCCGGGTGTTGACGAAGTAGACCTCCGCCTTGAACGGACTGTGGAACCCGTACGGCCAGCCCTGCAGGGTGGAGAGGATGGGCACGTTCTTCGTCTCCAGCATGTGCGTGCCGGGCGCGAAGACGTCCGCCAGCTTCCCCTCGTTGATGAAGACGGCCGCCTGGCCTTCGCGCACCACGAGCTTGGCGCCGAACTTGATCTCGTTCCCGTAGCGCTCGAACCGGTAGCACATCGTGTCGGTGCTGGAGTCGAGCCACTCGATGATGTCGATGAACTCGCCCTTCAGCTTGTCGATCAGCCCCATGATTCTCTCTCCTTCTTGCCGGTGCCGTCCCGAACCGCACGGATCCCGTGAACAGAGCGCAAGTGTACGGCCGCGGCTTCAGCGAGGTCAAGTGCCGCGACGCTGCCCGCTTGACCGGCCCTCACCGCGCGAGGCAACTTCACCACCCGGAATGACCACGCGGCGGAAGTTCCTTCACAGGGCCCTGGGCGCCATTGGCGCGCTGTCGTTCACGCAACCCCTCCACGCCCGGACGCGTCCCGCGTCCGGACCGGTCGATGCCGAGAGATCGGCGGCGCCCCCCCGACCCCTGACCCCTGACTCCCGGCCCCTCGCCGTTCCCTCGACATCCCAGCGCGTCTGGCAGGACCTCGAGGTGGGGATGTTCATCCACTTCGCGCCCAACACCTGGCAGGAGCAGGAGTACGACGACCGATCCACGCCACTCGCCGCCATCAACCCCGACATCGACACCGACCAGTGGGTGGACACCGCCGTCAGCCTCGGCGCCAAGTACATCGTGCTCGTGGCGAAGCACGTGGGCGGCTTCTGCCTCTGGCAGACGGCGACGACCGACTACTCGATCGGCCGCACGCCATGGCGCGGCGGCCGTGGCGACGTGATGGCCGACCTCGCCGCTTCCTGCGCGCGGCGCGACATCCGCCTCGGCGTGTACCTCTCGCCACGCGACGACTCGCAGGGCGCGGGCGGCGCCGGCCGCTGCGCGAACGCCGACCGCCAGACCGCGTACGACCTCCTCTACCGGCAACAGCTCACCGAGCTGCTCACCCGCTACGGACCCATCGTCGAGCTGTGGCTGGACGGGAGCAGCGTGGTGCCGACGGGTGACCTCGTGCGTCGCCACGCTCCCGACGCGATGGTCTTCCAGGGGCCGCAGGCGACCATCCGCTGGGTCGGCAACGAGGACGGCTTCGCGCCCTACCCCGCGTGGAACAGCCTCGCGCGGGCCGACGCGGCGACAGGCATCGCCACCGCGCTCCACGGCGACCCCGGCGGCGACGCCTGGATGCCGCTCGAGGTGGACGTGTCGCTCCGGCGCCCCAACTGGTTCTGGAGCATCACGAATCACGTGAACCTGCTGTCGGTGGACCAGCTGCTGGAGATCTACTACCGCTCGGTGGGTCGAGGGGCGCAGCTGCTGCTCAACGTGACACCGGACCGCACGGGCCACGTGCCGGATGGCGACGCGGCGCGGGTGCGGGAGTTCGGGGACGAGGCACGGCGGCGCTTCGGATCGGCCATCGGCGAGACCGCGGGGATGGGCCGCGTCGTGACCCTGCGACTGCCCGAGGCGCGGCGCGTGGACCACGTCGTCCTTCAGGAGGCTCTGGCCGGCGGCGAACGCGTGCGGGAGTACCGAATCGAGGGGCTCGTGGACGGCGCCTGGACCCTGCTCGGCACTGGCTCCGCCATCGGCCACAAGCGCATCCAGCCGGTGGGGCCGGTCACCACCGCGGCGATCCGGCTGGATTGCACGCGCTCCGCCGCCACGCCCTTGATCCGGCGCCTCGCGGCGTTCGACACGGGCCGCGCGCCGCCGGCGACGTGGCAGGCGCAGGCCGCGATCTGGGCGGACGATGTGGCCGGCGAGTGGGCGAACGGCCGGTGCGAGGCGGACCTGACGCGAAAGATCCCGGCGGCGGCGCAGTACCGCGTGCGGTTCGTGGCGCCGGATGGCGAGTCCGTGGCGCTCGCGTCCGTCGAACTCGTCATCGGGGGAGCGGCCCAGCCTCAGCTGGTGCGCCGTGCACCGGGGCGCGGCGACGTGCTCCTGCTGACCGTCCCCGGGCTGGGCCAGCCGATCGTCCTGCGGGCCCGCGTGCGCGGCGCCCCGCGCGGGACGCTATTGCTGCAGCGGCTGTGACGAAGACTCGTCACCCGCCGTACTGACTCCTTGCATATCCGGTCCCGACCGCCGAATATTCAAGCCATGTCGATTCGCCGCGATGCCCATCGCCTCGCCGTGCAGGGGCTCCTCCAGCGCCACCCGGTCGTCGCCATCCTCGGGGCCCGGCAGGTCGGCAAGACCACGCTGGCCCGGGCGGTGGCCCGCGGTTACCCCGGCCGCACGCACTGGTTCGACCTGGAGGACCCGGCGGACCTGGCGCGCCTGGCCGATCCGATGCTCGCCCTCGGCGACCGGCGCGGGCTGGTGGTGCTCGACGAGGTGCAGCGAGTGCCCGCGATCTTCACGGCCCTGCGTGTCCTGGCCGACCGGCCGCGCCGGCCGGCGAGGTTTCTCGTGCTCGGCAGCGCTTCCCAGGGCCTCCTGCGGCAGTCGGCCGAGTCGCTGGCCGGGCGGATCGCGTACCACGATCTGCGGGGATTCGCGCTTGGAGAGGTCGGCGCGCGGCGGTGGTCCGCGCTGTGGCTGCGCGGCGGGTTCCCGCGGGCCTTCCTGGCGCGCGGCGACGCCGCCAGCGCCGAATGGCGCCGGGGCTTCGTCCGGACCTTCCTCGAGCGCGACCTGCCGCAGCTCGGCGTCGGCATCCCGGCGCCGACGCTGCACCGCTTCTGGGCGATGCTGGCGCACTACCACGGCCAAGTCTGGAACGCGTCCGAGTTGGCTCGCGCGTTCGGGGTGGCGGACACCACCGTACGACGCTACCTCGATCTGCTTACCGCCGCCTTCGTGGTGCGGCAGCTTCCCCCGTGGCACGCGAACGTGGCCAAGCGCCAGGTGAAGTCCCCGAAGATCTACCTGTCGGATTCGGGGCTGCTCCACACGCTGCTCGGTCTTGCGACGATGGTTGAGCTCGAGCGCCATCCCAAGATCGGTGCTTCGTGGGAGGGCTTCGCGCTTCAGGCGGTGGTGGATCGCCTCGGCGCCCGTCCGGACGAGTGTTTCTTCTGGGCCACGCAAGCCGGCGCGGAGCTGGATCTGCTGGTGGTGCGCGGGCGGCAGAGACTCGGATTCGAGTTCAAGCGGACGACGATGCCCTCGCTCACGCGGTCGATGCATACCGCGCTGGCGGACCTTGGTCTCCAGCGGCTCGATGTGATCCACGCCGGCGCACACACCTACCGGTTGGCACCGAAGGTGCGGGCGGTGGCCCTCCCGCGGCTGCTCGAAGACCTCGCGCCGCTGCGGTAGACTCCAACGAGCACGCGATCGTGCCCGATACCAAGCCGGCCGCTGCTCCCCGTCGCGGGGCTGTTCTGGCGCAAGCTCGCGCGCGTGGTCTATCAGGAGTGGATGGAGTACCGGCAGTGGTCCCGGTGCGAGGCTCCCGGCCGGTGCCTGGCGCCGGTGCCGCTGAGATGACGTCGAGTGGGCGCGCTCGGCTGGATCGGGATCAGTGCCCGCCCTCCTCCAGCCGCTCGTCGATCAGGTCGCGTATACGGCGGAGGGCGCGGGGACCGAGGTGGGGACCGCCGATCAGGAACGCCAGCAACCGCTCGTAGGAGCCGCCGAACAGGGGTTCCAACAGTCCGCCGATCGTGATGAACCGGGCATAGTCCCGCTCCAGGGCGGCGAAGTAGCGGTGCGCCCTCCCCGCGTCGGCGTGCCGCACCCAGCCTTTTGCCTCCAGCGTCCGCAGCATCGTGAGGACGGTAGTGTAGGCGAGGTCTACCTCTCGCTCGCGGGAAAGGTGTTCGCGGACCTGCGCAACGGTGCCCGAGCCACGATCCCAAAGGGCATCGAGGATGTCAAGCTCGCGCTCGCTGGGAGTCCTCTTGGCCAACGGGCGAGTGGTCTTCCCTGCCTGCGGCGGACGGGTCATCGGTGAGCTTCCTCCGGGGGCAACGACGGGCCCTTCTGGCTGATCTACTATGAGTATAGTAGTTGGCCCGGAGGGACCCCATCAAGAAGCAGCGGCGGACGCACGCCGTAGCGCCGGCCCGGCAGCTCCGCCCGCACCGGGCGGCGCGGGCGGCGAGCACGCTGCGAGCGCGAGCGCGAGCAGGGCCGTCGGCAGGACCGCGCTACGGAGCGCCACGGCTACCGCGCTCCCGCCCCCGCCCACAGCTTCGGAATCAGCCGCAGCAGCCCGAAGCCGCTCACGAGGAACGCCGCCAGCCACACCAGCCCCGGCCCGGTCCGCCCGTAGAGGAAACTCCCAGTCCCGAACAGCGCCGCGTACACGAACACGCACCCCAGCACCCAGCCGAGCAGCGACTGCGCCAGGCTGTCCGGCGACGCCGCGACACCCGCCTCGGAGCGCACCGAGTTCCAGCCCGGCCCGGCCGGCCGCACCAGCTTGTAGAACGAGACCAGCGTCGCGCGGTCGGTCGGCCGCGTGAGGAACGCCGTCGTCACCCAGACCACCGTCGTGGTGGCCACGGTGATCAGCAGCGAGATGTGCGCCGGCATGCCGTGGCCCATCTTCGCCGCGACGAAGAAGCCGGCCGCCACGAGGAACGAGCTGGTCATCGCCGCCACCTCGCACCAGGCGTTCACGCGCCACCAGAACCACCGCAGCAGGTAGATGAGCCCCGTCCCCGCCCCCACCGACATCATCAGCTGGAACGCCTCCCGCGCGGTGTCGAGCACCAGCGTTACCCCCGCGGCCACGATCATCAGCAGTGCAGTCACGACGCGGCCCGCGAAGACGTAGTGCTTCTCGTCCCGCCCCGAGTTGATGAACCGCCGGTAGAAGTCGTGGACGAGGTACGACGTCCCCCAGTTGAGGTGCGTGATCATCGTGGACACGTAGGCCGCCAGGAGGCCGGCGACCATCAGCCCCAGGAATCCCGCCGGCAGGAAGCGCATCATTGCCGGATACGCCATGTCGTGGCCGATGAGGCGCGGATCCACGTAGGGGAAGGTGCGCTGGATATCGGAGAGCTCCGGATAGATGATGATGGATGCAAGCGCCACGATGATCCACGGCCACGAGCGCAGCGCGTAGTGCGCCACGTTGAAGAAGAGAGTGCCGCCCAGCGCGTCCTTCTCGCTCTTCGCCGCCAGCATCCGCTGCGCGATGTAGCTCCCGCCGCCCGGCTCCGCGCCCGGATACCAGACCGACCACCACTGCACGGTGATCGGCACGATGAGCACGGTGAGGGTCAGGCTCCAGTCGCCGAAATCCGGCACCAGGTTCAAAGTCCGCGCGTCGAGCTTGCTGAAGAGACCCGTCAGACCGCCCACCTCCGGCTGCTTGAGCGCGAAGTAGGCCGCCGCGACGGCGCCCGCCATCGCGATGCCGAACTGGATGAAGTCGGTGACCAGCACGCCCCACAGGCCCGATGTCGCGGCGAAGACGACGTTGATCACGGAGCACACGGCCAGCGTCTGCCACATCGGCCAGCCGAAGAGGATGTTCGCGATCTTGGCGGCGGCGAGGTTCACCGTGGCCATGATCACCGCGTTGAAGCACAGCCCGAGGTACACGGAGCGGAAGCCGCGCACGAACCGCGCGGCCCACCCCGAGTAGCGGATCTCGTAGAACTCGAGGTCCGTCAGCACGCCGGACCGCCGCCACAACCGGGCGTAGAAGAAGACCGTCATCATCCCGGTGAGCAGGAACGCCCACCACGCCCAGTTGTTCGCGACGCCGTTCTCGCGCACGAAGTTCGTCACGAGGTTCGGGGTGTCGGTGCTGAAGGTGGTCGCGACCATCGACACGCCGATCAGCCACCACGGTGCCGACCGCCCCGAAGTGAAGAACTCGGCGGTGTTCTTCCCCGCGCGCCGCGCGAGGAGCGGCACCGGGAGGAACGCGGCGATCAGGGAAACGGCGATGACGATCCAGTCGAGGGTCGTGAGGTGCATGGAGGGTCCGGGGGTTAGGGTCCGGGGGTCGGCCGCACCCGGCGGGCTGGCGTTGGTGTCGCCGGGGATCGCGCGGGTGTGGCCACCGGCGGTCGCGCAACAGCCGCAGGTTGCCGCGAGGGCTCGCGCACGAAGGCGCGGAGGATGTTGGCGGCCTCGGCGGCGAGGCGGGCCTCGCCGCCGGGGATGGCCCGGTCCCAGGGATCGGTGATCGTCACACCGCCGAACCCGGCGTCCAGGCTCGAGAACGTCACCTTCAGGCTCTCCCCGATCGCGGTGTACTTCGGTTCCCAGCCGATGGTCGAGAGCACGAAGCGGCCCCGCGGCACGATGAACATCGAGATGCCGTCGGCGTACGACTGCGGGGCGTGGGGGTCTCCGAGGAGGCCGAGGAGCGTGGGCACCACGTCGATGTGGCTCGTGACGGCGGTGTAGCGGCCGCGGGGCACGCCCTCGCCCGCGATGACCATCGGCACGTGGATCTGCTCGTCCACGACGCCGGAGGCGTGGCCGATGTGCCCGTGCTCACGGTACTCCTCGCCGTGGTCGCCCGTCACGATGACGAGCGGCGTTCTCCCGCGACGGGACGCGAACCAGGTCAGGAAGTCGTCGAGCTTCCAGTCCACCTCGTACGCCGCATTGCGCGCCCGGCGCTCGATCAGCGCCGAGGGCACGCGCGACGCCTCGATCGTGCTCCCGCCCTCCCAGAACGGACGGAAGCGCACCGAGCGTTCCGGGAACGTGTAGGAGAAGTGGGTGCCGTCGAAGAAGAGCATCAGGAAGACGGGCCGGGGACCCGCCTGCCCCACCCACGCCGTCGCCCGCGCCACCATCGCCGAGTCCCGCGTGGCACCGATGCCCGGGAACTCCGTCTCGAGGTCGTGCTGCACGTCGCCGAACACCGTGGCCTTGAGACCCATCCAGTCCACCGACGACGCCGCCAGCAGGCGGCTCTGGTAGCCGTACCCCTTGAGCGCGGCGAACAGGAGCGGCGCGCGGCCCGAGCCGACGATGGCGTCCAGCTTCTGCGCCTGGAGCCCGAAGAAGAGACTGAACAGCGAGTAGTGGGTGGAGCTGGCGGCGGCGTAGTGCCGCTCGAACAGCGCTCCCTGCTCCGCGCGGCGCCACAGGCGCGGCATCGTGAGCGAATCGAGGAAGTCCGCGCGCACGCTCTCGATGAGGACGAGGATGACGTCCGGCGTTCGGGTGAACACCACACTGCTCGGCGCAATGCCCAGCGGCAGGCGCGTCGCGCTGCGGGAGGCGACGGTCTCGAGGGCGTCGGTCATCCGCGTGTCGCCCGTGCCCGTGATCCGGGAGAGGAGACGGTTCATCCGCAGCGGAGCCTGGAGCGGGAGCACCTGCCCCGCCGCGAAGACCGCCGGACCGCCGAGGAACGCGAGCGTCGCGACGTAGACGCGCTCGACACCTGCCAGGACCACGATGGCTATCACCCAGCCGAGCACCGGCCGGGGCCGAGCGGCACGCCGCACCGCGAACCGCCCGAGGAACGCGCTCCCGCCCCACACTTCGCCAGCCAGCCACAGCGCCGCCACGGCCAGAGCCGCCGCGACCTCCCAGGCCGGGATGCCGGTCTCGGCCAGGGCGCGCGGCTGCAGCAGCACCCGCACCACGAGACCGTTGATGTGGAAGCCGAGGGCGCGGTAGACCTGGCTGTCCACGGCGAGGGCGACGGTGACGAGTCCGACGAGGGCGGGAGCGGCGAAGCGATAGGCGCGTCCGGCAAGGCTGAGCGGGAGACCGATGAGGAACGCCGCCGTGAGGAGGAGCACGCTCTCCAGGGCGAACGCGGGCCAGAGCGCCGTGTGGTAACCCGCCGGCACGTCGGCGAGAGCCTGGCGGATCGACGGCGCGTAGACGACGAGGACGACGGGGACGTGCAGCAGCGCCCACATCAGCGCCGGCCATCTGAGGGCGGCGCCCGAGCGATCTGCGCCAGACGAGGGGGTGGTGCCGGAGCCCGGGGGCATTCGGGGTAGCAACGTAGCAGGGGCGGGCGGCACGCGCCACGGAGGCGCCGCACGGGATGCGACCAGACGGAGTTGCGGCATTCGGGCAACGGCCATCAATTTGGCGCTTCGGCCGAAAGGACCCCGATGCCCGACCACGCCCCAGCCCCCGCCCACGCCGTCGCGCCCACCGAGCGCCTCCTGTCGCTCGACGTGTTCCGCGGCGCCACCATCGCTGCGATGCTGGTCGTCAACAACCCCGGCACGTGGGGCGCGGTCTACCCGCCGCTCCTCCACGCGGAGTGGCACGGCTGGACGCCGACCGACCTCATCTTCCCCTTCTTCCTCTTCATCGTCGGCGTCACGACGCACCTCTCCCTCTCGGCGCGGCGCGCGCGCGGCGACGGCGATCCCCAGCTCGTCCGGCAGATGCTCCGGCGCGGTGGCCTCATCTTCTTCTGGGGCTTCATCCTCTCGGCGTTCCCCTTCTTCGCGACGGGGGCGCTGCCCGATTTCCCCGACCCATCGTTCGTGGACCGCATCGTCTGGCGCTTCGAGCACGTGCGCTTCCTCGGCGTGCTGCAGCGCATCGGCATAGCCTACGCCTGCGGCGCCCTGCTCACCTACCGCACGTCGCTCAAGCAGCAGGTGGCCATCGTCGCCGTGCTGCTCTACGGCTACTGGTTCGCGATGACGCTCATCCCGATCCCCGGACACGGCATCGGCGCGCTCCAGCTCGGCTCCAAGGGCGACAACCTCGCCGCGCACCTCGATCGCTGGATCCTCGGGCTGGATCACGTCTGGTCGGGGAGCCGCATCTTCGACCCGGAGGGCCCGTTCTCGACGATCCCGGCGGTGGGGACCGTGATGCTCGGCGTCTTCGCGGGTCGCTGGATCGGCAGCGGGAAGCCGCTCCCGGAGCGCATCGCGGGCCTCTTCGCCGCCGGCTTCCTCGCCACGGTGGCGGGGCTGATGTGGGGCTGGGCGTTCCCCATCAACAAGGGCCTCTGGACCAGCTCCTACGCGCTCTTCACGGCGGGCGCCGGCGCCGCGACGCTGGCGGCGTGCATGTGGATCATCGACCAGCAGCGAGTGACGTGGTGGACCACGCCGCTCAAGGTCTTCGGCGTGAACCCGCTGGTGGCATTCGTCGGCTCGGGGCTCATGGCGCGACTCATCTACTCACTGATCCAGGTGGAGTCCGGCGACGGGACGGTGGGCGTACAGACGGTCATCTACCGCGCGCTCTTCGCCTCATGGCTGGAGCCGCGCGACGCGTCCCTCGCCTTCGCGCTCTGCTTCACGGGCTTCTGGCTGCTGGTGCTCTGGGCGCTCTACAAGCGGAACATGATCATCCGGGTGTGACCGCGCGGCGGGTTTCGCCCGGCACCCCGAGCGGGTCCGCCTCAGCCGGCGCCGAACCCTCCCCCACCCGGCGTCTCGATCCGAACCACGTCGCCGGCTGCGAGTTCCACCGCCACCTTGCAACCCACCTCGACCCCGTTCACGAGATTCCGCCCCGGGAGCGCGTCGCCGCCTCCGGCCGCGCCCTTCGGCGCCACCCGCCGTCGCTCCGTGATGAGGGACAGCGAGCAGGATTCGAGGGCGCGAACCTGGCGAACGACCCCCTCTCCTCCCGGCCACCCCCCTGGCGGACAAGCGGACGAGCGGACAAGCGCGGCGTCGGTACGCCGGTACGCCGGTACGCTGGTACGCTGGTCCGCCGCTCCGCCCGACCCGCTCCGCAGCGCGTACTCCTCGATCCTGAGGGGCAACTCCATCTCCAGAACTTCGATCGGCGTGTTCCGCGTGTTGCTCATCCCCACGTGCACGCCGCTCGGCCCGGGGCCGTGCCGGCTCGCGCCCTGCCCGCCGCCCAGCGTCTCGTAGTACACCCAGCCCTGGGTGCCGAAGATGACGTTGTTCATCGTCCCCTGGCCCTGCGCCGGGAGATCGGCCCCCGCCGCCCGCAGCAGGTCCAACAGGAGGTCCGCGAGCCGTTGGCTGGTCTCCACGTTGCCCGCCGCGACGGCGTGTGGGGGCTCGGCGTTCACCAGACAGCCGGGCGGCGCGCTTACCGCGACACAGCGCGCCACGCCGCCGTTCGTCGGCACGTCCTCGGGGATCACGCACCGCACGGCGAAGAGCGCCGCCGACCGCGTCACCGAGATCGGGCAGTTCACGTTCCCTTCGGCCGCGGGTGCGGTGCCCGCGAAGTCGGCGCTCAGGAGGCCGCCGGCGACCCGCAGCCGCACGTGGATAGGGAGGAGCGCATCGGTGATGCCGTCGCCCTCGAGCAGGTCCTCGCCCTCGTAGTCGCCGTCCCGGAGCGCCCCAAGGGCGACCCTCGTTCGCCGCTCGGCGTAGTCCAGCAGGTCGTACACCGCCTCGTCGAGCGCGGCGGCGCCGTAGCGGGCCAGGAGCTCGTTCCAGCGCACGCCGCCGCGCCGCGCCGCCGCGACCTGGGCGGCCAGGTCCGCGCGTCGCACCGCGGGCTCGCGCATCGTCCGCACCAGGTCGGCGAGGATGTCGTCGTCCACTGCGCCGTGCTGCCCGACGCGCGTCGGCGGGATCACGACTCCCTCCTCGGCGAGCGTGCGCGCACCCGGCGGCATCGAGCCCGGCCGCGCCCCTCCCACGTCGGCGTGATGCGCCCGCACCACGGCGTAGGCGATGGGCGCCCCCTCGTCCGCCGCGCCTGTGATCCCCACGGCCTCGATCACGGTGATGTCCGGCAGGTGCGTGCCGCCGGTGTACGGGTCGTTCAGCACCCAGATCTCCCCGGCGCGGGCGCCGCCGGCGCGCACTGCGGCGACCGCTTGCGGCATCGCGCCGAGGTGGACGGGGATGTGCGCGGCCTGGGCGATCAGCTCGCCCGCGGCGGTGAACAGCGCGGCCGAGGAGTCGCGGCGCTCGCGGATGTTGGGCGAGCGCGCGCTCCGCACCAGCACGGCGCCCATCTCCTCCGGGATCGCCGCGAAGAGCTGCGCCATGATCTCGCGCTCAATCGGCCCGAGCATCGCCCCGCTCCACGACGATGGCCCCGATCTTGTTCACGCGCCCCACCCATCCCGGCGGGATGAGCGCAGTGGCGCTCATCCCCTCGATCACCGCGGGCCCGGCCACGACCTGGCCCACGTGCATCATCTCCCAGTCGTAGCCGGCGGCGTCCACGAACCCACCCTCGAGCCGGATACGGAGCCGCGAGGTCACACCGATGACGGAATGCCGCGGCGCGGAGAGGGCGGGCACCGCCGCGCGCACCGTCCCCACGCAGCGCAGGGCGATGATCTCCACCGCGGACTCAGGGTCCCGGTAGCCGTAGGCTCTCTCGTGGACGTCGTGGAAGTCCCCAGTCACGCGATCATACGAACCGCGGCGGACCGGCACGTCCAGTTCATACCCCTGGCGCGCGTACCGGCATTCGGCCACGAAGGTGACCGCCGCACCCGGCAGGTCCGCGAGCACGCGCTGCTCCAGCGCCACGGCGAGCGACTGCGCGGTCTCGCCCCACTGCTGGGCCGGCAAGTGGACGGGCGCCGCGCGCTCGACCACCTCGTCGGCGGCCGCTAGCCCCAGCGCCGAGAGGGCGCCGGAGTGCGGCGGCAGCAGCACGCGGGGCACGCCGATGAGGTCGGCGAGGGCACACGCCGCCAGGGGCCCGGCGCCACCGAACGCGAGCAGAGTCAGCTCCGAGGGGTCCACGCCGCGTTCCACGCTCACGCGGCGCAGCGCACGCGCCATCGTCGCCTCGGCCACCCGCACGATGCCGAGGGCGCACGCCGAGGCGTCCAGCCCCGCCTGCGCCGCGAGGGCGGCGACCACCGCGAGCGCCCGCTCACGGGAGATGTCGATGCGCCCGGCCAGCGGGCGGTCGGCGGGGATCCAGCCGAGCGCTACGTAGGCGTCGGTCACCGTGGGCCGCGTCCCGCCGAGGCCGTAGCACGCCGGCCCAGGCACCGCGCCGGCGCTCTCCGGGCCGACGCGGAGCGCGCCGCCCGGGTCGAGCCAGGCGACGGAGCCGCCGCCCGCACTCACCGTTTCGATGACGAGGTGGGGCACCGCGAGCGGCACCCCCGCGATCTCGCCGTGCGTCTGCTCCTCGACCTCTCCGCCGCGGACCACGCTGGCATCCGCGCTGGTGCCGCCCATGTCGAGCGTCAGGAGCTCGGTGAACCCGGACGCCGCGCCGACGAGTGCCGCGCCGCGCACCCCGCCCGCCGGGCCGCTCAGCGCGAGGCTCGCGGCACGCACCGCCGCCAGGTCGGCGCGCAGGGCGCCGCCGTTCGAGGCGAAGACCCGCAGAGCTGCGACGCCCCGCTCGGCCGCCTCACGGGCGACCTCCTGCACGTAGAGTCCCACGCGCGGCCGCAGGTAGGCCTCGGCCGCGACGGTGCTCGTGCGCTCGTACTCGCGCACCCGCGGCACCACTTCGTGCGCGACCACGACCGGGATGTCCGGCAGCGCCGCCCGCAGCGCCTGGGCAAGCGTGCGCTCGTGCTCCGGGTGGAGGAACCCGAAGATGAGGGAGACGCCCACGGCCTCGGGTTCGAGGACGCGGATCCGCGCCACGGCCTCCGCCACAGCCTCGGCGGTGAGCGGCAGTACCGGGCCGTGCGGGCCCATCCGCTCGCGGAGCCCGACCACCCGTTCGCGAGGGACGAGCGGCGGCGGGTGGTGGCGGGCGAGGTCGTAGAGCGCCGCGCGGTCCTGGCGGCGGAGTTCGAGCAGATCCTCGAATCCCGCGGTGACAACCAGCACCACGCGCGCGCCCTTCCGCTCGAGCAGCGCATTGGTCGCCACCGTCGTGCCGTGGACCAGGGCCAGCGGCGGGACGGCCAGCTCGGCCGCGCCGTAGGTCGTCCACAGCCCCTCCGCGGGCGCGGCCGGCGTGCTCGGCACCTTCACCACACGGACGCCACGCGGCCCGAGGGCCACGAGGTCGGTGAAAGTGCCGCCGACGTCAATACCGACGCGCACTCCACCCGAGAGCGTCGGCACTACGCTCCTCCCGCTTCCGCGCCGGCCGTCACATGCTCGGCCCGAGGAACACGGCGTTGGCGAAGATCGGCAGCAGACCCCGCCACATGTCGCGGAAGCTCGGGTCGCCGGCGAATCCGATCACCCGCCCGCGCCCCACGCTTTCGGTCCAGAGGTACACGGACTCGGCGAGCCGGGCCGGCACTTCGGGCCACAGGTACCCCGCGAGGCGGAGCCGCGCGGCCGGTGCGTAGCGCAGTACCGCCTCTCCCGCCTCGAGGTCCTTGGGCGGATTGTAGATCCGGTTGGAGTTGATCATCGCCGGCAACTCCGCCGGCCGGATGCCGGCGAGGAGCGGTGAGAGCGTGTCGGCGGTGAGCCGCACGATGGCGCCGGGCACGTCGGCGGACAGCGCGGCGCCACCCGCACTGTCGGCGCGGACGGTGTCACGGCGCAGGCGCAGCCGGGCCAGCCCGAGGCGCTCGGTCGCCAACCAGCTCATCGCCCCGTCGATCGCGATGAGCGTGCCGCCGCCGCGCACCCACTGCTGGAGCCGCTCGCGCCCGGACTCGCCGAGCACCTGATCCAACGCGCTACCCGTCACCGAGGGCACGATCAGCACGTCGAACTCGTTGAGGCGGAAGTTCGCGAGCGACTGCGCCGCCACGGTCGTCACCGGGTAGTGCAGGCGCTGGTCGAAGAGGAACCAGGTGGAGCCGAACGACCCGCCCGAGATCGGCGCGCCACCCACCAGCGCGATGCGCGGCGGGTTCACGAAGAAGACGCTGCCGCTGCCGAGGTCGGTGCCGCTGTCGGCCGCCGCCGAGGCAAGGGCGAGGACGCGGGCACCGGAGACCGCGGCGTGTCGGCGCACGATCTCGTGCATGCCGGGACGGTTCGCCGCCACGCGGACGATGAACGCGCCCATGGGGAACGCCTGCCCGTTCTGCGTGAACGCCTTCGGCGCGAACCAGACCCGCACGGTGTCACCGAGCAGCCCGGAGAGCATCCGGATGGAGGCTTCACTGCCCGGCGCGAACGCATAGCCGTGGCGAGCCTGCGCGAAGGGCACGGGATCCGCGGCGGCGGGGGCCTGCACGACGTCCAGCGGGCCCGGCAGCGTCCGCGTCCACCACGCCCGCACCCGGAAGGTGAAGGGCAGCGACCACGCGGTGACATCGTAGAAGCGCTCGGACTGGCCCGTGCGCCGGCTTTCCACCTCCTGCTGGATGAAGCTCGAGTCGAGCACCGCATCCGGCTCGAGCAGCGCCTTCGCCAGCCGTCCCTGCGGCTGGGCCATGTCCACGACGTAGGCGCCCGCCGGCAGGCGCGCGGGGCGCACCGCGGCGTCGCCGTACTCGGTGGCGTCGCGGGAATCGAAGGCGCCGCGCAGCCGCTGGACGGCGATGCCGTTCATCAGCAGGCGCGCGACGAGAGTGTCCGCCCGGCCCTGGTCGTCCCGTTCGATGACGACCGCCCGCAGCGGTCCGCGCTCGCCGTCGGTGATGGCGGACTGGCGGAACGCGAGGTAGTCCCTCACCCGCTCACTCTTGCGGCGCGCCGACGTCGTCGCGGTCGCCCACGACGCGGTGTAGTGGTGCCACGCCGCCTCGTGGAGGGTGAGGATGGTGCCGTCTTCGCGACGGATGGCGCCGCCCGAGCTGGACGCTTCCTCGTACGTCATCCCCACGGCGCCGGTCAGGATGGGCCACGAGACGCCGTACCCCGGGTAGAACTCGTCGTAGCCTTCACGCCGGAAGAACCCCCAGCCGTGGGCGTCGAACGCCGCCGCGTTCGCCGCCGCGAAGATGTCCCACCAGCGGATGATGCTCGGATGGACGTTCTTGTTCACCGGATCCATCGGCGGGGCGAAGAAGTAGGTCGAGTTCGTCCCCATCTCGTGGAGATCCACCGCCACGTGCGGCCACCACCGCTGGAAGGCCCCGACGCGCCCGCGGGTCTCGGGATGCGAGAGGATGTACCAGTCGCGGTTGAGGTCGAAGTAGTAGTGGCTGGTGCGCGGACCGGGCCAGTTGCCCTGGTGGATCATCGCGCCCGGCGTCGTCGGGATGCCGAGCGCGCTCCGGTTGCGCGTCCAGTCCTGAACGTGGCGCTCGTGCCCGTCGGGGTTCTGCAGCGGGTCGATCACCACCACGGCGCTGTCGAGGACCAGCTGCGTCTCGGCATCGCGGCCCGCCGCCAGCTGGTAGATGATCGCGATGGCGGACTCGAGCCCGGACCCCTCGCCGCCGTGCACGTTGTAGGCGAGCCAGACGATCGTGGGGCTCCGTGCCGCGATCGCCGCCAACTCCGCCGCGCTCGCGCCGCGCGGATCGGCGAGGCGCGCCGCGTCCGCCTGGATCTGCGCGAGCCGCGCCTGGTTGGCCTCGCTCGTCGCGATCACCAGGAACATCTCGCGCCCTTCGACCGTCCGTCCCATCGTGTCCACGCGGATGCGGCGGCTCGTGGCCGCCAGCCGGTCGAGGTAGCGCGCCAGCATGTGGTGCGGCGTGAACGCCTCCCCGATCTCGTAGCCCAGCACCGCACGCGGCGGGGGCACGGCGGGATCGTACGAGCCGCCGGACGAGAAGGCGTGCTGCGCGAGGGCCGGACGCACGGCCAGTGCGACGACGACGGCGGCGAGGACAATGCGTTTCATCACGAGACTCCTTGGGAGCGCGGACGGAGGAGTGCGGCGGCGAGGAGCGCGACGGTGCCCGCGAGGGCCAGGGCCGCCACCCAGTCACCGAAACGGACGTAGGGTGTGAGGACCGACGTGGTGAGGACGGGGCTCGCCACGACCCGCTCGACATCGAGCGGCGTCGACAGGTGGGTCCGGCCCAGGGGATCGACGAACTGGCTGATGCCGGTGTTGGCGGCGCGCGCCACGCCCATCCGGGTCTCGATGGCCCGCATCACGAGGTGCGCCGCGTGCTGGTGCACGGCCACCGTGCGGCCGAACCAGGCGTCGTTGGTGATGTTGAGCAGGAAGTCGGCGCCGTTCCGCCGGTAACCGCGCGCCAGGTTTTCGAAGGCCGACTCGTAGCAGATCACGATGCCGAACCCGCCCTCCGCGATGCGGTAGACGGGGAAGCGGTCGCCGTGGGAGAAGCCGCCGAACCAGCGCAGGTCCCCGAACCACTTGGGGGGCAGGAACGGCACCCGCTCGGTGATCGGCACCAGGTACGTCTTGCGGTAGGAGGGCTGGGCCGACCGGTCGCCGGTGGAGTCGAAGAGGAACGCGGCGTTGAAGTAGTCGTAGCCGCCGTCGCCGTGAAACTCAGCGTCCAGCGCGCCGGCGACGAGGGGCACGCGGACCTCGCGCACCACCTGGCGGACGAGCCCCTCCCACTGGGGGTGATCGATGAAATACCCCGGTAGCGCCGCCTCCGGCCACGCGACGAGCCGCACTCCTGGCAGGCGCGCCGCCTGCAGCGTCAGCCGGGTCAGCTGGGCGACGAGCGAGTCCCGCTGCCCCGGATCCCACTTCTCGCGGAAGCCGACGTTGGGCTGGATCACGGCCACCGTCGTCACCGGCCGCAGCACCAGCGTGCGCTCCCGCCACGCGCCGTACGCCAGCGCGAGGACCGCCGTGGCCGCGGCGAGGGCGGCCGGTCGCCAGGTGCGCCGGGCCAGCGCGAGGTAGGCGAGCGCGTTCCCCCACGCGAGCCACAGCGTGACGCCGCGCGCCCCGCCGAGATCGGCCCACTGCACGAGCGTCGGCACGCGGGTGAGCGAGGTGCCGAGGCCGAGCCACGGGAACCGCACGTCGCCAAGGTGGCCGGCGAACCACTCGAGCGCCGTCCACAGGATCGGGAAGACGAGCCACACCGGCAGCCCGGTGCGCCGGCGCACGAACACATAGCCCCAGGCGAGCAGCAGCCACCCCGGCGCGAGCACGAGGAGGATGGCGCCGAGGTAGCCCGCGAAAGAGAGCGGCGTGAAGTGCCAGAGGGCGACGGCGATCCAGTAGAGGACCAAGCCGTTGGCCAGCACCCCGAACCAGTAGCCGAGGCGGATGACGTCGGCGCGCCGGTACTCCGGTGCGCCCACGGCCTCCTCGAGCATCCACAGGAACGGCACCAGGGCGAGGAACGACGGCACGACGAGGCTGAACGGCGGGTACGCGAGGAACAGCAGGACGGCGGTGAGCACCGCCGCCGTGAGGTGGCGTCGGGCGGGCAGTAGCTCCCGGAGCGTCACAGCTTCACTTCGCGCCGCTCGTCCGCCGAGCGGTAGATCGCCTCGAGGACCCGGAGGAGCTGGACCTGGTCCTCGGGCGGCTCGGCCGTCACCTCGCCGCGCACGGCGGCCAGGAAGTACGCCCACTCCGAACGGTACGACGCCGTGAAGGCGTTCTCCCGGCTCGCGGCCCCGGTGGGCGTCACATCCACCGGCGTGCCGTGCAGCTCCTTGAAGACGCGCAGCGGCGAGATCGAGGCGGAGCCCTTGGCCCCCCGCACGTCGAGCCATGTGTGTTCGCCCGCGCCGACGTGCCGCCACGAGACCTCGACGAAGATGTCGGGGCCGTCGGCACATTGCAGGTACGCGGCACCAGCGTCGCAGACGGCGCCCGAGCCCTTCGCGCGATCGAGCCGGGCCGTGACGCGCTCGACCGCGGGGTTGCCCCCGATCCACAGCGCCAGGTCGAGCATCGGGAGGCCGAGGTCCATCATCGCGCCGCCGCCGGACTCCGCCTTCCGCGACCGCCAGCCCAGCTGCTGCCGGGCCGCGCGGAAGACGTGCCAGCCGGCCCGGATGGCCGAGAGGGTGCCCAGCTCGCCGCCGGCGAGGAAGCCCCGCACCGCCTGCACGTCGTTCCGGAAGCGGTGGTTCATCGCCACGTGGAGGGTGCGCCGGTACCGCTCGGCCGCCTTGAGGACGCGGGAGACCCCCGCGGCGCTCAGCGCGATGGGGCGTTCGACCAGCACGTGGGCCCCCGCCGCGAGGGCGCTGATCACGTGCGCCTCGTGCAGGTGGTTCGGCGTGCACACGACCACGACGTCCACCTTCCCGAACTCGAGCAGCTCCTCGATGTCCGTGAAGGAGGCGCCGATGCCGGAGCGGGCGGCCAGCGCCCGTGCCTTGGCCCCGTCGGAGTCGCAGATCGCGACGACCTCCACTCCCTTGAGCTTGCGGAGCACGGGCATGTGCGCGACCTGCGCGATGGCGCCGGCACCCAAGATGCCGACGCGGAGATCCTTGATAGGCGTCACACCGGCCATCAGTAGATCCGTTGCAGTTTGGTGCCTGGATAATATGCGGCCAGGATCCGGTCGTAGCGCTGCCCCGCCCGCGACCGCCCCACCGCGCCCCATTGACACATCCCCACGCCGTGGCCCGCGCCGGCCCCCGCCGCCACGAGCCGCACCAGGTCCGTACCCCGCCGCTCCTCGCGGAGCTGGAACATGCTCGAGTACAGCTGCCGGTCGGCCGTGGGCCGCAGCACTTCGCGCGAGCGCCAACCCGGGACGGTGAACGAGCCGCCCGTCGTCTCCACCACCAGCTCCCGCACGCGGCCCGTGGGCGTCGTCCTCGTCACCCGCACCGCGGTCACGCGACCGAGGTTCTGCGCCGCGACGCCCACGACCGCCGGCAGCGTCTGCGCCAGAATCGCGTTCAACGCCGCGCCGTCCCACTCTTCGCGCCATCGGTACCGCGGCGAGATGCTGCAATAGTAGTCGTTCCCGCCGCGGCCGGACCGGTCCGAGACCGCGCGAAGGTACGGCGTCCCGCCCTCGTTGCGGAAGACCTCCGCCGCCGCCTCGGTCGAGTGCCCGCAGGTGGAATGGAACAGCGCCTCGATCGGCTCACCGCCGAACGTGAGGACGAGACCCGCCGTCAGGCGCACGGCCTCGTCCACTTCGGGCTTCTCCGCCTCCACGCCCAGGTACACCTGGTCCGCGTCGGTGGGGAACAGATCGAACCCCAGCGCCTGGCGCCGGCCGCGGTAGCGCACGGCGTACGTCCGCGCGGCCACCGCCTGCGCCAGCACCGCCTGGCGGTCCCCCGGCGCGCGGAAACCGAGTTCCGTCGCCGTGACCGACCGCACGTACCACTCGAGCGGCACCCGGTTGACCACCGTGACGCCGGCGGAGCCACGCTGGAGAGCCAAGTGCCCGCGATAGCGCTTCCCGTCCACGGTGACGAGGTCGGTCTCCCGCTCGGGCTGGATGAAGACGGGCGCCGCGGCGACGACGGGCTCCTCCCGGTCGGGGCGCACGAGGCGCACGCGCCCGTTCTCGGCCGGCTCCACGCGCCACACGACGCCGGCATCCACCACGGCGATGATGTCGCCCCCGGCATTGAGGACCCGGAACTGCCCGGTGGCTGAGACGCGGCCCGCGGGACGGTCCACGACGATGCCCACGCGGACCAGCGGCGCCTGGCGCAGCGGCGCCGGCCCCGTGCGCGGCGCGCAACCTCCGGCGACGAACAGCGCCGCGCCGGCGGCCCCTCGGAGCACGGCACGCGTCCACCTCATGTGAGCGACTCCGCCACGACATCGTAGTCCAGCGCCTCTACGATCCGTGCGCGGACGAAGCTGCCGGGCCGCGGCGCGCCCCGCTGAGCCGCCGCGCCGTCCCCGCGCAGGTAGGTGCAGCCGTCCACGTCGTCCGCCTGCCACGCGGTGCGGCCCACGACCGGCGCGGGGCTCCCCTGCTCCGCCGGGCCGTCCACCAGCACATCCACCTCGCGGCCGACGGTCTCCTCCAGCCGCTCCGCCGAGATGGCGCGCTGGATCTCGAGCAGCTCGCCGAGGCGCTCCTGCTTGAGGTGCTCCGGCACGTCGTCCGCGAGCGCCGCGGCGGCGGTGCCCTCCTGCGCCGAGTAGGCGAAGGCGCCGAGGCCGTCGAACCGCACCTCGTCCATGAACTCCACCAGCTCCCGGAAGTCGGCGTCGGTCTCCCCGGGGAAACCGACGAGCGCCGTGGTGCGGATGGCGATGTCCGGTACCGTGTCCCGCAGCCGGGCGATCATCGCGCGGATGGTGCGCTGCCGCTCCGGACGGCGCATCGCCTCGAGCATCCGGTCGGCGGCGTGCTGGATCGGTATGTCCAGGTAGGGCACGAGCCGCCGCTCGGTGGCCAGCAGGTCGACCAGCTCGGCCGTGATGCCGGCGGAGTAGACGTAGAGCATCCGGTACCACGGCACCGACGTCCCCGCGAGGAGCGCGCGGAGCAGGTCCGGCAGGAGCGGCCCCTCGGGCACGTCGCGGCCGTAGTGTCCCAGGTCCTGCGCGATGAGGTTGATCTCCCTGGCGCCCTGCCCCTCGAGCAGCCGCGCTTCGCGCACCAGCGCTTCGAGCGGGCGCGAGCGGTGCTTCCCGCGCATCAGCGGGATGGCGCAGAAGGCGCAGGTGTGATCGCACCCCTCGCTGATCTTGAGGTGGCGCACGTGCGGGGCGGTGCCGAGGAAGACGCGCTCGCCGGGGTGGAACACCTCCGCCTCGGCGAGGAGGCCGTCGCGCACCAGCTCGGGGACGAGCCTCGGCAGGTCCGCGAAACCGTAGAAGTAGTCCACCTCGGGCAGGTCGCGGCGCAGCTCCTCGGGGTAGCGGGCGACGAGGCAGCCCACCGCCACGACCGCGCGGCAGCGGCCCTCCACCTTCGTCCGCGCGGCCTGGAGCAGCGCGTCGATGGACTCCTGCTTCGCCGCATCGATGAAGCCGCAGGTGTTGACGAGGATGACGTCGGCGTCGCCGAGCGCGCGCGTCACCTCCGCGCCGTGCCCGACGAGCTCCGCGACCAGGCGCTCCGAGTCCACGGTCGCCTTGTCGCAACCCAGGGAAAGGACACCCAGCTTCACGATGGAGGGAAAGCTAGCTGAGGAAACTCTCGAGCGCTCTAGCCTTCGAGATGTGGCGGAGCCGCGAGAGGGCCTTCTCCTTGATCTGCCGGACCCGCTCGCGGGTGATGCCGAGCAGGCCGCCGATCTCCTCGAGGGTCATCGGCTCCTTGCCGTCGAGCCCGAAGTAGAGGCGCAGGATCTTCGCCTCGCGCTCCTTGAGCGAGCAGAGGACCTTCTCGATGCCCTCGGTGAGCGCGTGCTCGAAGGTCTGCTCGTCCGGCGTCGCGTTGTGCTCGTCGGGCAGGTAGTCGAGGAGCTTGTTGTCCTCGCCGGGCGTGAGGGGAGCGTCGAGCGAGAGATGGCTCTGCGAGATGGACAGGGTCTTCGCGACCTCCTCCTCGCTGATGTCCATCCCCTCGGCGATTTCCTCGACGGTGGGCTCGCGGCCCAGCTCCTGGAGCAGCGCCGACGACCGCTTGCCGATCCGGTGCAGCGTGCCGGCGCGGTTGAGAGGCACGCGGACGATGCGGCTCTGCTCGGCCAGCGCCTGCAGGATCGCCTGGCGGATCCACCACACCGCGTAGGAGATGAACTTGATGCCCTTCGTCTCGTCGAACTTGTGGGCCGCGCGGATGAGGCCGAGGTTGCCCTCGTTGATGAGGTCCGAGAGGGAGACGCCCTGGTTCTGGTACTTCTTGGCGACGGAAACGACGAACCGGAGATTGGAGCGGACCAGCTTGTCGAGCGCCTCGGCGTCCGCGACGCGGATTGCCTTGGCCAGCCGGATCTCCTCCTCACGCGGGATCAGCGGGTACCGGCTGATCTCGCGGAGGTATTGATCCAGCGACCCTTCTTCGATCATCGCTCTTCTGACGGACGTCAGCTTGGGCATCCGATGTCGCAGCGGAGAGACGTTGGGCGGTAGTCTAGACGGGGCATTGCGGGCGCGCAACGGGGTCCGGCGTGCCGATTGTCCTGCTCCGGACTTGCCCCGTGGCCGGCCTCGACAGTACTCAGGTCGCAGTGCGCAGTGGTATGGTGCCGGCGATCTGCGCCCCTACCGCGGGGTCGTCGCCGGCGCCGCGCAGATCCACTCCGCCGCCTGCTTCGCGTAGCCGATGCGCGGCAGGACCTCGCGCGCCGCGAGCACACCGCCCCAGATGATCAGGGCGAGGGCCAGGAAGTGCGCGAACGCCGAGCGGGTCTTCCACGAGGAGACGAGACTCCACGCGCCGGCGAGCAGCACCGCGAGCACGGCGCCGAGATAGACGAACAGCGGCAGGCCGCAGCCGTGGGTGTACGGCCACTGCGTCATCGCCGCGCCCAGCGAGAGGCCGAGCGCCAGCCGGACCCACGTGAACAGCACCGCGTACCGGCCCGCCCCGACCGCGCCGCGCGGCGCAGCCGCCGGGGCGGACGGCGCGCGCGCCGCCTGCGCGAGGGTCGCCGGCTGCGCCGGCGCGGGCGCGGGCGCCGACGCGGGCGGACCGGTGGCGATGATCCGGTCGATGTTCGCCATCTCCTTGTCCCAATCCCGCGGTCGCTCGCCCTTGCTCACGTGTCCCTCAGGAGGCCGTAGCGCTCGATCTTCTTGTAGAGGTTGGATCGCGGCATCGCCAGTCGCCGCGCCGTCTCGCTCACGTTCCAGTCGCATTCGCGGAGCTTCGCCACCAGGAAGGCCCGCTCCGCGCCCTGCTTGAACTCCTCGAAGGTGCCGCTGGCAAGCAGCGCGCCACCCAGCCCCTCGTCGGTGCCCGCGGGCCCGAGGAGCCGCACCACGTCCGCCTCCTGGACCACGTCGCCGCTCGCCAGGATGAGCAGCCGCTCCACGGTGTTCCGAAGCTCGCGCACGTTGCCCGGCCAGGCGTGCCGCTTCAGGCGCTCGAGCGCACAGTCCGCGAAGCGGCGCGGCGCCACGCCCTGCGCCGCCGCCAGGCGGGCCGCGAAGTGTCGCACCAGGAGCGGGACGTCCTCGCGACGGCTGCGGAGCGGTGGGACCTCGATCGGCACCACGTTCAGCCGGTACAGCAGGTCCTCGCGGAAGCGCCCCGCCGCGATCTCGTCCTCGAGCTTCTTGTTCGTGGCGGCGATGACGCGCACGTCCACCGTGATCGCCCTGGCCGAGCCGATCGGCGTGACGACGCCCTCCTCGAGGACGCGCAGCACCTTCGCCTGCGCCGCGGGGCTCATGTCCCCCACCTCGTCGAGGAACAGCGTGCCGCCGTCCGCCTGCTCGAGTTTCCCGCTCCGGTCGGCGAAGGCGCCGGTGAAGGAGCCCTTCACGTGCCCGAACAGCTCCGACTCGATGAGCTCGGAGGGGATGGCGGCGCAGTTCACCTCCACAAACGGCTTCGCCGCGCGGGGCGAGAGCCGGTGGATCGCGCGCGCCACCAACTCCTTCCCCGTGCCGTTCTCGCCCGTGATCATCACGCGCGAGGGCGTCGGCGCCACCTTCTCGATGCGCTCGAGCATGGCGCTCATCGCCGGCGCCTGGCCCACGATCTGATGCTGCCCCTCCACGGCGGCCTGGAGCACGCGCACCTCGCGCTCCAGGACGACCTTCTGGAGCGCGTTCCGCAGCGTGAGCAGCACGCGGTCCGTGTCCAGCGGCTTCTCCAGGAAATCGTGCGCGCCGCGCTGCGTCGCCTCCACCGCGGTCGCGATGGTGCCGTGCCCCGAGATCATCACGACCAGCGCCTGAGCGTCCCTCTCGCGCAGCTCGGTGAGGACCGCGAGCCCGTCCATCCCCGCCATCTTGACGTCCAGCAGCACGAGGTGCGGCCGCCACGCGGCGTAGCGGTCCAACGCTTCGGGCCCCGACGAGACGAGGCTCACCGTGTACCCCTCGTAGTCGAGGAGCTGCTTCAGCGCCTCCCGCACCCCGGGCTCGTCGTCCACCACCAGGATGCGATGCGTCACGGACGCTCCAGCCGGTAGAGCCGCACGCGCTCGCGGCTCACCCTCACGTCGCCCACGCCGCCCAGGCCCGGCAGAGCGAGCGCGCCCTCGGCGCCGACCGCGAGGTGCAGGGCGCGCAGCAGCGGCGGGATGGTCCTGCGGGGGAACGGGAAATCGCGGACGCGCAGGCGCGTCGGCGTCCAGCGCACGCCGCCGCCGACGCCCGTGCTGAGCGCGCCGCCCGCCTCGAGCGGCTCGCGGCCGCTGAAGCTCCCGGCGAACGGCCCGAGAACGCCGCGCGGGAGCTGCGAGAGATTGATGAGCCCGCGCACCAGCACGAGGTCCGAGTCGAGCGTGACCCGCACCGAGTCGAAGACGCCGCCGGAGGCCCGCACCAGCTCGCGATCGAGGAGACCGGCGAGGTCGGCGGCCGTGAGGTCCACGTACGCCGGCCCGCCGCGCCGACCGAGCCGCGCCAGCGCGTCCTCGGCCGCTCGCGCGCCGCCCGGCGCAGGCGCCGCGTACACCAGCTCGGCCGCGGGTCGTTCGCCCCGGTAGCGGCGGTACACGTCCCACAGCTTGTCGCGATAGAGGAAGCCGAACACGGCCGCCGCCACGAGCAGCACGAGACAGCCGGCTTGCATGAGCAGCGTACGAAGACAGCACATGGTCACTGCCCTCCGCCAAGGAAGGACTGGTGGCGCACGTCGTACTCGGCGCCCTCCAGTCGCAGGATGCTCTCCATCAGGTCCACGCTGGCGACCGCGGCGCTGCCGTCGTACGCGACGCCGGCGGCGAGGCGCTCGAACGCCGCGAAGCGGCCGGGCCGCGCCCCCTGCTTCGCGCGGCCGATCGTGATGTGCGGCCGGAAGGGCCGCAGCTCGGCCTCGAACCCGAAGGGACCGAGCGCCTTCTCGACGTCGTTGGCGAGCAGCTCGAGGGCGGGGTGGATCTCCACACCGAGCCAGATGACCCGTGGCCGCGCCGACGAGGGGAAGGCCCCGATCCCGCCGAGCATCACCTCGAACGGCCGCGCGGCCCGTACCGCCGCGTCGAGCGCCGCTCCGATGGGTGCCGCCCGGTCCTCCGGCACGTCGCCCAGGAACTTCATGGTGACGTGCAGCCCGGCGGGCTGGACCCACTTGACCGGCAAGTCCCCGTGGCGGAGCGGCGCCGTCGCATCGAACACGGCCCGTCGCTCGTGCTCGGGGAGGTTCACCGCGACGAACAGTCGCACTCTGGCGGCCTCCCTTCAGACCGTCTAAGCTAATGGGTCATGATGGCTTGGCGACAACCCGTCTCGCGAGGACCGCGCACCGTGCCACGTTCCGTCGGCTTCCCTACGTCCATCGTGCTCGCCGGGTTCCTTGCGGCGTGCAGCTCCAACCCGCAGCCCGCCACGCCCGCGCCCGAGGCGGCGCCGGCAGCAGCTCCCGCCGCGGCGGCCCCGGCCGCGCAGCCCGCCCGCGCGCCGGCAGCAGCTCCCGCGGCGGCGGCGCCGGCAGCAGCCGCCGCTCAGCCGCAGCCCGGGCAGCCCAATCTGGCCGGCGACTGGGAGGTGCGCATCGTCCTCTCGCAGGGTGGCGCCCTGAGCACCACGCTCCGCCTGACTCGCCGCGGCGATGGCTATGCCGGCGTGATGCAGCCGCTGCGGGAAGGCGAGCGGCCGTACTTCGTTCGGGGGTTCGAGATGAACGGCCAGCAGATCATCTTCACCCTGGAGACCGAGGACGGCGAGGCCCGCATCCAGGGCGTGTTGCGGGGAGCGAATCAACTCGACGGTTCGTTCACCTCGCGGCGCGCGGTCGGCCGGCTCACGGCGCTGCGCCGCTAGACACGGGGCTGCACCTTCCAGGGGCAACTCTACTCGGGCACGATGACGCTCGGGCTCTCGGGCGGCTCGTACACCGGCATGATGCGGGTTTCGGGGCAATTCGACGCCACGGCGCGCACCGCCTCGCTGAGCGGCGACATGGTGCGGGTCGTCCTCGATTCCCCGCAGGGCGAGATGGTGCTCGAGGCCCAGTTCGCGGACGCCAACACCCTGACCGGCCGGGTGGACGTCGTGGCCGCGGGCGAGGCGGCGACCTTCTCGGCGGTGCGGCGGTAGGCGACAGGGCTGCCGCGCGTGAATTCCGGGGCTCGGGCCGCCGCGCCTCCAATGGGAGTGCCACTCACTTCTGCTTTGCACGCTGGACCGCCAGCTGATCCAGCCAAGTCCGGATCTCGCGCTCAACGTACGGTACGAGTGGGCGGCGCTCCAGAGGGAACTGCTCGGCCAGAGCCCTCAAGAACCTGGGCTCACTCGCCCGCTGGTGCAGCAGTTGGTCCAGAGCGCTGACACCTGCAGCCCATTGTCGCTCGACGGCCACGACGTCCGAGAGCACAGCGGTCGACAGCCCGTTGACCCTGTGGATGAGATCGAAGACATAGAACACGTCCTTGACCTGCTGCTCGGCACTGCGCCTGCTGTGAATCAACGCCTTCTGGATACAGAAGTGGCCGATCCTGGGAACCTGGAACGTGCCCCGATACGGCAACTCCGACGCAAGCGGCGAGCTGTCGTCTATGTGAACCCGTACCGGTTCGTCAAGGAGGATGTCGACGTCACGAAGAGCCTGTGCCGTCACGCCCTTCTGGAGTTCAACTACGCGCTGCAAGCCGTCGCCGCGGGCAGGAGCAAGGAACTCGATCTCGACCTCCGCCGACTCGATCGTCGGCCAGGCGAAGCGGGCGACAGGGGGCGTCACGTCCCCACGAGGAGTCCAGACGAAATCCTGGGCACTGAGACACGCCCGCAATGACGCGGAGCCTCGAATAGCGAGCGACTGCCTGCCGACGCAATCCACATCCCTCGTGAATTCCTTCGGAAGCCACGTCGCGGCCCCCGAGCAACGGCGGTGGATATACCACGCCCACGCCCCACAGAGGACGACGTCTTCCACGTACGGGCCCAGGGCTCGCAACGCGCGATCGAGACCAGCGAGGTTCACGGGGCTTTCCTCTCCTGGAACGAATCGAGGATGCGCTCGCGCACCCGTTCCGCTTGCTCCGCCCCGCGCCGCGGGTACACGCTGAGGTCGAGGAAGAGCTGAACGTCGCTCACGACGGGCAGCCCTCCGATTCGGCGCAAGCCTAAGCTCCACGAATGCTCATAGTAGGGCTGGACCATGACGACGTTCGCCTCGCCGGTGGCTGGGGTTAGGCCCACTTCGCGACCGAACAACTCCGCGCTCTGCTCCCACGCGTCTCCGCCCAGGAGTACATGGACCTCGGAGAAGAACGCGTGGGCGGCCACCAAGGAAGCTCCCGCGTGGAACGACAGCCCCCACAGCGGCAGATCGGCCCGCCCCGCTGCGGCGGCCAGGTGGCGCATCACCGAAGCGACGTCGGGAGCGTGAAGGTACATCCGGCGCTCGAACTGTCGCCGTGCCCGCCTCCGGTAGTCATCGCGCCAGTCGTCGAGAAGGCCCGCGGCATCCGCGAGGCGGATACCGCCATCCGCCTTCGCCAAGTACCCCTCGTCCTTGAGCCGTGAGAGGAGTCGCGAGGCGAGTCCGGGGCTCACCCCGAGTTCCGCAGCGAGACGCCGGACGCCACCGCCTACGGTCCCGCCTTGAAGGAGGCGTCGGACGAGCGCCGAGGACTTGTCCGCGAAGAGGCTCGCGCTCGCGCCCTTTCGCACCGCTCGTTGGAGGTTGCCGACCTCCCGATCGATATGGATGCCCGCCCCACTCAGGAACACGTGTCCATCGAGGCCGATGTAGCCCACGCGCTGCTGCTTGAGCACGCGGCGCAGCCGCTCGCTGACGGCCGGAAGCGCAACGGCGGGGATGGCTTTCGACCGCCGTGCGACCCGCTGCGCCCGCTCCGCGGAATGCAGAACTTGCGCGGTCCGCGCATTGGCGCAGAGCACGATGACAGCACGCGCTCGGCATTGATTGCCGGCATCCATCCGAACGACGAAATCCGCCCCCGACTGCACCCCATTCCGTAGGCGGAATCGAATCCCGGAGCCCACACCCAGATCCGTGAGTACGGCCGAGAGGCTCGAGGCCAACTGGCGAGTGTTCACTCACACGTTTCTGTTTAGGTATACGTAAACACCAGTAGGATAGTAAACGACACGACCCGCAAGGTCAACCGGTAGCGGCATCGTCTCGGACGACCGATGCAGGTGACAGTCCTTCGCGCTCGGCTAAGGCTGTCGTGCCGCCCGATTTCGATGGTGGAGGGCGAGCCCCACGGCGATAGAATGGCCGCGTGCGAACGAAGGACCGCCGTGACTCGTTGACCGCGCGCGCCGAGAGTGCGATGCCGCACCTCCCGCATCAGCGCCAGCGTCTCGACGTGGCGCCGCTCGAGGACGATCTCCTTGGGCAGCGCCCACTCCCACCCGTGCGACTTGGCAACGAGGGCGTCGAGTTCTTCGTGCAGGTCCCCCAGAAAGCCGCAGGTGGCACGATGATGGCTTGCGGTGTCATCTGTGACGCACAATATATTATGCGATACTATGGACTTCGGCATATTGCGCACATTATACTGTCACTTGCACACTACCAGCGTATTGCCTATTATGATAGGCGCCACACAGCATGACTGGGGCATAGGCACATTATGATAGGCGTAATGTCTGACCAAGAAGTCCTGGAGGAACTGGGCCGGCGG
>Ga0315287_10000310_pt1 | contig 42747 bp, 39 predicted proteins | sample YL17G11_0_MG_FD_205037 | JGI IMG/M metagenome (GOLD analysis project Ga0315287, IMG submission 205037) | Sediment microbial communities from Yellowstone Lake, YNP, Wyoming, USA - YL17G11_0 | ecosystem: Environmental > Aquatic > Freshwater > Lake > Sediment | place: USA: Wyoming | collected...
TGGCACTGCGCAAGAAGGGTGGCGTCGTAGTCGTCGGCCTCAAACGGGACAAAGTCTGCCGTTGGCAGCGGAGCTGCTAGCGGCTTATGCAGCAGCGGACTTAGGTCGAGACCAGAATATTTTCCGGCCTTGGGTCGTTGCACCTGCTTGAGCCACTGTGTTTGACCGACGAGCTGTTCGAGACGGCTGACGCCAAGCGATGCCATGAGTTTTCGGACATCTTCGGCGACCAAGAAGAAGTAGTTGACGACGTGCTCGGGTTTGCCAGTGAATTTGGCGCGAAGCACCGGGTCTTGCGTGGCGATTCCGACGGGGCAGGTGTTCAGATGGCATTTGCGCATCATGATACAGCCTTGGACCACGAGCGGCGCCGTTGAGAAGCCAAATTCATCGGCGCCGAGCATTGCGGCGATGACGACGTCACGCCCGGTGCGCAGCTGCCCATCGGTCTCCAAGACGACGCGGTCTCTAAGGTGATTAAGGACGAGGGTCTGATGGACTTCGGCCAGGCCCATCTCCCATGGCGCACCCGCGTGTTTGAGTGAAGTGATGGGCGAGGCTCCGGTGCCACCGCCGTCGCCGCTGATCAGGATTTTTTGGGCGCCGGCCTTGGCGACACCGACGGCGATGGCGCCGATGCCGGCTTCGGCCACGAGTTTGACCGAGATGCGAGCTTGCGGATTGGCATTTTTCAAATCGAAGATCAGCTGGGCCAGATCTTCGATCGAATAGATGTCGTGGTGTGGTGGCGGCGAGATAAGCTGCACACCAGGTGTTGAGTAGCGCAGGCGGGCGATCTCGGCATCGACTTTATGGCCAGGTAGCTGGCCACCCTCGCCGGGTTTGGCACCCTGGGCGATTTTGATCTGCAGTTCTTCGGCATTCACCAAATAGTCGATGGTGACACCAAAGCGACCAGACGCGATCTGTTTAATCGCCGAGCTCCGGCGGTCTCCGTTGGCAAGCGGCTTGAAGCGGGCAGGGTCCTCGCCGCCTTCGCCGGTATTGCTCTTGCTGTCCATGCGGTTCATGGCAATCGCGAGGTTCTCGTGTGACTCTTTACTGATGGCACCAAGCGACATGGCGCCGGTGGTGAATCGTCGCACAATCAGCTTGGCTGCTTCGACCTCGTCTAGGTCGATCGGCGTCTCGGTCGTGACCGGAGCGAGTAGGTGGCGCAACATGGTTGGGTCGCTGCCGACGGCATTGGCGTGGTCGCTATACCGCGCAAAGGCGCCCACATCGCCGGTTGCCGTAGCCTCTTGCAGTAGGGCGATGGTCTCAGGCTTCCAGGCGTGAGCTTCGCCATTTTGGCGGTAGTGGATGAGGCCGCCAAATGGCGGTAGTTGCCTGGCCCTGCCGTGATCTGGCGAAAATGCTTCGCTATGGCGCCTTAGGGTCTCTTCGGCAAGGTCTGCCAGCGAGGTGCCGCCCAGACGCGAGGCGGTGCCCGGAAAGTAGCTGTGGACCAGTTCCTGGCCTAAGCCGATGGCCTCGAAAATTTGTGCTCCGCAGTAGGATTGCAGGGTGGCAATACCCATTTTTGAGAGAATCTTACTGAGTCCCTTGGTCATCGCTTTCATGTAATTGGCGCGAAGCTCTGCGGGGCTTTTATGCTCTTCGCTTGAGCCCGTAACGGCAAGGTGCTGAAAGCTGTCGAACACCAAGTACGGATGAACTGCTGCGGCTCCGTAGCCGATCAGACAGGCGAGGTGGTGTGGGCTGCGGACTTCGCCGGTTTCGGCGATCAAATCGAGTCGGCTCCGCAGGCCTAGCTTAACCAGGTGGTGGTGTACCGCCGAGATGGCCAACAGACTTGGAATGGCGGCTAAAGTGGGGCCTGTTCCACGGTCGCTGAGGATCAATAAGCCGGCGTTGTCAGTGGCCGCTTGTGCCGCATCACTGAGGAGCTTGTTTAGGGCGAGTTGCAGCCCACCGGGACCTGAGTCGGTGGCAAATAACAGCGTTAGAGTGCGCGCCGAGAGCCCAGGATGACCACGCAGGAACTCTAACTCGCCAGAGGTGAGCACCGGGTGCTCGCTTTTAATCAGGGTCGCTTGGAGTGGCGGAGGTGCGGTTAAACTGGGTTTGGCGCCAAGGTACATGGTTAAAGACATGACCATGTCCTCACGCAGAGGATCGATGGCCGGGTTGGTCACTTGGGCGAACTGCTGTTTAAAATAGTCAAACAATGGCCGCGATTGACGTGACAGTACCGCTAGCGGCGTATCATCACCCATCGAGCTGATCGCTTCTTCGCCGGTCAGGCCCATGGGCAAGATGATCTTATCTAGCTCCTCCTGGGTGACGCCAAAGGCCGTCTGCAGGCGCGCCAGCTCTCGGCCGCTTGGAGCGGTGGGTGTCGTGGTGGCTACGGCTTCGGCCAAAGGAGTCAGGTGGGTGTCGAGCCAGTGTCGATAGCTTGGTCCTTTGGCCGCAGCATGTTTGATGTCGCGGTCGTAGAGAATTTGCCCTTGTTTGGTGTCCACCACCAGCATTTCGCCGGGCCGCAGGCGGCCAAGCGTTTTGATGCGGTCCGGGGGGGTGGGAAGGACGCCGGTTTCCGACGCCAAGATGACAAAATCATCGTGGGTGATCGTATAGCGACAAGGACGTAGTCCACTGCGATCGAGCGCGGCCCCGAGGATCGTACCATCGGTAAAGCACACGGCGGCGGGGCCGTCCCAGGGCTCCATAAGCGTCGCATTGTATTCGGCGTGCGAGCGGCGCGATTGGTCAAGCCAGGCGTTCTTTGCCCAGGCCTCGGGAATCAGCAGCAGCAGTGCTTCAGTTAAGCTGCGTCCGGTCAAAAGCAGTAGTTCGACCGCATCGTCGAGGCAGGCGGAATCGCTTTGATCGGCCCTTATCAGCGGCAATATCTCAGCGGCAAAATCACCGAACAGCTCACTTGCTAAGGCCTTTTCACGAGCCTGCATCCAGTTGAGATTGCCGCGGATGGTGTTGATCTCACCGTTGTGGCAGAGGCGGTGGAAGGGATGAGCTAGCTTCCACTCCGGGAAGGTGTTGGTGCTAAAGCGTGAATGAACCGCCGCAAGAGCCGAGGTGACCCGAGGGTCGGCGAGGTCTTTGTAGTAGTGCGGCAATTGTTCTGGCAGCAGCAGGCCCTTGTAGACGATGGTATCCGGCGACATGCTGGCGATATGCACTTCACCGGCGTGGCCTTGCAGCGCCGGCGTCTGTTGTAGGCCGGTTTCAAGCAGGCGCCTGGCGAGAAACAGACTGCGGGCAAAGGCCGCGGCCGAGGTTTCACTGCCGCGCCCGACAAACACCTGGACGATGCGCGGCGCTTTGGCCGCTGCTGCGTGGCCCAAATAACTAGGATCGACTGGCACCAAACGTTCGCCAAGCCATTCCAGACCAAGGCGGAGGCACTGAGTCTGCAATAGCGCTAGGACTGCCGTCGCCGCCGTCGCCGCGGTCGGCAAAAACAGCGTCCCAACGGCATAGTCGCTCGGGGCTGGTAGCTGCACCCCGTGCTGCGCTAGTTCTTCATGGAAAAAAGCGTGAGGTATCTGCAGCACGATGCCGGCGCCGTCGCCAGTTCCTGCATCGTGGCCTTGGGCGCCGCGGTGCCGCAGATTGTTCAACATGAGGAGGGCTTGTTGGACCAGGCTATGTGAGCGTTCTCCCCGGAGGTGGGCGATGGCCCCGATGCCGCAGCCGTCGCGCTCTCCACGCGGGTCGTAAAGGCCCTGTCTCTCTGGACTTTTTAGCATCTAAACAATTTCCTTTTATGACCGGGCCGAAGCGACCAACTTTAGCCACTTTCGGCCACCGGGCCAGTTTAAGAAAATACATAATATCTATCTGCAGTATTCGTGGGATGAATGGGTGGGGTGCTCGCCGCGTTTTGAGCCGATACCGAACTCTCATGGTGTCGAAGCGCTCACCTCTAGTGTGGCTGCATGTCCTCGAGCTTGGGTCGTGAGTCCCGTCTTTTGCCTGCAGCATCCTCTTGGTCTAAACTTTAGTGAGATCTCAAATCCGCACATAGCTTCGGCCCTGGAGAACATCTGCAATGGGAGGGCGGTCCGCTTCTCAGCTTTGCCGCCTTGACGCTCGCCAAGTAACATCGATGCTGACCTCAGTGGCGCCTTTTTGCTTGCTGGTCGTCTGTATTGCGGCCATTTACGGCCAGACCTTAGCATTTCCATTTTTATCCTATGACGATCCGCTGCATGTCGCCGACAATCCGCTGCTGGTGACCCCAGGGGTCAGCAACCCCGGGCGATTTTGGACGCAGCAGGTCTATCATCTGTACATGCCCGTGACCTATACCGCGTGGTTTGCTCTGGCGCGGCTGGCGCGTGCGGGGCTTTCACCCCTAGGGACCTATGTCCTTAGCCCGCTGCCTTTTCACTGCGCCAATGTACTACTGCACGTCTGGAATACGCTGTGGATCTGGCTCCTGCTGCGCCCCTTTGCTAGTCGGCGCTTGGCCCTTTGGCTTGGTGTGGCGCTTTTTGCCCTGCATCCATTGCAGGTAGAAACGGTTGCTTGGGTCACTGGGTTGAAGGATGTGTTGTACGCAGCCTTTGCTTTACCTGCATTGTGGCTAAGTGCACGCTTCGCCAGAAGCGGCGGACTGGGCACTGCGGTTTTGGCTACCGGTCTTTACGCCACGGCTCTTTTGACCAAGCCTTCGGCTTGCGCGTTGCCGCTCATGGTCGTGGCGCTCGGCTTGGCACTTGCCTATCCGCGTCGCAGAGTGATTGGACTAGCTGTGCTCTGGGGACTCTTAGTCCTGCCGGTAGCTTGGCTAACAGCCGGAGTTCAAACCGGACCGACGGATGCTCCTAGCGGCTTGGCACGGCTCTATGTCGCACTGGATGCATTGGCGGTTTATGCGAAGAATCTAATGTGGCCCTCGGCTTTGACCATAGATTATGGCCACGACCCGATGTCCGTGCTGCGAGCTTGGCCGGCTCTAGGCCCTTTGCTGGTAGCTGGGCTTTTGCTGGTAGTGTTCAGCAATAAACTTCTAAGGCGCGTCAGCGGCTGGCCCGTTTTGTTGCTCATTGCCAGCCTGTTGCCAGTCCTGGGTTTCATACCCTTCGACTTTCAGCGCCATTCCACCGTGGCCGATCGCTATTTTTACGTTTCGATGGTTGCCGCTTGCCTGTTCGTTGTGCGCTTAGCCAATAAGGCGCCGCGGTGGTGCCTCGCCTTAGGTGTTTGTTTAGCGGGGTTTTTAAGCGTACTCGCGACGCGTCAGGTGGCGCTATGGAGCAACGGTGAACGGCTCTTTCGCCACGCGGTGGCGATCAATTCACGCAGCGCCATGGCCCAGCAATCTCTTGGCAGCACACTCCTAAATCAAGGTGACTTGCCAGGAGCGGAAGCGGCGTTCAGGGCCGCATTGGCCGTAGATCCTTTGCAGGTGGAGGCGCGCTATAATCTCGCTTTAGTGCATGAACGCTCGGGTGCCTACGCTGCCGCTCTGCCGCTCTACACAGCATTGATGAAGGCGGCCCAAATGGCGCATCCCGAGATCCCTGCGACCGCCTTTACTGGCGATATCGAGTCCTTCGAGGGAGCCGCCAGGATGCTCTACCAGTTGGGGCAATTCACAGCAGCTGATGCTCTGTTGAGTCAAGCTGCAGCTCGCTATCCGGAGCGGGGCAATATTTTTTGGATCAGGGGCCAAGTATTAGAGCGGCTTCAACGCTACGACGAGGCTCGGGGGGCCTTCGCAGAGGCGGTAAAACTGCTGCCAAATGCACCTGAACTGTTGCGGGCCGATGCAGCCTTCCTAAGAGCACATCCGCAGGACGCTGTGGCCGATGCTGCTACTGCGGCGGCCTTGGCGGCCCGTGCGGAGGTTCTGTCGAACGCGTCTTTACAAGTTTGGCGTGAGACAAAAAAATAAGGCCGCTAGAATTTACTTTCTAGCGGCCTTTAGACCTTAGTGTTGCAGGATGTGGACTGGAAGCTTTCTAATCGTCCAAAGCGGATGAGTGCTGTCGGCTTGGCCTTGCCGCTTAATTTTTAAATATCGCTTGGGTATTTTGTGCCACCTTGGCATCGGTCAGCGCTTGCAGGAAGAGGACAATCGCGTCGACCTCGTCCGGCTTCAAATCGACCTTGTTTGCCTCGTTGGCGGCTTTGATTGCGGAGCGTGCGCCTAGATCGTACCATGCACCAAGGGTGTCCTGAGTGATGCTAGCTCCTGCCGGCAGAATGATCTGCTTTGGATTCCAGTGGTCGAAGGCCGCGATTGGATTTTTGTAGTGGTCGACAAAGGCGCGCAGCGAGGTGTAGGCGCCATCATGGCCCCATGGTCCGGTCATCGCGGTGTTGCGCAGGCTTGGAGTGCGGAATTTATAGTTGTCACCGCCGTTGCCGCTCTCTTTGCCGTAGCCAAAGTCCTCCCAGCCATGTGAGCCGACTCCGGTGCCAGGGCCAATTTGGACGACGGCGACGCCGTGATGACCGTGGTCGGTCTGGAGCGGCCCGGAGTGGCAGCCGCCACACTGGCCTTTGCCGTAGAAGTAGGTGGCTCCGCGCTTTTGCTCAGGCGAGAGGGCGTTTAGGTCGCCTCTGACGTACTGGTCAAAGGGCGATTGATCGGCGCGCCAGGTAACGGCTTCAAAGGCGGCGATGGCGTTGGCGAGATGCTCGATACCAAAGCTCCCCGACTGGTCCGGGTAAGCCGCCGCGAACTGTGACTTGTAGTCGTTGTCAGCAAGTAAGCGGCTCATCAATTCCGTCCAGACCAAATTGGGGTCTGAGCTTTGATTGGTGACCAGCGCGCCTGCGGCGCAGCCCGCCATTTCGCTGCCGGTCGCAAGAGGAAACAAGGCTTGTGCGGCGAGAGCGCTTTCAAGGCCTAGCGGTGTCTTGTCGCCAGCGGGGGTGATAAAGCCCTTATCGCTGGCCCGGACGCGGCTATCCCAGAACATGCTGGAGTAGCTGTTGTGGCCTAGGTTGTAGAGGCCGGGTGTGTTGCGTCCGAGCATGTCTGAAGAGCCCAAACGGCCCTTTTTGGAACCGTCCAAGACGAAGCCGGTAGGCGGCAGGCTGAAGACGTTAGCCGTCCCTTGACTCGCCAAGTGGCAGGTGGCGCAGCTGACACCGCCGTTGGTCGACAGCTTGGTGTCGTAGAACAGGCGGGCGCCAAGGGCGACTTTTTCTTTACTGTGGCTTTGGAACTCGCTGTCGCTCAGGGCGTAAACGCCGTAGGTTTTAAAGTAACCGGCAAGTTGGCTGTCGTAATCGTTGCCAGTACCACGTCCAATATTCGGGCCGCCGCCGTAACCGTAGCCTTTGCCTGGGTTAAAGCCACCGATCAGCCCGTTGTTGGCGATGGTGTTGTAGCCTGGACGCTGAAAGATGTGCAGCAGCATGCCGGCGACGTTGACGACACCGACGTGGTTGTAGCTGTAGCTTACACCCTGTTGGACTTTGGAATAGACTTTCGGGGCGTAGTTGGCGAAATCCGTGGTGCCTGCGTACGGGGCCCATGACGCGGCTGACGAGGCACGGTCGAGTTCGTTGCTGGTGCCATCGACTTTTACGCTTAGGCCGGATTGATAGGCCTGCAAAGCTGCGTTGGCATCGGACGCACCTGTTACATTGGTACCTGGAATACGCAGGTCAGCAGCCGACGCATCCTCCCCTGGTTTGACGCCCATGAGCACGGTGCTTGGCAGGTCGCTCAGTTCAGCGACTTGCTCGGTGCTGAGTGTACCTGTGTCCGGATTGGCCGCTGGAGACCCCACTGGAGTCGTCGGCGTCGGTTGGACGTTGTGACTTTCTTGGCTGCTGTTGCAGGCAGCCAGCAAGGAAGCCGACAAGGCTAGGGGCAGCATGGACGCGAAGGGGCGTAGGATCATGAATAACCTCCGATGGGTTTTTTTCGGCAAGGGACACTGAGGCGAACCCCATAATATCAATTTTTTAATTAAAATCAATTTATTTTATATAATTAATATACAATAATGAAATTAATATACTTTTTTTTAAATACTTGCCGTGACTCAGCAGCAATGGCGCGGTTTCCCAGGATATCGCGCTATGGACGGCTCCGGCGCAGTTGACTATAAACCTTGGAACCGGCCATTTCGCGCCGACAAGGGGCCTTATGCGCTTGATCTTCCTCGGCTCTCCCGAACCAGTCGTTGCCCCCTTGAAAGCCCTTTTGGCGCAGGCACAGGCTCTTGGGCATGAAGTGGTTGGAGTGGTGAGTCAGCCGGCGCGACCAGCTGGTCGTGGTCAGGGGCCACTGGATCCACCCGTGGCTGCCTACGCGAAAAGCCTGGGAATCACGGCCTTGCAGCCGGAAAAGGCCAGTTCGCCGGAATTTCTTGCCGCCTTTGCTCGGTTAATGCCTGATGTCGCCATCACTGCAGCGTATGGGCAAATTCTCAGCGAGGAGTTCTTGGCCATACCGCGCCGCGCCACGATCAATATACACCCGTCGCTGTTGCCAAAGTATCGCGGCGCAACGCCGGTGCCCGCGGCCCTGCTTAGTGGCGAGGAGGAGACTGGCGTGACCATCCTCTTTACCGTCAAGAAGCTCGATGCCGGCGCGATCATCGTCCAAGAATCCATGCCTATTGAGCGAGACGAAACCAGTGGCGACTTGACGTCTCGGCTGTTTGCCGCCAGCACCCCTCTGGTCGTCGCGGCACTGCGCCACCTAGAAGATCCGACCTTTGTAGGCACACCGCAAAAAGAAGCGGCAGCGACCCACTGCCGCAAAATCGAAAAACAACACGGTGCGGTTGACTGGCAAAGGTCAAGTGCAGAGATCTACAACGCCTTTCGCGCCTACGAGCCGTGGCCTGGCACCTTTACTCATCTTGAAGGTAGGCGCCTCAGCCTGGTCGACATGAAACACGACGAGTCTGCTATGAGTGGACTCGCTCCGGGCCAGGCCCACTACGAAAAGCGCCTGCGTTGCCTGCTTGTTGGGACGAGTGACGGCACGGTGCAGTTGTTTAAGCTCAAGGCTGCGGGGGGCAAAGTCGTCACGGCCGAAGCCTTTTGGAACGGCCTGAAAAATCGCTCGCACGTCGTGTTCCAAGGGGGAGAGCTTTGACCATCAGCTACTCGTCCACCAAGGGACGTCGCCTTGCGGTCGCTGTCTCCGGAGCCGGTCGCACCTTGGCGAACCTCCTTCGCCAGCAGCAGCCAGACAGCGGTTACCAAGTCGCCGCGGTGATTGCATCAAGGGCTGACTGTGCTGCGGTCACCGTTGCCAGAGACCATGAACTTCCAGTCTTGGTCGCGGATTTTTCCGCTGCCAGTCTCGCCGCAAGTGGCGACCGCCTCTATGTGTGGTTGCAAGGTCAAGGCATCGATTGGATTGCTTTGGCTGGATTCCTTAAGGTCTTTCCGCTTCACCCACGCTGGAGTCAGCGCATCGTCAACATCCATCCCGCGCTACTGCCTAAACATGGTGGAGTGGGCATGTATGGCGACAAGGTCCATGCGGCCGTCCTCGCGTCTGGTGATGCGGTTGCTGGTGCTTCGGTGCATTTTGTGACCGAGCGCTACGATGAAGGTGCGTTGATCGCCCAGATCACCGTACCGGTTAAGCCGGAGGACGATCTGCGAGCACTCGCAGGACGCGTCTTTGCCGCCGAAAGCGAACTCTATCCGCGTACCGTCAATCGTTTGATGAGTGGCGCCCTGCCCCTTGCCGGTGGTGCCGTAGAAAGGTTGATTTATGAGCATCGTTAACCCACATATTGATGCGCTGAAGCGGATGTTCGAGAGTCACCTCGCCGCGCAAGTGGCACGACGCTACGGTGGTGCCGAGGCTGAGGTTCAACGCTATGTGCTAAACAATGGCGGCAAACACGTGCGTCCGCTGCTTTGTTTACTGACCGCTGAAGCGGTCGGTGGCGACGTGACACCTGCCTTAGGTGCGGCGACCGCACTCGAACTGGTCCATACTTACAGCTTGGTCCATGATGACCTTCCATGCATGGACGACGATGACACCCGTCGCGGCAAGGCGACCGCCCATATAGCTTTTAGTGAAGCCGAGGCCCTGCTTGCCGGCGATGCCCTGCTAACCGATGCCTTTGCCCTGCTTGCTGGTTCTGGTAGCGATGCCGAAGAGCAGCTACTGGCCTCGTCAAGGCGACTTGCGATGATCCGTGAGTTGGCGAGGGCCGCGGGAAGCCAGGGGATGGTTCTCGGTCAGTATCTGGACCTGCATTGGACGTCGCGCAAGGGTGCGGGCCTGGCCGAACTCAACCGGATCCATCGGCATAAGACCGGTGATTTGCTGGGTGCTAGCGCCGCCATGGGCGCAATTGCTGGAGGCGCGCCGGCCGACATCGTCGACCACTGCCGCCGCTTTGGCCAGCTCCTGGGTATCGCCTTTCAAGTGCTCGATGATGTCCTCGATGAGTCTGCGGCGACGGGTAAATCGCCGGGTAAGGACCGCCAAGCCGGTAAGCTGACATACTTGGCCTTGATGTCTCCAGAGGAGGCCAGGGCCGAGGCGGCAGCTTACACGCGGCAAGCCATCGAATCCGTGCAGGGGTTGAAATCCTCACTGACGTTAATCGACTTCATCTTAAGCCTCCTCGGCCGAACCCACTGAATGTGCTAGAGTGGTTTGTCCTGGACCTTGGTTCGTATAAGGTAACAAGTGCAATGAGTTTGGTGCAAGTTTCGGTCAAGCAAGCCCTCACCGAAGACAACTATGAACACACTGTGTTGGTCTTTCGCGACCGCCAAGCTGGAGTCAGCGAGGTCTATGACCCGGTGTTGGGGCGCTTTAGTTACAATGCCTACTGTCTAGAAAAGAAGCTCCTAAAGGAGCTGTTTAGCTGTGAATATGATTTCCTTGCCGATGCCTTGGAGGTGATCAATGCGGAATTTGGCACTTGGCCGACTGAGAGCTTTGATAAAAAAGGCTGTGGTAGCTGCGCGGCAAAAAAGTAGCCCACTATCCCTAGTCGCCGTGGCCCTAGGTTCTTCGATTTTGTTGTTTGCCGCCAACGTCGGCGCGACCACCGTCGAAAAGGCCACCCCGTCGCCTAACGACCCGGGCGAGCCCTTGCGTCGTGAGCTATTTGAAGGGACCCTCAACACGCCATCTTGCCGGCTGATCAAGACCGATCCGCGAGGAACCATTGCGCTAGCAACGCCACTTACGGCGACACTGCAGGCGCAGATCTCGAGCATCATCGCGGCCGTGCGCACGAAGGATGATAAGGCCCTGCAGCCGCTGTTTCATAGCCGCCTCAATGTCAGCTTAGCGGCGCTGGGCGAGACCTTTGGTAAACTCGACTTTACCTATGGGGCGCCGTATGACGTGTCGATCTATCGTCTCTGGGCACTTAACACCATCGATGGCTCACCAGTTGCACAGTCTTGTCCCGGTGATCAGGTCAAAGTTTTTCCGCAGTATGGCTATCCTCTGCAGTTTGGCTTGTGGCTCCAGGTGATGGGCCAAAAGGAAATCGGCCGGATCTTTATCTCGCTCGTTCCGGTCCAATCGAAGTGGGTGATCGGCGCCTTTAGAACGCAACAGTGGACTCACGCCGGTAAGGATTATGCGGAGTGGGCTGACCTTGCTGCCAAGGCCAGCCATGCGAGCTTCAAGCAGTCGGCCTTCATTAAGTACGATCTCGCCGCTAAGCTCGCAGATGGCGGTACCTTTGTCGAGCTTGCGGTGCAGCCCGATCTGCTCAAAGCGCGTGATGCCGTCATGACCCCTGCACAATGGTCTGAGGAGGTCAAAGCAGCCGTCAAGGGCTATGACGTTGTTTACGTCGCGACGATCCTGGTGGTTGGAGGCGACGGCATCCTCTTGCGACTTAGGTCGGCTAAGGATCTCTCGCTCGAAGAGATGACGGCCCAATGTAAGGGGATTGCTAAAAATCTCTCGAATCAGCCATGGACTGGTCAGGTTACCGGTATTCGCTGTAGTTTTTTGCTGCCCGGTGAAGATCCGAAAAAAGACGGGGCCATGGGTAGTCTTTACACCGAACTCCACCCGTAGGCCGCTGTTAGTTCGCTCCCTCAGACATTGCTGTTATAATGATGAGATACCCTCCCTTCGGACGGTCATGCGACCCTGCATGTCCAATGCTCTCTATTCCTATTGCTCATCACCTCAGCTTTTTGGATCCTACGGGTGACCTCCCAGACCCTAACCCAGCTCCGTCAGTTGCAGCAGACGCTCTATGACAAGGCCTACACCGAGGCCCATGCCATTGTTAGCGGCACTTCGGCGACGATTCTTGCTTATTCGGCAAAGTTTGAACAGAGCCTGCCAAAGCGTTGCGTGCGTACCAATCAGACGGAGCTTTTGGCGGCAATGCGCCAGCACCGTTTCATCTTATACGGCGACTTCCATACCCTGCGCCAATCGCAGCGGGGGCTTTTACGCCTGCTGCGTACTTATGTCGAACGCCAGCGCACGCGCAAGGTGGTGCTGGCCTTGGAAATGTTCAAGGCCGTGGATCAGGACTTGATCGATGGCTATCTTGCCGGTCGCTTGAGCGACGAAGTCTTTCTTGGTAGCGTAAATTACAGCGCCGAATGGGGCTTCCCCTGGCAAAATTTCAAGATGATTCTCGACTTCGCTCGGGCCCGCCGGCTTCAGGTCGTCGGGATCAATACGGACAATGCTGGGCGTGACACCTTGCGCAAGCGCGACCAGTTTGCCGCGAAATGCCTGGTGTCACTTGCCGAGGCTTACCCTGACCATAAGATCATCTGTTTGATCGGTGAGTATCACTTGGCCGACGCACATCTACCCAAGTCCCTGGCTGCCGAGCAAAAGCGGCAAGGCATTAAAGGGCCAATGCTGCGCATCCTAAATAACATCGATCGGTATTATTTTGCCTTAAATAAAGTAGAAGCGACGACTCTGACTGAGTACCTCCGCTTAAGAAAGGATTTTTACTGCGTCGTCAATTCGCCACCGTGGATGAAATGGCAGTCATTCTCACTGTGGGAGGAAACGCGTCATATCAGTGCACTGCCAGCTAGTGCGCAAGAATATGAGCTCAATCAAGAGCTAGACCTTTACAGTGAGGACGCCTTTGATGTTGATTATCAGTTTCTCAGCTTCGTAAAGAATCTCGCCGGATTTATGTCGCTGTCGATCGATGCCAGCGATATGGAAAGCTTTCAGTTGCAATATTCCCCAGGGGGGGACTTCTTGCGCGGACTAACCAGCGATGGCTTGACCTCGGCGGCAGAAGCAAAACGCCTGGTCGGTCGCGCCAGCATCGACGGTGTCTATTTTGTCGGCAAGACCAAATCGGTCCTGCTTACCTATATCTCCATCAACAACCTGGCAGAAGCCGCTGGTCAGTATTTACATACGCTGTTGACTGGATTTCAGGATGTTACCGATACCCCGGTCGAAGACTTTTACCGTCGTGTGCTCAAGTCAGCCGTCGGTATGATCGCTTCGAAAATCCTAAATCCCAGTCGCCAATGTATGGAGTTGCATCACTTTCGTCAGACCCTCATGCGGCACAAGAGGCTTGGTGATTCACCGCTTGATACCAAGGCCCAGCTAGCCACCGCCGTACTGCGGTTTGACCTTTGGATGGGCAGTAAACTGCATGATGAGACCTTGAAAATGCCGTCGCCGCAGGCCAGGGTCCTGCAGTGGGATCAAGACTTGGATTATGCCGTGAGTCGGGCCATTGGGCAGATGCTCGGCTATTCACTGTATAAAAAGGTCGTTGCGCATAAAGTCCCGAGTCCACGCATTCGCCGTCTATTCAAAAAGAAAATCGCGCATAGCGATGGTTTGTGGCGGGAAATCAGCGCCCTCTACCGATTGATGGCGGGGCGCTAACCAGAGTTTAGCAAGGGCTGGCGTTGGTAAAATATTCGTTTCGCATGCGAAACAGGCACCAGATCCGCCGCTCCTGATCGTAGACAAACCATTCGACCCCATTCCGGACAGCTCGGCCTAATAGTGCTGCAGCGAGGATTCTTGCGCGACTGATCAACTTGACCGCGTTACAGTACTTCGACTCTAGGAAGCGTTCGGAGCGGAGTTCTATGTCATGGATGAGGTAGACCTTTTTTAGGATGTCGTCGCGCGATAGTTGGCGCTCTTCGGCCTCACAGAATGCCTTGAATAAGCGTAACATCAGTGGACGGCGCTCTAAATCCAAGCTGGCTGCGTTGCACGCAAGTCTTTGGTCGATCACGGTGATATGGGGCAAGACGACTTCACTTCGCTGCTTGCCCGAAGGTGCCAGGACGACAAAGGGGTTCGCGTACATAGGCGGCTTCGCGATGTCGGTTAATTCGCCTGGGAACGGCCAACTGCGGACTAAATCAGCTATAAAATCAAATAATTCGGCTCGACGTAACACGTCCGGGGGTACTGTGCTCAGATTCACAAGGGAAATTCCTTAAAGGTCTCGTCGTTCGATGGGCGTTAGAAACCATGGCCAGACAGTTGATGTCAACACGGTACTGGAACTAGCTATGCCATGTCGGCCAAGGTCTTTGGGCATTTGACTGAAATGACCAGAGGTCGGAACGTCACAGTCTCAAGGACTACTAACGATGTGTTGTAGCAGCGTTGAGTAAACGAGTTGGCCATTTTTATCGAGTAAACAGGCGCGATAATTATACGCTGTGCTGGCCACAGCTAGATTGTCATTGAAGGTCGTAACCGCCGAACTTAGCGGATGAATGCTTAAAATTGGGGTTTCAATGGCCGACGAACAATCCGCACTAGGAACCCCGGGGTAGGGGCGACGGCGAATTTCAATAAAGCCGTCAGTGGTCCACTGCTCGCTAGGTGTGATGGTTAGATCGACGCTGTGCGGCGTGCTCGGGCTAGACTGTGCCTGCATCATCCCGGGCAGTTCAGATATGCAATAAACAGAACGCATTTGTGAACATGTGCTTGGTGCGCCACCGCTTATCCAAGCTTGGCCGGTCAGCGTTGTCGCATCGCCGGTGTCGCCGCTAGCCAGCGCTGTTGCAGATGTCCAGTCGCTGCAGGTGTTGCCCGTGCTGTTGCCCATCCCATCTGATCCCGTCCACGCCAAGGACTGAGAGGCATGACCGGTGCTGTCGAGGATGCTGCCGGCGGGGCTTGCCATCAGACCCGAGGCCCATAGGTCTAAACCGGTATCAGCGAATTTGGTCGCTGTCTGGGTTGTGCTCGACATCGTCGAAACCACCTGCCCGAGGATTTGGGCCCGCTCCCGCGCGTGCAGCGAGCTGTCGGATAAGACGGCCTGCCAAGCGCGCTCGTTGCTTAGGTTGAGCATATTGCTTGCAACTGCGCTGTTGCGGCAGGTAGTGGCGGCGCCATCTGCCCCGCTGAGGTCTCCACTCAAGTTGGGGGTAGAAACGAAGAGTAAATGTGGTTTGGTCGTCGCTATGGGCTTCTCGATGCTTGCCTCAACCTGACCATCTGCGCTGTAATAGCATGCGCGGTAGCTAAACGAAGCGGCAGCAAGATCGGTTTGGTCGGCGAAGGTGATGCTGTCGCCAATAAACGGTGTCATCAGCTCGCGAATGATGGTCCCGCCTGTGCAGTCTGGAGCTGAGCTACCTGGGCTGCGCCGTACGTCGATGCGGACGAATGTAGGTGTCGTGCCAAAGTCGATTCTGACCGTATTGCTCGCCACCGAGGCGCCAGTTGTTAGCGATAGGCTTTTGGCAATGATGGGTGGCGGCGTGGGCGCAGGAGGTGGCGTAGGCGGGGTCGGTTGTACAACCGTGTCGACTGGGGGTGATGTGGGGCTTGGTGCAGGTGCTTCAAGTGGCGGTGGTGGAGGCGCGCCAGGTATTGGCGCCGGATTCTGGGATGTGACATCGGCCGTTTTGGCCGGTCCGGACTTGGCGTGGACTTTTAGCGTCGCGCGGTCAATACGCGGCATGCCGCCACCACAAGCAAGAAGGCCCGTGGTGAGCACAAAGCAGGTCCAGGATGGACCTTTGAAGTTGAGCAAGTACCCCATGAACGACCTCTAAGATGTCACTCGAAACAAGGGGCCTCACCGGCTCCGTGTTTTTCGTCCCATCCAGGGCTATCGGTGCATTCTTGGCGAAACTTAAGGTCTGGTATAAGGCCTGGCTTTTATAGCGTTAATTTAGACTCATGCAAATCTGGTCACGGCTGGTCAGCTCAGACTCCGCGGGAATGATGGGAAACTGTTTAACGACCTAGATCAACTTAATCGGTGGTCTGGAGCAATAACCATCAAAGATGCTAGGATGGGTAGGACCGCCTGGAGTGGCTACGGTGTACAAATGATGTCGTGTTTAGTCTTGCCGTGGACCACGGATTTGAATGCAGCAGCTTGCATGCCGGCAAACGGACGGCGGGGATCAAAGGATTTGCTCAGAGTCAGGCTCAGCGTCTTCGTTTCCTGATCAGCGACGTCGACTTCTTCGATTTTAAAGAAGGGTGCATGGTCTTGCCCAGGCCCTTCGCGCGTAAAAGTCAACGTCGTCGAGCTCGCGCTAGCATCATGGCCGAACGTCTTTTGGTCGCTAGCTTTGGCAAAATCGACCAGGGTCCGCGCATCCGTCAGGCCCGTACCGGTGATTAAGAAGTCGCCGTCACCGATCCCATCGGTATAACGAAAGCCGAAGGAAAACATCTGCTGCAAGCTACCTTTGTGAATCTGATCGGCATCGCGCATCTCATAGGTAAACGAACATCGCTTTGCCTCTGGCAGGCCAAGGTATAGAGACGTACCTGTCTTGATCGCAATCGACTTGCCCACCCATTGGTCGCAGGCCGCGACACAGCCGAGGATCTTTGCGCTGGCGAAGGTGCCGGCGCAGGTTTCCTCGCAGGCTGGAGCAGCGCTAAGCGCGGGGCTGGGCGGTGTGCTTTCGATCGTCGCCGTGGTGGTTTTACAGCCGATCACGATGCAGCTGATCAGAGCCAGCGACCACTTGCTCATGCCTAACGTCCTTTCGCTGTGGGCCGCGCTCGGCCAGGGCGTATCTAGGATAACATAGCCACCGGTCAAAAAAAGCAGGCGCCTTCGCCGCGGTAGGTCTTGACGATCTGCTCTATGGCGCCTCCTCGCACCAGATACACCTCATTGAAGCGTTCAAACAGCTCACCGGCCTTAGCGTGACGCAGGAACACGGCCCCCCCTAGTTCCAGTGGCACTGGGCTGCGTAGTGAGGTCTGGACTTCACCTGAACCCAGGGTTTTGATCAGTGTTATTCCGGGAGGAAGGTAGGGCTCGGGCTGTTTGTCCGCATGAGTCGGTCCGGAGGCGACATAACCACCGCCGGCGCAGGCGTAGATACCGGGCCCTGCCTGCCGTACCACGGACAGCGCAAACCCGGCTGCGGGCTGGTAGTGGAATTCCTTGTAGTGATCGAACAGTGCTGGTGCATAGAGACCAGACCCGACGGTTAGCTCAGTGACACTGCTGTCATGTTTGGTTCGGCCCACACTTCCGGTTCCGCCGCCATTCACCAGTCGCAAGGGGTACGACCTTCGCCTTAGTTCCGAGGTAAAGGCCTGCCGTCTGGCAAATGCTTGCCGCTGCGACAACGATTTTAACAAGCGGATGATCCGGTTATAGAGGCCAGACTTGGGGGCCGCATCGGCGATTCCCGCCAATTGCGCCTCATAACCCATCAGCCCCTGTAGCTGCAGGTGCGGTGCATTGGCCAAGGCTGCCAAGAGCGGTTCGGCTTGCTCAATCGACTGTACGGGTGACCGAAAGACGCCAAAACGTAGGCCGGGCAGATCCATGGACATGTCCAAATCGATACATACGGGTATCGTCAAGGGCTCGCCACGCGTCGCCAGCGCCTCAAGCAGCTCGACCTGGCGTACATCATCGACCATAAAAGCAATCCAGCGACCGCGGCGGATCCAGTCGAGGCAAGGTAGGATCTCCGAGCTTTCCATGGTTGGATAGCCGAGGAGCAGGTCATCAAAGCCTTGTTCCGCTAGAAACGCTGCTTCGGCAGGTGAATAAGCCATCAAGCCAGAAAACCCCGGGAACTCCTTGAGCAAATAGCGCAAGACGGCAACACAGCGCAGCGATTTGGTGGCCAGGCGCATCGGCAGTGGCTGTGCCTGCTGGCTGAGTTGTGCGGCATTCGCATCGAGCAGGTCGAGATCGATGAACGCTAGAGGCAGACGGCGCCCGGCAAAGATGTGACTGTAGTAGGCATAGTCGCGCGTCACCGCGTCCTTGGAGGAATGCGTCATGATCGGGGCCTCGGCGCAGGAGGTTGCAGCAAGCTCAGGGTATCAACTAGGCTGCTACCGGTGAAATGGCAAGGCCCTTTAGGGGGGCGCGTCCTGGAACGTTGGCTTGATGTCTCGGTCCTCGGGTACGACTGTGCAGCTCGGTGCCGAGCCTGGCAAGATGTCGGTATGGATGTGGCAGGATGCGACGCGTTCTTCAAACTGGTCGAATTGCGCACTAGCGTTTGCGTATGTGGCCAGTTGAAAATAGCGAAGCGCCCAGTCGATGTTCGGAATTCCCTGGCTTTGCTGTCCTGGCTGCAGCCGCATGGCAGCGAAATCCCAGTCGCCGCCGCTGTCGCTTTGGCGAGCGCTGGCCTGCGCGGCAAGGTCCTGGGCGAAGTTAAAGCCGACAGCGCTGCGACCAAACCATGCTTCGACCCCTTTGCGCTCGCTTCCCATGCTGCCGCCGCAGGTGCCGTCGGCCTTTCTCAGGTGCAGGTGGTTGCATGGGGGCTGACTGCCAAGGCGGCCCCTAAGTCCAATACTTGTTGGAGATACCTGCAGTTCGGCCCGAAAACGCCTTTGGCTTTGCACGAACTGGGCGGTTATGGTGGTCTTATAGCGGCAGCCGGGAGGGACTGCGACCTCCGCCAGGCACTGAGCTTGGACCCACGTCGGTGCGGGTTTCTCGATCAACCCTGCGGAAAACGTGTAGGACGGTTCCTCGGTCGCTGCAGCCTTTGGCGTGGCGCTTAGACCATAGCCTGTCCGTCTATGGTCGACGGCCTGAAGCAGGGGCAATTTTGGCATCGTTCGCGTGTATTGCAATGATAGGAGATCGCCTTCTGGGCGGCCAGAGCTTGCAGCTTCTACCGATTCTTGACTGGTCCATAGGCGGCGGCCTTGGGCATCGATCCCAGCGGTCAGGTTTCTTAGGCCAGCGCCGTTCCCTTGACCGCCTGGTTTCGGCGCTTCGGCAGCGGTACCTGAGGCGGCAAAGGACAACCATGACATGATCTTCGCCGACGCCGACCAGTCCTGGAAGAGATAGGCGACTGGCGCACCGATATCGCCTTCATGGCAGTTGGGGCCGACACCGCGGTCATGCCTGTTGGAGAGCGTCAAGGTGAAGTCAGAGTCCGGTCCGCCGCCTGCAACTTGCCAGGGTGTGCCACAGTCGTTTAGCGGCAGATCATAACCCATGATCGCTGCGACATTGGCAAGGCCGATATGGTCATGTCGATCACCGTTCTCTGGGCTAAGGCCGACGATGAGTTTGGCAATTTGGGCTAAGATGTCTCGATCGTCGTTTGCCGAAACTTGGAGCGCCGCGTCAGTGAGTGCCGCCGTCGGAGCCGTCGTAAGCTGTGCCTGCCTCTGGATGGTTTCGCGCTGCGGCTTACAAGCATAGAAAGCGTATACAGCACACAGCAAAGGTAACCAGTGGCATGGGCTCACGACATGATCTCCGTGGGTTTATGCTCCCATTTTAGCAGAGTTGGCTTGTCAGCGACAGCCGAGTGGCGCTTGGCAAATGCTCAGACCACTCAGGTAAACCGTGTCACAACGTGCAGATATGCGCTTCAGGGTCGATTAGGCCGGGGGCGCAATGGTAAAAGGCCGGGCATTCGGCATCATGATGGCAATAGCATGAATCCTTAACGACGCAGTTGGCGCCGCTAAGTCCCTGGTGACTTTGCTCTAGTCGCCGTAGGTAAAACGGACTGGTAAAAACCCCGCTGGGATCGAGATGATGGCGAAACTCCTCGAATTCCTCCCAACGCGGGTACTTCTGCTGAATCCCGACAAACATGGAGTCGGGAGCCTTACCCCAATGCGGTCTTCCGCCATAGTCTCGCAGTAGGATTTGCTCAAGCTCCTGAATCACGTTGTAGTCGCGCGGATAACGGTTGCCGACGGGATTACGAATATATTCCATGCCGATATAGGCCGTGTCGCGACCACTCGCCATGCCAAGTGCGCCGCGGCTGGCCCGGCCAAAGCGAAAGTAGACGCCGTTAAGTGGTAAACATGCCCCAGTTCTGTCGAACAACTCGTGCGCTTGATGGACGAACTCCGGCAAGCGCTCAAGTGGGATGGCAATCTCCTCCAAGGCGTACGGCAGGTCGTCAAATGGACAGTGGTCGCGGCAGACAAACGAGGTCATCTGATGCACCCAGCCGACCGCATGGTCGACGCGGTGATCAAAGGTCGTTGTAAAATAGGACTTTGTCTTCATTTGGTAGCGCTGCTGTTCGAGCAAGCACATGAGGCCGTTACCTAGGGTCAGATTGCCCAGTTTAAATACGGCGGGAAGTAGCGACCGGTTAAACCAGTTGGTCTCCGTTTGACCATTGTGCGCTTCACCCGGTGTGGTGTTTGCGACTTGGATATAGCGCGTGTAAGCATAGGACTTTTGACCCGGGAACCAGGTGATATTGGTCGCGTACCCATCTGCAGCAAGGCGCAACACGTCGCTGGCTAAATCCTGGTCGGGATGACCCGAGGTCTCCGCCGCCACTTTAAACGATGGCTGCAGCTGCAGGGTGACTTCCGTCAAGATACCCAGCACGCCGAGGTTGCCAGCGATGAAGTCGAGATCCTTACCCTCGATGATCCGGATGTTGCCTAATCCGTCCACCAACTTGACGCGGACCAGAGCATCTTGGATCGAGCTCGACTTGGCCGTGAGGCTTGAACCATGGGTCGCATTGCCAATCATTCCGCCGAGTGTGACCTCGGCGTATTCTTGCGCGACGGGTAAGACCAACTGGTAGCGCTGATGCAACACAGCGTTGAAATCCCACAGCTTGATACCAGGCTGCACCGTGACCTGGGCCAATGCTGGATCGACAGCGAGGATCTTGTTTAAGCCTGAGGTCTCCAGTTGCATGCCGCCCGCGGCGACGCAGGAGTTGTCATTGGCGCCCTGCCAGCCGTTGATCCCCGCTTTGACGTGAAGACCGCTTTGCACCGCGATGGTTACGGCACTCTGGACCTCTTCGGTGCTGTGGACAGGGGTGACGAGGGCGGGGCTGCAGCGCACGTTTCCCTGCATATTTTCGAATGTGACTCCCGCCTGCGCCAGGCCGCTAACGGGGGTCAACGCGGCCCAACCCAGTGCGGCCAGCCATTGCCAGAGAATTCTATGCGGCTTTAGTTGCAAGTCTGAGTCCATCGTTTGCGCATGGCGAAACTGTGACTGACCACGTGTACGGGTTGGCCTGTAAGATTGGTTTGACCAACCAGCTGTTCGTGATCGACCCATTGCAAGCGGGCTGCAAATGAGGTGTTCGCACCGCGTTCACCTTCGATGGTAATGCGGATGTCATCGATGCCGCCCGGGTATTCGCGCAGCAGCATGGCAAGGTCTTCGTCTGTAGCGACGACGTGCAGGGTATTATCGAGAGGCGCTTCCGGGCACAGCTCGAGACTCGAATGCAGAATCACCACTCCGCCATTTTTTGCCATGGCAGTTGGACCTACTGGGCACTCTATGCAGGTCATCACGCAGGCCATAAGCGTGCCCGCGAAAAGTTTAAAAATGAACCGAAATCCTGGCTTCATCCAGATCTCCCCTTACTTATTTAGAGCCGTCTTGTCATAGACGTTCATCATCATATCGACGAAAAGTGCAATATCGCCAGAGCTGCGCGGATCATCCTTGAGGGCGACGATGTCTTGCACGGCCGTAGAAAGGATGTCGTGAATGCGCTCCATGGCACGTTCATTGACGCTGGCGGTGGCATGAAAGATACGCGCAGCTTTGGTCCCAATGAGGCTGCGATCAAAATGATCGGCCGAAAGCTTCATCTGGGCTAGGGCCAGATCGCAGTCGTGCGATAGCATGGGTGCAAGTCGTACGACCATTTCACCGTTGACGTCGTCGCGGTCGAGTAACTCATGTTCGAGGAGTTCTTCCAGGGCCTCGACTCCGCGCTCTCCGGTGAGGCGGCGCACCGCGGCCACGGTCGTACCACGGTCATTGTGGGCGAGGTTGAGGATGAAATTGTGTGGGTCACGCATGAAAAAGCCGCGCAAGGCCTCCTGCCGCGGTTCTTTGCGCGGAAAGGCGCCGCCTTGGAAGCGGCTGATCGTCGAGCCGATTTCCGGGTAGTAGCGGTTGATGAACTGGATTTTTTCATCGAGGTTCAACGCGGCATCGACGATCTTCAGAACCGGTTCGGCAGTGGGATTACCCTCGCGCTGGTAGAGGCGGCGAATCGTCGTATAACTGACGCCGCAAGCTCGCGACAAAGTCGCCAGGGACCGGCTGCGGTGACCGTCTAAATAGCGGTCAATCGCGCTTCTAAGATCCTCCGATAGTTCCCCCGCGGTCGTCACGGTCCCCTCGTTCTGAATGTATGGAATGGCCTAGGTCGAAAGTCATAGCACAAAAAAGTCACCCCGCACAATCCGCCGCGGTGGTGTTTTTTAGGTGTAAAAATCGCCACGATGGCGGATCGGTGCCACGGCGGCAAGCATTCAAAACCATGGCGGATAATCGTGGTCGTGCGGGCCCGAAGCATTGACGCACGCAGCAGGACCTGGCAAAACGCTGGTGTGAACGTTTAGCAACGTGGTTGGTCTTGAGGCCGCGTTTGATCTTGGAATGCCCGTAGACACCCTAGTGCGCCCACCGTGTTTGTTCATTCTGCGCCCGCTTCTTTGCTCGAAGCGTTGACCCCTTGGCGGGGTTCTTGTCTGCATCCGCCCGTGTCATTTCTGCGATTTTTTGCTTAGCTGCGTTAGAGGGTTGTCTGCGGGGGCATTCGTCTTAAGCCGTTGTGGCCAGTGCGGCTCAATTGGGGGCGTGTTCGGTCTCCAAGGCCTCGAGCATTTTGATGCGCTGGCGGTCTGCCGCCGTTACCGACAACGCTAGATCGAAAAATAAATCGTCGGCATTTGGTTTAAGCTCGACCGCAGGACGCAGGTCGAGGCCAAGCGGTGCCATGATTGGCCTTTCCCCGTTTCGACTCAGGTCGATCTGGATCTGTGTCGCGCAAACGGCCATGGCTGCCGCCGCTGCCGCGATGAGGGAACGCTGGGCGAAGCTCAATCGTTGGAAGACGTAGCGTTGGAGGAGGAACACCGTCCAATAGGCGATCAAGCCGTTACCTAGATGGCTGATCAGCCCGGCCAACGGTATTTGGCGGAGGTTGTAGATCGCAGTGGGAGCTAAGACGAAGCACGCTTTTGCCGCCATCGCTGCGGCGACAATGAGCAGCAGGACTTGATGGAAGTAAAAGCGCTTGGCGTTGAGTTTGCAAAACAACGAAATCAGCAGTGTGCTGACCACGACGGCGGCCCACAGCATAAAGCCTTTGCTAAAGATGTCTCTCAGGCGTTCAGGAGGCCACGATATTTCGTATTGATCGCTGGCCGAAATAAGCAATAAACCGATGTAGGCTAGGATTAAAGCCAGGCCAATTTTAAAGGGTGTGCCAGCGCCGAAGTTGGTTTGATTTGGTAGGATCCTTTTGGCCGCTGTCTTCTCGGTCTGGTCGGTGGTGGTGATATCTAAGCGAATCGGTCCTAGGTAAATTGTGTCTTGTGCTGCCAATGTCAGAGACTGGATGCGGCGCTTGCCCTGATAGACGCCGTTGGTGCTGGCCAAGTCGCGGAGGATGAAGCCTTCTTCGGTTGCGTGCAATTCAGCATGCTGCGCCGAAATGCTTGAATCGTCGATTCGTACGCCGCAGTGTATGGATCGTCCGATCACCGTGGGAAAGAATTCAACGCGATGCGTGACGGTGCCCTCCGCTTCATGAACCCGGATGAGGATCATGCTCCCTCCGGTCTGATGCTATTAAGCAAAGAGCGCATGATCGCAGCCCCATTGCGCGCGGAAAATCCGAGAAAGCTTCCGGATAGCTGCAACGCCCGCCCATCTTTGGGCAATGTGATAGCTGAAAATTCGATATTGTAGGCTTCGGCATAATGAACGTAGGCATTGACGCAGTATTGCACCCGCATGTGGATTTTGTGCGTGTTGAGAAAATCCGTCTCACTGCAATTGAGTTTGGTGGTAAATCCAGCAGCCGGCTCGGCATACTGAAAGCCGAAGTTGGGTATCATCGCATTAATCTGATGGAGAAATTGCCAAGCATTGAGTCTAGTCGTGCTGATCGCTTGGTACCTCAAGTGAAACGTTCCGGTGTCGGTGTCGGCGCGTACTGGAGCCGATCCGGGTAGATAGCAGTGCTCGGTGATTACCGTAACCATAGTTTGCGCGCTGGCTTCGTCGCCATGCCAGCATTGAACCATCTGCGCTGGTTTATCAGCACGCCATCCGTCCAAGATCACCGTGCTGGTCGGACCTCGAAGCAGCCTGGTCAGCTTTTCCTGAACAACTTCGAGTTGGGACCGTACCTCTTCGGCAAAAGCATCCTGATCGTCGCTGTGGCTGTAAGAACCACGCGCCTTTTTTAGCAGAGCTTTCACCAAAGCTGCGGGGACGGCGAAAGCCAAGCTCTGGGAGTCGCTGCGCAGCGATACGTTGACACCGATGACCCCGCCATATTCATCAATGGTCGGACCACCGCTCATGCCCGGGTTTAAGGGGATAGACATCTGAAGCTTTTGGTAAGGCCCAGCGGTCATCAGTCCATTGAAGTTACCTTCGATCACCGATTTATTGAGATCTTCGGGCCAGCCGATGGAATAAATCTTGGCGCCTGATTCGGGCATCTCGCGGGCAAACGAGACCGACTTTGGAAAGGTCTTACTGACTTTTAGCAGAGCCAAGTCGTTGATCGCGTCAAAAGCAACAACAGCAGCGGGTAAGGCGTGGTCGCCGTCCATTAGGTAGAGATTGTACTTCTCTGGATCCTGGAGAGCATAGGCTACAACGTGGTAATTTGTGACTAAGAGGCCACTCTGGTCGACAACAAAACATGATCCATATGCTGCCTTTGGCGCGTTGGCCTCGGTGGCCGTTTTGATTTGATAGACCTGCGCAAACACCGCTGCCATTTGCCGACTTCCGTTCGGCAGAGGTAGAGGGACCGGATCGGCCCAAACCGTTGGATTAGGCAGTAGTAGCAAGGTGAGCAGTAGTTGCTGCATTCTTTGCGTCAGCTTCATGGCATTCATACGCACCTCTTGCACATCTCTAGCCGGTCTTTGCTAACTTGCCGATGGCCCGCTGAGGATGATAAATGGGACATCTGGGGTGACTTTTGTCGTCATCTTGCGGAACTCGAAGCCATTCGCCCCCGGCATTTCATAGTCGGAGATGATGCATACAAGCTTGTCTTTGTGCTCTTCGATCAGCTTTAGTGCGTCCACAGGGTTGTTGCAGAGATCGAAAGATAACCAGCTTCTTTGATCAGCTCTTCGACGATGGAAAGAAATTCTGGTTCGTCATCGACACAGAGCACGATATATGGGGATGGCGCCATGGTTTAACCCTTACAAACGGTGATGGATGCAGCTATGGCTTTGCAGCGATGGTCGATGCTTGCTTCGACCTCCAGGTTCCTGTAGTGGGTATCGGAGGCATGGCTCAATTGATTAAGCGACTGGTGGGGTATAGGCTTCGAAGGGTTATATTGGCGTAACCCGAAGGTTCTGAAGTGTTTATAATGTTGTGGCGTTTTTCAAGGATTGACCATGTTTGGACCATTTATCCCAGGTAGTCGCGGTACCTTTATGCTCGATGGCGTCAGCATCGCCTTGGCGGTCGTATTGCCGGTGTTGGCCTTCAGCATGTTTCAGATCAAAGTGCGGCGCAATGTCGCTGTTCACAGCTGGATCCAAAAGTTGCTTGGCGTCCTGTTGCTCGTGACGGTGGTTTTGTTTGAAGTAGACATCCGCATCAATGGCTGGGTGAAGCAGGCGTCGGCTTCGCCTTATTTCGCCACCTTGGTCTTTCCGGTACTGTATGTGCATCTGTTCTTCGCCGTTTCCACCGCTCTGCTGTGGACCTACACCTTGACCCTCGCCCTGCGGCGTCCGCCACGGCTGGACGCGGGCGACAATTTGACAAAACGCCATCGCTTGTTTGGTCGTTTAACCGTGTTGTTTACCTGTACCACCGCTATCACCGGCTGGACGTTCTATTGGCTGGCATTCATCGCTTGACCATGGCACCATCTTGATAAGAAGAAGCTATTTATCACGCTAGGTTGTGTTTTAGTCTACGGTATAGGAGCAAAGAGCATGCGCATGGTTAAGGGCCTCTTGCTAGCAGGTGTCGTGGCGCTAGCGCCAGGTTGTTCAGGTAAGAAAGATGCCGAGGAGCCGGTTGCTTCAGATGCAAAGGGTGAGAAGTCGGAAGCACCTGCGGAAGCAGCGACCGCTGAGGCCGCGACCCCGCCGCCGGCTGCCGCGGAGGCGCCAGCGGCGCCTGCGCCAGCGCCAGCTCCCGCAGCAGCGCACGCTGCTCCTGCGCCTGCCGCACCCGTTGAGCCTGAAGGTTTTGCCGGAGCCAAGGCGACGCGCTACGTGCGGGTCGTGGCGATCAAGGTCCACGCTCTTCCGGACAAGCTGTCCCCGGTCCTGGGTTGGGTAAAGAAGGGCGACGCTGTTGAAGTGGTCGTCAATGGTGACTGGGCTAAGCTTGGGCCGGGCCGCTATATCTCCAATAAATTCCTGTCGGAGCAACCAGTTGCTCCTGTGACACCAGGAGCCAAAGCGGCCAAATGAGTGAGGAAAGCCGGTTCATTCACGATATTGTGACACCGCTGTCCGTGGCCCATGCGCACACCAGGATGGCCCGGGGAGCCTTAAACGGCGACCCGGGCAAGCTTGACCTTGTAGATTTGAAGCGTCGCATCGACCGTAGCTTTGAAGCTCTAGAAAAGCTCATTCAGCTGATATCCGAACGGCGCAGTGCGCTTAATTCTTCTCCTGACTAGGATCATGCGCCTAGGTTTGAGTCTGGCCGCGGATCAGCGCTTCCAAACGTTGCATTGCGGTGTTTAGGACGTCTTGCGACGGGCCGAAGGAAAAGCGGACGTGGCTTTTGAAACGTGAAGTGCCGCCACGGCGGCGCTTACCCGGATTGACATCGAAGAATTCGCCAGGCACCGTGATCACTTTGTGCTGGAGCGCCGCTCGAAAAAACCCGAGACCGTCGCTAAGCGGCGCTGGCAGGTTGGCGACGGAGCCCCAAAGGTAGAATGTGCCGTCGGGAACGGTGTCAAAATGCACGCCAAGCTTCTGCAGGCAGGTGAGCAGAGCATCGCGTTTGGCGCGGAAAGAGGTTTGAATCGCTTGGGTTTCACGCTTGACGTAGTCCTCTGTGACCAGCGGAATCGCGGCCCTCTGCAGCGGTTTGGACCCACCTCCGTCGAGAAAGGAGCCGGCGCTGGCCAGGGCTTCGACTACCGTCTTTGGTCCAATGGCCCACGTAACGCGCCATCCGGGATAGCGCCAGTTTTTTGTGAAGCCATCAAAGAGCACCACTGGGTCGCGGTTGACGTCCTCGACAAAGGCCGCTGCGCTGGCAATGCGCGCATCTTCGGGATTTGAACCATAGATATAGTGCGAATAGAATTCATCGATCAATAAGCTGCATTCGGTGCGCCGTGCCGTTTCGACCCAGGCAGCCATTTCGTCGCCCGCGATCAGCTTACCCATGGGATTACAGGGATTCGAGAAGAGCAGGGCCGAGAGTCCGCGGCCGATGATCTCTCGGTGCAGGTCGGCAACGGAAAAGGCGTAGCCTTTGTTCGCTTCGAGCAGGATGGGGATGGCCGTGAAGGCCTTGAAAATATCGAGCAGCTCCTCGTATGCCGTGTAGTCCGGTAGAAAATGCCCGAGGTTGATCTGGCCGAGGCTGGCCGCGGCGCGCGTCAGCAAGGTGCGCCCGCCGCCAGCGATGCAAACATTCTCGGCGCTGTATTGTGACGGTAGGCCACGGCGAAAGAGTTGATTGTAGAGCGATGCGACGGATTCTCGTAGCTCCCACAGGCCAGCCGTCGGTGCATACTCCTGGTCCCCCGGTTGGATCGGCAGGGTATGAATGCGTGCAGGCGCATGCGGTAGGGATCCAGTTTCCGGCTGTCCTTGGCCGAGGTTGCACCAGTCGGGGTGATCTGTGCTGAAGCCGAGCCGTGCGGCTTCAGTCGTGACATAGATCACTCCGGTGCGCGGGACGACTCGAAAAGCACTAAGAGAACTAGGTGGTTGCATGAGAACGCAGGGCCTTTCAGTGGGGTGTGAGGAAAGGGGATGCTCTGTAGATCATAACACCAAGCTAAACCCGGTGGGGCGAATGGTCGATAGGTAGCGAAGGTGGTAGGGTCATGCCAGGCCGCCCGGTGTCGCACTCTCGTTCGCCGCGCGGCAGTTAGGTGTCTTCATGCAAGCTCGCGTCCTGTTCGCTCGGTTTATCGCCCCATTCGTGCCTGTGATCATTGCGGTGGCGCTTTGCTCTGGGTGCGTGACGACCGACCATGCGCTGCAGAGTGGTCCAGCCTTCACCGACGACGCAGCCTTTCGGCAATGGTTCACTTTTTACTACCAAGACCCCCATCCGGAACAGTTAACGGCTGCCGTCAAGTTTATGCAGGCCAATGGTTACCTCGATGAGACGCCCTCAGAGGGCCGTGATATGCCGCTGATTGCCAGCGTCTTTTTATCACGAGTTATGAAAGCGCATACATCTGAGCTGCGGCAGTGGGCGGCTTCCTGGCAGAGTCTGGGCCGACAGGAGTGGTACGTCCTGCTGGTCTCCCTGTATATGGCTGATACCGTTGAATCCAAGCGTGTCATGGCGGCCAATCTGCACAAGGTAGACAAAACCCACCAGCTGCGCTTGGCCGGCATGCAGAAGCTACCGCCCTCGGCACTAGATCCGTTGACTGGCCCGGTTCAGAGTGAGCGGCAAATTAATCTTCTGTGGGCAGGCTTCAGCGCTTCCGGTGATCTGCATTATGTTCGCAAAGTGATCGGGGCTATACCGCTATATGGTGACGAAAGCGGGCGCAAAGCCGGCATCGGCGAGGCAGCATTGATGAGTCTGGCCACCAATGCGCTACAGAATGAAACGGTCGCACGAGAATGTGCCGAGGTGAACGTAAGAACCAAAGATCAGAAGACCCGGATGCTGTTGACCGCCATGTTGGCCGCAGTCGCCGAAATCGCCAGGAATGATCAGCGGGAGCAAGATGCGATCAGCCATTGACATAGAACGGATCGGTTCCTGGACGAGGAGGTGGCGGGGTGCCTGGCTCGTCGTTTGTGTCCTTTTTGCCTTCTGCCAGAGCGTCCAAGGTCTTGCCGCTCCATCTGAGGTCGAGCCTCTGGATTATACCCTGCTGACGCACTCTCTGAATATTGAGCTGCTTAGGGCCGGGGCGCATTCCGCTAAGGGGACTAATACCTACACCTTTGTTCTCAGCCTGGTTGGCCTTCTCAACTCCTCAGAAGAGCGCAACCTAGACTTCGACAAGCGCAAGAAGAAGGTCGTTGACCTAGGTGTCTTTGGTGACACCAGCATCCAGTCGCTTGCCGTATGGAAGCCTGATGCTAAACTAAAGGATTTTAAGGAAATCAAGATCGATGGGCAGGTGATCCGCGAATTAGTGGCGCAAATGATGACGACCTTTAACGTGCCTGAATCCGAAGTCCGGGCGCAGGTTGATATCAGCATGGTTATTAAAAAGAAAAAATGGTTGGTTCTGAATGCTGATGAACAGGTTGCGAAGGCGTCCTATGCTCCAGTCCCGGCGACTAAATTCGAGGCAGGGCTACGCAGCAATCAGGATTTGGTGATTGAGGACAACCAGGGCACCTTTGTCAAAATCGCAGTGCGCTATGACAAGCCCGCCGTCGACCCTCAGGCAAAAGGCCCGAAAGTCGACGCAAATGCGCCTGCCAAGGCCTTGAGCGGCGGCAAAAAGACTTAAAACGCAAAAAAAGAATCTCGCTGTTTCAGGGGCAAACAGACGAGATCCTTCATCTGGCTTCGCACTTGCACTCGCGCCAAGGCCCTAGCCTCGACGACGTCGGCCAAGACCTAAGACCTGGATGATTATTTCATCGAGGGGTGAAATAACATCTCGCGATATTTCGGCAGATTCCATAGCTCATCAGCCACCTCTTGCTCCGCGCGGTCGGCTGCGGCACGCAATTTTGCTGCTAGCGGTTTGCATTCGCGGACCAGAAGTGCCACTTTGGCGACCTCGTCGTGGGTTTCATTCAACTTGTCGAGCGCCTTAGTTAGTAGCTCACCGCCAGCGAGTAGGTCGACGAAGATTCCTTCCAGGCCTGCAACGCGTTTGTTGAGCTGCGATTTGAGCGCTTCGGAACGAACCTCGCGGACCACGTCTTGGCTGCGCTTCAGTTGGTTCTCGACAGCTGGTACGACGTATTCGTTGACCAGCGTGACGGTCGTGTCGAGTTCGATTTCGAGGGTCTTGATGTAGCGTTCCATCTGGACGACATAGCGCGATTGGATTTCCTCGCGGCTGAGCACGCTGGTGGCGACCAGAAACTCGGTGGCCTTTTCGTTATTCCAAAAGGCGAAGGCATCAGCGGCCGAGTCGATGATAGGCAGGCCGCGGCGCTTGGCCTCTTCGCGCCACTCACTTGAGTAGTTGTTACCGGAAAAGAGGATGCCCTTGTTCTCGTTGATCAGCTCACGAACTAGTGCAAGCACCGCGTCATCGCGGTTGGCGACCTTCGCTTGGATCGCTTTCAGACGGGTCGAGGCTTCGGCCAAGGCGTCAATCACCGCGGCGTTCAGGACCGACATCGGCACGGCGACGTTGGCCGAGGCACCGACTGCGCGGAATTCGAACTTGTTGCCGGTGAATGCAAATGGACTGGTACGGTTGCGGTCCGTGTAGTCCTTGGAGATGTCCGGAATATGGCTGACACCAAGGTTGATGATGCCGCGCTCAGAGCCCTGAGTTGCTTCGCCTTTGGCGATGGTTTCAAAAATCTTCTCGAGCATGGAGCCGAGAAAGATCGAGATGATCGTCGGCGGTGCTTCATTGCCACCCAGACGCAGATCATTGCCTGGGCTCATGATGGCCGATGCAAGCATACCGGCGTGCTTGTGTACCGCCCGGATGACGACAGCTGAGACGGCGAGAAAGCGCAGGTTTTGGTGCGGCGTGTGACCGGGTTCAAGGAGGTTTTCACCCTTGTCGTTAGACATCGACCAGTTGCAGTGCTTGCCGCTGCCATTGATCGCGGCGAATGGTTTTTCATGCAGCAAACAAAGCAGATTGTGCCGAGCGGCAACGCGCTTCATGGTCTCCATGGTCAGCGTGTTGTGGTCGGCGGCAATCGTCATGCTTTCAAAGATTGGAGCCAACTCGAACTGGCTTGGCGCTACTTCGTTGTGACGCGTTTTGACTGGTACACCGAGGCGGTAGAGCTCACGTTCGAGGTCTTCCATAAAGGCAAGGACGCGGGTCGGGATGGCGCCGAAGTAGTGGTCTTCCAGTTTTTGGCCGCGAGCCGTTGGCGCGCCAAGAAGGGTGCGCCCTGTCATCATCAAGTCTGGGCGGCGGGCAGCGACGTCGCGATCGATCAGGAAGTACTCTTGCTCAGAACCGAGGGTTGCGGTGACGTTCTTAACGTCGACATCGCCGAGTAGCTTGAGGAAGCTGCAAGCCTCTTTCGACAGGGTCTGGACCGAGCGTAGGAGCGGGGTCTTATTGTCTAGCGCCTGACCATGGTAACCAAAGAATACCGTTGGGACGCAGAGGGTCTTGGCGCCGACGGCGTTTTCGACGATAAAGATCGGCGAGGTCGGGTCCCAAGCCGTGTAGCCGCGGGCCTCAAAGGTCGAACGCATGCCGCCCGACGGGAAGCTGGAGGCATCTGGTTCGCCTTGAATCAGCATGCTGCCGGTGAAGCGCTCGATGACTTTTAGTTCAGAGTGATGGCTGTGCTGAATCGAGATAAAAGAATCGTGTTTTTCGGCGGTCAGGCCGGTCATCGGCTGGAACCAGTGGCAGAAGTGGGTGGCGCCCTTGCGCACGGCCCAGTCCATGATCACCTTGGCGATCGCGTCAGCCGTGTCCTTCGACAGTTTGCGGCCATGTTCCAAGGCTTTGGTTAGGTCGCTGAAAGCGTCGCGCGGTAGGCGCTCGCGCATTTCGCCTAAACCAAATGTTAGTTCTCCGAAGTACTCAGAGACAGGTTGTACGGGGATGTCCTTAGACGAAAAATGACCGGGGCTTTGCGACGACATACTGGGGTCTCCTTAGATCTCTAGAATCGTTTGCTCTAAAAAAATGGCACCAAGCCACCTTCGGGAATCAAGCAGAAAAGACTCGACGGAAGCGCTATGTGGCGCTGATTATCAGTTCACAAAGGAAGAAAAAGCAAGCTCGTTTGGCGGGTATGAAACGCGTGCAGGCGTGTTCGTAGGAACTCGGCCGGATCTCTGCCTTGGCTTTGGCTCCTAGCGGCGGGCTCCGGGCGCAGGGCTCCTGGTGTGGCGTCCGCTCATTGTTTTTTAGGCGGTGCTACTGACGAATTCAATTGGATTTTTCGGCTAAAGTCGCAGGGATGGCCAGGGTGAAAGCAGGTTGTTGGTTAAAGCTGGTCCCCGGCATGACCGATGATCCTTGGTACGTCGCGTTTTTTAACCGGTGTGGAGGATATCAGTATGAAGATGAGCAACGGTTTGGCTGCTAAAAAGGTCCTTTGGGCTCTGTCGCTTGGATTAGTGACGAGTTTCGCTACGGTCACTCTCAGCGGTTGCGCTGGCGGCGGTGACAAAAAGGACAAGGAAGAAGTCGGGGCTGATGAAGCCGGTTCTGATGCGCCGAAAAAGGACAAGAAGAAGGGGGGTAAGAAGAAGGACAAGAAGGACAAGAAGAAAGACAAGGGTGATGGCGGCGACGCCGCGGCTAAAGATCCAGCCTAATTGGCTTGGCTGTCACTTTGTTAACTGTGCCCATATATCAGCTGAATCGCGAGTCGATAGATCGCCGGGCTGCGAGTTTTACTCACTAAACTCGCAGCCCTTTTGCCGTCATACAGCGTTTTTACGCCTCGACCTCGACCTCGGCCTCGATTTCAACCTCTGCTGGAAGCCCTGGCACCATCGACAGCCCAGGCTTGGTGCGGTCGTGCATGTCATCAATGCGCCGCTGCAGGTAGGGCGAGAAGTAACCCGCGTAACGTCCTTGCAGCTCGGGCAGCGACCAGTCGCCGCCTGTGACCCAGCCCCGGCATTCCCGCGCCAGGCAGGAGCAGTGGAACTCGTCGTAAGTACTGCCATCCGACATGGCGTAGTCGTAGCAAATCTCTTCGCCCTTGGCGATCGGTGCAATGGCTACAAGAGACATCTGGCCGCTTAGACCAGCGTTGGGGTTGCAGGAGTGGTTGATGAAATCGCCGACCTCCGGCAGTTCGTGTGGCACCAGGTAGAGGTTTTCCTCAACCTGAATGCTGTGCCGCTGCACAGTTGCTGGCAGTTCGCTCAGTTCGTCGCCCATGACGATATACCCGCCCCAGACGACGAGCAGTTCCCCGGCGCTAATCGGCCGGGTGGCGAAGACACCGTACCCGCCCTTTTCGGGGCGGATCTTGCGCATAACCTTAGTGGTCACATAGTGCGTTTTGCGGCGGCTCAAGGCCGTCGACCGTGCCTGGGTCAGAACGCTCTTGCCTTTGCGCAGCGGCATCGGGATCACCCAACTTTCTGTAAGACGCCGATCATCCGTTTGGACTGCGGCGAGTGGTCCAGCGGTTGATCGATGTTGAAGTCACCGTACCAGCCAACCACCTTGAGCGACTTTGACAGGTCGGCCAGCAAGGAGATCTCCTGAGGGAACATCAAGCGTTCATCGGCCTCATCCTTCACCACGAGTTTTTTGCCGTGATCGTCGACGTGCAGCTCTAAGGCAACGTGGGCGATGCCGGTGGCGAGGTCGTAATGTGGGTCATTGGTGGCCCAGTAAATATCGACTTGGACGCCGTCGCGCTGTGCGGAATAGTGGAATTTCTTGTAATGGCTAAACGAGACTTCGACGGGATGGGACAAATCCACTAGGTACAACCCACCTGGTCGCAAATTCGCCGCGACAGCCTGAAAGTGCTTGATCAGATTGTCGTTCGTGAGCAGGCAATCGAGGCCGTCGAACATGCAAAACGCGACGTCCACTGGCTTTGGCAGTTGGAAAGAACGCATGTCGGCCTCGAGCCAGGTGACCTGGGTGCCCTCTTTGGTCGCCTGGTCGTCGGCGAAGCGGAGCATTTCTGCGCGCAGGTCCAAGCCATAAGCCTGGGTCCCCGTGCGCGCCATGGCGCGAGCATGGTAGCCTGGGCCGCAGGCGACATCCAGTACCGAGTGAACGTCCGCATTGGCGTATTTTTTGTAAATATCGCGGACAAATTTGACCTCAGCGCTCACATCGCGATTGAAAATCACGTCGTAGTACATCGCCCTGTCATAAAGATTGCAATGCTCAGCCACGTCTAGTGCCCCTTCCGTCTTTGGTTGATGTCGATGCTCGGCGCGGCGCGTCTTTTAGGTAGCTGCGCTGTGACGCAGTGAAACGCGCCGCCGTTATAGATAAGTCCGTCGGCGTTTACCGTTTGGACATTAAATCCTAATGATTCATAAATCTTGCGGACTTTTTCGGCGTAGTAGGAGGCGAGCTCGGCATCAGGATAGCTGTCGTAGTTCCAGCCGAACCGCTGGTAGCTGGGCACGATGGCATGGCCGTTGACTAGGACGGCGTTGCTGTAGGTTCTGAAGGCACCGCGGTAAGGCAGTGGCATCGGTAATCGCTTCACTTCTAAATAGTGCGCCCATTCAGCAGCCTTTTGGTTCAATGAGTCGCGCAGCTCCTGGAGTTCGGGGGGGATGTGACCATAGATTTTACCCGCGACCGCCATGGTGCGCTCATCCAATTCGTTGACGAGCACCTGGTGGTCGTTGACGATTTTGGCCCACATATCGAGGTGAACATGCGGCGGCGCCGTAAACACGATGGTTTCGCGGCAACCCATGTTGGCCAAGCTGTTGCGCAAGGCGGCGTCTTTGCTTGCTGGCGCATCGGTCGAAGACGAAAAGCAAAGATCACCATTGGTAAGGAAGTTGCCCCCATCCAGCGCCAACGCCAATGCGGTCACTGGAACGCTGAGCAGTTGGCCGAGCTCTTGTGGCACTCGGTCGTTCAGTTTGGTCGCGGGATCATCATAAATCAGGTCGAAAAAGTGCAATTGCTGCTTCGTGTTGATCGCCACCAAGGGTGCGTAGTCGCGCATCCAGATGTTGCCGTGCGGCACATGGAGGCTGCTCACCATAGCGCTCGACCTGCTGCTGATGCCCTGAGCGCGAAGAGCCATGGCGAGCTCGGTGGGTGACTGGGGGGCGTTGGTCGCGACCGCCACCCTCGCTCCGGCCGCCACGATCGCCTCAACTAGTTCCTTGGCGTGATAATCAGCCGCGAACAGGTCCGCCGACAACAGCACGGTCGCGGTGGGTGCGTATTCAGGGGTGGGACGGAAACGCGGGGCTGCGGCGGCTTGGGCGGAGGCCAGCATTGCGCCGGCTATGTGCACCCCAGCAATCGACCATCGATTTATGCGCGGGAACCAGTCCAAGCGCTAACCGCCCTCCAAACAATATCAGCTTAGCTCGATGTCACAACGATGGGGCGCAGGCCGCGCAGGATCTGTCAATTCCAACATTTATATTAATAAGTAAGCGCCGAACCCGAGCCATAGTCAAGCCTATTGCACCAATACCTGGAGGGCGGGAGTCCCGCGTCCACTGGTTCGCTGGAGCTGAGGGGTCTCCCAGCCGCAGAACATGGGCTGCTCCGGTGGGCAAATTCGGTGGTCTGGCGCGGCCGCGGATGCTTTAGCTAGAGCTCTTGCCTAGTTATGAGAAAAGTCTGGGTAAATATCAGGACTTCTCCGATCAGTTGTTGACCGTCCGGAATTCCTTCATATATAGTCTCGCTTCTCTGAATCTTGGAGTGGTTGAGAAATGAAGACGCACAGCATTAAGCCTTCTGATTTTACTAAAAAATGGGTCATCGTCGATGCGAAGGACCAGACTCTCGGTCGCTTGGCCTCGCAGATTGCCCATGTCCTTCGCGGCAAGAACAAGCCGACTTTCGTCCCTTACCTCGATACCGGTGATAACGTCATCGTCATCAATTGCGCGAAAGTGAAATTGACGGGTAATAAGTGGGCCGACAAGTTTTACCATCATCACACCGGCTTCATGGGCGGGATCAAGCAGACTTCGGCCCAGGATTTGCTGGCCAAGCACCCTGACCGCCTGTTGTCGATCGCCGTCAAAGGGATGCTGCCGAAGACCAAGCTTGGTCGTCAGCTGCTGACTAACCTACGCGTTTACCCCGACGATCAGCATGGCCAAGAGGGTCAAAAGCCCGTGGCTGTTGGTCTGGACCGTTCCGCGACCGTTAAGACCTAAACCGCATTCATTGCTCTGGACGATAGAGGGATACTAAAGCATGGCGCCGAAATACCTACACACCGTTGGCAAGCGCAAATCAGCGATTGCTCGGATCTGGATGAAGCCTGGTAAGGGTGAGATCACGATCAACAAACGCACGATGGATGAGTACTACCTGCGAGCCACCTCAAAGATGGTGATTATGCAGCCGCTCGAGCTGACGAACAGCGTTGGCCAGTACGATATCCGGATCAACGTCATCGGTGGCGGTCTATCGGGCCAAGCCGGCGCGATTCGTCACGCGATCTCCCGGGCTCTCGCTAACGGCGACCTTGAAGCCCGTAAGGTGCTGAAGAAAGCCGGACTTTTGACACGCGACTCGCGTAAAAAAGAACGTAAGCTGCCGGGTCAACCTGGCGCTCGGAAACGCTTCCAGTACAGCAAGCGTTAATCAAGACGAAAGAGCCGCCCCGCAAAACGGAGCGGCTCTTTTCGCAAGTGGCTCTTTCTTGAGAGGAATGCCCGGCCCATGTCTGAGACCATCGATGACCTGACGATCTCGTTCTACCAGGATGATCGCAACGTCCTCAAGGAGCTGCAAAAGGTTATTTTGACCCGCGGCAACTGGACGACGATCATGTATCTCTTTCAAGAGCTCAACAAGAAAACCAATGAGTACGAAGCGCCGAAGGTGTCGATTCGTCGCTACCAAAAACGCGGTGGCATCTATAAGCAGCAGAGCAAATTCAATATCTCAAGCGCCAAACAAGGGCGCGAGATCTCTAGCATCCTGCTTAATTGGTTTCCCGAAGGGGCCGATGAGGACAAGCCGAAGAAGCCGAGAGCCGCAAAGGGCAGCGGCAGCGGTGGCGCTCCGCCGCCGGATCCAAGCCGGGACGACGATGATGATGACGAAGTGACGCAGCAGTCGGATATTTAAACCGCTGATGCTCAGGGTCGCCGGGAAAATAATCGCAGCAGTCCTGGTCGCTTGCGATCGCTAAAGGCCCGCTCAGCGGCCTTGTTTAAGGTCACTAGGCGTTTTTCCAGATACGACAGCGTGCTGCGCGCGGCAGCGGCATCAGCTAAGGTCCACCATTCGCCTGGATCGATGTCGATGCTGCTCAGGTGCATGTGGCTGGGTCCTCCGCTTAGGAGTGACAGGCTGTGCAGCGGCACCCAAAGGTCCCGACTGTGAGGGCTTAGCCCAAGCTGTGCAAGGGCTGGCAGGAAGCTGGCGTGCAGGGGTAGCAGGCGGACCTGATCGGCTTGAGAGATGAGGATCAAGGCGGAGATCAGCAGTGTCAGGGCTGCTTTGTCTTGGTCGTTGCCCCAACTCAAAAAAGGCCGCCGAGGCGGCGACAAGAGGATCGTGAGCGTCGTGAATTGGGTCTGCGTCAGCTGTGCTTCGGCGATGCCACGAACCAAGTCTGGCTCGGCTTCGGTAGCAGGGCCTTGCCCTGGGAGTGGCGGCGTGAGCAACCACCGGCCAACGGTGAGGGGAGTCGGCTTTCTTGGTGTTCGGACCAAAGGTGGCGGTGCATACAGCGGTGCGGCTGGAGCCTCGCGGAGCTGGGCAAAGGCCTGAAGCTGCCGTCCGTCCCAGCCTTCTTCGTGGAGCCACCTGAACGCCGGCGTGGTCATCGACGTGGCATAAATTCGTGGTACACTGGGAGCATGACTCCGCGATGGACGGTGCGACAACATAGTCCTCCTCAGACTCCTCTTTCGTTTCGCCTGCTGCACCCTGTTCGACATCATAGCACCATTGCCTCAAGTCCCCTCGCTGGGTCGTTTATGACGCGCCTTTTCGGTCTTCATGCTTTAGGAGTAGCTTATGTTTTCATCTGCCAAGGCAGTGTCCGGCGGTAAAGTGAAGAAGCCTGGAGTCCCGCGTGATCATGGCGCCGTGACGATTCTGACGAGTGGCTGTCACTTCTCCGGTAAACTGCACTGCCGTGGGTCCAGCCGGATTGGTGGCAAGATCGAAGGCCAACTCATCTCCGAGGGCCTGCTCATCATCGAGGAGGACGCAGTGATCACTGCAGAAGTGAAGGCCGAGGAGGTGGTGATCCAAGGAACACTGCGCGGCAAACTGATCGCCTCCGGCCGGGTCGAACTTGCGGCTTCAAGCCGAGTCGAGGGGGATATCTCGACGCCGATTCTGATCATCCGTGAGGGTGCTCAATTTAATGGCCGAGCCAGTATGGCTACGGCAGAGGTGGCTCTTCCTGAAATCAGTCGCGCCGCGCCTAAGGTGGTCTTGGGTCACAAAGGACCAAAGGCCGAGTCGGCACTGGGTGTTGGTCCGTTGATCGAACGCGATGCTCGGATCGACCTAAGCCCGCACAAGGGGCCGGATGTTCATGTGCCCACCCGCTGAGCTATGGCCTCGTCTGGAGGCTTTTCCTTCCGCGAGTTTGCCACGCCATGTCGTGGGGCTAAAGGGTGATGTCGTACCATGGGCGAAGCTGACGCAGGTCAACAGCGGTGGTGCGGCTGCTCGGTCCAAGCGTCCGAGTGCCGTGATGATGCTGTTTGTACCGCCGCAGGCTCCTGGGTCCCCGGCTGAGCTGCTGTTCACGAAGCGCTCGGTGCATCTGAAATCACACCGGGGACAAATCAGCTTTGCCGGCGGCAGGTGTGATCCGCAGGATCTGTCGCCAGCAGCGACCGCGCTCAGGGAGTTACAAGAAGAGCTGGGCGTGGCTCCCGAAGCTGTGACCATCGTCGGGACTCTGCCGCCGGTGACGGCTCTGGACCGCCAGCCGGTTTATCCGGTGGTGGCCATGGCAGCCGTTCGGCCTGACGATCTGGTCATGGCGGTGGCCGAGGTCGAAGCCGTTTTCACCGTCCCGTGGCCAGCGTTGGCACGCGGCCAGGGGCACGGATTTTCGTTTAATATCTTTGGCAACTGGCGCTTGGCGCACAGCTACCCGGTCCCAGCTGGCAATATTTGGGGCCTTACGGCGCACATCCTCCATAGCGCTTCACTGGAATGAAATTCTCGATTACTCTATGGGCTCAGTGATGTCGTGGCATGCTCATTTATCTCTTCAGATCTGGCGAGGTCTCGTGTTGATCATAAGAAAGCCCCTGCTGTTTGCCTTGTTGGCGGTTGCAGCGTTTGCCTGCACCAAAGAAACACAAAACAAGATCTCGCGCAGCTTCCAGAACTGGACCGGGACCAACGGCGTGCTCGACGTCATTAGTGAGGGCAAGGTTCTTTATCGGTTTGTTAAAATTGATAAGATGACGACGGCGACGGCGACCAATGATCCGACGACGTCCAGGGCTTACCGCTTTGGCTATGGGGTCCTCGATAAGAACTTCAACTTCAAGCAGGATGAAGACGAGAAAAAGCTGTACTTCGAGGTCAGCGACTACTCAACCCAGTACGTCTTCTATGAAAATCCCTACGACGAGTGACGCAACTGGGCCAGAGGACGGTGCCGGATTTAGTCCTTGGGACTCAGACCCTGAATGATCGCCTCGAGCACATGCCGATGATAGACCCAGGGCAGGTCGTGGCTTTGCCCATCGAGCGGTTGGTAGGACGTTTTATAGTGGCCGCTGCTTGCCAACGCATCGACAAATGCCTTTGCCTGAGCGACTGGGGCGACGGTGTCTTTGGCGCCGTGGTAGATGGCGATGGTGGGTGGTAATCCGGTGGTCTCATAGGCAACCGATCGCTCTTCGATCGCCTTGTCACCGCCGAGCTTTTTTAGGATCTCAATATCGGCTTTGGTGGCCGGGTCGCTGCTGGTGCGAAGTGCCTCTTCATAGTCGTAGATGCCTCCGCCCACTATCAAAAAATTAAGTCCTTTTAGATGTTTAGATACGATGGCGGCGGCAGAAGCGGCGCTCCCGTAGCCCCATACTGCGGTGACCGGGTGGGGTAAATTCGCCGTCCTGATCGCCGTGGGCAGGACGGCCAGAACTGCGGCGATGGAGGCTGCACCGGTGAAATCAGCTGCACCAGTGGAAGCACCGAAGCCGGGGCGATTGATCGTTACGACGTCGTAACCGTTGGCGAGAAAGGCTTGGGCATGCCAGCCGTGGCAAAACTTGGCAGGGTCATAGCCTTGGTGATCGCCGTGCATCAGCAGCACGGTGGCGCGCGCGTTTTTTAGGCGGCAGCTGATCCACTCCCCTTTCGCTTTGGTGACTCCGGTCTGGTAGTCGCCGAGGCCGGTGGCCGAGACGGATTCTGTTGGCTTAAAATCTGCTTCAGAGTCGACCGAGATATGCTCGGTTTGGCTCGGCTCTTCATGCAGGCTGGCGCAGGCGTGGACCGAACCGGCGGTGAGGAGAATAGCCAGCAAGCTAAGACGCATCATGACCTCTTTGGCGCAGTGTGGGACGAGGCTGGACAAAAGCGGCCAGCCTGGGGATTTTAGTTGCTGAAAACGATGGCATTGGTCGGGTTATAGGCCAGTTTTATCCCCTCTCTGGCGAAACTGTCGAGTAGCTGATAGTTGATTTCCTGCTGGGTTTTGACAAACAGCGGATAGTCATCGCTCATCACATAATAGACAGCATCAAAGGTCAGTCCGACCTCACTGATCGAGGTGAAGCCGGCCTGGCTTAACTTCGTCTGGCTGCGGCCCTCGACCGCAGCCTTCAACAGGTCGGGCACGAGTTTGATTTTACTGTTCGGGGTCTCGGGGTGAACCAGGATCTTGAGGCTCGCCCGTCGCTGCTCCATCCGCTTAAAGTTGCGAATGCGCGACTTGGTCAGATCCGAGTTAGAGAAGACGAGTAGTTCGCCCCCGATACTGCGGATGCGGGTCGTCTTTAGGCCGATATGCTCGACTGTTCCCTGCAGGCTGTCGACATTGATAAAGTCGCCTGGTTCGAAGGGTTTGTCCAAGGCGATGGCAAAGGAGCTGAAGGTGTCGCCCAGGATCGCCTGTGCCGCGAGAGCGATGGCGACGGCGCCGATGCCCAGGCCACCGACAAAAGTCGATACATTGTACCCGGCGTTGTCCATAAAGAAGAGGACGCCTGCGATCCACAGCGCCACCATTGCGATTGTGGTGAGGTTGTTGGTGGTGTTGCGCATCACCGGGTCATCGCTTTTGCCCCCCCGCGTGCGCATGATCAAGGCGCGGACGATCTCACCGAGCAATTGGACCACTTGGATGGTCACCACCGCGGTGGTGATCAAATAGAGGCCGCGCTCAAGTGGTGGCGACATCGCCAAGCGCTTGGTCGAACAATAGAAAGCCAGCAACGTCAGGGTCGATGGTTTGATCTGGCAAAGAAAGGTCTGGGCGAAGACCCAGAAGCTTCTTGGGTAAGCTGCGGCTAAAGACCCGGAGCGACGCACCAGGTAGCGACGCAGCCAGCTGAAGGCCGGCCAGAGCAAGAAAAAGCTCAGGACGGTCAGAATGTAGGCGTAGATTGAATTGCTCAAAAAATGCACTTCGAGCAAGGGGATGTCTTTGGCCAAATCATACTGGGAAAGATGGTGAAGGCGTTCGGTCAAGGAAGGGGCATCGGCTAGCTGTTCAGACATCGTCGGTGGTTCCGCTGGGTCCATGTGGAGTCGTCGTGGACGAGTGGCATCGCCTCGAGTATAGACCGCCCGGCAGGCTTTGCAACGTCCGACCCAGTTGGGTACACTCGGGGGCGAGGCGGTCGGGATTGCGCTTGTTGGGTGTTGCCCAGTTTTTCTCCGGAGCAAATGGCATGGCAGTAGACGTCAAGGTTCCAGCGGTTGGCGAGTCGGTACAGGAAGCAATGATCCACAAGTGGCACAAAGCCTCGGGCGATAGCGTAAAGCGCGACGATGTCCTGCTGGAATTAGAGACGGATAAAGCCACCGTCGAGGTCGTGGCGGAAAGCGACGGCGTTCTCGAGATCTTAGCCAAGGACGGCGCCACAGTGGCGATCGGCCAAGTCATCGGTCGACTGGAAACGTCTGGGGCTGGCGCGGCAAAAGCCGGCAAGAGCGACAAGGCTGCAGCGGCGAAGGTCACGCCGCCACCGCCGCCCCCTGCCGCTGCAAAAGCTGCCGCAGACAGTGGTCCAGTGCTGATGCCGGCAGCGCGCCGTTTAGTGGAAGAGCATCAAATCGATCCTAAGTCCATCGAGGCCACTGGCAAAGGCGGACGTTTGACCAAAGGCGATGTGTTGAATCATCTCGAAGGAGGCGCCGCGCCGGCTGCTGCCGCGGTTGCACCAGCCAAGGTTGCTGCGCCCGCAGCGAAAGGCCCCGAGCTGAAATTGCCGC
>Ga0315287_10000311_pt1 | contig 42722 bp, 38 predicted proteins | sample YL17G11_0_MG_FD_205037 | JGI IMG/M metagenome (GOLD analysis project Ga0315287, IMG submission 205037) | Sediment microbial communities from Yellowstone Lake, YNP, Wyoming, USA - YL17G11_0 | ecosystem: Environmental > Aquatic > Freshwater > Lake > Sediment | place: USA: Wyoming | collected...
GGCGCGCCCTTTCCTGGCCCCGCCCGGGGGCCTAACCCCCCCCCCCACCCCCCTTTTCCCCCACCCCCCCCCCCCCCCCCCCCCGCCGCCCGCCTGGGCGGCGGCGGGCGGGGCGCGCCCGGGCGCTGCGCCCGGCGCGCGCCCCGCCCCGGCGGGCGGGCCGCTTGAAAAGGGAAAAGATAAAACGGTCTAGCCGCGCGGACGCCGCGGGCCGGCCGGCCGGCGTCTGTTCGCGCTGTGTAACTAGTCTCAAACCGGCGCACATGGATGGTGGTGGGAGGGGCGGTGTACATGGTGGGAAGGGCGGCGTGCTTGCGGTCGGCACGCGAGGTTGGCCACTCTCGCGCGCGCGCCCCTTCCCTTCCTCCTCGCCCCCCCCGTCCCCCCCATGGTGTCCGACGACGGGCGGGAGCCGCCCGCGACGCGGCGGCGCACGGCGGCCGCCGCCGCGGCGCGCGGCGATGCTGCCACCGTGCGCCTGCCGCCCGCCGACGTGGCGCCCGGAATCAGCGTCGTGCTGCACGGTAGGCGCGACGAGGCGGGAGTTGAGAGGGTGGCGGGGCGGAGGGGGTGGGAGCGGCCGCCACGCGCGCGGCGATGCGGTACCGCCGCATCCTCCCTCTCCCGCGCTCCCGTGCCGCCCGCCTGCACGCTCACGACACGCTCCCCTCGCACTCTGCAGGCACCGTCGACGGCGCCCCTCTCACCCTCGCCCTCGACCGCACCGGCTCCGGCGCGCTCGAAGCCACACTGGCCTCCCCGCGCCGCGCCCGAGGCGGCGCTGGCGAGTGCACGCTGGCGCGCGCCGGGCGCGCGAGGCGCGAGCGCGGCGCCGGCGCGCCGTCGTCCGCGTCGCCGCCACCGCGCGAGCGCGCGGCCGCCGCCGCCACTGCCCCGCCCTCCCCCGCCTCTGCCGCCCTCGCCGACTACGCCGCCCGGGTCGCCCACCTCCTCCTGGCCCGCGGCAGCAACGCGTCGCCCGCCGACCTGGGCGCGGTGGCGCGGCCTGCGGGCCTGCCGACCGCCGCGGTGGCGCTCGCCTTTCTGGCCGCCACGCCCGCGTTCGTCGTGGTGGGCGCGGGCGTCACGCTCGACCCCTCGTTCGCGGCCACGGTGGACGCGGACAAGAGGAGGGGGGGGTGATTGACGCGTGGTGGAGAGCGCGCGCGCACAGGCGGCGCCCGCGCCGGGCGCGGGGGGTGTGCTCTCGCACTCCCCCCGCCCGCGGCGGGGCGCACCGCGTAATCGGCGCCAAACAGAGGAAGGAGACGCCAAAGCGAGACGACACCCCCGACCCCTCGACCCCCCCCAACGAAGAATAAGCCCGAGCCCGGGATCGGGAACCGATTGATGCATGCCCCGCGCGCCCGCGACGGCGGCCCCCCTCGGGCGGGCGCGGCGGCGAGGCGCCCGCCTCGCCGCCGCGCCCGCTCGCGGGGAGCGGTCGCGGCCGCCGCGGGAGAGCGAAGCGCGGTGTGTGACACAGGGGCCGCCCGCCGGGCGCGTGCGTGCGTGTGCCGCCGCCCCGGCGGGCGGCACCGACTCTTGTCGTTTGGGGGGGCCGACGCGAGCGCGGTGGCAGCCCACACTCTCCGCGCGGCGGCCCCCTGCAACCAAACACGTCCCACCGCCAGCCCGCGGCCGATGCCAGGCACCAGCGGCGGTCCCTCAAGGGTGGGGCCGGGGCCTGGAGGGGGGCGGGCGGGCGCGATGCGGCGCGGCGCGCGCCGCCGTGCCGGCCCGCCACCCCGCCGCCACGCCCCCGCCCCCGCCGCCGCCGCCACCCCCGCCTCCGACCCCCTCCCCGCGTCTGCCGACGTCGTCGTCATCGGGGCGGGCCTGGGCGGGCTGTCGGCCGCGGCCCTGTTGGCCAAGTGGGGGCTGTCGGTCGCGGTGCTGGAAGGGCACACCACCATCGGCGGCGCGGCGCACGCCTTCACCCGACCGGCGCGAGGGGGTGGCGAGTACACGTTCGAGTCTGGTGAGGAGGGAAAGGGGTGGAGGCGGGCAAGGGTGGCGGCGGCGCACGCGCCGCGACGCCGCCCTCGACTCTTCCAGGCCCCTCCCTCTTCTCCGGCATGCGGTCCACCGGGCGGGACGCCACCCCCCGGGCCCCGGGGCGGGGGGGGGGGGGGGCGCTGGGGGGGGGGGGCGGCGCGGGGGGGCGGGCGCGCGCGCGCGCGCCCCGACCCCGACTCCAACGCCACCCCGCCCTCCACCCCCCCCCAGATCGACTACCACGAGTACGACTCCTGGCGCGTGACCCTGCCCGGCACCGCCCCGATCACGGCGGGCGTCGGCGGCGCCGGGTTTGACTCCCTGCTCGCCGCGTGCGCGCCCGGCCCCGCCGCCGCGGCCGACTGGGCCCGCGTGCGGGCCGCGATGGTCCCACTCGCGGCCGCCGCGACCGCGGTGCCCGCGCTCGCGCTGCGCGGCGACGCCGGGGCGGTGGTCACGGTGGCCGCGCGGTACCTCCCGTCCCTCGCCGCCGCCGCCGCCTCCCTGCCGCGCATGCAGGCCTCGACCGCGTCGCTGCTGGACGACCTGGCCATCCCCGACCCGTCCTTTGTGCGGCGGTGGCTCGACCTGCTCTGCTTCCTCCTGTGCGGGCTCCCCGCGTCGGGGTGCTCGCTCGCCGAGTCGTCGTTCATGATGCGCGAGTGGTACAGGCCCGGCGCGGTCCTCGAGTTCCCCGTGGGCGGCGCGTCGGCCATCGCGGGCGCGCTGGCGGGCGCGGTGCGGCGGGGGGGGGGGACGGTGTCGACGCGCGCGCGCGCGTCGTCGCTCGTCCTCGACCCCGCCGGCCGCGCGGCCGGCGTGCGCCTCGCCGACGGCACGGTCGTGCGCGCTCGCAAAGCCGTCATCTCGGGCGCGTCCGCGGCCGCGACGGCCGCGCTCGCGGCCGCGGGCGAGGGCGCGGGGTCGGCGGCGGCGCGCGCGCTCTCCGCCGCCGCCGCCGCCACCCCCCCCCTCGCCTCCTTCATGCACTACCACTGCGGCTTTGACGCCGACGGGCTGGAGGGCCTCGACATGCACCACCTGGCGGTGGCGTCGTGGGACGCGGCCGGCGGCGTCGCCGCGCCACAAAACGTGTCGCTCGTGTCGATCGCCTCGGTCGCCGACCCCTCCCTCGCCCCGCCCGGCCGCCACTGCCTGCACGCGTACTACCCCGCGTCGGAACCGTGGGAAATTTGGGAGGGGGTGGCACGAGGGAGCGCGGCGTACGAGGAGCTCAAGGCCGAGCGCTCGGCGCCGCTCCGCGCCGCGTGCGCGGCCGCGGTGCCCGGCCTCGCCGACAGGGTCGACCTGGAGCTGGTCGGCACCCCCCTCACCCACGCCCGCTTCCTGAACCGGGACAAGGGGTCGTACGGGCCAGGCTGGCCCGCCGGCCGCGGCGCCCCCGGGTGGCGCACGCCGGTCCCCGGCCTTTTTGCCGCGGGCGACTACGCGTTCCCCGCGACACCGGGCGTCCCGTCCGCCGCGGCGTCCGGCGCCGCGGCGGCGGCGTCGGTGGCGGGGGTCAGGGCGCAGTGGCGGCTGCTGAACGAGTTGGGCATTTGACACTTGGCGCGAGGGAGGGAGGGGGGGGGCGGATATAGTTTTTGGGCTTGCCTGATCCCTCTCTTCCTCTCCGGCTTGCAAGGCGGGCGGGTGGCGGCGCGACTCGCGTCTCCCGTTTTTGGGGGGTGGCGTGGCTCCCCCTCGTCTGCGCCTCGTGGCAATCGCCTCGAGCTGTTTCGACCCTCGCCCCCCTCCTGCGTCCGCCAGCGCGGCGCCGCCCGCGGCGTCGACCGAGCCGGGCGCTTGCGGGGGTGGCGTGTGTGGCGCCTCCTCCCCCTGTCTTTCGTTTCCCGCGATTTCGACCCTCGCCCCCGCCTTGAGCGCTCGCCCGCCAGCGCTGCGGCTTTTGATCGGGGGGTAGGCCGCGCCCCTTTCTGTGTCGCACCCCGCGCCGCCGTGTCGACCCTCACGTCCCTCCCGCCGCGCGCGCCGCGCGCACCAGTGCGGCGCCGTCCGCGGACTCGATGGCGCGCCCCGCAACGAGCGGCGCCAGCCCCTCGCCCGCGAGCGAGACGGACGGCGCGACCTCGACCCCCTCGCCGCTCGCGCACACGCCCCCCGCCGCCACCACCCACCGCCCCCCCTGCGCCAGCACCGCCGCCCGCGCGTCCGCGGGCGTGTCGGCCCCGGTCGCGCCCTTGACGGGGGCGAAGGAGGAGGCCCGGTCGACGGCGAACAGGGCGACGGACGAGGGGGGCGCCGAGTCAAACGCGTCGAAAATGAACAGTTCCAGCTTGACGCCCGCAACCGGCCCGTCCACCGAGGCGATGGTTTTCCGGGCCGCGTGGTACAGGGGGCGGGCGGCGCCGAGGTCGGCCGCGGCGGCACGGAGAAAGGAGGGCGTCGCGTGGTGCATGCAAATGTTGGCCCACCCGTACAGAGGGGCGCCACCCTCCACCGTGGCTTTCGCGTCCGCTTCGCTGAGCTCGCTGTACTCGAGCACGCGCAGGCGGCCGCGGGCGTCGGCGGCAAACACGCCCACCTTTTCCTCGGGCGCCGCGCGCCGCAACGCGCGGCACCCCACCGCGGCCCCCGCCTCCAGGCACGCCCCCACAAACGCGGGGTCGCCGCCGCGGGCCAGCGCGTTGTCGACGCACACGATGTCCACGGACGCGACGGCGTGCGCATCCATGCGGTCGAGCGCGCCGGAGGCCAGCAACGCTTGGTAGACGCCCCCGTTGCCGTTGGGGGACCGGGCGATGGAGGATGGGGTCTCGAGGATCAACCGGCCGCCTTCGGTGACGGCGGGGATGGTGGCTTGCGGGACAAAGTGCACGGTCTCCGCGCCCAACCCAAACCACGCCTCCCCCGCCCAAAACGCGACCGTCGCGTCGTGCGTCGCGGGCGATGTCATGATGTAGAGGTGCACGGTGCCGCTGGAACAAGGGAGGAAGAGGGGGTCGGGCGGCGGTCGAGGCCGCGCGCGCGGCCGCCACCCGGAAACCCTCCCGCCTCCCCCACCTCGCCTCCCCGCCCTCCTCCGCCGCGTGCGCCGCCGCCAGCGCACGCAGCTTGGCCACCCGTCCCGCGTGCAGGCCAAACAGGGAGGTGCGGGAGGGGAGGCCGATGTCAAAACATCCTTTGGGCGCCGCGCTGCCGAGGCGCGTGCCCTGGCCGCCGGCCAGGATGAGGACGGCGACGCGGCCGGCGGCGGCGGCGGCGAGGCCGGTGGAGGTCCAGGCGGCGCGGGTCGACGGAGGCGCGCCGTCGAGGTCGGCCACCGCGGTCCAGGGCGCGCACGCGCCGCCCCGCGCGGACGCTGCGTCGTCTCCAGTGGCGACCGCGGTCGCGTGCGCGGCGGCGAGGGCGGGCAGGTCGACCGACTGGAGAGGCGAGGGGGGAGGGAGGAGGGTCAAGCCCGTCCCGCCGCCCGCGCCGCATTCCACGCCGCACTCCACACACACCTCCATGTCGGCCACCAGGGCGGCGCGGCCGGCGGCGTCGAGCTCGGGCCAGCCGCGGAAGACGTGTGCCTGGCCCGCGGCGGCGACCGTGGCGAGCAGGGCGGCGGGCGGGGCGGCGCCGGCTTCATCACACGCGCGCATCGGGACGGTGGCGGCAGGCGGGGCGAGCTTGGGCGGCGCGCACGGACCGCGCAAGCGCCGGTATCGGCGGGCGGCGAGCGCGGCGGCCCTGAGAGGAAGCGGGGTAGTGTGTGAGATATAGGCCTCATCTATTCGCGCAGGCACGGGGCGGGCGGCGGCGCGGGCGGGGCGCGGCGGAGGCGGCGCCGCATCTTACGCCAAATGCCGCCGGCGCCCTGCTCCGCCCTCTCCATCACTCACCCCGTCACGACGGCGGCGGCGACGGCGCGCAGCATGGATGGCTGCGGGAGGTAGAAAGTGTGGATAAGCGCCGCCGCCGGCGGCGAGCGCGCCACACAGCCGAGCCGCGGGCCGCCTAGTGCGCCTAGCGCGGAGCGCGGCTCGGACACCGTCGCCCGCCGCTGCTTGGACCGCCGGCGGCGCCGATGGCGGCGCCCGCCGCCGCACGCGCGGCGGCGAGCGCGGGGGGAGGAGGGGAAGGCGGCGGGATAGTGTACCGCCAGGTGCGCCGTGGTGCCTGCATGGAGGCGCGAATGGTGGAGAGCGCGGCGGGCGACGTGCGGCGGCCGAATTCCTACCCTTTTTCTCAAACCCTAATCTCCAACCCTAATCTCTCTTTTAGTACGCGTCCGAGGCCGACCTCCCGCTCGCCATGTCGCTCGTCGACGCCGAGCTGTCGGAGCCGTACAGCATCTTCACCTACCGCTACTTTCTGCGCAACTGGCCCTCGCTCTGCGTGCTCGCGTTCGACTCGACAAAAAAAACCGGGACGGGCGAAACGCCGCCGGCCCCGCCGACCGTGCGCGGCGGCGGGTGCCGGCACGCGGTGGCCACGCCGAAGGGCGCGTGCTTTGGCGTCGTCGTGGGCAAGATGGACGACCACCGAGGCACGGGCGGGGAGAGGGAGGCGAGAGGGGGGGGGGCGCGCGCGCTCGACCCGCCGCGCGCCGGCCCGCCGGCCGCCCCTTTCCCGCCCTTCCCACCCTCCACTCTCCACAGGCATGATGCGGGGGTACATCGCCATGCTCGTCGTGTCGGACGCATACCGCGGACGGGGCGTGGGTGAGGGCGGTGGGAAATGTTGAAGGGTGTGAGAAGGAGAAGAAATTGAGCCGACACCTCTTTTCAAGCATTTCCCCCCTGAAACCCCCTCCCTCCCCCCCCCTCACCAGGCAAGCAGCTCGTCCGCCGGGCCGTGGCCGCCATGGCGGCGGGCGGCGCGGACGAGGCGGTGCTCGAGGCCGAGGCGGGCAACGCGGGGTGCGTCGGCGGTGGTTTCCTTTGTTCGTTGCCGGGGCTCGTCGGCGCTCGCCGGCCCTCGCGCCGCCGCGTGCGTGCTTGGCGGGCGCCGGCGCGGACGCGAAAGGCCTCGGCGACTGACCATGCTCCCCTCCCTCCTTCCCTCTCCTTTTCACTCAGCGCTCTGCGGGTCTACGAGTCCTTGGGCTTCCTGCGGGACAAGCGCCTCTTGCGGTACTACCTGAACGGCGCGGACGCGTTTCGCCTCAAGCTGTTGCTGCCGGAGCCAAACGCGCGGCGGGCCGAGCGCGCGGCGCGCGAGGCGGCGGCGGCGGAGAGGGAGGAGGGCGCGCTGCTTGCGGGTGTTGGCTCTCTGGCGGTCGGCGTGGGCGCGTGTGATTGATCGGGCGGTGGTCGGGAGTGTGGGCGCGGCGCCGCGGCGGCGAGCCGCGCACACCTCGCAAACATGCCCGCCCCCCATCGCTACAGCACGCGCAGCGACGCGCCCGTTCTCCGTCAACACATGTGCGCCCGGGGTTGCGGGCGCGGCCGCGGGCTGCGCGGGCGCCCCACGCCGCGCGCCGCCCCACCCGACCCGCCGCGGAGAGCGGCGCGCCGCCGCCATGCCTGTGTCGCTCCGACCTGGACGCCCTGGAAGCGTCAAGTGCTTGAGGATGCGTGCGAGGGACGGGAGAAAGGTTGGCGGCGTGTGGCGGGATAGCCGGCGAGAGCGGAGTGGTGCGCGTCGCACCGCTCCACACAACTCTCTCTTACGCGCTCCCCGCGCCCTCGCCGCCGCCCCGGGGGCCGTGCGCACGAGAGCGCGCCCACCCAACACCGCGCCCACGCGTTGGGCGCATCGCCCACCGCCCCGATGGCGCCGCCCGCATCCCCGCCACGCTCCGCCGCCGTCGTCGACCTCCGCGCCGTCACCGACACGCCGCCACCCACACGTAATGGGTCCAGAGCCGCGGCTGCGGTCGCCGGCGACGACGCGGCGACCCTGCGCCGCGCCCTCGCCGCCGCGCTCGCCGACCGCGACGCCCTGGCGGCCGACGTCGAGGCCCTCTGCCTTGGAGGGTCGCGCAGCGCGAGCGCGATGGCGTTTTCGCACAGCGCTGTCGTGACGGGTCGCGTGCGCGCGCTCGAGGGCGACGCGGCCCGCCTGAGGGCTGCCTTGACGGCCGAGGCCGCCGCCCGCAAGAGCGCGGTCGAGGACCTGGCGGCCGTGCGCGAGGCGGCGCGGTCCCGCGCGGCGGCGGCGTCCGCTGCTGAAGCCGCGGCCGCGACCGCTTCCGCCGACGCCGCCCACTTTCGCGCCGCCGCCGCCGCCGCCGTCGCCGACCGGGACGCCGCAGTGCTGGACGCGGAATCGGCGCGCGAGCGGGCGGAAACGGCGGAAGCGGCGGCCGAGGCGGCGCGCGACGGCGCGCGCGACGCGCGTGCAGCCGCCGCGTCGTCCGCCTCCAAAGCCGCGACCGCCACCGCGGAATCCGACCGCCTGCGAGCCGACGCCGCAGCCGCTGCCGCTGTCCCGGGGCTCAAGGCGCGTGTGGCCGAGCTGGAGGTGCAGCTCAAAGCGGCGACCGAGCGGGCAGAGACTGCGGAAGCCGCCGCCGCGTCCGCCACCGCCGACCTGGCCTCTGCTCGGTCGACTCTGGCCACGGCGACCGCGGCCAAGGCGGACGCGCTCGCGGCGGCTGACGCGGCGGCCGACGGCGCGGCCGCGGCGGCCGCGTCCGCGCGCGCGGCCGCCGCCGCCCTCGACACGCGAGTCTCCGAGCTCCAAGCCGCCCTCCACGCCTCCCGCCAGGCCGCCACCGACGCCGCGTCCGCTGCTGCCGCGGCCGAAGCCCGCGCCGCGGCGACCGCCGCCGCCGCCGCCGCGCGCGCTGCGGCCGACGCCACCGCCGCGGAAGCGCGGGAAGCCGCGTTCATGGACGAGCACAACGCCGAGCTGATTGCTGCCCGCGCCGACGCAGCCGACGCCAAAGCACGGCGCGCGGCGGCCGACGCCGACGCGGTGCGCGCGAAAGCCGCGCGGGACGCGGCCGTCGCCCGCCTCAACGCCGCCGAAGCGACCGCCGCTGCCGCCGCCGAGGAAGTGGCTGACATGCGCGGCCGCGTCGCCGACCTGAAGGACGCGCTGGCGGCCGCCGTCTCTGAAAAAGTCTCGGCCCTGACCCGCGCCGCCGCGACGCCGCCCGCGGCCGCGCGCCCGCCCCGGTCGCCCGCGAGACCGCTTTCGATGCCGTCGCCGGTGAAGGCGGCCACCGCGTGGCTGGGGTGGGCGGGAGGGGGTGGAGGAGGAGGGGGCACGCCCGCAAGCGCCGAGAGCGGCGGCGGCGGCCTCGCCGCGGCCGCCGGCTCGCCGACCGCCGTGTCCGTCGTCGAGTCGCCGGCGGCGGCCCGCCCCACCCTGTAAACCCCTCGACACCCTTCTTCCCGTCTCCTTCACACGCGCCCCGCCCCTTTCCCCTTGACCGCGTGCGCCACGATGTGCACCGCGGCAAAGTGAAGGCCGCCCGCGAGGACGACGAGCGCGTGAAACACTTCGTGGTAGCCAAAAGAGAGAGGAAAGGGGTTGGGCCAGCGGAGCGCATACGTGAGAGCGCCGACCGCGTACGCGACCCCCCCCGCGACAATGAGCCCTCCCGCCCCCGGCGGCAGCGCGGCCGCCACCATGCCAAAGTCGGGCGCGATGGCGGCGCCAACCGCGACGCAGACGGCTGCGGACAGCGGCTTGTTGTGCGGGATGAGCATCGACTGCGCGACCCCGGCCGCCGCCCCCGCCCCGACCCTCATCAGCAGGCGGCGGGCGGGGGCGGGGGGGAGGGCGATCAGGCAGAGCGGGACGTGGGTGCCGAACTAAGAAAGGAGAGGGGCGCCGGGTCGAGGCCGGCCTCTCTCCCTCTCTCCCTCCCCCCACTCGCCCCTCTCTCACGATCAGAAGGAAGATGGCCGCGTGGTCCAGGCGCCGCATCCACGCGCGCGCGCCGGGGGACCAGGTGGGGCGGTGGTAGAGCGAGGAGATCGACAGGAGGGCGGTGAGCGACGCGCTGACGGGAGGCGGGGCGGGGGGGCACGTCGCCCCATCGCGCCCCCCGCATCGCGCCCGCCGCCTCCACCGGATCCCTCCTCCAATCCACGACACTCACGCGTACGCCGCGCACGCCAACGCGGCCCCTCGCCCCTCGACCGACGCGACCATCGACGTGCCCGCCGCCGCGGCCGCCACCGCGGCGTGCGTGTGCCACACGCCGCGCAGAGACGGCTTGGGCGGGGGGGCGCGGGGGCCGGCCATGGCGGGGCGGCGGGTGTGTGCGCCCGCGGGCGGCGTCGACCGCGCGCGTCTCACGGCGGCCCCGCCACGCACCCTCCTCACGCGGCCTTGGCGCGCGCCGACCGGCGCGCCGGCGTGGCGGCCGCGCCTTTGCCCTTTTTCTTCCCCTGCGCGGGCCGAAACGCCAGAATCTGCGCCACGACGACCCCGTTGAGCACCGCGGACAGCACATAGTTGCGCACCATGGTGCCCCCCCCCCCCTGCGTCACCGACGTCAGCACGCGGGCGAGGGAGCCGGCGGTGTTGGCCGCGTACGTGACCAAAGACAGTTGCCCCGTCGACCGCGCGCGCGCGTTGGCCCCGATCTGGGGCAGCCGCGCCGCCAGCATGATGGCCCCCACGCCGTCGAGCAGGCGGCGAGCGAGCAGGGGCGTGAGGGCGGGGGAGAGGAGGAAGCGGGCCGCCGCGGCGAGCGCGGCAAACGCGGCGGCGCCGCGGACGCGCGCGCCCGTCAGCCAATAGATCATGGCCAGCAGCACCGTGTTTTGGGCGAGCAGGAAGAGGGACTCGCCGAACGCTGAAAAGGGGAGGGCGGCAGACAGCCCGTAGGCCGCCGCGCACGCGAGCGCGGTCTCCTCGAGTTCGGCCGCCAGCGGGCTCAGCCCCGTGGCCGACCCCGATCGCACGACCGCCACGATTTGCGGGAGCTTGACGACGGACGCGCCGGCGACGACGCCGTAGCCGAGGCCCTGGAGGGGAGGGAGGGACGAGGGGCGGGGCGGGGGGCGTCGGGGTCGCCGCGTTTCGTTTTTTTCCGCGCCTCCGCCCCATCCCGGCTCCTCCTCGCACCTTGGACACCAGCTGGGTCAGTAGCGGGGTGGGCGGCAGGGAGCCGGCGAAGAGATGGCCCACGGCATCGCGCATCAGGGCGAGCAGGTCCGCCATCGGGGGAGGGGGGAGGGTGGGCGGGGGGACGGGTGGGCGCGCGGGCGCCTGCGCGAACGTGAAAGGGGCGGCGGGCGGGGCCGACTGTGCGCGCGGCGACCACGCGCGCGCGCCTTCGCGCCTTCGCGCGCCGCCGACAGAAGAAGAGAGCACACACACGCCTCCACACCCTCTCTCAACCCCCCTCCCGATCACGCGGGCCCGCCCCCCACGTCCCGCGCGAGCGCGAGCGCCGAGGCGGCGAGGCCGCCGGCCGACGCGGCGGCCGCGAACCCGATGAGGAACCGGCACCAGGCGGCCTCGAGCCGGGACAGGGGGAGCAGGCGCAGCGCAAAGAAGCAGGGCAGGCCTGGGGAGGGTGGGGGGGGGCGGTGGGCGCGGGTCGAACGAGGGGCGCGCGCCCCGTCGACCGCCCTCGTCCCCGCGCTCCCCTCCTCGCTCCCCGCGCACCATACGCCGTGACGAGGTACGTGCCCGCAGTCAGCAACCCGACGAGCGTGGAGAAGAACGGGAGGGAGGTGGAGAGCAAGGCGCTGTACGCGACGACGGCGGCCGACGCGGCGGCCCAGCGCGCAGCGCCGTGGTCGCCGGCGACGCGCGGCGGAGCGGACGCGTCGTTTGCACCCTCGACCCTCCCTTCCCGCCGCGCCAGCAGCACCAGGAGGTTGTGAACGAAAACGTTGAGGTTGACCAGGTACTGCGCAGAGGCCTGGAGCAACACGGCAGCGGCGGCCGCGCGTTCCCACGGCCCGGACCCGAGCGCGAAAATGATCACCTCGTGCACGCCCGCGCCCCTCGACGCGTACCCGACGACGCCCAGGGCGGCGTAGGCGACGCTCATGATCGTTGTCGCCACGCCGGCGGCAACGGCGAAACGGGAGGGGGCGTCCATGGCGACAATGATTTCAGAAAACGCAAACTGGCCGCCGTACGCAAACACAAGGTTCAGCAAAGCAATCGTAGCAGCAAGAGGGTCGTTTGGCATCGCGTTGCGGGTATGTGCGGCCTTGGGGTCCGGGTTGGCGACGAGCACCCGCAACACGACCCCCACCGCAAACAGTTGCCCCGCCGTCCCGGCCGCCAGGAAGCCCGTCATGTCGGCCAGGGCGCGCACTTGGGCCAGGGACCAGGCGCCGAGGGCGACGGCGAGGCCGAGGGCGGCTTGGGGGATGGACGGCGGGGAGCCGAGCGCGTGCGCGAGCGACTGCGTCGCCGCCAAGTGCAGGATGACGCACCGCGACGCGTCCAGCGCGTAGACCACGGCGTAGACAATGTGGCGGCCTCTCTCCCCGGCGGCGGCGGCGCCGACGTCGCCAAAGAGGACCGCGCCCGGGGCGGCCGCGACGAGGCGCGGGAAGAGGGACGCGCTGTACGCCGTGAGGGACGCAACCGCGACCAGCGCGATCGAGGCCGGTACCCACCCGAGCCGCGCAAAGTCGGCGGGCAGGAGCCAGAGCCCCCAGCCGAGTTGAAGGGAGAGGAGCGTGAGAACCACCGCGCGCACGCTCGCGCCGCCCCGCCTCGGCCCTCCCTCCTCGCCGCCGTCGTCCGCATAACCGGCCAACTCGTTCGGCCCCGCGTGGCGGGTGCCGGCCGAGGGGCGGGGCGCGGAGAGCAGCGCGTCGCGCGGGCCGGCCTCGGGGTCGAGGTTGGGGGCCGTGCCGCGGCTTGCGGCGTCGGCCACCGGCGGCGCCGCCGCGGCCGCCGCCTGAAACACGCTGCCGGGCGTGGCGGCGGGCGTGGCGGCGTGTGCGGGCGCGGGCGCTGGCGCGGTCGCCGCGGCGCCGCCGCCGCCTCGGCCGCGGCCGCGGTTGCCTGAGGGAAAAGAGAGAGGATAATGGTCGGCACGCAGCGGGCGCGGAGGGGCGGACGGCGACCCGGTGTGCGCATGCGGGCGCGGACGCCCACGGCTGCGCTCGCGCCGGCGGGCGGCGGCCGGCGCGCTCTGACGGATGTGCTGCGGCGGCGACGGAAATGTGCGCGCACCTTTCCGCTTGGGCGGCATAGGGGAGGGGAGCGACGGTTGTGAGCGCGGTGGCGGCTGCCGACGCCCTAGTCGCTCCCCCGCCGACCCCAACCGCACGCCACCAGCGCCGCCCACGTTCAATGCTAAGCGGTCATGGATTGCAGGGGGAGCGGGCAGTGCTGCTGGAAGGGCGGAGCGACGACGACGCGCGCTCCTCCTTTTAATCACCCGCGCCGCGCCCCACCTCCTTTTCCCTTGGCCCGCCCCTTGCGCGCCGGCGCAGCCGCCGGCGATGCCGCCGCGGGCGCCTCCGCCTCCTGCGGCGGCGGCGCGCCCGTTGCGGCCGCCGCGACGAGGGCGGTGGCCAGGCGCTCCACTTTCTTGACGTCGGCCAGTTGATCCGTGACGTATTGCAAGCACTGTTGTGGGGGTGGGGAGATCGAGGGCGACGCGTCAGCGGCGGCGCGGGCCCGATCGCGGCGAGCGGTGGCGCATCCGCCTCCCATCCGCCCTCCCGCCACCTCCATTCTCCTACCGTCACGTCGTCCGTCACTTTCACGGCCAGCAGGCCGCGCGTATGGCGGTACTTGAGCACGCACCGCGTGCTGAGCGGGGAGGTCGACGCGAGGCGGCGGGCGCGCGCGGAGAAGGTGTCCCACTCGTCGATTTTCATTCGGAAGGCGATCGACGGTGAGGGAAAGGGGCGGGTGCGGCGCCCGAAATGAGGCGGGAGGTGCGGGCGGTGCGCGCACACTCCCGCCTGCGCCCGCCCTCCGCCGACCCCGGTCCCCGACGCCGGCGGCCCGCGCGACCGCCGCTCCGGCAGCGCCCGCGGTCGCGCGCCCGCGGTCGTCCGCCTGCGCATCGCGCGCGCCGCGCGCGCCGCGACCATGACCGCGTCCGTCGCCGGCACGCTGGCTGGCCTCACCCACAACGGGTGAACAGGGTGTGGACCGCGGCGCCAATGAGGGCGCGGGCGTTGAGAGGCCGGGAGGCCCCAACCACCGCACCCCCCCCGTTTTGCAGCCCTTTTGTTGCCGCTTTCGTGGCTTTCGCCCTCGCCCAGTGCCTCAAAGTGGTCACTTTCTACGTGGCGGAAGGGCGCTGGGACGCGACGAGGCTCGTGGGGTCGGGCGGCATGGTGAGGGGAAGGGAGGAGGGAGGGTCGGCGCGCGCGCGCGGGCAGCACCCCTTCCCACCCCCCCGTTTCCCAGCCCTCGTCCCACACCGGCGCCGTGGCCGCGCTGGCCGCCTCCATCGCAGCGACGCGCGGCACGGCGTCCGCGGAGTTTGCGATTTGCGCGGTGCGGTCCCGGGGCGAGGGCGGCGCCACCCTGCCCCCGCCCCCAACCCCGAAATCCCCGACCCCAACCCGACCCCCCAACCCGACCCCCCAACCCGCCAGGTCCTCGCGTCCGTCGTCGCGTACGACGCGTCCGGCGTCCGCCTCGCCGCCGGGAGGCATGCGACGGTGCTGAACTCGATCCTCGTCGACCTGCCCGCCGACCACCCCGCGTGCGAGCACCGCGACCGGCCGCTGCGCGACTCGCTCGGGCACACCCCGCTGCAGGTGGCGGCGGGGGCGGCCCTGGGCGCGGTCGCCGGCTACGGCGTCGGCTGCCTGTACCGGTGAGGGAGGGGGAGGAGGCGCGGCCGCTGTTTGCACTGTTGAAAAAAAAGGTTTCCTCCCCCCCCCCTCCCCTACCCCCCCCTCTCTCTGCCGCCCGCCCCCGCCTCCACCTCCGCCGTCAGTGCGGCCGCCAGGCCGGCCGCCTGGCGGCGGGGCACGCCGGCGGCCCCGCCGACGCACGCGCAGAGCGCGGCGACCGCGCGCGCGTCGAGGCCGGGCGTCGCGAGCACCCACCGCCTCAACTCGGCCCCCCAGGGAACGTAGTAGGCCTGGATGTAGGCGGACACGCGCGCGATCGCGGCGCCCGCCGCGCCGCCGCCGTCGGCGCCGCGCGCTTTGCTCAGGGCGGACGCGAGCGCGCCGGCGTCCAGGGACATGGCGCTCCTCCCCATGGCCGTGCAGTGCGCGCGGTCGCCGGCAGCCGCGAAGCCGTCGATTGTGGCCGTCGCCAGCGCTTCCAGCGCGGCGCGCCAGACCACGTCGGCCGCCGCGGCGCTCACCCCCGGCGCGAGCGCGGCCAGGCGCGCCGCCAGCGCGCCCGCGCCCGCGCCCGCGCTCTGCACCCAGGGCGAGGGCGCGGTGGGCGGGTCGGCGTGGTCGTAGGGCGTGGCCGCGACGGCGGCGGCGACGGCCGCGGCTCCGACGGCGTGCGTGGCGGCGGCGGCCAGCGCCAAGACGCGCACCTCCTTGGCCGCGGCCAGCGTCATGAGAAAGGTGTCGACCGAGGGCGGAGCCGGTGCGCCGGGGAGCGCCGCCGCCGGCGGCCCCGCCTCAGCCGCCGCGGCGGCCACCCGCGCTGCCACTTCCACCAGCGCCTCTCCCGCCGCCACCCGCTCCGCCAGCGCGTACGCGTTGCCGGGGTGGGATTTAGGGGTGGGGGGCGGGGGGTGGAGGCCGGGCGGGTGGTGGAACGCGGCGACGCTCGGCCGGGGGGCCGGCGCGGGGGCGGCGGGGCCGCCGACGCCGCCGACGCCCGCCGGCACGCCGTACGCGGCCGCCAGGTCTGGCCGGGTCCGGGTGAGCACGCGGGCCAGGGTGAGGGCGAGGCGGGGCGGCACGCCCGCCGCGCCGCGGCCGGGCGCCGCGGCAGCCGCGAGCGTCGCGCTGCCCGCGGGGGCGAACGCGGCCGCGCAATGCACCACGCACGCGTCGACGGCGTCCAGGGCGACGGACCGGCTCTGGGCGTCGACGGCGGGGCAGGCGCGGCCGAGGGCAGCGGCGCGCGCGGCGAGCGTGAGCGCGCGGAACGGCGCGGCGGCGAACGCGCCGCCGGGGCCGCCTCCCGCGGGCTCGGCCGATCCGCCGTCGCCCTCGTCGGTCCACGGGTTGCCGAAGTCGAGCCAGGCGTCAAACGATGCGCCAGGCGGCGGGAGGCGGGCGCAAAAGGGGTGGCGCGCCGCGCCTCGCCCCCCTCCCCCGCCAAACGCCACCTCCGGCGCCCCCCCATCGGGCACGTCCAGCCGCGCCCACGATTCGTCGTCCAGCATGGCCTGCAAGGACGCCAGCTCGGAGGCGGCGTGGGACGCAAACGCCGCGCGCGCGTGCGCGGCGGCCGCGGCGGCGAGCCGGTCGCCGTCGGCGCGCCCGTCGGGGCCGGCAAACGACCGCCCGGCGTCGCTCAAGGCATCGACCCAGGCCAGGGTGGCGCCGAGGCCGCCGCCGGCAGCGGCCGCGGGCGGGGACGCGAGCAGCGCGCACACCGCGCCGACCGCGCCCGCCCACGCCGGCGCCCGCGCGGCCGCCAGCCCCGCCGCGCCCGCGGCGAGCGCGGCCGCCATGCGTGGGGCGACGCCGGGCGCGTGCGCGGGGTCGGCGGCGGCGGAAGCGTGCCAGCGCTCGGCGGCGGCGGCCGAAGTGAGAGACCCAAACGCCACCGCGAGCGCCTGCCGCAGCGCCCGACCAAAAGCCGACGGCGGAATCAGAGCCGCCAACGCCGGCAGGTCGCGCGCCACGCGCACGGCTTCGACCGCGGCCCGGCCGCCGCGCGCGTGCGTGAGCGCCGCGCCGCGCACAGCCTTTGCGACCGCGGCGGCGGGGGCTCCCGCGAACGCGGCTTGCATGGCGGGCGCGAGAGCGCCTGGGTCGGGCGAAGCGGCCCAGGCGGCGACGGCGGCGGCGTGGCGTGCGGGGTCGAACGCGGCCGCGCCCGCGGCGAGGGCGTCGGCCAGGGAAGCGCTGGCGGTGGCGCGGGCGGCGGCCACAGCTTCGGCAAGAGTGCGGGACACGTCCAGACGCGCAACGCGGGCGAGGGCGGCGTCGGCGGCGGCCGCGGCTGCAGGGTTGCCGCCGTCGGCGGCGGCCGCGACCGCCTCGCGCGCCGCCGCCAGCCGCTCCACCCCGTCCAAAGCCGTCGCCAGCGCGTCCCGGCGGCGAGCAAGGCGGGCGACGAGGGAGGCGGGGGCGCGGGCGGCCGCGGCGGCCGCGCCCGCCTCCCGAGCGGCCGCCGCCGCCGCCGCCGCCGCGGCCAGCTCGCCGTCGGTCGCCGCCACCGCGGCCGCTCCCGCAGCAAAGTGAGGGGCGCCGCGGACCAGGACGGTGGTCAAGCGGGCGGACACGATCCCGAGGGCGGCGTCGAGAGCAGCGGCGCGCGTGGCAGACGCGTCGGGCGGCGGGAGGGCGCCCGGCTTGGCTTGAGGGAGGTCGTTCAGTTCGAAAGCCGCTGCGTCAAATGTCGGCTCATAGTAGGCCGGCGGCAGCGCGTCGAGCGCGGCCGCGGCGGCGTCGGCGAGCTCTGCAGGAAGAGGGGAAGAGGGAGGACGGCGGCGGTGAGCCCAGCGACGCCGCGCGCCCGCGCCCGCCCACCACGCACACATCCATCATCATCGCACCCCGTCTGCGGGCCGCCGTCAGCTCGCCCGCGCCGGGCAGCGGCCGCGGCGGCATCGGGCACCTGCGCAGGGGTCCGGATTGGCGGCCGCGCCCGCGGGCTGGGGTAGCGATTCGCGGCCGGCACGGCGGGCGGGGGCGCCGGCGGCCGAGGCCGGCGCGGCGACGACTGAGCGCGTCCGCAGCGACGCCCGGCCATCGAACCGCGCGCCTCACTCTCCCGCCGCGCCCGCCTCCCTCGTCCTCGCGCGATGGCAACCTCCGCGGCGCCCACCCCAATGGACGCCGACCCGCCCGCCGCGTCGGCCGGCGCGCCCTCTGCGCCGCGTGCGTCGGCGCCCGGCGCGGCTGGGACCGGCGGCAAGGCGTACGAGCTGCCCTGGGTAGGAGAGGAGGAGAGGAGTGGCGATGGAGGGCGGCCGGCGGCGCCCGGCGCGGTCGCGCCCGCGGCGCGCATCACCTGCCCATCGCCGACCCCCGTCTCTTCCTCTGTCCTCAGGTCGAGAAGTACCGCCCGCACACCCTCGACGACGTCGTCGGCAACCGCGACGCCCTGGATCGCCTGCGCGTCATCGGCGCGGACGGCAACATGCCAAACCTCATCCTGGCGGGCCCGCCGGGGACGGGCAAGACGACGTCGGTCCTCGCGCTCGCGCGCGCGATGCTCGGCCCGGCCGCCAAGGACGCCGTGCTCGAGCTCAACGCGTCGGACGACCGGGGGCTGGACGTCGTGCGCAACCGCATCAAGATGTTTGCCCAGGTAGGGGAGCGGGAGGGAGGGAGGGGAGGGGGTCGAGGGCGCGCGCGCGCGCCGCGCGCCGAACCCGTTTTCGTTTCCCCTCCTTCCCAGAAAAAAACCACCCTCCCCCCCGGCCGCCACAAGATCGTCATCTTGGACGAAGCCGACGCCATGACCGCCGGCGCCCAGCAAGCGCTGCGCCGCACGATGGAGCTCCACTCCGCCACGACCCGGTTCGCCCTCGCCTGCAACGTCTCCTCCAAGCTCATCGAACCCATTCAATCCCGGTGCGCCGTGCTGCGGTTTGGCCGGTTGACGGATGCCGACATTCTCGGGCGCCTGCGCGAGGTCGCGGCCAAGGAAGGGGTCGCTGTCGTGGACGACGGCTTCGAAGCCCTCATCTTCTCGGCCGGGGCGCGGAGGGGTGGGGGTGGGGGGCTTGGGCGGGAGCGACTGGGAATGAGGCCCGCGGCGTCGACCCGACCCGCCAACCTCCTCCCCTCCTCCCCCCCCCTTTTAGACGGCGACATGCGCCAGGCGCTCAACAACCTGCAGTCCACCGCCGCCGGCTTCGGCCTCGTCTCCCGCGAGACCGTGCTCAAGGTGTGCGACGCGCCGCACCCGACGGTCATCGCGGCCATCGTCGCGGATTGCGCGGTCGCCCAGTTCGACGCCGCCCACGCCCGCCTCACCTCCCTGCTCGACGCCGGCTACTCGACCATGGACGTGATCGGCACCCTGTTCCGCGTGCTGAAAGGGGCGCCCCGGGACCAGCTGTCGGAGTTTGCGCAGCTCGAATGCCTTCGCGCGGTCGGCGCGGCGCACGCGCGCGCGGTCGACGGCGTCGGGTCGAGGCTGCAGCTGGCCGCGCTGCTGGCGCGCATGTGCAGAGTAGGCGGCGGGGGTGGGAAGGCGCAGGGGTGAAGGGGGACGGAGGAAGGAGACGGAGCGCACACGGACCACAGTCCTTCTCCACCCCACTCTGTCACTCTCTACCGCACATGCTTTTGCAGCACGCCGTACGCGGCGACGAGGCGCTGAAACGCGGAGGACGCGTCGGGGTGGGCGCACTTGTCGGGGTGGAGGGAAATCGCCAGGGCTCGATAGCGCGCGCGCAGGCCGCCTGCCCCTCCTGCCCCGCCTCCCGGGGGCAGCCCCAGCACCGCGTAATCGTCCGACGCCGCCAGCACGCGCGCGACTTCGGCGGCCGACGCCGCGGCCGGCGCGGCCGCGCCGGCCGTGCGCGCCGCCGCGGCCGCCGACCGCGCGTCGGCTGCCGCTGCCGCGAAGGCGGCCGCGAATCCGGCGTCCAGGTTGGCTTTGCGGGAGGCGGCGTCGGCGGCGGCGCGCGAGGAGGAGGCCGCGGCGGCCGCGTCGGCGCGCACAGTTTTGGCCTGGAGAGACGGAAGGGAAAGGGCTCGATTTCGCCCGCTCCGACCCCCGCCCTCTCCCTACGACAACCCCGCACACCCACCTGCGCTTTCTCCAGCTCGCGCTCTCGCGCGGCGACCGCGGCCCGCAGCGCCGCGAGCTCCGCCGTGCGCGCGGCCGTTCGCCGCGCCGCCGCGGCCGCCGCGCGCCCAGCGGCGGCCGCCGCGTCGTCGACAGGCGGGGCCTCGGCGTCGGGAGCGTCCGGGTCGGTCCGCGGCCTCGGCCGCGCTGTCCCTCCACGCTCCTCGGCCGCCTTCTCGGCATCCTCGCGCGTCCACACAAGCTTGCGCTTGTCGCCCGCCACCGGCGGCGGCGGCCCGCGGCCGCGCCCGGCGCTGCGCGCGGCGCCGCCGTGGAACGGCGCGCCGCCGCGCCCGCGGCCGCGCCCGCGGCCGCGCCCGGTGTCGGCCGGCGGCGGCGCCAGGGGCGCGCCGTCGCGCGTCCAGGTGAGGGAGCCCATGGGCGGGGCGTTTGTGTGTCAGGGCGCATGTCGCCGAACGCGCTCTGCACTCCCGCCGCCCGCCATCTGCTTCCCGATGCCCGCCCTCGCGCCCGCACGCTCCCTGCGCCCCTCCCGCCCGGCCCGCGGGGCGGCGGTCGCGGCCTCGGTCGCGCCCGCGGCGCCCGCGCGCGCGGCGAATCTCTGGGTGGCGACCACGTTCCAGGTGAGGCCCCGCGGGCGCCGATGGCCACGGATGGGTGCTTGGACCGCGTGCGCGCCCAACGATGGTGGTTGCGGCCGCGCCGAGGCTGCCGGCCAGATTGGCGTCGACGGACGGTGCGCGCGCTCCCTCCCCAAAAGTCTCTTTGCCGACGCCGCCCTCTCCCCTTTCTCTCCCAGACCTCGTTCGGCGAATCCGTCGCCGTCGTCACCGCTCCGTCCTGGGGCGCCGACCCCGAGGCGCCGCCCGCGCGGCTGCGCTGGGGCGCGGGCGACGAGTGGGAAGGGGACGTCCCCCTGCCCCCCGCCGCCGCCGCCTCCCCCGTCGAGTTCAAGCTCGTCCTCGTCGCGGACGACGGCAGCGACCGCATCGTGGCGTGGGAGGGCGGCCCCAACCGCGCGGCGCGCGCTGGCGCGCGCGCGCGCGTCGCGTGGGGCGAGCCCGGCGGCGAGATGGTGGTGGAGGAGGACGATGCAGCGGTTGCTGAGCCCTCCCTCCCTGCCACCGCCGCCGCGGCGCTCGCTGTGCCGCCCGCGGCGGACGCGGTCGCGGCCGCCGGCGCGCCCGCCGCCGAGCCTGCGCCCGCGCTGCGCTCGTTTGTCGAGTCGTCCGACGAGGCCAGCGAGGAGGACGAGGCGGTCAAGGCCGAGGCGGTGGCGGCGGTCGAGGCTGCCGCCCCCGCCCCCCGCCCCTTCTCCCGCCCCCGCCTCGCCGACTCGCCCGCCGCCCACGCCGTGCTGGGCGCCCTGGGCGGCGCCGTCGCGCTCGGCGCGGCGGCGGCGGTGGCGTCGGCCCTTGCCGTCGACGCGGTCGACCTGGCGGTCATGGCCTCCGTCGCCGCCGTCGGCGCCGCGGTCGCCGGCGTCTCCAACAAAGCGGAGGAGAATAAGACGGACGGGGAGGAGGAGTGAACGCGGACGCGGCCGCCAACGGCCCGCGCCGCCATTCGCGCGCGGGTCGAGAGTGTAGTCAGGCAACATCACACACACCCCTCCCCCTCCCCTTCCCGCCCCTCACAACCGGCCGTCCAGCGCGGCCAGCACGCCCCGCACCGCGGCGGGCGAGTCGTCGGCGAGCGCGAGGGACAGCAGGAGCGGCCGCCCGCGCGCACCGCGCCGCGCGGCGAGCGCGCGCGCGCACGCCTCGAGCGCGGGCACGCCCCGGCGCCCGGTCAGGGTGGCGACATCGGCCGGGGGGGGGGAGGGGTCGCCGTCGTCAGGGCCGCCGCCGCCCCCTCGCGCTCGGAGCGCGGCCGGCCCCTCCCCAGCCCCCGCCGGCGTGACCCGCAGCAGGGTCCCCACCGCCCCCGTTTGGCTTGCCGCCACAAACGTGACATCCGAAAACGGGGCGACAAAGAAGCGGGTGGGCACGCCGGCGACCGGCGCGTCGAACGCGGCCGCGCCGGCGAGCGGGTGGCCGATAGGGGGGGCGGTCATCATGCGGTGGCCTGCATTGGCGCTGTCGGCGTCTGCGGCGCCCGTTGAGGGATGGGAAGAGGGGGAGGAGCGCTGGAAGAGTGCAGATTGGCCGCGCCGCCGCCGCCCCCTCTCCCACTCCTCCCGCGGTCGCGCATCGCGGCCGCCCGCCCTCGTCCTAAATGCTGCTGGCCCGCCGCGGCCGCGCCCTGACGGCCGCCGCCGCTGCCGCAGCCCGCGCGGGCGCGGCGGCGACCGCGCCGGCGGCCGGCCGCGCCGCCTCGGGCGGCGCGGCGTCGTGCTCGGCGGCGCAAGGACACGTGCGCGCGGTCGCGTGCGGGCGCGGCTTTGCGGCGCAGGCCGCCGAGGCGGCCGACGACGGCGACGACGGCGCCGGCGACGACCGCGGCGCCGGCGGCGTGCGCTACGTGGACGACGTCCCGCCGGGCAGCCGGTGAGAACGACAGGGGCGGGAGGGCGGTGGGTGGTGGGGGGCCGGCCGCGGCAGAGGGCCACCCCGACCCCGTCCCCCGTCCCGCCCCCTCCCCCCGCCGCACCGGCGTGCCCGCCGTCAAGGTGGGCATGACCCAGGCCTGGGACGCGCACGGGCGCCGGGTGCCGCTCACCGTGCTCTGGGTCGACGCCGCGGCGGTGACGCAGGTCAAGCGCGCGGCGGCGGGCGACGCGACGACCGCGCTGCAAATCTCCGCGGGCGCGGTCAAGCCCAAGAACGCGCACGGGCGCCAGGCCGGGCACTGCGCCAAAGCGGGGCTGGGCCGCACCGCGCGCGTGGCGGCCGAGTTCCGCGTGACGCCCGACGCGGCGCTCCCGCTCGGCCACCCCCTCACCGCCGCCCATTTCGCGCCCGGCCAGTTCGTCGACGTCGCCGGCACCACCCTCGGCAAAGGCTTCCAAGGCGTGATGAAGCGGTGGGGCTTCGCGGGCCAGCCCGCGTCGCACGGCGCGTCGCGCTCGCACCGTTCCGCCGGCGGCATCGGCGCCTGCCAAGACCCGGGCCGCGTGTGGAAGGGGAAGAAGATGGCGGGGCGCATGGGGGGGGCGGCCCGCACGGTGCAGAGTCTGCGGGTGGCCAAGGTGAGGGAACGAGGGCGGGGGGGGGGTGAAGCGGTGGAAGGAGGGCCTCTTCCTCAACCCCTCGCTCCCTCGCTCCCCAGATCGACGCCGACCGCAACCTCGTCTACGTGCGCGGCGCGGTGCCCGGGCACGCGGGCGGCGACGTGCGGGTGAGCGACGCGGTGTTTCGCCGCCGCGGGCGGCAACCCGTCCCCGTCCCCTTTCCCACGTCGCGCCCCGGGGCGGTGACTGGGGTGGTTGAGGCCGACCCGGGACCCGACCCGTTTGCGGCGGCCGAGTGAGGGAGAGGAGGGGTGGAGGGGGAGTCTGTGCGCGCGCGACAAAAAAACGGGGGCGGCGGTGTGCACACCGCACACCACCCTCTCGCGCGCCCATCGCCACGGCCCACACCCGACCCTCCCCACCACCCTCCAATGGCCGCCCGCTCGGCGCGCGGCCGTGGCGCCAAGACCGCGCGCGCCGCGCCGGCCGCCGCGCCGCCGCCGCCCCGCAAGCGGGCCCGGGCGGCGCCTCAGGAGGTGGCGGATGAGCCGCAAGAGGAGGCTCCCGCCCCGGCGCCGGCCGACGACGCCGCCCCGCCCGTCGCCGATTGGCGCCCCACGTCCCGCCCCGCCGCCCGCGATTTCGTCTCCGCCCGCGTCACCGGGCGCAAGCGGGACGCCGTCCTCATGCGCGCGTGGGCTGACCTGCTGCGCGCGCCGCCGGACGAGGTGGCAGCTGCGGCGGCGGCGCTCGACGCGGGCGTGCAGCCGCGCGCCAACGACAAGGCCGCGCGCGCGCGGTCGCTCGAGGCCCGCTTCCCGGAGTGGCGCGAGTGGATGCGGTGAGATTGATGGGAGGGGAGGGGGACGGCGATCGGCGCGCGCGGCATCGCGCCGTTTTTTCCGCAGCCAAACCGCCCCCCTTCCCCAGCCGCGGCTACTCCGTCCTCCTCTACGGCTACGGCTCTAAGCGCGCCCTGCTGGACAAATTCGCGGCGTCCGCGTCCCCCGGCGGCGTCCTGTGCGTCGACGCGGGCGCCGCCGGCGCGACGGCGCGCGGCGCGACGCTCGCCGCGGCCAAAGCGCTCGGCCTCGCGCCCCGCGGGCGGTCGGCCGGGGCGGCGTTGGACGCGCTGGGCGCGGCGCCGGCGGGGCGTTGCCTCACCGTCGTCGTGCACGGCGTCGACCGGTTTGCCAAAGCGGGCGACCACGACGCCCTCTCCCGCCTCGCCGCGGCCCCCCCCATCCGCCTCATCGCCTCGTCCGACCACGCGGCCGCGCCGCTGCTGTGGGACAAGGAGGTGGCGGGCCGCTTCAACTGGAGGTGGGCCGACGCGACGTCGTTCGCGCCGTACGGCCGCGACCTCGGCCGCCTGCCCGGCCTCTCGGCCGGCGACCGGGACGAGGCGACGGCCGAGTCGGCGGCGGCCGTGCTGGCGGCGCTCGTGCCCAACGCGCGGGCTGTTTTCGGTCTGCTGGCCACCGCCCAGCTCGCGCGCGGCGACGGCGACGGCGTCCCCCTCGACGCCCTGCAGCGCGCCGCCCGCGAACGCTTCTTGGCGTCCTCGGAAGCCGTGCTGGGGGGCTACCTGGCGGAATTCCGGGACCACGGCCTCCTCACGACCAAGCGCGGCGGCGGCGGCGGCGACGCGCTGTCGATTCCCCTGCCCAAGGACGCGCTGGCCGCGCTCGTGGACGCGCTGGCGGCGGATGAGGGCGAGGACAATGGTGGGGGGGTGGAGGGCGTCTTTTGAGTGAACACGGGGTCGGGCCGACCGGCGCGGCGCGCTGAACGAACACGCTGCCCCACTCTCCACGTCTCCCTCTCCCCTCCTCCCGCCCCTCCCCTCCTCCCACTCGGTCGCCGAGGCTCGGGCCTGATGCCGCGTCGGTTCATCGTCGGTGCGCGGCGGAGGCGCGCGGGCGGCGCGGCGCGCGTCGGCCCGGCGGTCGCGGCGATGCGGCGCCCGCGCGGGCGGGCGGCGGCGGTCAACCCCGCGCCCGCCCCCAATCCTCAGGCGGCAACTGGAAGGCGGTAAGCGAGATGGGAGGCGGGTGGTCTGCGGGGCGGCGAGGCGGTTGGGGCCGCCCGACCCCCAGGGGACGCGGAGTCGGCGCCCACCCCCTCCCCCCCCCCCAGAACGGCACCCTCGCCTCCGTCGCCGACCTCGTCGCCGGCCTGAACGAGGCCGACGCGCCGGCCGCGGTCGAGGTGGTGGCGGCGCCCACGTTTCTCCACCTCGCGTCGGTCGCCGCGACGCTGCGCCCGGACTGGGCGACCGCCGCCCAGGACGCGCACCCCGGCGGCCCCGGCGCGTTCACGGGCCAGGTGCCGGCCGAGGCGGTGGCGGACGCGGGCGCCGCGTGGGTGATTGTCGGCCACTCGGAGCGCCGCGCGCGCTTCGGCGACTCCGACGCGCTTGTTGCTGCCAAGGCGCGCAAATGCCTGGACCTGGGCCTCTCCGTCATCCTGTGCGTGGGCGAATCGCTGGCCCAGCGCGAGGCGGGCGACGCGGCCGGCGTCGTGTGCGGCCAGCTGAAGGCGGCGGTCGACGGCGCGCCGCTCGCCGAGAAGGATTGGCCCTCGATCGTCCTCGCCTACGAACCCGTGTGGGCCATCGGCACCGGCAAGGTGGCGACGCCGGTGGAAGCGCAGGAGATGCATGCGGCGGTGCGAGGGTGGTTGGCGGCGCACGTCTCGCGCGCCGCCGCGGACGCCACCCGCGTCATGTACGGCGGCTCCGTCACCCCCGCGTCCGCGGGAGAGCTCGCGGCCTGCGCCGACGTCGACGGCTTCCTCGTCGGGGGCGCGAGTCTGCAGGCGGACGCGTTTGCCGCGATCGTGCGCGCGGGGGGGGCGGTGTGATCGAGCCTCCTTCTCTTCCCCCCGTTTCCCGCTGCCAAGAGAGTTTGGGGATGCAGGCCGCGCCCGCGGGCGGCCCAACGCCCCTCCCCCCCCCCTCACTTGGCCGCCGGCGGCGCGGGCGGCGGCACCGGGCGCTCGATCCTGAGCTCGACCGCCGTCCCCGCGGGCACGTCCCACGGCGCCCACGCGGCCATCTTGGGGATGAGGTCCAGCTCGTCCTGGAGCTAGAGGGAGGAGGGGTGGGGTGGGGTGGGTCGGGGCGGCGGCGCGACCTGCACCCCTTCTCCTCTCCTCCTCTCCTCTCCCTCTCTTCTTGCCTGCTTGGTCACGGCCTCCAGCTGAAACCCGAGCCTGTCCTCCAGCTCGGCGTCGGTCGCGGGCGAGCGCACGAGGGCGAGGCTGGGAGGAGGAGGAGGTGACGGGCGTGGGATCGCGGCGCTGCGCGGCGCGGCCGCCGCGTGGCGCCGACCCACCGCCCTCCTCTTCACTCGTACCGCTCCTCACACAGCGCCTCGAGGGAGCGCCTGTATTCCGCCGTCGCGGGAACGTGCGCCGCGACGGCCGCGCACACGTCGCCCAGGGCCGCCTCCAGCGACGCGCGCGCGGCGGGGTCGACATCCAGGCCCACGATGCCGGTCGTGGCCTTGGTGGCGAGGGAGGCGGACGCCGCGGGGGCGGCGGACGCCATCGCGGCGCGGCGGGTGAGCGCCGGCGCGGCGGCCGCTGCCAGGGCGCGCAGCATGGGAGCGAGGCGGAAAGTGGGGCGGGCTGCGGGCCGCGGCCGGCGCGGCGTGGGGTGCGAGAGTGACGAGAGTGCAGGGCAGTCGTGGGCCCACACTCTTCTCCCGCCCTCTCTCGCGTGCAGCGACCGGTCGACAGAAGGACGCCCCCAGAGGACGTTCGCCATGGTGCGTGCGGCGGCCGACGGCGCCGGGCTGCATGCCGCGCGCGCGCGCCCGCCCTCCCCGCCCCCGTCTCACGCCTGAAACCTCCCTCGACAGGATGCTTGCCAAGCCCCGCGTCGTGCGATGCGCGCCCAGGACGACAGCGCGCTCCCGTCGCCGTCCGGCCGCGCGCTGCTGCGCGCCCCTTCCCGCTCTGCGCCCTGCTCCCCCGCCAAGCGCCGCCCGCCCCTGCGGGCGGGGCTGGGCGCGTCGCACGCCACCGCCGTCGCCGGCACCGTGGCCGAGCTGGCGTCGTGGCGCGCGTCGACCTCCGCGTCGCTCGCCGCGGCCGCCGCCGACGGCGCCGCCCTGCGCGAGGAGGTGGCGGCCGTGCTGGGAGGTGTTGGGGTGCTGCTGGCGCGCGCGCGGCGGGCAAGGGCGGAGCGGAAGAGGGGGGAGGGGTTGCGGCAGGGGTGGGCGAGCGCAGTGTGAGAGACGACACGCGCACTCCCTCGACGCGCCTGCCGCCGCTCCCGAGGCTGGCGCCCACCTTGACGCGCGGCAGCCGCGGTGGCGCGGCCGGCGCGGCCGATGCCGAGCCCGCGCCGGCGCGCACCGGCGCCAAGCGCCCCGCGCCCGAGCAGCCCGCGTCGCTCAGCGACGGACAAGAGTCGAATGCGCGTGCAGGGAAGGAGAAGCGGGCAGTCGAGGGCGAGGAGACCGACGCCGACGCGGCCTGGCGCCGCACCGCGGCCGCGTGGCGCTGGAAGCGCGAGCACTTGACGGACAAGACTCGCTTCCACACGCCCTATCACCACCCGTTGGCCGGCGGCCGGCTGACCCTCGAGCAGGCGCCGTACGGGGAGGAAGGGTTTGCGTCGACGGTGTGGGATTCAGCGATCGTGCTGTCTAAATGGATGGAGAGGCACAAAGACGCCTCGATCGCCGGCGCGTCCGTTGTCGACCTCTCGGCCGGCGTCGGCCTGCTCGCGGCCGTCGCGTCGCGGCTCGGCGCGGGCCGCGTCGCGGCCACCGACCTCGCCCCAAACCTGCCGCTGCTGCGCCGCAACGTGGAGCGGGCGGCGGACGAGGGCGGGGCGGGGCGGCCGGCCGTGGCCGAGTTGAGGTGGGGCGACAAAGCGGCGGCGGCCGCGCTCGGCGCCGCGTTTGACCTCGTGCTCGCCGCCGACGTCTCCTACGTGCCCGGCACAGCAGAGGCCTTGGCGGCAAGCTTGGACCACCTGGTGGGCCCCGGCGGCGCGGCCCTCGTGGCCCACGGCCGCAACCGCGGCGAGTGGCCCGCGATTCAAGCCGCCGCCGCGGCGCGTGGCTTGCGCGCTGCGCTGGTGGACGACAGTGACCTGCACCCGGACTATGTGGCGGTCGACGTCGACGTGTGGCGGCTGGAGCGGGAGGAGCAAGCTCTGTGATTTTCGACCGCGGCGAGGGGCCCACTCCCGCGACGCGACCGCCGCCCGTCCCGCTCCCTCCATCGCCCCTCTCTCCCGCGCGCCCGGCGCCGGCGCTCGACAGGCCGCGACAGGCCGGCGAGCGCCCGCGGCCGCGCGCGCGATGATGCCGCGCCGCACCCCCTGCCGCCGTCCGCCGCTGGCCGCGGTGCAGCCGTCCCGGTCGCCGTCCGCCCGGCGCGCCCCGCCGCCGCTGAAGCGCGTGGCGCCTGCGGCCCCCGCGCGCGGCACCGCGCCGCCCGCGCCGCGCGCGCCGCCGGCCGGCGGGGCGCCGCTCACGGTGGCGGTCGACGTGGATGAAGGTGTGGAGCGTGGTGGGAGGCGGTGGGAGGGCGCCGATTGGGCGCGCGGGGACGCGCGGCGCCGCGACAAGACCGCGACGGCGCGGGCCGTCGGACCGGCCGCAGCCGCTGCCCGCGCCCCAGGCGCGTCCCGCATGCGAGCCGTCGCCATTCATCCATCTTCCGGGGTCGCGTGCGCTTCCCAGCGCCCCAACCGCCCGCCTCTCACCATTCACACCTCTCCCAAACCTCTAGTCCTTGGCCGCTTCTTGCACTCGCTCAACAAATTCGTCGCCGACGAGCACAGCTTGAGCGTGAGCGTCTCAGACTATCACGTGTACGAATTCGCCAAGGTGTGGGGCTGCTCCCCCGACGCGGCCAACTCGATCGTGCACGCGTTCTTCGAGTCGGACCATTTCGCCGAGGGCGTGCCGCCCATTCCCGGGGCGCGGGACGCTCTGGGGAGGATGGGGGGGTACTGTCGCTTGGCGGTCGTGACCTCGCGCCAGCACGCGATCCGGGACCGCACCCTCGCCTGGCTCGACGCCCACTTTCCGGGCGCGTTTGCGCGCGGCGGCGTCCACTTTGGCAACCACTGGGCGTTGGAAGGGGCGTCGCGGACCAAAGCGGCGATGTGCGCCGACATCGGCGCGGCGGTTCTCATCGACGACAACCCTCTGTACGCCCGGGAGTGCGCCGCCGCGGGCATGGCCGTGCTGCTGTACGATTGGGATGGCGGGTATCCGTGGTCCAAACTCTCTGGCGGTCAGGAGCGCGACGGCGCGACGCCGGACGGAATCACGGTCGTGCGCGATTGGGGCGAGGTGGAGGCCGCCGTCGCCCGCATCGCGGCCGCGGCGGCGGCGGCGGGTGGGGAGGAGGAGTAGGGACAGGCGGCGGGAGGGTGGCGGCGGCCGGGGTCGCGGCCTTGTCTTCCCTTAATCTTTTTTGTTTGCGCTTCGGAGACTACCCGTTTCCTGCACACTTGACACCTCTGTGACGATGACCGGGGCGCGCGGTGGCGGGAGAAGGCGGTGCGGCGAGGGCCTGGAGCGAGGCGGGCAGAGCGCCGTCAGTCGGCGCAGCACCACACACTCGACCGCTCACCGCTCTGCCACTCTCACCATGCCGGCCGTCGACGCCAAGCCGTCCTGGCTCGCGCGCCGGGGATGGAAGGTGGGCGTCGGGCCGCGGGCGGCGGGCATTGCGGGCGCCACGGCGCGGCCGGCGCAGGCGGAGGCGGCCGCGGGCGCGGCCGCCGGCCGGCGGTTAAGGGTCACTGACATCGGAGCTGCGCTTGGGGCCAAGGTGACGCGAGTGCGCGCCCCGCACGCGCGCCACCGCGCCGCCGACACCCCGCCCCGTGCCCCAGACGCACGCCGCCGTCCTCACCACCGCGCTCGCCCTCGTCGCCGGCCTCTCCCTCGCCCCCCTGTTTGGCGCGGCGTCCGGCGGGGTCATCGGGTACCGGGAAAAGTGGGCCTTCCAGAAAGCGGATGGAGCGGACGCGTTTTCGACGACCGCCGGCTACTCGAATTTCCACACCTCCCGCCCCCCGGCGTCGCTGAACACCACCAACGCGTCCCTGGACGCGCTGTCGGCGCCCGCGGGCGGCGTGGGCACCGCGCTGGGCGTCTGGCTCGCCGCGAGCGGCGCGACGGCCGCGACGCTCGCGGTCCTCGCGTTGCTCGGCCGCACGCGCGGCCCCGCGCTGGCGCCCATCGCGTTTTTCCTCTCTGCCGGCCTCCTCATCACCCTTGCCGTGTTTTACGGGATCGTGGGCTCCCGCCTCGCGGCCCTCGCCAAAGCCGCCGGCTCGCTCGGGTCGCGCCCCCCGATCCTGCCCTACTGGGGCTGGATCACGAGCCTGCTGAGCGGCCTCGGCTGGCTACTCGTGCCGGCCGCGGCCAAGGGGCTGGGGACGGGGCCGCCGGGCGGGCTTTGCGGCGGCCGGCGTGGCGCGGGCGCCGACGCGGGCGCGGCTGGGGCGGCGACCACCAAGCTGGCGGATCCTGAGGCGCCTGCCGTCGGCCCGCTGGGCGCCGAGGATTCTGGCAAGGGCGCCTCCGCGGTCACCGCGGGCGCCGCCGCGGCCGCGGCCGCCGCCGCCGCGGGCGGCGCCGCGGCCGCCGCGCGCCGGGACCCGGCGCGCGAGCCGGTGGCGAGCGGCGGCTTCCTGGGGCGCCTGCTCTCGCGCTCGCGCGAGCCGACGGCCGACCCCGAAGCCGGCGGCGAGGCAGGGCCGTCGTCGGTGGCGGCGACCGCCCCTCCCGCCGCCCCTCCCCGCGCCTACTCGCGGTCCGAGTCGGCCGCCGCCGCCAAGGCCGCCGCACACTCGATCGCGGCCGCCGCCCTGGCCAAGGCCGGCCTCCCCTCCCCCACTGCCGCCGAGAAAAAGGCGCTCGCCGCCGTCGCGGCGGAAGGCGTCGACGTGCAGGCGTCGGTGGACGAGGCGGTGGCGGCCGCGGCGGCGGCCGCCGCCGCCGACCTGGCCGCGGCGAAAGCGACCGCGGTCGAGCTCAAGCGCGCGCTCACCCTGGAGCTTGGGCCGGAGGAGCGGCCGTGATGGTGGGAGAGGGGAGAGAGTGGGGCGTGTGTGCGTGGGGTTCCAACCCCTTGACGCGCCGCGCGTCACGCGCGGCGCCCACTGTAATACCCCACGCCACACCATTCCTCACGGCGCGGGCGCCTTGGCGGCGGCCGGGGCCGGCGCCCCCCCCCCCGGGGTCAGCGGGCCCAATTTGGTCGCCAGCCAGAGCGCACTCTTCTTAGGGATCCGCTCCTTCTTCTCGTTCGTGTACACGATGCCAAACCGCTTGGTCATGCCCTCTTGCCACTCCAGGCCGTCGAGGAGCGACCACCCGATGTACAGAGAGAGAGGCACTTTGTCTTTCTCCACCGCGTCCACGGCCGCCTGCACGTACCCCTTGAAGTAGTCGGTGCGAAACGTGTCGTCGATCGCGGCGTCGCCCTCCAGCTTGGATTCCCCGGGGCCGTCGACGCCCGACTCGGACAGGACCATGTCTTTCGGCTTGTACCGCTTGTTGACATAGTTGAGCGTGGCCCGCAACCCCTGCGGGTACACGTAGAGCCATTTGGAGTCCCCCACCGGCCCCAGGGGCTTGCCGTCGGCCGTCTCGTACCGCTCGCCAAACTCGCCCGCGCCGTCGCCGTACCCGTTGGTCGCCCCCGCTTTGAACCACACCACTTTCGTGGTGTAATGGTTGAGGTAGAACGTTTCCGGCTTGTTGTCTTTGAAGAAAGACGACAGGTTGGCCGGGATGGCGGGCAAAATGTTGGCCGGCACGCGCTCTTTGACCGAGTCGGGCCACTTGCCAAACCAGATGGGGTCGGCAAACGCGCCCAGGCGAAAGTCGATGTAGCGTTGGGCCGCGTCTTTGTCGGCTTGGGAGTCGGGGTCGAGGGGGAGGACGTGCTCGCAGTCGAGCGCGATGCCGACCGTGCCGCCCTTGATGTTCTGCTTCTTAAACGCTTTCACCGCCGCCGCGTGCCCCTCGAGCATGTGAAACGCGGCCGCCCACTGGTCCGCGCCCGACGGATCCTTTTGAAAGGGCGCGTGCACGCCGATGCCGTACCCGAGCGACGCCATGTTCTTCGGCTCGTTGAGGGTGAGCCAGTGTTTGGCTTTGCCGCCGAGAGCCTTGAACGCCGCAGCTGCATAAGCTCCGAAATCGTCAACGACGCGGGGCGAGACCCAGCCGCCGTATTCTTCTTGGAGCGCCATCGGGAGGTCGAAATGGTTCAACCCGACGAGGGGGGTGATGCCCGCGTCGTTGAGCGCGTCGAGCAGCTTGCCATAGTGGTCGACCGCCTTTTGGTTGATGGCGCCGCGGCCGGTCGGCAGCAGGCGGGGCCAGGAGAGGGAGAAGCGGTATGTGGAGATGCCGAGGTCTTTCATGACCTGCACGTCCCTTTCCCACAGCCTGTAATGGTCGATGGGCGACCCGTCGGGCAGGGCGTACTTGTCCGCGATCCACTTGTCCCAGATGGACGGGCCGCGCCCGTCGACCTCGTTCGCGCCTTCGACTTGGAAGGCTGAATTGGCCACGCCCCACTTGAACGGGGGTTTGCCGTCCGTTACTTGGACCGCAGGGGACGGCGCCGGGGAGGCGGCGAGGGTGCGGGCGGCGGCGGGCGCGGCGACCAGCGTGGCGGCGGCCATTGCGAGGGCCATCAGGGCGCGCATTGGTGCAAAGGGGGAGGCGTCGCGCGCGCGGACGACGTTGAAGGCGGCGTCCGCGGTGTGGGCGCGGTCCGAGGGCGGCGGGCGGGCGCGGCGCGAGTCCGCGAGGTGGTTTGTGCAGGGGATGCGGGCGCGCCGCCGCGGCAGCCAGTCAAGCCCCGCACACGACCCCGGCGATGCGGCCGACGCGGGCGCCGCCCTGCGGCCGTGTTCGCCATGCGTGCCGTGGCCACCGCGTGCGCCCGGCGGGCGCCGGCGCTGCCGCGCCGCGCGCCGCGCGCGCGCCGCGCGCCGTCCCCGCCGGCGACCAGGTGCGCCGGATGCGGATCACGGACCAGGGACGTGCATGCATGCCTCTGGGGGTGGGAGGCAGGGCGCCAGGCGGCCAACCGGCACCCTTTGATACCCTTCTTCACCCCTTGCCCATCTTTGCCAGCCCGCCCGCCCCGCCCTCCGCCTCGACGCGCCCACCATGACCGCCGCGTACGATGTTCTCGCCGCCCGCGCCGCCGGGCTCGCCCTGGAAGCCGGCCCCGGCGGCCGCGCCGTCGTCGGCGTCGCGGGCGCGCCGGGCTGCGGCAAGAGCACGCTCGCGCGCGCGGTCGCGGCCCGCACCTGTGCCCTGCTCCAGGACGCGGACGCGTGCGTCGTGCTGCCCATGGACGGCTTTCATTTGACGAGGGCGCAGCTGGCGGCGATGGAGGACCCGGAAACGGCGCGCACGCGGCGCGGCGCGCCCTTCACCTTTGACGTGCCCGCCTTTGTCGCCGCCGTCAAAGCGGCGGCCGTCCCCGGATCGTCTCACTCCCTGCCCTCGTTCGACCACGGCGTGGGCGACCCGGTGGCCGGCGGGGTGGAGATCAAAGGAGGCGCGAGCGTCATTCTCGTCGAGGGCAACTACGTTCTCCTTCCCTCTCCCCCCTGGAACTCCCTGAAAGACGACGCCATCCTCACCGAGGCCTGGTTCATTGACGTGCCCAACGTGGACGTCGCCATGGCGCGCGTCTTTGCGCGGCAGACGGCCGACGGCGTGCCGCCGGGCGCGTCCCTGGCCCGCGTCCGGGCCAACGACCGCCCCAACGCCGAGCTGGTGGCGGGGTGCGTGGAGCGGGCCGACATCATCGTGGCGGGCGATTTGCCAGAGGCGTGAAGAGGGGGAGCGAGGCGGCGGGGAGGACGCGCGCGCGAGACTGCAGACACATTTTTTTCTCCCTCCCGCCCCTCGGCGCACCCGCCCCCCTCGCCGCCTTTCACCTGTGCCTGCAGGCGCCCTCGCCCGGGCGGCGGCGCACGCGCGGCCCCGAATGCCGCCCGCGCCGCGCGCCTCTGGCGCCAAGCGCCCCCGCGTGGACCGGGTGCGGGGCTGGGGCGATGACAGAGGCGGCACAGTGTCGGCGGGTGCGGGACGCGACGGCGCCAACGCCCCAATTCCGCCTCCAGACCCCGCCCCCCGAGCCCGCGCCGCGCCCGCCGCCCGGCCTGCCCGTCGCCGACCTCGAGACCCCGACCGACACCCTGGCCGCCCTGCTCCTCCTCCGCGCGCACTGGAACGCGGACGCGGGTCGGGCAGGGCGGGCGGTGGAGCGGCGGGCGTTCGACGACAGCGGCGGCCGCCCTCCTTCGCTCTCCCCGTCGCACACCTGCCCCATCCTGCTCCGGTCCCAAGTGCACGCCCTCGTGGACGACCGGGGCGACGTCGACCGCGACCTGGACGAGCTGCGGTGGGGGAGAGAGAGGCGGAGGGGAGGAGAGGGGAGGGCTCGGTCTCGGCGCGCGCCCCTGTCGACCCCCACCCTCTCCTCAGCCGCCGCCACGCCATCGTGCTGCTGCGCCTGCCCCTGGACGGTGCCAACGTGGCGTTTGCGTTTCGGGGCGACTGGGTCGACGCGACGGCGGCGGCGTCGTCCGCGGCCGCCGCCGCGTCTCTCGACGCGGCCCTCCCGTCCCTGCCCGTCGCCGCGGCGGTCGCCGGCCCCGCCCTGCTCGCCGCGCTGGCCGACCCCGGGGGGGCGCCGGATCCGGACGCCGCTCTGCAGGCGCTGCTGCGGTGCGGCGCTGTCGCGCGCGACGCGGCGGCGCGCGGCGGGGGCGGCGGGGGTGGCGTGGGGGCCTTTTGCCTCGCGCCGCCAGCCGCGGGGCCCTTTATCGCGGCTTTACGCACCGGCCGGGCCGCGCTTGTGCGCGCGCTCAAGGGGCGGCGCTACCGGGAGGCGCCTGAGCGCGACGTCGTCACGACTCTTACAAACGTGCGCCCGCCCCGCCTCGCGCCCCGCTACCTCGTGCGCGACGGCCTGGGCAGCGGCGCGGTCGTGCGCGTCAAGGCGCCGGGGGGGGACATGCTGCGGCTGGGCGTCGCAGGGTAGGGAGCGGCGGGGGACAGGGACGCGGCGACTGTGAGAGCACTGCCACACTGGCCGCCGCCCGCGGCGCCGCCCAGGCGCGGCGCGCCGCCTCTCCGGCGCGGCAGCGGGCGTCCGCCGCGCGCCGCGCGCCGCGAGCGCGCCGCGCCTCCTGCGCGGCCGCGGTCCGCGGTCCGCTGCGCGCCGCGATGCCGTTCGACGACTCGCGCGCCGTGCTCCACATCGACCTCGACTGCTTTTATTGCCAGGTGGAGGCCGTGGCGCGGGGCATTCCGTTTGACGCCCCGCTGGCGGTGCGCCAATGGGGCGGCCTCATCGCCGTTTCTTACGCGGCGCGTTCCTCCGGCGTCACCCGCTTCCAATCCATCCCCGACGCCCTGGCCGCGTGCCCGGCGCTCGTGCTGGTGCACGTCGAGGTGGGGGAGGAGAGGAGAGGAGCGAGTTTTTCTTTTTCTTTTTTCTCCGCCGACGCCCCTCTCTCCCTTTTCCAGACTCTCGGCCCCGGCGGCGACCGCGACGGCGGGACTCTGACCCGCCCCGGCACCTCCGACCCGCCCTGGACGGCGGGCCCGTCCAAAGCGGGGAGGAAGGCGTGCCTCTCGCGGTACCGTGCCGCGAGCGCGGCCGTCGTCGCGACGCTCGCGCGCGCGGCGCCGGCGGGGTGCGTGATCGAGAAAGCGTCGATCGATGAGGTCTATGTGGACGCGACGGCGGCGGCGGTCGCGTTTCTGGAGGCGCGCGGCGCGAAAGCGGCGGTGGAAGCGGCGGCCGCCGCTTCCCGCGCCGCCCCCCCCCTTGCCGGCGGCCTCGACCCCGCCGACGCCGGCGACGCCCTGCTCGCCGCGGGGGCGGCTGTCGGGGACGCCCTGCGCGTGGCCGTGCTGGCCGAGCAGGGGTACACGGCGTCGTGCGGCGTGGCGCACAACAAGCTGCTGGCCAAGGCGAGGGCGTGGGGAGAGAGGGAGGGGGGCGAGAGAGGGTCGAGGGTCGAAGGCGCGTGCGCCAGTCTCTCACGCCCCAACCCCCTCTCCCTCCTCCCTCTCAGGTCGCGTCCGCGTCGCACAAGCCCGGCGGGCAGGCGGTCGTCCCCCGGCGCGCGGCGGCCGCGCTGCTGGCCACCATCCCGCTCTCCAAACTGCCCGGCTTTGGCGGCAAGCTGGGCGACGCGCTGGCGGGCGCCGGCATGGCCACGCCGGCCGCGGTGGCGGCCGCGTCGTTGGCCGACGTGGCCGCCGCGCTCGGCGGCGACGCCGACCGCGCGGTGAGGGCGCGCGCGGCGGCGGCGGGCGAGTCGGACGCGCCTGTCGCGGAAAAGGCCGCCAGTAAGTCGATCATGGCGGCCAAGTCGCTCGACACGCCGGCGCCGACGGCTGCGGCGCTGGAGCGGTGGCTGCACATCCTCGCGGGGGAACTCGCCGACCGCCTCGCGGCCGACGGGCGCCCGCCCCGGTCCCTCGCCCTGTCCTACCGGCGCCGCGGCGGCGGCGGCGCGGAGCGGTCGGTGTCGGGGCCGGCGCCGCGAGGGGGGGGCGGGGGCGCCCCGGACGCGGGCGCGCTCGCGCGCGCCGCGCGCGCGCTGCTCGCGCGCGCGGGCGGCGCCGCCCTGCCCTGCACACGGGTCACCCTCACCGCGTCCGACTTTGCCGCGCCGCCGGCGACGGGGGCGGCGAGCATTGCCCGGTTTCTGTCAAAGGCGGCTGGGGAGCCAGCGGTTGAGGCTCCCGCGGCGCCCGAGCCCGAGGAGCCGGAGCCGCCCGCCACGGCGACGGCCGGACCGGCGCCCGAGCCGGCGCCCGGGCCGGAGCCGGCGACCGCCCCCGCCCCCGCCGCCGCGCCCGGCCCTCCCTCCTCCTCCCCACTTCTGGACGCCGTCGACCTCGCCGAACAGCGCAGCATCATGCGCGATATCGAGCTGAGCGACATGCGGGCGCGCACGGGCGGCGGCGGCGGCAAGCGGGCTGCGGCGCCGGCGGGCCCCGGCGCGCGAGCGACGCGCGGCCGGGGGGGGGGCGGCCGGCAGACCAGTCTGCCGTTTGGGCCAAAGCAGCAGGGCAGGAGTGGTGGTGTGTAGAGTCTGGTGTCTGCGTGTCAAGCGTGGCGCAGGGGCTTGTGGCCCACATGGGTTTTCATCTGAAGCTTTTGAGCGGGAGGGAAACGCCGCGCGCCGGCGCGGTCGCGCCGCACTCTTCGCCGGCGGTTGGCCCCCGCCTGCCCCCGTCCCGCCACCGCGCGCGCTCTTGGTGTCCTCCTCTGCCCTCGGCGCACCGCGCGCGCCCTCCGCAAGCGCAATGCGCGGGCTGCGCGCCGCCGCCGCATTCGTCGCGCTCGCCGCCGCCCTCCTCCTCGCGCCCGTCGCCGCCCAGCCCGCCGGCGCCCCCGATGCGGCGGCGTCGCTCACGCCGTCCGGCGAGTGTGTGGTGCGGCTCGACCCCGGCGCGTGCGCCGTCGTCGCGCTCGCCGGCCGCCCGCGCACGCTGGCCATGGTCGGCGCCGGTGCGTGTGCCGCGAGCAGCATCGAGTGAGAGAGAAGGTGGTGGAGCGGGAGGCGGGGGGGCGGGTTTCGAGGGCTCGCGCCGACCCCCTCTTTTTCCTCCTCAGGCTCTGGGCACCGCCCGCGGCCCTCGCTGCCGCCCGCCCCCCCCGCCGGTCCCTGCTGGGCGACCCCGCGCTCGCCCCGGCCGGCGCCGGCGTGGCCGTGTGCGCGCGCGCGCCCGACGGGTGCGTGCTCGGCGCCGGCCCCCCCACCGGCCGCGCCGTGCTCCGCTCCGCGTGCGCCGCGCCCGCCACCGTGCGCCTGAACCGGCCGATGAACGAACAGAGGCCACCGGCGCCCGCGCCCGCGGCGCCGGACGCCGGCGCAGTCTGCTGCTGCTCGCGCGGCGCGGCGGCCCCGGCCCCCCCGTGGGGCCCGCCCTGGGGCAAGGCCGCGCCCCCGCCGGCCACCTGCTGCTGCGGCGCACCCGGTGTCTGCTGCGTGGCCGCCTCCGCCGCCATGGGCGACCCGCTGGTCGGCGGCGGGCGCTACTGTGAAGGGCGCACGTGCGGCGGCCTGCTCGCCGGGACCGTGTTTGCGTCCATCGTTTTCGTGGGCATGGGCATCGCCCTCCTTGTCGTGTTTCGGCACCCGCGGGTGCGGCGGGCCAGGAGCGGCGGCGGCGGGGAAGGGGACGCACCGCCCCCGCGCTCCCCCGCTCTTGTGCCGCTCCCCGTCAAATCCCTGGCCACCCTGCGCGCGGAGGCCGCCCTGGCGGACGACGGGGCGGCGGCGGCCGCGCGGCCTGACTCGGCGATGGGTCTCGGCGGCGGCGGCAAGGCTGGCGCGGGCGCGGCGCGTGACGCCGGCGCCGACGTCACTACCACCCCCGACTCGGTCGAGTGCCCCATCTGCTTCGACCTCCCCCCCCCGAGCGACGTCGTCGTCTTTGGGTGCGGCCACGCGACGTGCGAGGCGTGCTACATGACCCTGCTTGGCGACGACGCGCGCGCGGCGGCGTTTTGCCCAATGTGCCGCGCACCGCTCAAGGAGCCGGCGCCGTGGGTGGAGGAGGAGGGCGAAGCTGCGCCACCTGCGCGGCCTCGGCGCGGGCGGCGCGGGCGGCCTGCGCCGGCGGCGGTGGCGGCCGCGGCGACCACCCCCGCGCCCTGACCCTTTTGTTTTGTTTTCCTGTCTGCACTCTGGCAGCGCCCCCCACAACCCTCCCCGCGTGGAACCACCCGTCACCCGTCGCGCCGTCGACACAGGGACAAGAGGGAGCGCCCCGCCGCGTCACCCCCCTCTCTCCGCCGCCTCGGCCTCGGCCGCCTCCGCCTCCAGCATCTTGCGCAACGCGCTCCGCAGCGTCCGCCGCTTCGACACGGCGACCGCGGTGCCCGCGTCGGGCGGCACGCGTGCGGCCACCATTTGCGCGAGCACGGCGAGACCCCGCTCCGTGTCGCCCGCCGCCCCCGCCGCCGCGACGAGCGCGTTATAGCTGGCGGCGCCGGGTTGCACGCCGCGGGCGGGCATGGAGGCGAGCACGCGGCCGGCCTCGGCCCAGCGCGGCGGGTCGGCGCGCGCGCACCCGCGGAGCAACGCCACAAACGCCGCCTCGTCGGGCGCCACGCCGCCATCGTCAAACACCGCTTTGAACGACGCCTGAGCCAGGTCGAGGCGGTTGGCGCCGACGCACGCGTCGATCAGAGCGGCGCCCAGGCGTGCGTCGGGGGGGACGCCCGCCGCCGCCGCCGCCGCGACTGCGGCAACCGCGTCCTCGGGGCGCTTGGCCCGGCCGGCGGCGGTCACTTTCTTGGTGAGCGCGATGAGTTCCGGGGGGGCCGCGGCGGCAAGAAAGGGGGTCGGGCGGGCGGCGGCGCGGCGGTTCGGCGCCAGGCCGGCCGGCCGCGACTGCGGCTGGGCCGGCCGGAGCCCGCTGCTGGCGCCGGCGGCGCGGGCGAGGGCGGCCATGAGGGTCGCGGGAGTGGCTGCCGCTGCCGACACTCCGGCCATGGCGCGGGCCGCGCTCGCCTCGGAAACCCTGCCCGCCTTTCTGGCGGCGCGCGCCGCGGCGCCCGACGAGGGCAGGCCAGCCGCTCTGGCCACGCTGCCCCCAACCGCCACGCTGGCCGACGCGACGGCCGTCCTCGCCCGCGCCAGGGTCCTGTCGGCGCCCGTCGTGGACGCGGGGAGCGGCGGCGGGTTGCGGGGCGTGGTCGAGGTCGCAGACGTGCTGTCGTCGTTGCTGGCCGCGCTGGAAGCCGACGGCGGCGGCGGCGCGTGGGAGGCGCGCCTGGCCGCGGCCGCCCCTGCCGCCCTCGCTCCCACGCTCGCCTCCCTGCCCGCCGTCGCGGCGCGGTCGGACGCCTGGCATGCGGGAGACAGGGACGCCACCCTGCTGGAGCTTGTGACGGACGGGCTGTTGAGAGCGCGGCGGGCGCGCGGCGCGGCCGCGGCGTCCGCGCGCCGCCACCGCGCGCCCGTCTTCGCCGTCTCCCCGGGTCCGCCTTCGCCCGACGGCCCCGCCATCGCGCTGCGCGTCGTCGACATCGTGAGCTGCAGCGACGCCGTCGCGTGGCTGTGGGCGCGGAGAGAAGAGTTGGCCGCCGCGTTTGCGGCGCCGCTCGCCGCCGCGGGCCTGCCCGCCGCTCCCGCGCTGACGGCGCCGGCGTCGAGGCCCGCGATCGCCGTGTTCCAGGCCATGGCTGAAGCGTCGGTGTCTGCCGCCGCGCTCGTCGCGCCTGACGGCTCCCTGGTCGGCTGCCTCTCCGCGTCCGACCTGCGCGGCCTGGACGCCGCATCATTGACCCGCCTGGCGTCGCCCGCGAGCGAGTTGGCGGCCGGCGGCGGCCCGCCGGTGGCGGTGCCAGCGACGGCGACGCTCGGCGATGTCACCCGCGCCGTCGTCGCGGCGCGTGTGCACCGGGCCTTCGTCGTGGGGCCGCACGACGCCCCGGTGGGCGTCGTGGGGCTGGGCGACCTGCTGGCGGCGCTGGTGGGGCAGGGCGAGGGCGTGTAGAGACTTTCGCGTCGAGCGCGGGCGCCTCGTGTCACACCTCCTCGCCTCGCGTCCCGCCGCCTGGGCGCCGGCGCCCGCACACGACACCTCTCCCAGCCAGCCCGCGGCCCGCCCTTTCCAATGCCGCGCCGCCCGCGGTCCGAGTCGCCGGCCTCGTCCGGGGACGAGTCCCTGGACGACGAGGTATGAGAGAGAGAGGATAGATCCTTCCCGCGGCAGTTGGGGCGCGGCCGGCGCCCCGCGCGCCCGCATTGGCCGGCGGCCGCCGCGGCGGCGCCTGGGCCGGGGGCGCTGACTGACTTTCTCTTCTCCCCCCCCCCCTAGTTGGCCGCCCTGGCGGCCGCCCGCGGCGATGGCGACATGGAAGACTCGGAGGGCGTGAGTGACGGCGGCGACGCTCCGCCGCCGCCCGCCGACGCGCCCCGTCCTCCCGCCTACGACGTCGACGGCATGCAGGACAAGCTGGACGACATCGCGTGGCCCGAAGGAGCGGCCTGGTTGGAAGGGCGGGCGCTGACGGCGGCCAACGAGGCGCCGATGCCGGCGTCGGTCGTCGGCGACGACCTTGCGCGAGAGACGGCGTTCTATCGCCAAGCCGCCGCCGCCGCCGCCGCCGTCGTCGCGTCCTCGGAAGCCGCGGGCGTGCCCTGGGCGCGGCCCGCGGACTTTTACGCTGAGATGGTGAGACGGGGAGAGCAAGGAGGCGGCGGCGAAAGGAAGGAAAAAAAACAAACCCAGGAAAAAAAACAAGCCCAACACCCCACCCCTCCCACCCACCTCCCAGGTCAAATCCGACGGCCACATGGCGCGCGTCAAAGCCCAACTGGACCACGAGGCCGCGACCGGGGACGCGGCGGACGAGCGGCGCAAAGCGCGGCTCGCCAAACAGTACGCGAAAGAGGTCGGCGCGGAGAAGCGCAAGGACAAAGCCGCGTCCCGCAAAGCCGTGGCCGGTGGCGTGGCCAAGCTGCGCGCGGACCGCGCGCGTGTCGGGTACGCGGGCGACCTGGACGCGGACGCTGCGCTCGCGGCGTTGGAAGGAGGCTCCGGCGTGCACCGCCTCGGGTCGCGCGCCGGCGCCGGCGCCCCCGCCCACTCGTTCAAGCGCGCCGCCAAGGACGCCAAGTACGGGCGGGGGGGGAAGACGCGGGGGCGCAACAACGACGCGGCGTCGGCGGCCGACGTGAGCGGGTGGGCGCGGCCGGAGAGGGACGACGGCGGGTTTAGCGGCCGCGGCCGGGGCCGCGGCCGGGGTGGCGGCCGGGGCCGCGGCGGCGGCCGCGGCGGCGCCGCCGCGCGCCCGGGCAAGGCCCGGCGCGCGGCGGCGCGCGCTGGGGGCGGCAAGTGAGCGGCGAGGGAGAGCGGCGGCGTGTTGGCTGAACGCGGGTGAGAGTGACGGGCCGGGCCGCCCGCGCCTTTTCTCCCTCCCACACCCAGCCGCGCGCCACCCGTCCACCCGCCCAGTCGACGCCCCGCCGGGCAGCCATGGTGCGGGGCGGGAGGGGGTGGGCCCGGCCGACGCGCATGCCGAGCGCGCGGTGCGGCGCGCCGCACCCCCGAGAGCGAGCGCGCGGCTGCCCACGCTCCACCATACGCTTGGGCTTGACCCCGGCCACGGGACAAGGGCAATTGCGGGGAGGTCGGCGGCGCCCCGCTTCTGACGCGCCGCCATTGCCTTGGCCAATAACGCCCACACCCCTTTCCCAGCGCCCCATCCACCTCCTGCTGGCCGCCACTGCGCTCGCCACCCTCCCCCATCCCTCTGTGGGCGACTACGGCCCCCTGGCCGACCTGCTGGCCACCGTGCTCATCGTGCGCGAGGGCGGCGTCGACGCCGCCCTGGACGCCCTGCCCGCCCTGCACGACACGACGCATGTGAGCAGATTCGAATGGGGTGGAGTGTGGGGGCGTGGGGCGAGGGTGGCGGGGCGGGAGCCCCTTCGCACGACCGCCTCTCCCTCCCCTCCTCCTCCCCCCCCCCCAGGCCTACGTCGGCACCCAGGCCCTGCTCGCCGCCGCCCCCTCCACCCCCGCGCGCAAGCGGGCGGCGTGGGAGGGGTGGAAGGAGGGGTGGGAGAACAAGACGATTGCCAAACTGTGGGCGGCGCCCAACGCGACGGCGTGGAAGAATTACACGGATCCCTTGGCCGCGAAAGGCGAGCAAATCAAGGAAGACATCGACGCCAAACTGGGGCCGGAGGTCAAGGGGTGGAAGGCGCAGTACGAAGACCAGATTTTTGATCGGACGATGGCCAAGATTGTGCCGGACTCCAAGGAGAACGACCCGCTGCTCGCCGCATTGAACGACAAACTGGCGCCGTACAACATCGAGGCGAGGGGTGGGGTGG
>Ga0315287_10000312_pt1 | contig 42671 bp, 26 predicted proteins | sample YL17G11_0_MG_FD_205037 | JGI IMG/M metagenome (GOLD analysis project Ga0315287, IMG submission 205037) | Sediment microbial communities from Yellowstone Lake, YNP, Wyoming, USA - YL17G11_0 | ecosystem: Environmental > Aquatic > Freshwater > Lake > Sediment | place: USA: Wyoming | collected...
TCAGACGGCCGCGGAGAGGGCATCCAAGGCGGCGGCAAGGGCCGCTGGGGCCGCCGCGGACTCGGCGGCGGCGGTGGCGAGGGCGGTGCGGGCCGGCGTCTCGGACGACCAGGACGACGAGGAGTTTGGAGGCGGCGGCGGCGGGGACCGGAGCAGGGGCGGAGGGGACGGTCGTGGGGCCCTCCCCGCGGACACGCGCCGCCGCGCCCCGACCAAAGAAGACCTCTCTGACCGCAGGTACGACACGGAGCTGCTGCGGTCCTTTGACGAGAGGCTGAAGGAGCGCGAGGCGGAGAGAAGGGAAGAGGAAGAGGGAGAATGGAAGCGGCGGTGAAAGATTTTCCCTCTTCTTCTGCCTCTTCTTTGTATTCTCCCACGAGCACTTCCACTTTTCTCTCTCTGTCTCTCTCTCTCTCTCCCCCCTGTAAAAAAAAAAAAAACGCATTTGTCGGCCATGGAATGAATAAAGAAAAAAGTCGCTTTCGTTTCGTTTACTATTCTCTCTCTCTCTTTCTCTCTCTCTCTCTCTCTCTCTCTCTCTCTCTCTCTCTCTCTCTCCCTCTCTCTCTCTCTCTCTCTCGACACACGAAGGCCGTCATGTCCGTCCCGGGACGACGCGCTTCTAATCCGTCTTAACCGTGGAGTAAATGGCTCTGACGAACGCGTAGCTCGCCGCAAAGCCAACGGCCCCCAAAGCCAGGTACAGCGCAGCGAGGGCCAGAAAAGTGTACGCCAGGTACACGACCGCCGAGAGCGGCGCCCCGAGCAGCAGCGGCCCCGGGCCCGAGGCCGCAAAGGCACTGAGGCAGTAGAGGCCGACGTATCCGGCTGTCGCGGCCCCTCCCCTGCGGAAGCTCGCGCCCCACCACCGGTGGTCCTCGGCGCAGAGCTGCGCATACGTCGCCACGACTGAGACCTGCGCGGTGAGCAGCACCGCGACAGCGGCGATCGCAAAGAGGAAGCCGAAAAGATAGTAGAACGAGCCGTGGAAGTTTGAGGAGACGACGAAGTGGAGTTCGAAGACGAGCGCGCAGAAGGGGAGGACGCCCGAGGCCAGCAGCAGGAAGCCCGGGGAGGCCAGCGAGAAGGGCAGCGAGCTCCCCGCCCCCGCTCCCGCCGCGAGTCTCGGCGGGGGGGGCACGAGGCGCGGGATCTGGTTCGTGCGCGTCGGGTGGTCTGCCGCCGGCCTCGCCGCCGCCGCGGCCGCGCCGCCGGCGAGCGAGAGCGGGACCGCGACCGCCACCCACGCGGCCACCAGGCCCGCGAGCGCCGGGAGCGGGATCGCGCCGCTCGACCCGGCCCGCCACAGCAGCGCGTCGAGCGGCAGCAAGACGGCGGCGGCGAGCGACGGGTAGAGCGCCCCGGCCCTCCACACGACGCGCGGCCAGCCGCTCGCCGACCCGGACGCCGCGGTCCAGAGCCACGCCGCCGCGTACCCTCCCCCGGCGGCGGTGGCCAGCGACAGGCCCAGCAGGGCCGTCAGCAGGGCCCCGCGGGAGGCGGGGCTGAGGAGCCCCGCGGCGGCGAGGGCGAGCGTGACGGCCCCCGCCAGCAGGATCTGGACCCCCGCGCCGAACTTCGCGGCGAGCTCGGCGGCGTCGGCCGGGGGGCGCCAGACGTCTCCGGCCAGGTTGCGCCACCCGGAGTCCGAGAGGGCGTCCTCGAGGGCGGCGGCGCGCTCCTTGAGGCCGTAGGGCGACCGGGACGGCGAGGAATCGGAGGCGGCGGCTGGGCCGGCCTCGGGCCCGCCGGAGCGGCCCAGAGTCAAGACGGCCTCGTATCGGGAGAGGTCGCGGCGGACGGTCCGGGCCGTGACAAAGGGGCCGGCCGACCCCATGCCGTGGGCTCCGGCTGTGTCGTTTTTTTTTGCGTTTTTGTGGGTTAAAGATTTCTTTCATGATTTTGCTTTTTCGTCCCCCCCCCCCCCCCTCTCTCTCTCAAAAAAAAAAAAAAAATGAAAAAAACCTCAAAACAAAAGGAGGAAAGAACTCACCCAGCGAGTTTGCGAGCGACAGCCAGTGCACCCGCGACGCGCGCTTCCCTCCCGGGGCCCGCAGGTACGCGTCCCACCGCGACGCCCACTTGATGGAAGACTCCTCCCAGCGCACGTCGAAGGTGTAGGCGATCGACTCCCCCACGGCGACGCGCTGCGGCGGCGGCATCTTCCTCCCGAGCTCCTCGGCGCAGGGCACGTCGGCGACGGGCTTGGAGGGATCGCGCCGGATCGAGCACGCGGCGACCTCGAAGCCGACGATCATGAAGCGATCGTCTCCTTGTCCCTCGCCTTTGATTTCCTCGCCGCTTGGTCGCCGCTGCTGTTGCTGCAGGAGGCTCCGTGAGCTCCGTCGTCGTCGGACCCCGAGGTCAGCCACGGCGTCGATCAGCGCCTCGTTCCGCCTCCGCTCCTCCTCCTCTTCTCCCCCTCCTCGGGGACCCGGCTTGGAGCTGCTCGACTCCCCGACGCCGCGCAGGAACCCGGGCCTCGCCCTCACCCTGTGCACGAGCACCTTCAGCTGGAGGTGGTTGTTGACGAAGGCTTCCACCGAGTTGCTCCCGCCCGCGCTGCCTTGGTCCAAGAAGCCCAGCTCGTACCCGGGGACGGAGGCGACAGAGCCGCTGGCCCCCTGCTCCCCTCCCTCCTCCTCCTCCTCCTCCTCCTCGAGGTCAAAGGTCGTGATCGGCAAATTGTCCAGGATCATCCGTACCCGGTACCTCTGGCTGATCCGAGCGGCGAGCGCCTCGGCGCCCTTCTCGTCGAGCGGCGGCGCGAAGCCCTGGGCGACCGCCCCGGGCTGGTCGCGGCACGCCGGCACGGCCTTCGCCTCGACCCCGACGCTCAGGTTGTAGGGCGAGTTCTCCTGGCGCAGGCCCGAGAGCAGCGTTCCGGGGTTGGTGGCTCCCGGGGAGCGGCGGACGCCCTCGGGCGGGCGGCAGAAGGGCAGGGAGTAGTAGTCGAAAGGAAGCTCTGTCTGCTCCGAGAAAAGAGAGCCGACCTCGACTGGGGAGTTGATGAGAGGAGGGTTTTTTTGAGGAGGGATGTGAAAATCGAGAGGGAACGAAAAGGAGGAAGAAGAACGAATGCCGACAACGCATCTTCGCCTCCGCGTTTTTCTCTTCCTCTTTTCACCTTGCACGTGCTCTCCGCGCATGAATTGTCGAGGATAAGTGCCGGGCAGGTAGTATGCCGATGCCCGGGGGGAGCAGGCGAGAGCGATGACGAAGGAGGAGACGATTGCGGCGAGGCCAGGTGAGGTCCTCATGATGATGATCTGATTTCGCTCCCGTCCTCTCGCCTGAGCTGTCACGCTCTTCAGAACAACCAGCGCCGCCGGGAGCGCGGGAACCTGAGAGCTCGACGATGCGAGACAGAGAGAGAGAGGAAGAGCGTTTTTCGTCCGCACTCGGCGTCGATTCTTTTCAAAAGGAAAAGTGGAAGATTTTACGATAGAAAAAAGTTGCCACCTTTTTTTCCCCTTCACTCGACCTCCTCCTCCACCACAGCCCCTGCCCCTGCCCCTCCAGCAGCAGCGGCGGCGGCGGCGGCGACCACCCCGACGCTCTCGTTCTCTATCGGGGGAAGCCCCGACAGCGCCCTGTCCAGCGCGTGCTCGGGCTCGGCGCGCCTGGTGTAGTCGACGTGAACAAAGCACCGCTCGACCTCGGGCACGCGCTCGAGCTTGATCTGCAGGGCGAGGCCGGCGTCGTGGCTGACGCGCAGCGGCGTGTCCGGGTGCATGACCTTTTTGACGTTGTCGTGTTGGTTGAGGGAAGGGAGAGAGAGAAAGAGAGAGGGAAAGGAGAAGAGGAAAAGTTGAGTGAGCTTTTAAACTTTGATTCTCTCCCTCGACCCTCTCCGACCCACGAGAATCAAAACATGGCTGCAACGCACGATCTCGACCTCGGTGAAGATCCGCTCCCCGCTGTGCCACGCCCGGATCACGTCCACGAACACGCGCTCCGTGTCGTGCGCCGCGGCGATCGCCTCGAGCTTCGACATCGTCTCGGCGTCGGCGCCCTTGCCGACGATCTTCTCGACCTGGCCCTTGAAGACGCGGGACCAGACCGCGAGGATGTAGAGCGACAGCAGGATCGCCGCGGCCGGGTCGGCCCACCTGTTTCGGTAGGGGGTCGATTTGAGTCGAGTTTTCGGGAGAGGGAGGGAGGGGTGCGTGCGCTTGAGAGGAGGGAAGAAGAAAGGGGCCACTGGAATCCGAAAGAAGAGGCAGGAAAAAAAAACTCGAAAATGGAGAAACTCACCAAGCTTTCGCGGCGAAGAGACCGGCGACGAGCGCGGCCGAGTTGGCTAAAACGTCGGTGAGGTGGTCGTCCTTGAGGGCGAGGAGCGTATCTGCCCTCCCCGGGGGCGCGCGAGACGCCGCGGCGGCGCAGACGGCGAAGAGAGCGCCCTTCACGGCGATCGCCCCCCCCAAGATCGAATACAGCAGCGGCCCCAGCCTCAGGTCGGGCCGCTTCCCCTCGACGACGCCGGAGTAGAGGTCCGAGACCGACGCCTGGACCACCAGCAGCGTCGCCCCGAGCATGATACCCGCCGCCGAGGCGACGCCGACGGCGCTCATCCGCGCGCGCCCCACGGGGAACCGCGCGTCCCTGCTCGCCGAGGCGCGCTCCGCCGCGGCCAGGATCGCCTGGGAGACGAGGTCGATCACCGAGTCCACCGTCGAGGCCAGCACGGCCTCGGAGCCCGACCAGAAGTAGGCCGCGGCCTTGGCGAGCAGCAGGAGGACGTTGCACGCCAGCGAGAGCGCGACGGCGGCCGAGGCGGCGGCGGCGCCGGCGCCGGCCTCCGCCTCCTCTTCGTCCCGGGTCTCTGCCGCCGCCGCCGCCGCGAGCGGCGAGGCTGCCTGTCCCATGGAGTCGGCGAGGGCGGAGGCGGCGGCTGCCGGCGGGGGCAGCGGCGGCGCGGCGATGGGCCCCAGCGCGGCGACGGAGACTCCCCTCCGGCCCTCCTTGGCCACCAGCGTCGGAGGCGAGTACGTCCTGTGAGGAAGGGACGAGGACGACGCGACAGATGTAGACGGAGGAGGAGGCAGCAGTGCCGACGAGGCGGCCAAGCGCGACGTCGCTCGCCCAGACTCGGCGTCTGACGCGGCCGCGGAGCTCCCAGATGGGAGCAGAGGGGAGCGGAGGCTCCCCTCTCCGCCTCCTTCGTCGTCGCTGGGCGCCGCGGAGGAGCTCCCTCGCAGGCCGACGGCGCCCAGCGCCGCGGCGAGGATCGAGTCTGTCCGCAGGAGAGGCTTCGAAGAGGAAGAAGAGGGGCCGCGGGGGTGGTAGGAGGAGGAGAGGAGGGCCTCGGAGGAGGAGGAGGGGGCCGCTGTGGGGGCGTCCTCGTTGGCAGTAGGGGCCTCGGCAGCAGTTCCTCCTCCTCCTCCTCCGCCGCTTAACTCCCGGCCCACGGAAACGCGCGAAATGCAGAGCCCGCCCGCGGTGTGCCGCTCCCACTTCCGATAGGAAGAGGTCTGCGGGTGGCTCCACGTCGAGGAGAGCAGGGCCGTCGCCGCCGACGTCGCCGACGTTCGGTTAGCTTCCTCGCCGTCGGCGTCATCAGCGTTGATCGGCGCCGGTCGTCGCGGAGACGGAGGCACATTCACTGCTGCCGTCCTCGCAGCTCCTGCTCCGTTTCCGGCTGCTGCTGTGAGACCTCCTCCTCTAACCTGTAGCTTTTTGCGCGCCATTCGAAGAGTCGCGGAAGAGGGAGAATGTGCGCGTTTTGAAATAAGGTCAAGAAGCACGAAGAAAAAAATGAGTTGCTCAACGTTTCGCCCTTTTGTTCTTCTTTCTTTATCTTTTTTCTCCACTTTTCACTCTTCGGTTCGCGAGCTCGAAGCTTGTCTCTTCCGCTTGTTTTATTCCCTCGATCAGACTCCCGAAGCGCTCCTGAAGAAGCCATCTAGATTCTTGTTGCTGGGATGGGCGCGGCGGGCAGCGTGGTGAGCGTGGAAGAAAGCAAACGACTTTCGATGGAATGGGGCTGTGTTTCGATCGATGCTCTCTCCTTCGACCCCGACCTCCCTCCTCTCACGTTTCCTTCTTTCCAAAATGCCCCAAAACCAAAACCAAAACCAAAACATTACCAGCCCGGCGACGACCCAGGATCCATCCTCACGATCCACGTCGACCCGAGCATTCATGTGCGAAGAGAAGTAGCAGCCGCAGCAGCAGCAGGAGGAAGTAGAGGCGCAGCAGCGACCGCTTCCTCGTCATCGGCGTCGTCAGCATCTCAGCATGCTCCTCCTTCGTCTGACCTCGACCCTATCCTCGCCCAGCTCCGCTCCCTCGACCTCGGGGCTCCGCTTCTGGGAGAGAAGGCCGGCACGGAGGACCCGGAGTGGGCGGAGCTGCTGCACGCGGCCTCCGGGGTGCAGGAGAAGGAGAAGGAGAAGAGCAGCAGTGCTGCCGGCGCCGGCGCTGCCTCCTCTGCCTCTTCCGCTCGCCCTCGGACGCCCCCGTCGCCCAGGGCCCTCCCTGCCGCTGCCGCGGCCGCCAGCGCTTCCTCTTTCTCTTCTTCGCAGTCGGCCGCCCCGGGGTCCTCGGCCCGCGGCCGCGCCGCCTCCGCGTCGGCGGCCCTCTCGCTGCGCTTCCGCGACTGGGGCGCGCAGCGGTCGGCGCTCGCGGCGCAGCGGCAGTCGCTGGTCTCGCAGAGGCTCGCCGACGCCGACGCCGCAGCCTCTCGAGCCGTGACCTCGATAGGGAGGAGCAGAGACGTGCTGGAGGGTGCCGGGAGCGCGGCGGAGAGGGCGGCGGAGGTGGTGGGCGATCTGGAAGGGGCCGAAGCGTTGGCGAAAAAGCTGCGGGTGTCGCTCGAGGCGCTCGTGGAGGAGGTCGAAGGATGTTGATGATGGTTAATTTCATTTCATTTCATTTCATTTCATTTCATTTCATTTCATTCATTCATTTCTTTTCTTTTCTCTCTCTCTGTGTGTGTATTGTAACATAAAAGGAAAAAAGTACAGGTAAAAGGAAACTGAAAAGAGGAACAAGAGGAACGCTGAAGCAGATTGTTGTATATATTTTTTCCCTAGCCGAAAAAAAACCCGGAAAAAAAATCCAAAAACTGAGAAAAAATAAAGCAAAAAAAACCGAAAAAACAAAACTCAAAACTTCTTCAAACCCAGGCCGCCCACCCGACATACATCCTGCACAGCAGCGCCGGGTCCGCCGCGTCGGCCAGAAGCTGCCTGACCTGCGCCCTGATCCCCCGCGCCTCGCCGTCGCCGGCGTCGAGCCCCGCCAGCTTGTTCCGCACCCGCAGCAGCGCGCGCTCGGCGTCGGCGTTGGTGATCGAGATCGCGACGGGGTCGTTGCCGTCGTCTTCCTCGACCTCCTCTCCTCCTCCGCCTCCGCCGCCGCCTTGCTCCTTCGCCCTGCGCTGCTGATTTCCCTTCTTCTCCTCGGAGATCCCCCACTTATACAGGGGGTCGTGCACTAAGACCTCGACGACGGAGGCGAGCGCCGCGCGCGCGTCAGGGGCCCGCATCGCGCTCATCGCCGCCTCGCACGCGCCGCGCAGGACGCCGTCGACGCCGGCGGGGCCCAGGCCGTCCACGACATCCCTCGTCAGCCTGAAGGGCACGAGCTCCGGCGTCGCCAGGAAAGAACCCTGCTCGAAGGCGATCCCGAGGTCGATGTGGACTGCCTCGGCCGAGCGGAGATCCAGCAGGATGTTGTGCGAGTGGCGGTCGCCGAGGCCGATCACGTACCCCGCCATCGACGCCGCTGCCGTCGACCTCGCGTACGAAAGGCGCGCCGCGGCCCAGGCGCGCGGGGACCGGAAGTGCTCCGTGAGGAAGTGACGCAGCACGGGCGGGAAGCGGTCGCAGACCCAGTCGAAGGTGGCGCGGAGGTCCTGGGGCCTGGAGCGCTGCATGGCCGCGGCGGCGGTGCCGTGGAGGATCGGCGGCGGTGGCGGCGGCGGCGGAGTGTCGCCCCGCAGCCCCGGCGGGCCCGCCGCCCGATGTGCCCTCATCCCGCGCCTGCCGTGCGCCCCGGAGTTCCTGTCTGCCCCGAGCAGGTACTCGGACAGCGGCACGCAGTCGTCGACCCACTGCAGCAGCCCCGAGGACGGGGAGAAGGGCACGGCCCTGTAGGTCCGCAGCCGCAGCGCGCGCGCCGCGGCGGCGCCGTCGGCGGCCAGCAGCGCGTTGACGAGCGCGAAGAACTGCTGGATGGCCGCGTCCTGCCGCAGGTCGTCGCTGCCGGACTTGACCAGCTCGCGCCTCGGGGGGAGAACGCCTCCGGCGGAGAGGGCCCGCACGACCTTTGGCCTATTGATGCCGCCGACGTAGCTGATCTCGGGCTCGAAGCCTGCGAACCGGGGAGCGGCGGAGTAGTCCCCGTCGCGCCGCACGGCCAGCGGCGCCGAGGCCAGCGGCAGCAGCTTGATCGCGGAGGCGCGCCGCCGCAGCTCTAGCGGGAACTCCGAGCGCATCGGCGCGGGTTGGTTGGGCTTGTCGGCGACGGGGGCGGGAACGGCGGCGAGGCGGATGTACACATCGGCGAGCGCCTCGGCCTCGCGGACGAGCGCGCCGCTCACCCTCGTAGAAGCACCGATGCGAGCGAGGACCGCGGCGGCGGCGTGGCACTTTGAAAAGTTGATCTCCAGGCCTCCCGGCTTCTTGTTCTTCACAGCAGCAGCAGCAGCAGCGGCAGCGGCAGCGGCAGCAGCCCAAGCAGCATCCACCTCGTCGTCGTCGGAGGAGGGAGGCGGAGAGGGCCCGCGGCCCTCGGGGACGCGCTCGCCGTCACGCCCGCGGTCGCCGTTGCGCAGCGAAAGCAGCGTCCAGAGCGTGTGGAAGGGGTGGTCGCCGCCGAGCCGCACGAGCAGGTCGGCGATCTCGCGCTGGAAGGCGGCGGTGCCCTCGTCGCCGCGGGGCAGGCGGCGTTCGGCTTCTTCCTCGTCGCTCGAGCCCTCGTCGCCGTCGTCGTCGAACTCGGAGTCGTACGAGGAGTCCTCCTCCTCGTCGCTGGTGCTGCCGGAGCTAACTGCTCGTCGCCTCCCGCTCCCGGCGCGCCTCGCTCCGCTCCCGCCCCCCCCGGAGGCGGGGGGCGGCGCGACGGTCGAAAGCCTCGAGGCGATCTGCGGGACCAGCGGCACGAACTTGTGGCTAGAGACGGTTCGCAGGGCCGAGCGCGCGAGCTCGCAGACGCTGGTGCTGCCGCCACCGTCCGCCGCGCCTCCGCTTCCCCCTCCGCCTCTCCCTCCTCCTCCTCCGCCGCCGCCGCTCCCTTTCCTCCCGTGCGCCAGGAAGAGCGCCACGAATCGATGCATCGCGTGCAGGTCGTGCGCGTCCGCGTACCCCAGGGCGCGGCCGTACGCGGAGATCGCCGTCGACAGATACGCGCCCTCGTTGCGCGCCAGCTCCCTCGGGAACGCCAGGTCGGCGGCGAGGTGCTTGCGCTGGGCGGCGACGTGCCAGGCCAGGTACTTCTCGGTCTGCTCGGCGCGCGCCTTGGAGTCCTTGGCGGCCGCGTCGCGCGGGTTTTTCGCCACGAGGGCCTCGGCCCCGCGGAGCTTGGCCGCGTTGGCGCTGCGCTCGAGCTCGAGCGGCCTGAGCTTGCTCGCGCGCCTCGCGGCGACGAGCGCGGCGGCCTTGGCGGCCTCCGGGGACGAGCGGCGCGCGACGGCGCCGGCATGGAGCTTGTCGGCGTAGGAGGCCAGGCGGAAGGAGGCGATGCAGGCCGTCCTGGCCGCGTTGCTGCCGGAGGAAGCGGCGGAGAGATCGAGGAGCTGGGAAGAGAGCAGCGAGGAAGCGTCGGCGTTGGTTCTGCCGCCGCCAATTCCGCCGGCGACCTCGGCGTCGCGGGCCGCGGCGTCGGCCTCTGCCGTCGCCGCTCGCAGGGTGTCCAGCGCCGCGGCGGGCCCTTCGAGCCCGCTCTCCGCGAGCCACTTCCCCACGAGGGACATGAGACCTGCCCTCCAGACGGGGGAGATGGGCGAAGGCGCGAACGAAGAGCGGCGGGACATGGGAGCAGCAGCAGCAGCAGCAGCGGGTTCGTTTCCTCCTCCGCCATCGGCTCGCTCGGCGGCTGCGGCGTCGGCGAGCAGGCCCCTCGCGACGCGCAGGGCCGAGGCGTGCTGCCCGCCCTCCCACAGCAGCTCGAGCTCCTCCCTCCTCCAGGGGGCCGCCGGTGAGACCTCGGACCGGACCCATGCGGGGAGCTCGCCGCCGCCCGCGGCGCCTGCGCCTCCGCCGCCGCCGCAGCGGCGCCTGCGCTCGCGCTCGCTCGCCGAGCCAAAGAGCAGTGCCGACGCCGACAACGAGAGGGCGTCGATCGGCGCGCGCAGCGCCGCGAGGGCCGCCCGCGCGGCAGGGACGCGCCCGGCGACGCGCGCGGCCCTGGCGGCGTCGACCAGCGCGGCGCGCTCGGCGGAGGCGTCCCCCACGGCCGCGGCGGCGGCGCGGCGGACCGCGATCAGCGGCTCGAGCGCGGCGAAGCCGAGGCCGCTGCCGGAGCCGAGGGCGCGGCCCGTCGCGGCCTCGCGGGCCCTGGCTCGAGCCGCGGCGAACGACGCGTGAGGCGGAGGAGGAACGCCCGATGGCCCAGCTGCTGCTGCTGCTGCTGCTACCACTGCGACAGAGGAGGAGGAGGCCAAAGAGGCCGAAAGCGCCTCCTCGAGCGTGGCCAGCATCTGCAGCCTCGAGGTCGCCGCCGTCGCCGCGGCCGAGGGCGCAGCGAGCGCGCTCAGCCCCTCGGCGCCGCCGGCCCCCTCGCTGCCTCCGCTGCCCCACGCCGTCGCCAGCTCGTCGAAGACGACGGAGGAGCGTGCCGCAGAGAGAGCCGCGGCCGCGGCCTCGGGGTCGCGCCCCTGGATGGCCGCGAGCGCGGCGCAGACGAAGACGTTGAACGAAGAAGTCGGCGCGCCGTCGCCATCGGCATCATCGGGGGCGCAAGGAAAGGACGAAGAGGACGCCGCCGGCGCCAGCGAGCGCCACTGGCCCATCCGCCACGCCGCCTCCGCCGCCGCGTCCCTGAGCTCCGAGGCGTCGGAGGCGGACCAAGAGGAATGCTCGCCGTTCCTGCTCCACCCGGAGAGCAGGGCTTTGGCGACGGAGGCCGCCGAGGAAGAGCACCCGAGCTGCAGCAGCGCCGCGGGCAGCGACGGCGGCGGCGCCGCCGCCGAGAGCAGCGAGCCTCCGCGGAAGCAGGCGCCGCCCGCCCCGCCGCCGAGGCCGAGGCCGAAGCCGGCACCGCCTGCCAAACCGCCGAAGCCGACCCCGCCGCCTCCTATGAACCGGAAGCCCGCGGCCGTCGCGTCGCACAGCGCCGCTGCGCCGGCCCAGTCCCCCTCGTGCTGCAGCAGCGCGAGCTGCGCGCCGGCCGAGCCCTCGACGCCCCCGGCGAGCGCCGCGGCCCAGTGGATCCCGTCGGGCTCGGCCGTCGCGCGGGCCGCGCCGAGGAGCACGGCGCCGAGGGAGCGCGGCACGGAGGCCGCGATGGCGTCTCCCGTGCTGCCCGGTCCCGCTCTGGAGCGAGGGGCAGAGGCGCTGGCGGCAGCGGCGGCAGTGGGAGCGGCAGCGGCTGCAGAGGTCCCGCCGCCGCCGCGGCCGCCGCCGCGGCCGCCGCCGCCGCCGCCGGCGGCGGGGCGCCGCGGGGACCGCACCGCCGCGTCGGCCATCGCGCCCGCGGCCCTCCTCCCCTCCGGGCTCGCCACGCGCTCCTCCACGGCCAGCTCGCCCCAGAACTGCGCCGCGTGCGGGTCCCCGCAGCACGCGAGCGCGGCGCGGGCCGCGGTCTCGTAGTCGACCTGCAGCCAGCAGGCGGACGGCCACCCCATCGGCCCCCGGAGCTCCTCGGCCTCGGCGGCGCTGTAGGCCGGCCAGCGCTTGGATGCGGGAGAGGAGGGCCGCTCAGCGAGCGTGGGCGCGCGCGCGAAGGCGTCCTCGCGGAGGCTGCGGAGGTGGTCGAGGCAGCGGAGGAGGAGGCGGGCGACGTCGTCGGAGGCGGAGAGGTGAGGCGTCGAAGAAGGCGCCGCCGCCGCCGCCGCCGCCGCCGCCGCCGAAGAGCGAGAAGCAGAAGAGGAGCAGGCAGCCTCGAACGCGCTGTCGAAGACCGCGGCGAGATCGCCCGCGATCCCATCAGAAGAAGCGTCATCGTCTCCGGCAGAGGAAGCGGGCGAGCAGCCGAGGGCGAGGTCGGCGAGCGCGTGCGGCAGCAGCAGCTCGGCCGCCGCGCGGTTGGCGAGCGCGAACGCCGTGGCGGCGCGGAGCTCGGGCGCCGCGGCCCGGCGGAGGACCGCGAACGCGAGGCGCCGGACCCACTGCGAGGCGGAGAGCCTACCACCGGGATCCAGGAGGAGAGGCCAGGGGTCGTCGAGGGTGGCTGGTGCTGGTGGTGGTGGTGGTGCTGCTGTTTCGGGGGCAACACCCGGCGCGGCATCTCCTCCTCCTGCTCCTCCCCCTCCCCCCCCCCTCCCTTCGAGCAGCTGTGGCGGCGGCGACCTCCGCGGCAAGGTTGTCGTGGGCTCTCCCGGCTGCTGCTCGGAAAGGGTGACGGGAACTCCGTAGGGCTCGGCTCGCATCGCGGCGTCGGCGGCGGCGAGGGCCGCGGCCTCGGCGGCCTCCGCCTCCGGGTTGTCGTCGCCGCCATTGCCGCTGTCGCCGCTGCCGCCCTGGGAGCGGCGCTGGCGCTCGGCGGCGGCGGCGGCGGCGGCGAGGCGGATCTCTTCGAGCGCCTCTCTCGAGACCGGGAGCGCCACGAGCATCTCCAGGCAGTCCTGAGCGACGGCGGCGAGCTTCTGCCGCGAGGGCGGGCACGCCTCGACGGCGCCGACCAGGAGAGGAAAAAGAGATGCGAGCGCGGACTTGAGGCCCGGCGTTCCCCCTGCTCCTCCCGTTCCGCCGCCGCGCGCCGGGGAGGCCGGTGCGGCCGGGAAACTGCTGCCCCTTCCTGTGCTGACGCCGTTGATCGGGGGAAGGTCGGCCCCGACCTTGAGCGGTCCCAGCGTCGCCAGGACGTCTGCGGCGAGGCGCAGCGTCGCAGAAGAGGAGGAGGAGGAGGAGGAAGAACCCAGCCGGTTGGTGGTGGTGCTGCTGCTGCTGCTGCAGCTCTCGTGAGAGGGAACATCAGCGGCAGCGGCAGCAGAATGTGAAGGAGGCCCGTCCGCGGCCGCCGCCGCCCCGGCTCGCACGAGGCGCCACGCGGCCCTCCGGGCGGCAGCGCTGGCCTCTGTGGCGGCTCTCTCGGCGCTCTCGCCGTCTCCCTCCTCGAGCTCCCGCCGCTGCTCGGGAGGCAGCAGCAGCGACGGCAGCGTCGCCGTCGTCGCCGCCATAGTTCCTGCCGCCGCCGTTGACGACGACAGAGAAGCGTGGAGCCTCTTCCGGAGCTTCCTGGCCGCCGCCTCCCGCGAGGCCGGCGCCAGCGATGGGGCCCTCAGGGAGAAGCGCACGAGGTCGTCAACGAAAAAAGAGGAATCATCCGAAGAAGGAGCAGCAGGCGGAGGGAGGCCAGCGAAGACGTTCCCGGGGCCGGAGCGGCGGCGCTGCCGCAGCAGCAGCGCCGCGCGCACGGGAGCGAGCGACCGCGGCGCCGGCGGGACGTCGCACTCGGCCGCGACCTCGCGCGGGAAGCGCGCCGCGAAGGCCGAGGCGAGGGACACGAGCGGGGCCACTCCTCCCGTCGCGGCTCCGTCGCTGCTGGGGGGCGAGGGGCGCGCTGACTCCCCTGCGCCCGCAGAAGCAGCAGCGGCGGCAGCAGCGGAGGCAGCGCCACAGAGCAGGGAGAGGAGCCTGGGCGCCGAGCCCTCGAGCCCGGCGGCGAGCGCCCCGTCGCCGTCGCCGTCGCCGCCGCCGCCGCCGCCGCCGCCGCCGCCGCCGTCGCCTCCTTCCTGATCCTCGGAGCACAGCAGCCACCTCAGCGCGCCGCAGCAGGCCCTCGCGAGCGAGCCCCTGTCCGCCAGGGCGGCCTCAACGAGCGTGGAGGCGGCAGCAAACGTCGCGCCGGCCCTCGCGGCGCCCCCCGGGCTCAGAAAGGCCACGACGGCCCTGAGGGGGCCGAGCGCCGCCGCGCGGTGCCTCCGCCCGCGGGCCGCCGCCGCCGCCGCGCGAGCCCTGACGAGCGCGCGCAGCGGCGCCGGCCCCTGCGCCTCGGCCTCGCGGCTCAGGGCTCTGAGAAGCGCGTGCGCGGCATCGGAGGCGTATATCGGGCCGAGAGCGGGGAAGGGCGTCGCCTTCTCGTCCTCCTCGCTGGCGTTCTCCGGCGAGGGGGAGAAGGGCGCGCCGCCGCCGCCGCCGCCACCCTGCCGCCCCCAGGGGTCGACGCCCCACCCTTCTCCCGACGCCGCCAGCAGCAGGATCTCCGCCACGGCCCGCGGGACCGACTGCTCGAACAGCTCGTCAGACTCCTCGACGCTCGGGATCAGGTCCCGGAGCAGGCCCTGGCCGATGACGTACGACTTGTCGCCACCGTTGTCTGCTGCTGCTGCTGCTGCTGCGGCGGCAGCGGCGTCGCTGCCGTTGTTTTCGCCGCCAACGCTGCCGCCGCCGCTCCTTCCTCCTCCGGTCCCAAGGCCAAAGTGGCGCGATCCCGGGAGAACCGCCGCCATGATCGAAGCGTAGTGCTCCCTCACGAGGGCGGCGGCGGCGCGGTCGAGAGCGGCGGGGTCGTTTTCGGAGGAGACAGCGCCGGAGGAGGCGGCAGGGCCGACGGCGGCGGCGAGCGCGCGGAGGCCGAGGCCGTCTTGGTTGACCGTGAGCGCCGGCACCAGGTGCGCGCTCAGCTCCCTCAGCAGCAGCCTCCCCGTGCGGAGGCTTCCCCCCACGACGGGGGCGGCGGCGGCGAGGACGGAGATCGGGATCATCGGGCGGGGCAGCACCGCGAGCTCTCGTCCCTGAGGGGGAGGCGACGCCGCCGCCGCCGACCCCGGCGGCGTCAGTCCGGGTCCTCCTCCGGGAGCGGCCGCGGCCCTCGCGGCCGCGGCGGCGTCGTCGTACCCCACGCCCGTCCAGTCGTTCGCGATCCAAAGGGCGCGCGCGCGGACGTACTGGGCCCGGGAGCCGTAGCCGAGCGCGACGGCGCCGGCGCGTAGCGCGGCGCGGGCGGTCCGCTGAAGGCGCACGCCGCCGGGGCCGCCGCCGCCGGGGCCGCCGCCGGCGGCCGCCGCTGCCAGGGCCGCGACGCCCGCGGCGGACAGCAGCGCGCGGGCTGCCGCGCGCTCCTGGGCGTCGGAGTCCCCGTCCGACTTGGCTTCCTGCCGCAGCGGGCACGGGGTGGGCGCGGCGTCGAGGGCAGGGCAGAGCGAGAGCCAGCCGCCCTCGGCCGCGGCGAGCGAGGCGCCCAGCAGCGCGAGCCCCGCGCCGTCGCGGGTCACCTCGCCCGTCGCGGGGTCGCCCAGGCGCGCCGCCCGCTCCAGGTGGAGCACGACGGCACCGGGCCTGCTGTAGAGGCGGGTGAGGTGCGCCGCCGGGGCGGCCGCGGCGAGGCGGAGGGCGAAGGCCGGCCCGGCCGGCCGGTCTGCCGCCGCCCCTGCCGCCGGCGCCGCCTGCCGCCGCCCCCCGCCTCGCTGCTCCCCCCGCTGCTGCGGCTCCGCGGGGACCTTGACCCCGCCGTCGACGACGACGTCGATCACGTCCCCTGCGTTCTCCTCGGACCAGTGCTTGGCTCCTCCCGCGGCGAGGCAGGCCGAAGCAGCGGTCGCGAGGGCCGCGCGCGCGAAGAACCCCGGGCCCGAGAGCGCGGCGGCGGCGGCTCCCTCGTCGTCGGCGGCGCCGAACTGGCTCTCCGCAAACTCCATGAGGCCGGCGAGCGGGTCCCAGAGGAGGTCCGCGGCGTCGGCGCGGGTGGCGTCGACCAGCAGCCGCCGAGAGTCGACGGATGAGCGGGACGAGGAAGGGGAGGCGACGGAGAGCGCGGCGCACCGGTCGAGCGCCGCGCGCGCCAACCCGGCCACCGCCCAGGCCCCGACGAGCAGCGCCCGTGACGGTGCGAAGGCCGAGCCCTTGCGCGGCGCGAGGAGCCCCCCTCGCAGGACGAGGGCTGCCGCTGCGGAAGCCGCGACGGAGACAGAGGAGTCGGCGCCCTCTTCGTCGTCGTGGTCGCCGTCGAAGAGAGGAGAAGAGGCTCCGACGCGCGCGACGCCGACGAGCGCGGCGAGGAGCCGCTCGAGCGCGGCCGGCGGCGGCGGCGTCTCGTAGTCTCCTTCCTCTTCCCCGTCTTGCGTCGCAATCGGTTGCGACTGCTGCGGGTCCGCCGAGGCGCGGCTGAGGACCCATCTCTCGGCGATGCCGGCGAGGGCGCGCGCGGAAACCAGTGGGGCGGCGCGGGCCATGGCCGCGAGGGCGCGGACGGCGGAGTCCCGGCCGGCAGTCGCGAGGGCGGCAGCGACGGCCGAGCCGCTTCCTCCTCCTCCTCCTCCTCCTCCTCCTCCTCCTCCTCCTCCTCCTCTTCCGAAGCCGCCGCTCCCACCGAGGCCGAGCGTGAGAGTCGACGGGAAGGCGGCAGCGGTCAGGTCAAAGTCGTCTCGCTGCTCTCTTCCGGCGGTCAGCTGCGTTGGCCCCGCGCCAAAGCCCGCACCGACGCCGAGGCCTCTTCCTCCTCCCCCTCCGCCGTCTTCGTCGTCGAGCTCATCGTCGCTGAGGGTCCCCGCCGCGGACGTCGCCGCGGCCTGCACCGCGAGCTCGGCGCTCGCGTCCGCGTCGGCGCAGAGGCGCCCGAGCTCGCGAGACGCGGCCTCGAGGGCCCCGGAGAGCGCGAGGGAAGGGTGCAGAGGGAGGAGGAGGCTCTCCGCCTCTTCACCCCCTCCTCCTTCCATCGCCGCTGCTCCCGCCGGCGGCGGCGGCGCCGAGACCGCCACCGGCGAAGCCGACGAAACGGCTGCCGCCAGTGCGGACAGTGACCGCAGGATCAGCTCGTCCCTCGCCGGGTCGCCCCGCTTGGCGCCAAGGCTCCCGGCGCGCTCCGCGAGGCGCACCGCGGCCGAGGCCACGGCCGGGGCGGCCTCGGAGAGGAGGACCGGGACGCGGCCGCGAGGGCGTAGGCGGAGGGAGAGCGCCGGGCAGGGGAGGGGGTGGACCGAGGCGGCGAGGCCCGAGTCGTCGCTTTCGTCGCCGTCGCCTTCGTCGTCGCCGTCTCCACCGGAGCCTCCTCTGCTGCCGCCGCTCTCCTCGCCCTCTCCACCGGTGACGGCGACGGCGACGGCCCACGCGGCGTGCCACGCGCCGAGCAGCGACAGGTCCGCGTCCTGGCTCGCCAGAGAGGCGAACCGCAGCCTCTCGAGCGCCGCGCGCGCTTCCTCGGCCGCCGAGGGGCTCAGCATCCCGCCGTCGGTGCCGGCCGCCGCGGCGGCACAGGCCGCTGCGAGGGCGGCCGACGCCAGAGCCTGCTGCTGGGCGGCCTCTTGGGCCAGCGAGGCGGCCCCCTGCGCGTCGCGGCGGGCCGTCTCGAGCGCCGCGGCGAGGGCCGCGGCGGCGGAGTCTGCTGCTACGGCGGCGGCCGCCCTGGTGAGCGGCACGGCGGGGGCCGGGAGGCGCGCGAGCTCTGCGCGGGCCCTCGCGGCGCGGTGCGCCCTCGTCGCCCTGTCGAGCGCGGCGGCGGACTCCACGAGAGACGAGGTCGAAGGCGAAGGAGAAGTAGCGGCGGCGGCGGCAGCAGAGAAGGAGGAAGCGGGAGCGGAGCGCGAGGGGGGAGGAGAGGCCACCTGAGGCGCGAGCGCCGGCGCGTCCAGGAGCTGCCCGGCGTCGCCGGCGATCGGCGGCGGCGCGTGTGGCGGCGGGCTCGCCAGGTCCGCGGAGGACGGCTGCGGCAGGGCGGCGCAGGAAGGGTCGAAGCAGAGGTCGGCGAGCGACTCCGCCTCGAAGTCGTCGAGCGCAATGGCGCGGAGCCCCGACGGCGACAGCGGCGGCGAAGGCGAAGAGCTTCCTCCCTCTCCTCCTCTTCCGTTGCCCCTCCCCAGGAGAGCCACCGCGGCGGCAGCCGCAAGCGCGGGTGACGCCGCAAGTGTGCGACGGGAGAGCACCCGCTCAAGCAGAGCGCCTCTTGCGGTCGACGTCGGAGAGGCAGCAGCGGAGGCGACGGCGGTCGCCGTCGTCGGAGAGAGAGCCGCGAGGTTCACGGGCGGCGCAGCCGCCAGGAGCGCCAACAGCGCCCTCGGGAGCGGGTCCCGCGAGTGGAGGAGCCCAGGTGAAGAGGCGAGCGCGGATGCTGCCGCGACAGAGACGGGGAGGAGGGCAGACGCGGGTGCGGAGGAGGAGGAGGAGGAGGAGGAGGAGGAGGAGGAAGCGTTGCCGCCACCGCCACCGCCTCGTCGTGCCGCCAGCGCAGCGGCGCTGCTGCCGACCAACAGCCCGCGCCTCGCGACGGCGGCCAGTGCCGAGGCGGCGGCGTCGGCGACGGCGTGCGGTGCCTTGGGGCATCCCAGCCAGGCCGCGGCCCAGGAAGTCAGCGACGCGAGGGCCGCGGAGGCGGAAGCGGAGAGGGAGCGGCGTCGTCGGCGGCGGTGAGATTCCTCTTCTTCCCCGTCGCCGTCGCCTCCTCCTTCCTCGTCGGTCGTCTCGTCGTCGGCAGAGTCTCCTCCTCCGTTCCCTTCTTCCTCGTCACTGAAGCGGCCATCGCCACCGTTACGGAGGGATCTCAGCAGGGAGCGAGGGCACGAGACGACGGCGGCCTCGAGGAGGCGCAGCAGCGCGACGGCGGCATCTGCTGTCGCGGGCGGCACCGAAGCGCTCGCGGCGCTCGCGGCGGCGGCGGCGGGGCCCCGGGGAGCCGCCGCGGGAGCCCGATGCCTCCTCGCTGCCTCCGCCGCTCCCGCGAGCATCGCTGCGACGTCCCGCGCGGAGGGCCCCGGAGCCATGGAGAGCAGCGCCGCTGCGGCGACGGGCGCCCAGCGGGCGGCGCTGCCCGCGCGGGACGCGACGACCCTGGCGAGCGGCGGCGGGAGCGGCAGCGGAGGAGGCGCGGTGGAGGCAGGAACGGGCGATGCTGCTGCCTCCGCCGCCGCAGCAGCATTCTCCGCGTCGGTCTTACGCCTCTTTGGCTCCGGAGCAGGAACGGGAGGGGCGGGATGAGCCCGAGCAGCAGCGGAAGCGTTCGTCTCGGTGACGATCGCGGCTCGCTCGGTGTGCTGCCTCAGCACTCGCCGCCCCCGCGCGCCCGCCGCCGCAGCGGCCTCGGCCGAAGATAAAGACGCGCCGCCGCGGCTGCGGCGGCGCCTCTCGTCCTCTTCCCCCTCGTTTCCTTCTTCGCCGTCCTCCTCCCCGTCGCAAGCTTCCACCGAAGCCGCGGCGTTTGCAGCAGCAGAGGCGATCGCGGAAGACGGCGACGAGGAAGAAGCCGCGGCGGCTCTCAGAGAGGGCGCGTGCCTCGAGAGCCCGGCCGCAGCCTCGACCGCAGCCGCGAGCCGCAGCAGCGCCCTGCGCCCCCCGGGCGTCGAGGGGCCGACGGCGGCGCTGCCCTCCGGTCCCGCCTTCTTCCAGCCAGCAAAGGCCTCGTTCGCGACGGCCCCGCGGACCCAGACCAGGAGCTCGAGGAGCGAAGACGCCGACTGGGCAACCGCAGAAGAGGAAGAAGAAGAAGAAGAAGAAGTCGACGCGGCAGCAGTACCAGCGACGCAGCCACTCCCCCCGCCACCCCCGCCACCAACGAATTCGGCGTCGTCGTGGAGCTGCCCCGTGTCAGCCAGCGCGCTCACGTACGCCACGGCCGCGGCCCGGATCCTCTTGTCCCTCGAAGACCTCCCGAGGGGCCCCAGCGCGCGCCAGGCCGCCGCAGCGGAGGGCCGGCAGAGCAGCGACAGCCGCCGCACCGCGCCCGTCCCACCCGCCGCCGCCGCCGGGGCAGGGGAGCCCGCCGCCGTCATCTCCGTCCCTTCGCGCTCGAGGAGGGCCGCGGCGGCCTGGAGCAGGGCACCGTGGACGCGGGCGTAGGTCGGGACGGCCAAAGGGGAGGGCTCGAGCCTGGAGAGGGCGGCGGAAGCCGCGGCGAGGCCGGCGGCGGCGGCGTCGTTTGCGGCTGTGCCTCCGTCGCCGCTGCCGCCTCCTCCTCCTCCAACGCCGCCGGCGGTGAGGTCGGCGAGCCCTTCCTCGGCCGCGGCGGCGGCCGCGGCGTTCAGCGCCGTCGCGACGCGCGCTATCGCGCGGGAGGACGCCTCGCGGGCCTCGCTCCCGACGTCACACGGGGCGCAGCGGAGGAGCAGCGCGAGGATCGCGAGGGCTTGCTCGGCCTCGGCGGCAAACGAGGCGGCGGCGGCCGCGGGGGCTGCCGCGCCTCTCCCGAGGGCCTCTTGCTCTTCGTCCTCGGCGGCCGTCCTCCTCCCCTTCCCCCTCACGGCCGCCTCGGCGGCCCCGGAGGCCCACGCTATCAGGTCCCTGACAACGCCCGCGGGTGCGCGAGCGAGGTAGGCCCCGGCGTCTGCCCTCGGCGGCAGCAGCTGAGAGCGCAGCAGCGACGCGTACTCCGAAGAGAGGGCGTTCCCGGAGATGGGCGAGGCCAGAAGGACGTCCCTGACGTGTCGGAGGAGCTTGGCCGCCCTGCGGGCGAGCGGTGGGGGCGCGGCCACGGTGCACGCGGTGAGGGAGGCCGCGCCGCCGCCCGAGGCGGAGGCAGCGGCGATGCCGGGCACGCCGCGCGGGCGCCGCGCCGCCGAGTCCGCCGCAGCGACGACGGCGCGCAGCGCCCTCGCGGCGGCCACGTCCGACGGCCTCGGCGGGTCACGCAGGCTTCCATCGTCGGATGCCCCGAGCCCGACCTCGACGCCGACGCACTTGGCGGTCGCGTGCAGCAGCGCGGGCCAGGTGCTTTGAGGGAGGGCGGCGCCGGCCGGGACCGCGGCCGTCTCCGCGTCAAGGCGGCGGAGCCACGTCGCGTTTCCTCCTCCTCCTCCGCCGCCCCTGGACTCGTCGTCGGCCTGCTGCTCCTGTTCCAAAAAGGTCACCAGGCTCTTGAGGGCGGCCTTGCGCTTGGTGGTGAGGTTGGAGCGGAGGCCTTCATAGAGTGTGTTGAGGGCGTCGGACATGATGTTTTTTGTTCTTGTTTTTTCCTTCTTTCGAGGGAAAAGGAAGGGAAAAAGGAAGCCAGGAACGGCGACGGTGGGGCGATCGACGTCGATCTCTGTTCGACTGAAACTTGCTTCTCTCTCGGCGTGCTCCCGTTCTCAGCGCCCACAACGGCGCTGAGCGCGAGAAAATCGGGTTATGCGCTCGCTATGAGAAAGAACAGAGGAAAGAGCTGAAGCAGAGCGAGAATGAAGCGGGGGATGCGGCGATGGCTTCGATCACTCCTCGCTCTCCCGCTCAAAAGTGAAAAAGAGAGCCGAAGGAGCGAGAAAAGGGGGGTCTTCTTTTTCTCCCTTCCTCGCCGCTCGCTGTCTCTCTCCCTCTATCTCTCTCCCCCCCCCCCCCCACCCACACACACACACTTTCCCTGCAACAAAAATAAGCTCTAGTAAAAAAACGTTTCCTAGAGCCGCCTTCGGGCCTCTCTTCATTCAGACACTTCAAATCTTATATATATCTGCTCAAGACATGAACGTACCGCCTCCCGACGGGGGAGCGGCCGTCCAAGCGGGCGCGACTGCAAATACGGGGCGAGATGGCACTACTCAATGTGACGACCATTCCCCGGCCACGACGACGTCGACGCAGCAGGCTCCAGCTGCCGCTCCGCGGGCCACCCTGAAGCTCCGCAACGACCGTGGAACCGTCGAGCTTAGCAGCGATGGCTTCTGCAAGGTGCGAGTGGCGGTTTTGGAGCGGGTGATTATGCTAAAATATGGTGTCGGAGAGCTTGTCGAGAGCCATTGGAGACGGAGGGCGAAGAAGAGCGAATCCGGCATGTGGATTTACCTCGTCCGCGAGCTTGCCCTCCAGGGATGTCGCAACGGGCATGTTCCCTTCGATCTGGATGTCGATGCGATTGTGTGCGTCAATCAAAGGCAAAATCAAGAGAAACGCGACTAAAAATGAAGCGCACACGGCGACCTCAGTTTCCTGAGCGGGGACCTCGGCGTCGAGAAGCCGCATGCGGCCTGAGTTCATCTCATCCCGGATTTTCTCCTCCCCTTCTCCTCCTCCTCCCCCCAAAAAACCTCCTCCCCAAAAACCTCTCCGCAGAAGGTCCCCCAGTCCTCGGTCGCGCCCTCGTTCAAGCTCACACTGCCCTCCGAGTTCGTAACCGCGCACCTGGCCCACCTCGTCGGCGCCGACTTCGAGCTCGTCGACGGAGGAAGCAGCGAAGAAAACGGAAACGTCGCTTCAGGCAAGAACGAGAGCGGGGTCGACGGCGGCGCCGCGCCACCCGCCGGCGCCGCCTGGGACTGCTGCATCCTCCCGCGCCGCAACAAGGGCAAGTTCGAGTTCACGCTCCAGGGCTGGAAGGCCTTTGCCCTGGACAAGGGGGTCGAGGCGGGCGACCGGCTCCGGCTGAGCCTCGACGCGGAGGGAGGGCCGCGCAGGCTCGTCGCGAGCGTGACGCCAAGGGCCGTCGCGAGGGCGCGGGCCGCGAACGCCGCAAATGCTGCCGCTGCTGCCGCTGCTGCTGCTGGTGCTGCTGGTGCTGCTGCTTCTCAGGCTGCCGTCGTGAATGCTTCTGCCGCTGCCGCTGCGAATGTCGCTGCGACAGTGGCTGCACCTTCTGCAGCTGCTCCTGCTGCAGCCGAGGGAGCGGGGAGCGGCAGCTTCGGCGGGCGGCGCTTCTTCTCCTTCCTCGCTCCTCCTCCTCCTCCTTTCCCTTCGTCGCCGCCCCATCCCGCCGCCGCGGCCGCGGGCGAGGTCGAGGTCGACAGTGCCGCCGCGGGCAAGGGAAAATCAGCAGAAGCCACTGCTGCTGCTGCTGCTGAGCCGGAGTCCAAGCCCGCGGCGACGACCTCCCCGCCGCCGCCGCTGAACACGCCGCCGGCCGCCGCGCGAGGGAGGCCGGGAGGAGGTGGCGGTGTCGGCGGCGTCGGCGTCGGAGCCGAGGGCGGGGAGTCGGCGGGGTCTCCGGGGGACGGGAGGGTGCCGGGCATGGACGAAGGAGGAGGAGGTGGAGGAAACGGAGGAGCTGCGTGGGATGCCGCCGCCGCGGCGGAGAAGGCTGCTGCCGCCAGAGCCGCTGTCGCCGGGGCCGCGACGACGACGGCAACGACGAACACCGCGACGACGACTTCGACGGCTGCCGCCACGGCGCCCGCGGGACCCGCAGCAGCAGCAGCGGCAATCGAGCACCAGCAGCAGCCTCTCGTCACTGCCGCGACCGCCCCACCGGACGCGTGCTCCCCTCGAGGAGAAGGAGGGGGAGGAGGAGGAGGAGGAGGAGGAGGAGCCCCGGCGGCGAGCAGCGGCAGGAAGCGCGGCCGCCCTGCGGCGTCGGCGGCGGCCGCGGCCGCGGCTGCGGCGTGCGCGACGAGCGCGCCGACGGCGTTTCCTCCTCCGCCCGCAAACCGCCCCAGGACGATTCCTGCGGCGCCGCCCGCCGTCGCCTCCTCTTCCGCTGCCGCTGCCGCTGCCGCTGCCGCTGCCGCTGCAGCAGCGGCCCCCGCAGGCACCACGCGCCCCATTGGAATGCGCCTGCTCTCCTCCGCGGCGGAGATCCACGGGGCGCTCGTCGGGGGCGTCGGCGTCGGGGGCGGGGGCGGGGCGAGGGCTGCTGCGCCGGGGGCCGCGGCTGCAGGCCTCCCGACGGGACAGCAGCAGCTCTACCATTTCCATAACAGCCCGTCGCTCCTGCTCCCTCGGCCGTCGCCGCTGATGGTCCCTTCTTCGGGAATGCGCCCTCCTCCTCCTCCCCCGCCTCCTCCTCCTCCTCCTCCTCCGGCGCCCCATCCGGCTCCTCCGCTCAATCACCACCACCACGAAAACCAGCTGCAGCTGCTCCAGCAGACGCAGCTCTCCCTCGCCGCCGCGTCCGCCGCTCTGGCCGCCTCACCGATGCTCCCTTCCTCGTCGTCGGTGCCTCCTCATTCGTCCGCCTCTTCCGCCTCTCCGGCCCTGGCCGCCGCCGCCGTCGCCGTCGACGCGCTGACCCAAAGGGGCATCGCTGCCGTCGCCGCGCTCCTGAGCGTCGCCGACACCCTGGGGTCGACGGCGGACCCCACCCCTGCCGCTCTGGCCGCCCTCTCCGCGGAGATAAGGACGCACTCGGACGGGGTATTGGACGCGACGTGGCAGATCAGGTCGCTTGCGAGGTCTTGGAGAGGCGGAGGCGGAGGCGGTTGAAGAAGAACAAAAAGTCGACCTGAAGTTTCTCTTCCTCTTCTTTTGTAATTTTTTTGCCTTTTTTCTTTTAGGATCCTGCTCTTTTTGAACGAAAAACAAACTCGCCTCTGATAATAAAGCAATCTTCTCATTGCATGCCCTCGACGCTTCCCATCGCCCCTTGTCCGATAACAAAAAATGATGCATTGCTCTCAGCTAAATAAAAAAAACTTGGCAACCACCTTGAAGAGGAAGAGAGAAAAAAAAACCAAAACCAAAAAAACCAAAACCAAAAAAAAGAGTGTAAGACCCCCACCCCCAGCCTCCGCGAATTTCCGTCTCGCTTCCCTCCTTTGCGAGGTGCTCTGGACTGTTTTTTTTTACATTTTGCTCTTCTCTCTCTACGCATCGAGCTGCAGCGCGCGCTCCAGCGTGATGCGGGCGATCTCTGCCCGGTCACGCTCCTCGGCGGCCTCCTCGGCGGCGCGCGCGGCGGCCGGCGCGGCGTCGGCCGGCAAAAGGATCGTTTTCCGCTCCGTCAAGGCAGCAGAGGACGACGCCGCCGCTCCTCCTCCTGCTCCTCCTGCTCCTGCTCCAGCAGCTTCTGCTGCTGCTGCATCTGCTGAAGAAGGATGCCTGCGGGTGAGGACGGAGAAGCGAGCCATCGAGGGCTTCGGAGGAGGAGGAGGGGCGGGCAGCCCCGTCGCCGCCGCCGAAAGCCACGGTTGTTGAGGAGGAGCCGCGCTTCCTCGCCCTCCGCTCGCTCCGAGCCCGAGAGCCTCGAGTTCGGCTTCAAGGGCGAGCTCCGCCGCAGAAGGGGGTGGAGGGCCCGCGGCCGCGGCTGCCGCTGCCGCGGCGGCGTCCGCGGCGACGAGGGCGGCCGCGGCGGCTGCCGCGGCGGCGGTGGCGACACTTTCGTCGTCGTCGTCGTCGCTTTCACTGTCTGAATCGTTTTCACTGTCCGACTCGCTCCCACTGGACGACGCCGACGCCGACGACGCCGACGACGACAAAAGAGAAGAAGTATTAGAATCAGATTCAGAATCCGAGTCAGAGCCGGAGGAGGAAGAAGACCCCCCTTCCTCCTCTTCGTCTTCCTTACCTTCGACCGCCGCCGCAGCAGCCGCGACCGCCCTCTCGGCCTCGGCGGCGTCGGCCGGCGGCACGAACCCGGGCTGCCACGCGTCCATAGCCTCCGACAGGTCCAGCGTAACGTCGAGCGGCGGGCGGAGAGCGCCTTCTTTCTTGCTGCGCACGTGGAGCCAGAGGCGGGCAACGTGGAGCGCCAGGGCCTTGGAGGCCGCGGACCCCTGCCGGACAAAGGGATTGTGAGAGGTCGCCGCCGCCGCCGCAGCCGCCGAGGGCTCCCTTCTCCCTCTCGACTTCTTGTTCCTCTCGTCTGCTGCTCTTCCTCCTCCTTCGAGAGCCTCGACCTGCTGCCTTCTCGAAGCGGCGTAGATCAGCGATGCCGCGGCGCGGGCTCGCACGAAGGAACTCGGAGGGTCAGACAGGGAGAAGGCGAGCGGAGGAGGAGGAAAAGGAGGACGGGCCTCTTTCTTCTCCTCCGTCGTCGGCAGCTGCGGCCGGGGAGAAGGGATCACGAGCTCGAGCGCGTTCGCCACGGCCCAAGCCGAGGCGCACCCGTGTTGGAGCAGGGCCCCCAGGAACCGCGCCGTTGCCACCAGGGCCTGCGGAGCAGCGTCGGGAGAGGAGCACCGGTCCCTGATGGCCTCGAGCGCGGCGTCGGTGAGCAGGGCGGGTAGCGACGCGCAGCGTGCCGCGACCGGCCTCGCTCCCTGGCTCTTGCCGCTGCGGTGGCGGCTTCTGCGGCGTCTCTGCTGCTGCGCTGTCGTCATCGTCATCGTCGTCGTCGTCGTCGTCGTCGCGGCAGCCTCTTCCTCCCAGCTGGGCCTCGCGAGAGCCGCGGCGACGGCCGCGGCGGCTCCCGCCTTGCCCGACGTCTCGACGGCGGAGCGCAGCAGCGCCCTCGCGACGGCCTCGTCGCAGCCCGCGACGGAATCGAAGTCGACCTTGCGGAGCTTGGCGGCCACGGCCTTGGCGCTCCTGGGCGATCCGCGGAGCCTCCTCTCTATAAAGTCGACGGCGAACAAGATCTCGATGGGGGTTGTTATCTTCGGCGCGGAAGAGTCTTGGGCAGAGGGTGTCGCTAGGACAGAAAGAGGCGAAGACGACGAAGAAGAGGAAAAGGCGTCGTCAACGACTCGGAGTCCCATGCCGACGGCCAGGGCGGCCTCGAGGCTCAGGTCGGCGGCGGCGGAGGAGGAAGCCGACTGCTGCTGCTGCTGCCTCTTCCTGCGAGCGGCGACGGCATTCGCGGCCGCGCGGGCGAGGTACCAGAGGCGCTCGCGGGTTATTTTACCCCCGTCGCCGCTCAGCGTCGAAGCCTCTGACGCAGCGGGCCTCGTCCTCGTCAGGAGCACGACCGGCCCGACGCCGGCGAGCAGCGCCGCCGATGCCTCTCCCGCGCTCGAGCTCCTGCCCTGGTCGTACGCCGGGATCGAGCGGGCGAGCACGCGGAGCGCGGCCTCGGGGGGCGCGACCGCGAAGCGGACGAGCTCGGCGAGGAGCGCCGCCGCCGGGGCGCGCGCCGAGGAGCTCGAGGGAGGCGAGGCGGCGGCCGCGCTCGCCGCCTCCGCCGCCTCCGCCGCCGCCGCAGCAGCCGGGTCCGCGGGCTCCGCGGAAGACGAAGCAGCAGCGTCAGGCGCTGCTTGCGCAGGCGGCGGCGGCGGCGGCGTGGCCGCGGCCTCCAGGGCCGACGTCAGCGCCTGGCCGAGCCCCGGGACGACGCCGCAGAGCGCCGCCAGCGCCCTCGCCGCGAACGGGAGGGCCGCGCCCCGCGCGGAGGCCGCGCGCGCAGGTGCCTCTCCAGCGAGTGGCTGCCTCAGAAGCTTCAGCTGCGCGTTAATCGCCGACGAAGCAGCAGCAGCAGCAGCTGCGGATTTGCTCGAAGACGAAGAAGACGAAGGTGCTGCTGCTGCTGCTGCCGTTGCTCCGAGCGCGATCGCCGCGGCGGCGCTGTCGGCTTCCTCTCCGGACTCCAGCGAGAAAAGGCGCGCCAGGGCCTCCTCGGCGGCGCGAGCCGCGGAGGCGCTCGTTTTTCGGGAGGGGGAAGCAGGCGGAGGCTTGCTCTGCGGCCTCCTTCCTCCGTGGGCGCTGTTGCTCGAAGTCGTCTTCGCGGGCAGCAGCAGAGCCCGCAGATCGGGCAAGTTTCGATAAAACTTCCCGTCAAAGGAAGCGGGCAGCGGCAGAGACGACGGCGACGCCGACGCCGGCTCCCCCTTGCTCCAATCGGCCAACGCCGGCGGTTTGATCTTCTGCGACGGCCACTGCGCCGCGACGGCAGCGGCGGCCGCGCCACCCTTCCCTCCGGCGACGCCGGCGAGCGCCGCGCAGGCCTTGGCCAGCGCGTCGACGACGCCCCTCTCGGGGACCGACGGCACGCTTTCCCCGGGCAGCAGGAGCACGCCGAGGGTCGCGGCGGCCTCAGCGTCGTCGGCAAGCTTGCAGGCCGCCCTGAGGGCGCTGATCCGAGGCACCCTCTGTTTGCCCGCCGCCGATGCCTCCGAGGATTCTCCTCCGAGGAGCGCGGCGAGCGCGGCGGCGACGGCGGCCTTGAGAGCCGCTGCTGCCGCCGCGGGGGCGACCCAGGCTTTCGCTCGCTCCGCTTCGAGCTCCGCGCGGGCAGCTTCGAGGGCCTCGGCGTCATCGCTGGATGAAGCCTCCTCCTCGGGGCCAACGACTTCGGGACGCCTCGGCGCGGAACCCATAAACTCGGCGGGCGCTTTCTTCAGCGCCGCGGCCAGGGCCGCAGCAGCCGCCGCGGCAGATGCAAAGTCGCCGGAGGAAGTCGCTCGCACAACCGCAGATGATAGGGCCTCCACGGCAGCGACGAGAGGCCTCATACCCTCGGGTATCCGTTGGCGAGAAGAAGAAGAAGAAGAAGAAGACGCAGAGGAAGGAGCCGCTCCCCTGTCTGCTTCCCTCCCGTCGCTCAGAGCGCCGACGAGCACGAGGTCCGACGAGAGCTTTGCGAGCCTCCGGAGCCGCGGGAGATGCGCCGTCGGGGTGGGAACAGAGGAGGGGGAGGGTGGCCACGCCGCAGACACAGCACCGGCGACGGCGGCGGCCATCGACGCCGCCAGGGGCTCGCGAAAGTCGTCGCCGTAGCGCCCACTGAGGTGCGCCGCGGCGGCGACGAGCGCCGCTGCCTCACGCGCGCCCCTCGGGGCGGCCTCGGGGACCGCGGCCGCGGCCTCCCCGGCGTATTTCGACAGGTTGACCGCCTCTATCGCGGACAGCAGAGCCGCCGCGTCGGCGGAGGAGAGCTGCGGCTGGTCGGGAACGGCAGCGCCGGCGGCGGAGGCCGCGGGTGCCGCCGCCGCTGCTGCCTCCGAAAACCCGCTGCCCCACTCGCGGAGCCTCTTCACCGCCGCCGAAGCCTTCTTGACGCTGCTGTCGAGGTTAAGCCGCTTGATCTGCTCCGAGGGGATCGCCGGAGCCGTCGCGGCTTCGCGAGCGGCGCGGCGGGCGGCGAGCGTGGACGCGGCGGCGTGGCAGAGGGAGGAAGCAGAGGCAGGAGCGGAAGCGGACGAGTTTTTGTCGGCCGACGCTTGTGCCGATGTGTCCTTCGCAGCTCCGCCGCTGTCCCTGCTCGCCATCGAAGCCGCCTCCCGTGTTTCGACACACAGGGAGGAAGAATTTCGGTGACAGCCCTGCGAGTAGCGACGCGGACACGAATGCTTCCCTGGCACAGCACCGACGAGCGACGTGCGTCGGTTGTGATCGAGCGATCGATCAGAACGAAAGAGACAAAAAGATAATGCTGCTTTCTTTCTTTGTAACAGTTTTTCCTCTCTCCCTCCCTCCCTCCCTCCCTCCCTCTCTCGCCCCGACGCCGCCTCCCCCCGAGCAGGGCAGGCCTTCCATCGCCGACCCGGCAGCGACAGGAGACGCGACGTTTTCTGGTGCGACACTTCCAGTCCCTTCCTCTCACGCCCCGGCCCCCGAGAGCAGCGCCTCCAGCGCCCCCTGCTCGTCGCCGCCGCTGTCCTGCAGTGCCCGCGCCGCCGCCGCCGCCGGGAACCCCATCTCCGCCAGCCTCGCCACCTTCGCGCCAGACGCGGCGCTCGCCGCCTCCCGCGTCGCGTAGCTCCGGGTCCAGGCCCTCGCCGTCTGCTCCCACGTCGCGGGCTCCGACAGGTACTGCCGCGCGACCACCGCGTCCTGCGGGTCCCCGGGCTCGGGGCTCGCCAGCAGCGCCTGCAGCGACAGCAGCGCCGTCTTGAGCGTCAGCGCGGGCGACCACGCGTCCTTGAGGACGTCGAGGCAGATCGCGCCCGACGCCGACGAGATGTTTGGGTGCCAGACTTTGGTGACGAACTTCATCTTGGGCGGCACGAAAGGGTATTGGTCATCTGGAGGAGAGGGGGAGGGGGGGGGGGGGGTCGAACAAGGGAGGAAAAAAAAAAGAGAGGAGCAAGGGTGAGCGTCTTAAGGATTTTTGCCGCGTCGCCACTTTTTCCAAGCGAGGGGGAGAAGAAGCGAGCCTTCCTTGTCGCAAACGTACCGAGCTCGATGTCGACGACAAAAAAACCTCCCTCGTAGGGGGTGTCCTTGGGGCCTGTTTGATGGGGGAGCCTCGTTTGTGGGGGGTGAGTTTGTTCCTGTTCTTCAAACACCCGCGGCCTGTTTTCTTCTTCTTCTTCTTTTCTGTTTTTCGTTCCCTCTTGTCCCCTCGTTTTTTTCCGATTCACCTTCGACGTAGCCGGTCAGCTTCTTCAGGCTTCCCCCCTTAAGAGAGACGGTGACGCCCGAGGCCTTGTCCCTGTCGATCTCCTTGAGCTCTTTCTGTTTTGGGGTTTTGGATTTGAGAGTTTCGAGGTTGAGGTTGAGAAGAAGAAGAGAAAGAAAAACAGCGCACCTCGTGCCGCCAAGGTCCGCTCTGAATTCGGCCTTGACGTATCGCTCTGTGCTCCTTCCAGCGTTTTTAAATCGCAAGGGGCGAGCGCCACCGATGTGCTGGTTTCTCTCATGGTCAAAATGAGGATAATGCATGCAACGAACAATGGCGACTCGGGGGATTTCGGCAGAAAGGCATCTGTCGATTCCTGCTCGAGCCTTGGCGACAAGGCTCTCGAGCCAGGTGACACAAAGCCTTTGCTCGCCTCTCTCCGCTCCTCTGTGCAGCCTCTGGCCGCATGCTCCACAGCACCAGCGTACCTGGACTCGTCCCGCGTCCATGGCTGTACGCCTTCGACAGAAAGAACGAGCACAGAAAGAAGAAGACGCGGCGCGACCCACAAAAAGAAAGAAAACGAATCGAGCTCCACAAAGTCTGGTTCTTTTTTCCCCTCTTTTTTTCGAACCTTTTTTTGGCCGCAACAGAACGAAGAAAATAAGAAAACACGATCCATGAATCTCGCGAGCCCGAGCGGCACGGGCCCGCACGCTCTCAGCCTGCACGTCGCCCGGCTCGCTCGACCGAGCTTCGACTTCGACGCGCCCCTGCGACTCGACCTCGCCAACGACTTCGACGGGAAGGACGCCTCTTCTTCGTCGTCGTCCGATGCCACGCCTTTTTCGTCGTCGATCGCCGCGGCCCGCGCGCAGAGGTCGCTCCGCTCCGACCCGCTCGACGCGCTCGAGGGCGTTCCAGGGCTGCTGTCCCTGCGCTCGCAGTTCGGAGCGGTCTACCTCGGCGAGCCCTTTTTCGCAGCGCTGAGCCTGGTCGCTGCGGAGGCCGTTGTTGGGGGAGTCGGAGGAGGACCAGGTGGAGCAGGAGAGGGCGCCCCCTCGCCCCCCCCCTCCTCCTCCTCCTCCTCTCCCTCCCCTTCCTCCTCCTCTGCCGCCTCGTTCGCAGAGGCCCTGGCCGGGGGCGGCGCCTCTGACGTCGCCCTCCGCGTCGAGCTCACGGCCGACGGCGACGGGAAAGGAGCGGCGGCCGCCGTCCTCGCCGACACGGCCGGCGCGCCGATCGCGCTGCTCGCTCCCGGCCAGCGCCACGACTGCCTGCTGCGGCACGACGTCCGCTGCGTCGGCAGGCACACGCTCGTGGCCGCGGCGAGCTACACCGTGCCTGCGACGGGGGAGAGGCGCCACCTGTCGCAGTACTTCAGCTTCTCCGCGGCGGCGCCGCTCGGGGTGAGGACCAAGGTGAGGCCGGCGCCGGCGCGGGCGGCGACGGCCAAGGGCGGGCCCTCCCCCCCCCCGCCGAGGCCCGCCGTGCTCGTCGAGGCCACGATAGACAACTCCAGGAGGGGCCAGTGCCTCTCGCTGGAGCTTCCCACGTTCGAGGCCTCCCAGGGGCTCGAGGCGGCGCTGGTGAGTATTTCTGAAAGCTGCGGCAGCGAAGACGGTTCCCCCGCTTCCTCCCCGATTCCCCCGCCGCCGCCGCCTCCGATCCCGCCTAACGGCGCCGCGTCGTTCGTCTGGGTCGTGGGACTGCTTGAAAACGGCGACGCCGCGTCCCTGGCCGACGCAGCGGCCTCGCCCGCGGGGCTGGGGAGGCTGGACCTGCGGTGGAGGACGCCCTTTGGCGGCGCCGGCCGGCTGCAGACGCAAGGGATTGCGCCGCCGCCCTCGGCCTCGAGGCGCGTCTCGCTTGGGCTGAAATCTATCGACTCTGCTTCCGCACCCTTGGAAAGGCCGTTCGAGGTCGTCCTAAGCGTGACGTCGAGGGTCGACGCGGCGGTGGGGCCGTTGAGGCTCGAAGCTGCCGCCGCGAGCAGCTCGGTCCCCTCTTCCTCCGACGCCGCCGGAGCTCCTCCGGCTGCTGCTGCTGCTGCTGCTGCTCCTTCGACCTCTTCCTCCTCCTCCATCGTCCTCCTGGGCCCGCCGACAAGGCAGGTGACCTCGGGCCCCTTACCGCCGCTTTCCAACGTCTCCGTGGCGGTGACGCTCCTTGCCTTACAGCCCGGGGTGCAGAGGCTCCCCGCGCTGAGGCTCGTCGACGGAAGTGACGGCTCGACGCTCGACATCCTCTCTGGCTGGGTGATGGTTTCGTGACCTTTTGTTTTTTTCTTCTTCTTTCATCTCTCTTCTTCCTCCGTGTTTTTGAGCCCCCCCCCGCCCTCCCTCTATGGTTTGCATTGAACCAGCAGCGTGTGTAAATTACAGAAAGACAAAGAATTGAACGGAAACAAAAGAGACGAAACAAACCCGTCAGAGAAACCCGAGCCGCGAGAGCTCCGCCCTGAGCTCCTCGACGCCGACGCGCTCGGTCCTCTCGTACCCGAGCCTCCGCGCGAGCTCCCCTACGACCTCGAGCCCGACTTTCGCGGCGTCCAACGAGACGTCCTCGTGCGGGGGAGCGAGATCCCGGAGGCGTTTCCGTTTTCTTTGGAGCTCGAACGCCACCGACGTCGGCGCCGCGCCCTCGTCGCCGCAGGGAACGATGGCGCCAAAGGCGGCGAGGTCGGGGCTCACGTTGAGCGCCGCGCCATGCGTCGCGACGCCGCCCGACACTCGCACCCCGACGGCGCCGATCTTGAGCGGCTTCTTTCGAGCGGGGTCCATCAGCGGATCCTCGGCTCCTTCGACCTCGATCGGGACGTCGACCCAGGCCCCGGGAGACCCGGCGCCGCTGCCGGCCCTCGCGCCCTCGACGCCGAGCCCGGCAGCGACGGCGACGAGCGAGGACTCAAGCTCCTCCATGTACCTCCTCACCCCTATCCTGTTTCCTTTCAGTAAGAGTATGGGATACACCACGGCCTGCCCCGGTCCGTGCCAGGTGGCCTGCCCGCCGCGCGGCGAGGCCGAGACCTCGGCCGAGGCCCTGGCCGCGACGGCCGCCGCTGACGGCAGCAGGTCGGTCGCCGGCCGGGCGCGCTTGCCCAGCGTGTAGACCGGGGCGTGCTGCAGCGAGAGCGAGACGTCCTGGGTCAGGGCGCCGACTTTGCGGGCCTCGGCGATCGAATTCTGCAGGGCCAGCGCCTCGGAGTAAGGGACGAGGGCGTGGCCAAAGGAGACGACGCGGAGGACCGAAGAAGAAGAGGAGGAAGAAGAAGAAGGAGAAGGAGAAGGAGAAGGAGAAGGAGAAGAGGACGAGGAGGTTGAAGAGGAGAACGGAGAGCGGAGGAGCGTTGTCGATGGCGTCGATGATGCGAGCAGCGCGCGCTCGATTGCCCGCTTTCCGCAGTCTCGCGCTGCCGAGGGCAGCATCGCTTAGAGCTCTCTAGTCTCGCAAGCACATACGTGCTATCAAACCATTTTGAAGAAAAGGAAGCGGCGGTAAAATATACGGAATTGCGAGAATGGCTAGATGTTCGCTCGAAATCGAGAGTGAGGCGAGCTATGAATTCATAATAAAAGTGTTGAAGCCAAAAATAACGACAATGACGTCGGCGGACCCCGGAGAACCGCTCGTGGTCTATCTCGGCGCGGCGGGCGAGCTCGTAGCTCCCGATGGTTCTCAATCGAGCAGCAGCAGCAGCAGCATGAGGAGCTTCCACGAGAGCAGGGCCGGAGGTAGCGCGTGCGCTCCTTCGTCGCCGGCATGCGCCGTCGGCGGCGCTGAATCCGACTGCGCTCCGGGCCCTCCACGCGGCCTCGTGCTCCCTCCTCCCTGCGGCAGCTGCGGTGCAACAACGGCTCTCGTGATGCAGGTGTGTTACACGCGGAAAGAGAGGCACATAATATCCAAAACGCGGGACGAAACTAGGGAAGCCGATCAAAGCTCGACGGACTTTCACTTTCTCATCCTCCACCCCCCCTCTCCGAAAAAAAACAGATCCACGCTCCGCTCTTGCCCGCGTATCCGGACCGCTCCCTTCTCTTCTTTGCATGCGTGTCGGACGGGGAGAGGTGCTCGAGGAAGCAGGAATCCTGGGTCGCGGTGAGGGTGCAGGGTCTGAGGGCGGCTGACGAGCCTTGTCCTTCCTCGAGGCCAGAAGAGGCGATACCGCCGCCACCGCCGCCGCCGCCGCCGAGCGCGCCCGTGCTCCCTCTTCCCGTGGTCGCCACAGACTCATGGGGACTCGAAGATGACAGTAATATACGCGGATGGGGCATCGCCGAAGACGAAGCTCCCGAAAAGAAAATGAACGAGAAGGGAAACGTCAACTTTTTGCTGCTCGGGTCTGAGCTCTCGTCGGCCGCCGAGGCGCTCCAGATCTCCTGCGGCAGAAAGCCGCCCAAGGGCAGGAGGCCCCAGCGCGAGCGAGGAGGAGGCGACGATGCCGCGAGAGGGCAGCGAAAAGAGGAGGAGGCACGGCTCCCTCCTCTCTGGACGCAGCCGGGCGAGTCGGGGCCGACGCTGCCTTCCTTTTATGTCTCTTGGGCGCCCGAAGAAGAAGCCGGCTGTTCCTCTTCCTCTGGTGCTGCTGCTCAGCGCAAGAACAAAGTATGCGACCCGGAGTCTTCCATCGACGACGCGCACGTCGCGGGGCTCCTCGCAAAGTACGAGGCATCCGAGCGCGGCGAAAGCGGGAGCGCAGCAGCAGCAGCAGCGCGGCCGTCGCCGTCGTCGTCGGCGTTAGCGGCATCAACAGCGACGCCGGCCGAGGCGGCCGAGGCCCTCGCTTCCTCGAGGCTCGCGGACTCCGCGGGCTGGTCCGGAGAGGCCTACGAGCCCGACTCGACCCCAGGAGCCTCGAGCGCCTTCCTGGCGTTCGCGAGAAAAGTGGCGAGGAGCCCGCGACAGGTTGCGCGGTACTACTGCCGCAGCCGCCGAGGCGGGAGCAGCGACCCCTCTGCCTCTGCCGCCGCCTCTGCCGCCGCCGCTCCCTCTCCTCGCCTGCTCTGGCCAGAGGCGCAGGGCCCCCCGGCTCCCCCGCCTCCGTGTCCTCGCTGCGGCTCCGCCCGAGAGTACGAGGCGCAGCTCATGGCCCCCCTGGTGGCTCTGATAGATGAGGCCGGGCAGTGGGAAGAAGAAGACGAAGAGTGGGATGAAGGAGGAAAGGGACAGGAGCAACAGCAGCAGCAGCTGCAGCAGCAGCAGCAGCAACAACAACAACAGCAGCAGCGATTGCTGCGGCGGCGGCGAGGGCAGCCGGCCCTGAGGCGCGCGCCCGAGACCTGGGAGTGGCTGACGGTCGCGATGGCCACCTGCCTGGCTGGGTGCTCGGGCGCCGGGAGCGATCGAGGAGGCGACGCCGCCGGCGTCGTCGTCGCCGTCGAGGAGGCGGTGGCGGTCGCCTTCGAGTAAAAATCCCCCCAACCCATGAAAACTGTTACAAAGACTGAAAACAATAATGTATTTTTTAAAGCCTTTCTCTCTCTTTTCTTTATCGCTCCTCTTCTGAGCGCTATTTCGTCGACGCTACCGCAGCCGCAGAAGCAGCCGCAGCTTGGGCCATCACGGAGTAGAGCAGAGGCGGCGGGTGGAGCCCGTCTCTATCTCCTTCTCTTTCTTCCTCCTCTTCTTCCCTTTCGACCCCGACGAGCGACGCCAGCGCCCGCCTCCCGAAAAAGGATGCCCCGCCTCTCCTCCCTCTGCAGGGAGGTAGATCTGCCTCCGCTTCCAGCAAGGACCTGGCCTTTTGAAAGCCGTGGAAGTCGAGGAACTCGCGGACGAGCTCCAGCGCGACGACGGTCTCCGCCGGCGGGTTCGGGGGAGGCGGCGTTTTCTGTCTCGTTGACGTTTTCGTCTTTGACGCCAAAGAAGAAGAGGAAGAAGACAGATCGTCGAGCTCCTTGAGAGCCGCCTGCCTGGCGCTAGATCGAAGTCTGGCGAGCATTCCGCTGGCCTCAAGGCGGGACAGGAGGGACCGCTCGAGGTCGGCGAGGGACATCGAGAGAGGGAGGTTGAAGAAAGAAAGAGGGAGAAGACGAAGGGGTTCTGTGTAAGGTGGCCGAGAGGATAACGAGCGAAGAGAAGCTTTTTCACTTTTTTCTTTTTCTTTGCGTTTATCTTCTCTCTTTCGAAACAATGTCCGCCTTTGCAGCCCAGTTCAGGGCGCGCGTGGCGTCGGTGCCGTCGATGGCAGCAGTTTCCAAGTGCTCGGCAGCAGCAGTGGTGCCCAGGGCTGCCATCACGGCGGCAGCGGCAACGTCGAGGCTCGCCGCATCGTCAATCTCGACGACGCCTTCGACGACGACGTCGTCGTCGTCGTTGTCGTCATCGCTGCCGTCCTATGCATTGCAGTCCCGCCGCCGCCGCGTCCCAGCTGCCCCTCAGGCAGCGCCCTGGGCCGAAGGGATTGAACCTCCGACCTCTGCCGAGACCGCGAGGACCATCGTCGACATCACGGCGCACGGGACGCTGTGCAGCAGCGGCAGCGACGGCGTTCCGCTCGGTGCGTTTTTTCTTTTTTGGTTGTTGTTTTCTTTATCTGAATCAACGCGCAGCTTTTCGGGCACGTTTTCCCACTTGGAGCGTCTCGACTAATCATGTCAGGATTAGTGCGACATCGTAAATTCCACGAGTGCCAAAAAACGCCGCTTGTGCCACTGAAAACGGCGCTGATTACAAGACGAAATGTCTCTCAACCGCGCGGGAGGAGCTAGCCGTCGACGCCGCCGCCGCCGTCCGCTCGACCTTTTTTTTATCTTTTTCCCTTATCCTCTTTCTCCCCCTCCTTCGACAAACACCTACGCGCAGGCACCTACGCCTCCTACGTCCTCGACCCCCGGGGCCAGCCCTTGCTGCGCCTCCGCGCCGACGCCGTCCACACCGCCAACCTCGTCGCGCAGCCGCGCTGCTCGCTGTTCGTGCAGCCGCCGGACCGGCCGGGCAGGCTCCTGGCGCGTGCGACGCTGATCGGCGTTGCGAGCCCCCTGTCCGGCGAGGAGTCGCGCGAGGCGGCTGAGCGGCACGCGGCGCTGCACGGCGAGGGGTCCCGCGGCGTCGACGCCCCGAGGGGCGACGACCTGTACTACAGACTGGGCGTCGAGACCTGCTTCTACGTCGCAGGCCTCGGCGGCGCCTCGGACGCCGCGGTGATCTCGTCGGAGGAGTACGCGGCCGCGCGGCCCGACGAGCTCCGTCGCGCCGCTCCCGCCCTCGCCGCCGAATTCAACGCGGACCGCGCCGCCGAGGTCGCGCGCATCGCCGCCGCGGCCGCGGGCGTGTCCTTCGACGACCTCAGCTCGGCGGAGCTGCTCTGGGTCGACGAGGCCGGCTGCTACGTCTGGGCGTCGTTCCTGGGCGGCGACCACTCGCCGAGGAGCCCCGCCGTCGTCTCCCCCTCTCCCTCTTCCTCCCACTCCCTCGAATCCGTCGACGGCGCCTGCCTGCGCGTGCCGTTCCCGCGCAAGGCGCTCGACGAGCGGGACGCGCGATCGGCGCTGACGATGCTGTCGCAGCTCGCGTGGGAGGCCGAGCGACAGTACGTGCCTCCCTTGCCGGCCGCCGTCGCCAGCGCCGAGGGCGTCGCGTAGGAGAGGGAGAAAGGGAACATTTTGAATAAAAGCAGAGCTGAGATTCGTAACGAGGGGAGAAAAGGCCTCGCGTGGGCGTCATTTTGTTTCGTGTTTCGGAGAGGGAGAGAGTGACCTTGAGTAAACCTCCCCCCCCCCCCCCCCTTCTGCCACTTTTTTTTTCCACGTGTCGACTCCCTTTTTTGAGAGGGCGTCATCGCTCTCATTTTCTTCCCCGCGTTTCTCTCCGAGTTGCCCCCTCTCTCTCCCTCTTTCTCCGTGTCCAGAGAAGCATATCATATCGCTTAATACCCCGTGACCGAATGGAGGACGGCCAGGCGCACTGGATGGGGCACGGTGGCGCCGGAAACGAAAGAGCGAGGCCTCTCTCTCGACTCGATGGCGACGAGGCTGCGGCGTCGCATTCTCCGACCTCGCCTCCTCCGCCTCCGCCGCCTCCAAACCATGCGTCGTTCCCTTCGAGGGAGCGCTCCGAGGCGATGCAGCCTTCGACAAGCAGCTCGGAGAGCCCTTTCGGAGCCCCGGCCATTCAAGCGAGGTTGAATTCGTGCTCGTTCGGCCGACCGCCGCGACACCCCAGCTTTGCTTCTTCTTCCTCGGCGGGGCAGCACCAGCACCAGCTCTCCCCCGCTGCTACCGCTGCTACCACTCCCGCTGCCTCTCTCTGCTTGCTCTCCTCCGAGGAAGCAGCGACGGCAGCAGCTGCGACAGAGGCCTCGATGACCGTCGAGGCCTTCGAGAGAAGCAAGAACACCGCCTCGAGCTCCTCCGCCTCTTCTTTCCCCAAAAGCCCGTTCGAGGCCGCCGCGGCCTCGACCTCGGCGCTCGCCCGCCGGAGGAACGCGAGGCTCGACAGGAGAGACCGCGAGTCCGAGCATTTCGACGCCCGCAGGGCGCTCGACCGGCTCGCGAACGCCGTCGCGCGAGGGGCCGCCACGGGCGCGCTGCTCCGCGGGGGCCTCCACGCGGTCTCGCTGGCGCTGGCCGCCGCCGCCCCAGCCCGCAGGCGCCGGCGCGCCCTCGCCGGCGCGCCCGGGCCTGCGGCCGCCTCGGCCGACGCCGCCCGCTACGCGGCATTCCTGGGGGCGTTTGCCGGCGCGTACGTGCTCCTCGACGAGGGGATCGCGCGCGGGCTCGGGAAGAAAAAGACGGCGGCCTGGCGGGCCGCGGCCTCGGGCGCCTGCGCCGCGCCGGCGGTGCTGCTGCTGGGCCGCAAGCAGAGGCACACGTCGCTGGCGATCTATCTGCTGCTGCGGGGCGCGACGCTGCTCGTCCGCGTCGGGAACAAGCCATTGCCGCCGAGTGCTTCTTCTTCGTCTTCTTCCTCTTCCGAGGCTCCCTCCTCTTCCTCTTCTCTGCCAGCGGCAGCAAGAGCACCAACAAAGCCAGGAGCAGCAAGAGCACCAACAAAGGCCGGCGGCGACAGAGAAGCCGAGGCCCTCCGAGCCAAGGCCGCTGACGCCTCCCTCCAGCGCCAGCGCCTCGTCCGCCGCCTCCTCACCCCGACGCGCTGGGAGCACGGCGACACCCTCCTGATGTGCCTCGCGGCGTCGCAGATCACCTACAGCTGGATCATCAAGCCGCACACGCTGCCGGCGGCGTTCGTCCGCTTCCTGAACCGGCACGGGGGCCACGACCTGTGGTTCTACGACGCGGCTCGCGAGCTGGCCTCCCGCCCCGCCGGGGTCACGGGGCCCGTCAAGGCCCTCGTCGGGACGCCGCACGAGGGGCTGGTCGGCGCGCACCCGTGCGACTGGGCGCACCCCGGAACGACGTGCGATGGCAACGCCGCGGCGTTCTTCCCGGCCGCGCTCGCGCGCGCCTTGCCCGTCTACCTTCCGGTCTACCTCGTTCCTGCCCTGCTGGTGCACGGCAGGAAGCTTTTACCTGGCGCGAACAACCCCGGAGCGAGCTTGCTGTGGAAGAAGCTCGCGACTGGGTGCCTCCGGTCGTCGACGTTTTTGGCGCTCTATTGCACGCTCTGTTGGCGCGGCGCGTGTGTTGGTTTCCAGCTGACGGGCCGCTTGGGACCCTCGACGATCCCTGGGTTCGCGTGGATGGGCGGGCTCGCGACGCTCGTCGAGAAGAAGTCGAGGAGGATGGAGCTCGCTCTGTACTGCGTCTCGAGGGCCGCGGAGTCGTTCGCACTTTGTTTGCCTGAGTGGGGGCTGGTGCCGAAGCGGCGCTCGAGCCTCGCCGTTTCCTCCTCTCCCGGGAAGCTTAAACCGCGCCTGGGCCCGCGCTACGACCTCGTGATGCTCTGCGCCGCCTCGGCGGCGATCTGCCACTGCTACTCCGACTCGAAGGGCGCGCACAGGGACGTGTTCCGATCAAAGTACCTCTCGGTGCTCGACTTCATCCTGGGGAGCGACGGCGTCGAGCGCGGCTCGATCCGGCACTCGCCGTCGGCGTCCGATCTCGTCGCGCGGGCGGTCGCGGCGTCCCCGAGCCTACCGGCGCTGCCGACGGTTTCGTCGCTGCAGGCCGCGCTGCCGAGCCTCACGGCGTCGATATCGATGCCGCAGCTGCCGAGCCTGCCGCAGCCCGCTGCGGCGATGCTTCAGCCCGCCGCGGCGGCGGCGTCGCTGGCGGCGTCGCAGGCCGCGGCGGCGGCTGCAGGGTGCGCCGGAGCGATCGCCTCGGGCGCCGCCGCCGGGGCCGGGGCCCTGGCCGTCGCCGCCGCGCCTGTCGCCGCGGCGCTGGCGACGCGTGCGAGGTCGTTCTTGGACTTGCTGTCGAGCGAGGAGTACGAGGGAGGGGCGGCGGACAGTCCCCGAGGAGAGAGAGAGAGCGACGACAGCGACGGACAGGGTAGGTTCGAGGTCGAAGTGCGCGAAGGCTTCGTCTCGACGACGATGACGAAGGCGACGGTCTCGAGCGGCGAGACCGAAGGCACCTCTCTCCAAAACTTCCACCGCCACTGCCGCTCCTCTTCGACGCACACTCCGACGATCGAGGAAGGGCCCGGGGTCGTCGCCGCGGCCGCCGCCGAAGAGGAGGACGGCGGCGGCGGCACAGAGTTTTACCGAGAAGACGGCGACGACGAAGGAGAAAAAGAGGGAGGCGAGGACGTCGACGACGAAGGAGCTGCTGCCGAGCTCGCGGCGACCCCGAGGAGGAGCACCAAGCCGCTGCGCTTCCGCAAGAGCAGGCACAACTGGGAGGCGCTGCTCTCCTGCGACATCGACGACGGGGGCAGCGCGGCGCCAAGCCTCGCCGGCGCCGACGGGCCTTCTGCCGCTCCTGCCGTCCCAGCGGCGGAGCACGGAGCCTCCGCCGCTGCCGTCCGTTCGAGAAACCCCGTCATCCCAGACTCGTTGCTCGCGGCGATGTCGTCGCCGCCGCCGGTGTTCGTCAGGGGCAGCCAGGGGAGCGTCTCCGCTTCTGTTGCGAGGAACGAGACGGAGGCTGCTGCTGTAGAAGCTGTTGCTGCTACTGTTGCTGCTTCGGCGGCGGTGGCGGCGAAGCACGGTTTTCCTTCATCCCGCGTGTCTCCCCGGCTCGACGTCCGCGCCGCAGGAGTTTCAAAGAGAATGAGCAGTTTCGGAGGCGACGAAGCGCTTGCGCCGTGAAGTGTTTCGAACGTTTTTTATTTTGAAAAATGGAAGAAAAAAATCAATTTTGCACGTCTATTTTGAAAATATGTGTCTCTCGTTCGCTCTCTTTCCGCTCTCTTTCTGTCGCTGCTGTCTCACGATGTCTCTCTCTCGCTCTCTCTCTGTCTCTGCACGGCCAATATTTAGATAAAGAAAAAAGCAAGAAGAAAGAGAAAATTAGAGAAAGGAGAATAGGAAAAGAGGCTCGCGTCGATGCTGCGGGTGGACCCCGCGCAGCAGCCGACGGCGAGGGCGCTGTCGCTGCAGTCGCTGTAACCGCCATCTCCGCGACCGTCGTCGTCGTCGTCGGAGAAGGGCGCGGAGGCGGAAGCGGGAGGAGATGGGTGGGCTGCTCAGAGGTGGCTCCGCGGGGCGCTGGACGCTGCGGGCGTGGAGCTCGCCGGGGAGGACGAGGTGGTGGCCGTCCGCGCCGCCGCCGCGGCGGACGACGAGGAGCGGGCCTCTTTCTTCTTCGCACCGGCGGCGGCGCCCCCGGCGGCCAAGGCGTCGGCTTGCGCGACGGTGCGGATCCCGCTGTCACTCATCCCAGAGGAGCCCTCCTCTCAGGCCCCCTTCTCTCGCCCCGCCGCCTCGGCTCCCCGCCCGCCTCCTTTCCCCCGGGCTGCCTCTTGCGAGTCGGAGCTCGACGCCGAGACCCTTGATGCCCTGCGGAAGCTGTGGCTGACGTCGTAGGCGGCGGTGATGCCGTCGTCGAGCTGGGAGGCGACAGAGGAGCTGGGCGAGCGCGGTCGGGGCGGCGCTGGACTCCTCTGTCTCGTCCTCGCTGCTGCTCCCATCTTCTGTCGACGAGTCGGGGGCTGCTGCTGCTGCGCCGGCAGCAGCAACAGCCTCTGGAGCTCTCTCCTGGCTCTCGCGACTCCTCCCTCGTGGTACCACCGCTGCTTCTGCTGCTGCCACTTCCTCCTCCGCTGCTCGCAGGGAGGGGGAGCCGAGGCGGAGGGAGAGCCTCGAAGAGCCTTCTTCGTCGAGGGGAGTCATCGCTGTTAGGGCTTAAAAATATGTGTGTTTTCATTCTTCTCTTTTTGCGTTTTGTCTTTTTGTTGTCCCCGCGCGCGCGTTCGCGTTTCTTGTTGCCGCTCTCTGTCTGGGTCCCATTATCGGCTCTGGTCACTTTGTCATTGTAAAAAAAGATAAAGACAGAAAAAGGAAACTCATTTTTTCGTTCCTTCGTTCGGGTCTTTTGCTCTTCGCAGGAAGCTTCTCTCAAACTCAAATTTTTTCTCGTCTTTTTTTCCGTTTTTTTTTCCTCTCTAGTTTTTTTTCCCTCCCCTCCTTTGTCTCCCTCTTCACGTCTCTCCCTTTGTCGATCTAAATCATCTCAAATTTCGGTAAAAATGGCGCCGCCTCCCCCCTCCAGCCGCAAGTTGGCACCGGCGGAGAAGGGATGGCGCAAGTACGTCCCGACGACCTGGGAAGAGCTCCAGCCGAAGGTGAGTTTTGACATTGAATTCCTTTTCAATTGGCCGAAGTGAGAGCTCTCGCACGGAGATCATTCGACCGCCGCCCGCTTCCGACCTCTTCGACACCCCCATCATCCCTGACCCCCACCCCCACCGTTGCCCCCACACCCCCACACCCCCCCCCAAAAAACCATCGT
>Ga0315287_10000314_pt1 | contig 42521 bp, 41 predicted proteins | sample YL17G11_0_MG_FD_205037 | JGI IMG/M metagenome (GOLD analysis project Ga0315287, IMG submission 205037) | Sediment microbial communities from Yellowstone Lake, YNP, Wyoming, USA - YL17G11_0 | ecosystem: Environmental > Aquatic > Freshwater > Lake > Sediment | place: USA: Wyoming | collected...
ATTCGCTAAGGTTCCTAAGTTTACCCTCGCTGCTGCTGCATTGCTTAATCCTGCAAGATTGTTGTCCCTCCGAAGATAGTTTACACTGTCTGCGAATCTCCAGTACGTTCCATTCGTGAAGGTCCGGTATGCTATATCTGCAGTATCACCGATCAATAGGTACGTTCCGGTATGATTGTGATTAGATGCTGCCTTTGCTGCAAGTAAAGCTGCTTGACCGTTTACCGAATCCGGAGGATCACCCTTCCACTTGCCACTTACGACAGAATCAAAATATGCTTTGTTGAAATGAATTGAAGATGATCCTATGCTCGATCCATGATTTGTGTTTGGTAGAATGTCACCCAAGACTATCACTGTGTCTCTTAGGTGAATGTATCTAACACCGTTTTTGCTATACGTTACAATCGTATCATGCGCTGCGTTTCTTTGAGCATAGGCCATACCAGGTATCAACAAACAAAGTAATAGTAAAATCTTCTTCATTATTGCTCCTTAATGGCCATGTAAGTAAGGTTTCCTGCGACTGGAGAATCCAAGTCAAAGCCGTCATTGTCAATATTTGATACCTGGCCGAGTACGTCGTATACTACTCCATCAACATCAACCACTTTTGCAAGCGTTACTATCGCACCTGTTAAAGCACTTGAGAAATTTACAGACTGACTTCCTGCGATAACGGCAACGGTTTTACATCTATGAATGTCAACACTTGAGTCAGCTACGAGATAATCTAATTCAGACCATTTTTTTACTCCATCACCAACCTTAACTTTATTAGTCGTTGTGTTGTATCCGATTTCACCGTCGTACAATACCGGATCTGCTGCTGCCCATTCTGCTGATGTTCCACGTCTAACTTGAATGGTTATTCTCATTATGGTGCTCCCATATCAAAAGTTATCATGGCGTTATCAAAATCTTCTACTTCACCTGCATCAAATGATAAATTATAAGAATGCGTATGATCTATTGGAGAATAAACACCTGAATGAGTATGGCCTGTCAAAGCATAACCACTATGAGTATGTGAACTTTGCGCAAAACCCGTGTGGCCTGCAGATGCATAAGATAAATTCGAGAGCAACGCGTGATTAGAAGTACCCCCATCTCCACCGCCATTGACCGCTACCGGAAGATCTCCGATTGTTCTTTCAATGTGTACGATCTCCGTGCCCAATCCATCGAATATCTCCTTCAGTCTGGAAATAAGTTCTTCGTGACTCAAATTATCGGTGATTAGCGATGCCAGCTTCTGAGTATTTATCATCTGTATCATGGTTCGCTCAATATATCTCCTGATATTGGATTAAGCGTACACATCACAGCCAGCTTCTCAATCAATACGTTATAATCACTTGTCGATACAATGGTAGAAGCAGAGATTTTCAATCGGAACGACTTCCCACGTGCATCATCACAAGGTTCAAAAATACCGTTTCTTTTCGTAGATGAAAATACAAAAGAATCACAAGCAGCAGCAGATCCGGCTACAAAAACATCTACCGTTATATCGACATCAGAAATATAATCTATCGATATCTTATCGACCTGTAGATCCATAAAATTACCTTCCGGTCCTACCGCGTCACTTGCATAGATTTCATTAGTCTCATACTCCATGTTGAAATTTACAAGGTTGTGATAAGGATGAGATCTACCGATACTGAAGATCGCACTCTGTGTGAGAAAGTCTACCGTTCCGTTTATTTGACGGGAATAGGCAATCGGAACATCTGCAAAATCCTGAATCGACCATAGGGCAGTATCAAGATCAAAGATGTACTCCAACGAAGCTAACGACACACGAAGTTGTCTCTCGAAGTCGTCTAAAACCGAGAATGAGGATTCCTTCACCGCATTTGCAATAGCTTTCCAATCCTCCAGCCACAATAGATTGAGTACCTCTTCACCTCTCATTGAATATCGAAGGATTGCACTGTAATCGTTACAGTAAAGATAATCCTCAAACACTTCCAACGATTTCACGCTACAAATTCCATTACCTTTAGAGATTATCTTTCTGTCATAACCACCGGAAGCATTTCGGTAGAGTACGATGATAGTGTTACTTTTGATTGCGACAATCTTATCATCCAGGTTAATGATCGCCTGCAGCTCATCACCATCGGAGTATTCAAGGTCAATTAAACATTCCGCTTTCAAAGGGAAGATATCATATTGAGTATTGCCATCACCATGAACAGCAGAGATCATGATGGTATTTTTTAGATTCTGCGATGTGTAGACATTCACAGCATAAGCGATATCGCCCATCAGTGATACATGCGCCGGTCGGATATAACCGACATCTGTTGTTGCACGGTCGATATTAGTTGATAGTTCAGGACCTGCTCCTACATTCCAATCAGCTTCTGTGATTTCCTTCTCGATGTAGATCGTTCCGGTAACATCATCTTTTGTCCAGACATCTTCACCTGCTAATTCTATCAACAGAACGTGATTATACAATACATCATTGACACTCATATAAAAGTTGATGTAACTTGCAGACTTCGGAATGACAGCCCGATCAAGCGTAAGAAGTATCTTTGGATTGCTTGGAGTCGTACTCCACGTGATACTGCTTGAAGCAAGAACTGAAGATTCATTACCGTCATCATCTGAGAATGTGATCTTTCCGTAGTATGTACCAGGATTAAAATCAGAACCGTATTCGTTCCTGTCCATCGTAAAATCATTGATAGGAAGAACCATCTTTGCAGATTCGCATACGATCTCATCCGTCTCATTTAGTGGAGACGTCCATCCCCATGTCTTTTCAGCAAGCATTGATTTTATCAGTGAATCTGTGGAATCGCTACCAGTAGCAATGCGAATACCATCACTCACAGCGTAAAAGTGAGGATCAATATCATCTGTTAAATTTCCTTCACCGGCGTATTCCGGCATGTAAAACTTATAGAAATAAATCTTGTCATTGTCTGGAGGTAATCCTTCCGTTGGAAGACCTAAAGTTTTAATGTAGTAGGCATCATCAGGATAGTAATGGTGAGTCGTATCATAACCACATTCAGATATTACAAAGAAACGATCGACATCCGTAGAATCTTTGAAGTATGCGATATAACCTACAAAAGAGGAATCGTTAAATAACTCGCCGCTTGGATCTATGGTCTTAAAATCAAATGCAATACCATCGTCAATGTATATCTTGTCTGAATCCGGCATTGTGTAATAACGTTTGAATAAGACGGCATCGATATATGCTGTATTATTGCTTCCGGCTAAATTTATTACTGATATGGCTACACCGAATTGATCACTATCGGTATCGTCCATCACTAATCCACCCCAATCATCCGAACTATCTCCATAGATTTTTTCTTCATCCGGAGTAAGAAGCCAATATATGTCTATTTTATCATCACCGAAAACAGCACCATCTTTTACAGCTCTTATGCTATTATCACCCATGCCTTGTATCGAAGCGTAACGAATGACTTTAACTTCCAATCCTACCAACGTACAACCTATAGGATGCGTATGATTCCATGTGACATTTTTAACCATCAGATACTTTGATACATCAAGATGTGTAAGCGCTACAGAAGCATAACTACCATCGTCTGCGGCAGCATTACCAGGATTAGACCAGTCTATGGTCCCAACTGTGGCATCGTTCGTAAATGAAACGCCCGGGCAGAATCCATCCTCTACATCGAGAACCGTTTGTCTAAGGTGTGTAAATATGAAGAAATCGGTAAGGTCCTTCCATGAGTCTATCCATGCAGCACCAGACCAATATGGACGTACAAAAACGCAAAGACGATCTGTGGTAGGTGACGCGGTATAAAAGGCCGTCTTAGTGTATTTACCGACCAAGAATGTCAATTCCTTACCACCGTGCATCTTTGTATGGAAATTATAGTGACGGATCCAGGTGATATCGCTTATCTTCCAGAGAGTCGGATTGATGTAGTTCGGTCCTTCTGCATTGGTGGATTGAGGGAGATTACCGTATTCAGCTTCACCATCAATCCACTTTAGACCATAACCAGGTGCATTTTGGAGGGCGTTTTTCTTACGGTTCAGGACGAAGTTCTTTAAGCTCTTCGCAGATCCAACCGGAGGGGACGCGATCGATGTGATCAATCCCTTAAATTTATCGATCGGGATTGTGATTTTCTGCGGTTCAGACAATTACTTGTTCTTCCTCTCAATCGCCTTCTGTTTGTTCGCTTCAGCAGCTTCATACATCTTTGCATGAGCAGTTAATCGAGCAGTGAGATCCTCTTTCGGTTTTTCACCCAAATGTTGCAGGAATTTCGCAGTAACTTCATCATTGATGATCTGATTATACTCCGGTGGTATCATGATGGTTGAATCTTCGGTATCGTCAGTGTAAATAGCGGGTTTACCACGATATTCCATCGTTGGAGTACCAATAGGATCGGCACTACTACCAACGTGAAACACAATCGTATCACCACGTTGGATGTAACCGACACGAGTTTGTTTTGACGGTATTCTTGGAAGGTCCCGGAATTTGTCGATGTCCACGAATTGATCAAATACCTTTTGATTTCCCCTGTCTACCTCGTCATAGATAGCAAAAATCTCTTTAACGTAGAGTCCGGATATGTCTGCCGTTAGAGCCGAAAGACTTTTAATGATGATTACACTTATGCAAGGTGGGGCGGGTAAACTCCAAGTTTCGATTTCTCCTGCAATTATTTCAGCAGTTACATCCGATCCGGAATCAATAACCCTTGCAACACAACTATATTTAATCTTCGCAGCACCAGGTGGATAATCGTCATCACCTATGTTGACACTTCTACAGACTGTTATGAAAAGTAGCGATCCGGCTTGGAACGTGCCGGACGATCTGGCTATATTAAGAGGGGCCGTTAAGTCTGTGTGTGAATATGATACGATGTCATGCAGCCGTTCTCCCTCATTAATTTGATGGGTATCAGCTTGAAGTTCAATGTCCGATGCAATCGTAAGCAAAGATGTCATGTTATAGAATGGATCAGCTAACCCATCAAGCATAGCGTAGATCTTCATCAGTGAATCGTTGATGTATTGCTTCCTTATAACGGCATCGATGTCGGCATCCGCTTTGCCGATTGCCTGTAAACATCCATAGTCCAATTCACGGAAGGTTAGATAATTTTTCATTTATTACTCCTTATAGTGATAATTTTTTATCGTTGATCGCATTAGCGACCATTATGTTCACAATATCATCGTCCCAAAACTTTGCCAGTTCGATGTCGGTAGTAGATCCACTGTACGATACCAAAAATTCATATACATCGAGTATCTCATCTGATGTCGGCAGACCGTCACCCGCAAGGATCACCTTCTTTGTACTCACAAACCTCTGGATGTACCCATTGTAAATCTTCGATGTAGCACCAGCCGGTTTCAATCTCCCTCTCATCATGAATTTACGGTTGACATCATCAGAGGTGAACACGCTACTCATCGTAGCAGTTAATTCCTTTGTCGAATAAACAAACGCACCAGGAGCAGTCGAGAGATACTTTCCGGTATCTGCCACTCCTACACTCACCGTGATATCATCATGATTTTTCACGTAACGGATAGATACCGCAGTAGCTATTGCACTCGGAAGAACATAGATCCGGTCTAAGTATTCATAGTAATAAGGGTTCGTTAGGGTAGGCAGGATCGTACCGTGTTTACCAGCGACTACATCTATCACTTGAGATGCCGGTACGCGGTGGAACTTGTACGATCCGTCAGTGAAATATACTTCGATGACGTGATTTAAGTCCGCAGGTTTTACAATGTATCCACCGGTAATGGGTATATTATTATCCGATGTACGCAAGTATTCCGGTACAAGTTCCCCGAAACCACCGGCAAGCGTCTTGAAACATTGCTCAACGATGTTACGGATAGCATTGTTCTGATGAAGGCTCAATCTTGCAGATGAGAACCTTCTATTTGTGTCGTCCGATGAATCGGCATAAGTTCTTGCATCACCTAAACGTCTTGCAGCTCTTAAAATGTTATCGTTGAATCTTTCTGTTGACATATTAGTACCCTATGTTGTCTGAAGAATGTTTACGTCTTATCACACCTTTTGCAGTCTCATTCATCATTGAATTCATTCTTGTTGATGCTAATGAATTAAATTTATCAAATGCTTCCGGTACAACTTCCGATACTACTCCCCACTCCAAAGCTTCATCCCATCCATCCTCGAGCTCGGGTTCCGTGTTAAGATCAATCTTTTTTGACGAGAGACCATAATAGAATAGATCGAGCTCATCACCAGTCACGGCAGGTGTAGGATGGAAGTATGCGTACTTATCCCATACGAACATTGCTACTGGATTACCGGAGAGGTATGGATTATTAGATATGAACTCGACCCAAGAGGATGATGTCACAATGATCTGCAATTCCTTCACAGACCAATTGATAGGCAATATGATCGCCGATATCTTGTGAAACCTACCAGACAAGGAATATGTATTTGTGCCAGCTTCGAGTATCATCCTGGAATGTCTTTTAGCAGCGCAGTAATCCTGACATAGTTTGAATTCCACTTTATTAAGCAGTTCAAGTATACGGTCCGCATCTATGCCAGTTACTTTCAGCGTGGACAATCTCCACTCTATTGCGCTTACAAGGTTCTTCGTTCTATTGAATGACATTTAAGATAGTCCTAACTTCAATTTTTCTCTCACGATATCCTGTTCAAGATCAAACTTGATCCTTTGAGAATCCTCTTCAGCAAGTCTTTTTGTCGCAAGGTACACCAGGAGCGCTTTAGCCGGCTGCGGTACGTCCAGCTTACTGTTTACTGCGACCGGATTGATGGAATTTCTTGTAAACTCGAATCCTATCCGACTTGCTTCAGTGTAGACAGCAACCTTGATGAAAACATAAAGGAAGTTTCCAGATTGAGAAAATGCAAATTCCGGAGCAGAAGTAGAAGAGAGATAACCGAAAAGTGTAGAGGATGGTACTGGTGATGTTGACGGTGCGCTCATCATATCATCGTCCCACATTGTTACTTGCTTTACTTTGTGGATCAGGACAGACTTCAGATCGAATGCGAAGATCTTACCCTGTGTACCAGCAGCGATCTCAGTACCATCGGATATTAAATTTCCAAATGCCATATATCACCTTTTTATTTAATTATTACCTTACCGGATAACCTACGCCACTGAGATACGTACCACCATTTTTAGTGAGATTATTCAGCGCATCGGTATCGTAGGCATTGTTTAGCCACTTCCAGTTTCCTCTTGATTGTCCTGCGGGAGGAGTACCGAGTATTCCCAAAGTCCAAATGTTTTTAACATCATCCTGAGTCATACCGTAACCGACTACGATCTGATATTGACCAATTTCACCTTTCCAGAATCCGGATGAAGTTAGGGAGTTCCGACCAACAAACAACTGACCAAGATTTTCTATTTTACCGTAATCGCATAGATTGAATCCTGCACCTGTTACGGATACCGTATCTTGATAGAATTTTGTGTTGGTGGCTATACCATGATTCATATTGTAAACTAACGTCAGTAAACGCCAGGTAGAATCATTTGCGTTAGCCGTAACACCATTCCATGTTTGATAGTAATCATCAGTACCATCGGCTAATGTCCATGTGAAAATATTAGAAGTAGAACCGGCGTGGAGTCTAAAACCGGAAGTTGCGGGAGTCTTACTGCTATCTATGGTAGATGCTATTACCTGCGGAGTCGAAATCGTCGTTGTTGAATGTCTAACCCAAGCATTGATTGTAAAAGGTCTGCGTTGATATAGACGAACACTATCAAGATAAATTGTTTCTACTCCACTGCCATTCGCTTTAACCCAAATTTTTGCACCGATGGTGGTAGATTTTCCTCTGAATATCATCTGCTTGTGATACCAGGTATTTACTGTCATACCACCGAGTTGTTTAACGCTATCACCTACTCCCATTCTTGGATAATTAGAGCCGGATGTATGCCTAATCCTAAATTCAAATACGTACCAGTGATCCGTCAATATTTCACCAAAATTAACAGCCATGAGTTTGACAGTATCCGTTGAACTTGACGCATCAAACGACATACGCAAAGATTTTGAACTGCCTCCGAATGCGGTATCACCTTGTGCAATGGAAGATCCAACACCTGTGACGGCCCAGTTACCTGTACCTAATTCAAAATTCCTATCAGTGATAGAATTGATAAGCTCAGTGCTATCGAATGATAGATTAGAGGGCGGGGATGCACTTGTTAAATAATCAGGAGTTGACCCGCTTAATTTTATCGACCAGGCCGTAACAGCCGGAGGAGTCACTCCACCAGAAACACTATTACTGATCCTGCTCCAGTTTGTGCCGTCGCTTGCTTTGACAGCAAACCAATAATCCGATGCACCATTAAGGCCGGATCCCATATAGAGTTGAATTGTTCCAGAAGTATCAGGTACTTTCACTTCTGAAAATGCAGTAGCCGTAAACCAATCAGCACTATCAACACTGTCGGTTAATTGATAACGAATGCTGTAGGATGATGCTATACCTGTAATAGAATCGTCACCAACCGCAAACCATCTTAGATACGCTTTTGTTCTATCGGTGCTCATCGAGTCTAATGACAGTACGATTGGAGCAGGTCTTATGTTATCTACCGCTTCGGTAGTTTGTTCAAACGGGCCGATATCCGCAGATGCTCCTAATGGTATCGACACTCCAATTATATCTGCGGTAATACTCATCCAGGAGGGACAAGTGTATCCGTTATTTATGGCTTGAGATCCTGTGAGAGGTTTGTAGTTGTTAATGATTGACAATCTGTTTGGTGATATTGATGGATTATCGGATCTATTATTGGCAATTATATCACCTACGACTTCTGAGTTGAATGTTGCCACAGAAATTGGAGTACAGTTATCAGGTGATTCTCTGTAAACAACGGTATTTAATGTACTATCAGAAAAAATAATATTATTCCGGAAAGTACCTGCACCGATATTCGGTGTTATGACAAGTCCGGCAAATTTGCTTGACACAAGAACAGGAAAAGGATTTTTACTGCAATTCTGTAGTATGTTGTTTAAAACAAAACAATGAGTAACCGTGGGGCCGTTCTGCATTGATATTCCTGCGTCATCGGTATTGCCTATATAATTATTCGCAACTACTACACTATCGCAATATGCGCCTCCGTCTATGTAGGCAATCAATACTCCTTTGGCTTCTGCGTTGTTACCACCCACCCAATTCCATCCAGGATTTTTCTCATACACCGTATCAATAATGTTACCTACGAATATAGTTTTCTTACCTGCAATCTGAGATTGACAGGCCATGTTGTGTATGTAGTTATTCCTGATAATATTCAGTACGGCTGAAGTATCACGATAGGAATGTATGTCAAACGCTCTCCCATAGTCTGTACCTCCTGTAAATTCATTGTGATCTATTAGCCAATATCTTGTTTGATAAGGATTAGCCGTCGCTGCCATGTTAAACGCTGAGTGATCGCATGACTTAATTCTGTTGTAGGCGAATCGACCACTATCACCATCTACTATTTGAACTCCATCGAATATAGCGTAACCAACATCCGCAGTTTTAGGAGCTTCGTATGTATGGTGAATCGTATCATTATAATCTAACAAGTTTGCTAATATTATAAATGAATCACATCCTACTCCCCTAATACCGGTAACGAAGTCTTTGATCGTACACGAATCGACGAAAAATTTCCTACCGCCACTCAGTTTTAATGATGTTCCACCTTCAAGTTGTAAATTTCTGATTCTTATGTTACTTCTGGAAACACTATTTATGGCGTATGAATAAACTGGTAATGTACCTGGAGATCTTCCACCTGGAGACTCTATTCCAGAATATATATCTGGAGGCTGGAGTGTTGTAGAGCCAGTCCATATATAAAGCAAACCGCCTGAAGTCCAATACCAACGCCATCTTGAATTGACTCCGGCTAATGTTGCAGCTTGGCCGTATTCTTTGCCGTCGAGCCATATCCGTAATGGATTTGCAGGACAAGAGAAAAACCAAACAGTGTCAGTTGGTGCGTTTCTATTAGTCCAACTACTTGCGGTTCCAGATCCAGTTATCGTATCTTTTACAGATATTATCGGTTTTGCGCCTGAGCCGTAAGATGTAATCATTATATTGCTTGAAGGAATCGTTAAAGTCTCTTCCCACTTATCGCCACGCTTTAAGTGTATCGTATCATTGTTGTATGTTCTACCGTTAAACGCAAAAGCAAGTGTTTTCCAGGGATTGGAATAGTGTCCCCAATTCCCTCCATTAGAATCTTTACCTGTGCTATACGAAACATAAAATCCGGAAGTATCCCCTCCAACTGGACCTGGAGGTTGTTGGTATGGATAGTAGTTATCCGACATACCGTATACTTTTCCAAATATGCAATCGAACCTGTAAACTGTAGTCCATGGGGCTTCATCTTGAAGTCCGACTTTATTACTATCCCTCCAAAATATATCACTTGGGAATGTTACGGTAGGCAAACCTACTGCACTTGTTACATAAACGTCTATATGACCATATATTGAAGGTTTATTGCTGAAAGTATACGTCTTATTGGCAGCGATTGTATCTGTGAATGATATGATGGGACTTTTTACAACTTGCCAGTCTATATCTGTATATCCTATTATGGAACGGTTTACATCACTATTCAATAATCTCGTATCCATATCTCTTAAATCATCAAGTGTTAATGATTTGTCGAGAACCTTTGTCGTTGTGATCTTATTGGGGGCAATGAGAGGATTAGGGTATGAACTACCTTCAAGATCTCCTCCGGCTGCTCCACCTGTGGCAGCTTTCTTCGCTGAATCTGCTAATGTAGCGAAAGGTGCTTTGAAGTTATCTGCTACATCACCTGTGGAAATTCCTTTTTGAGGTATCTTACTCGAATCTATTGAGTTGTTTCTGATATTGCTTGGAGATATGCTTAACGGTTTGAAGTTGTTGGAATCCGCTTTCGCTATTGTCCAAGATACTCCATTAGACATAATCAGGTTATAATCGGATCCTACACCTGGCGTTAGAAAAGTGACTGGACTTGTACCGTTTCCTATTATTATTGAATTGCTTGTTAAAGATGAATTGCCTGTACCTCCTCGACTCACTGAAAATATTCCGGAAGATATATCGGATGTAGTGAGTGTCCCCATATTTATGGTAACTGAAGGCCCAAGAGGATTGATGATTGATAACTTTCCGTCTGAATTCCCAATGCTTGTTATTCCTCCGGATCCTCCTCCGGCTGTGTCTATAGAAGTTACTTTTATCGTATCACCAATGGTTGTGATTGAAGTACCTCCGTAGCCGATCATATATATCGTATCTTGAAGGCCGTTTATCATTTTAACGAGTACACCATCAGGAACCGTAAAGCTCTTTGCGTAGTTTGCTGTATCTGATTTTAAAGCGTAAAGAGCTGTATCAGGTGTTCCACCAGTATTCTCGTCCGCACCAGGAGTCCAAACGCTACCGTTCCATTTTAATACCTGGCCTGACGTAGGAGTCGTGCCGAGTCTGAATCTCCATATATGAAATACTGATCCCACTTGTTGGCAAAAGAACAGAGTATCTCCATTCATCCAGGATTCATTGTCACCAGGAAGAATTGTTCTGGCGTAATTACCGTATTTAATAATTTTATTTATTTGAGCAGAATCAGTAATTATCCTTAAAAAAGGAGGAGGTTTTAACGGATTGTACTGTGCAAATGTAGATGCACAGAATAATATGGAAAGTAGTACAATGAGCTTTTTCATGTTGACTCCATTGCGATATATGAGAACGGTATTCCATCTTCAGAAGCGAATGCAGTGAATCCGTAGATTGTCCGTGTGTCAGCAGCACTAAGGTCTATCATATCCGGATCGATGTACGACACACCAAGAGAAAGTTGAATCTCCGGTATCTTCGTAAGAGGAGAAGGAATACTACCTAACTCGAATGTAATCGGGGTACCGGCGATCGACGCAGTACCTGATCCGGCTCTAATGCCGTATGCAGGACCTACAGCCGGCGACAAAGGATCTGTGTAGTTATTCAATAAATAATCCGACTTGCCTGCATCATTGTTAAGATTACAGATGTCCTGCTGAATTAGTCCAATGAATTCTAATTTCTCAGCCTCAGATTTTTCACTGAATCCTTCGTAAGCATTCAGGATCGAAATAATATCCGATACATCGATCACTGAAATGGGCGATAGTATCATACCAGCTCCTTATCTTAAATAATAATAGCGTACACGTCTTAGGCAAGTCGTAGATGCTGATTTTGTACGGATGAAATTCACACCCTGTATCGTCTTATAGATGAATAACTCATCCGACTTGATCGAGATGTACTGTCCGGCTGACGTGTCATTCATGAATGCAAGGTACAGATCTACAGAACCATCGTTGATCACCTCCAGACACTTCCTCAAGATCTGCGGCCCGATGTACACGCTGTCCCATGCTGTCGTTGATGTATCCGCATCCTGACGCATTGCAGCAACAGGAATATCCTGACCGCAGCATAAGACTGAAACGACCAGGATAAGTAGTAACGTAAATATGATATTTTTCATGATTAAACTTATCTCCTTTTACGAACTATTATTTCTTTTTCTCTGCATCCAGCATCTTGCCGATGAACCGAACGACTTCCGTTTTTTGTTTATCCGTGAGAGAGAGAACCATCTTGGACAATTCAGTCTCTTGGAACTTTTTACGGAATTTGTAAAGTTTCATATCCGGCTTGTCGACGGCTATCTCAAATGAAGAACTGTTGTTCTTCAAAAGAGCATTTCCGAAATCTAACGGTACGACTTCATCCGGATCGAATATATACTGCTTACCTTTATAGGTAAGGATGTGCGGAAGCTCAATGAGTGGAAGGACGCGAAGGTTGAGTTCCGTAAGAGCCTTCTTCTTTTCCGTTGTAGGTGGAGCATTTCCATCCGGTGGTTTATCCGGTGGGGTTGTTTTGTTCTTATCTTCGTCTGACTGACCCATGATGAAACTCCTTAAAGTTATATTGATAAATAGTTAATTGACTGTAATGAAAGGTGGACCTGTTAAGATCCACCTTCCGATTTTATCATCCTGCTTTTTATGGACTTGCCTTTGTCCAAGTTGCAGCAGCTGTCTTGATGTACCAATCTCCATTTGTGGTATCGACACAAATAGATCCGTTTGGTGCATTGTTAAACAGTGCCGCAGGATCGGCTGTGTACTGTATGAGGTGCATGCCATTTCCGGATACGCCACCATTAAAAACAGCTACGTTTGCCGTTGCCGGATAACCGAACTGAGTGACAGGATCAATCACAGGATCGGTAGGCGTTAGAATTTGATTGTTACCCACTGGGTTTTACTCCTTTCTTTCTTTTTTCTTTGTTATGGTAGTTTGAACCAGCGTTCGAATCTGATCCAAAGTTTTGAATTACCGTTACCTGATGAAGCTGCGATTAACCGAAGCGTAATATTATCTGCGTTTGTAAATTGCGCTCTCGTCAAAGTAACGAAACTCAATTCATCATCTTTAACAGAATCGATCAGAGTATAGGATTGTACCGGATTCCCTGAAAAGCTTGTTGTAAAATAGACTTTTACATCATTAGAGTCTCCAGGCGCAATAGCTTCCCAAGATATTCTGATCGAGTCAGGAATACAGTTTATGATTCCTGTCATTGAGCCGTTCGTATAGGCAATCGGTTGTGCTGTGCTGGTGTATGTCGTTCCATTTACGATGGTTTTGTTGGCCCATAAATTTGTACCTACGACAACAACTTGACCGAAGCACAAACTGTTAATAAGCACAAGAAAAACCATCATAATCGATATAAGGGCTAATCTTTTCATCTTTCACCTCCACTATGAGTAACTGAGTGCATGAGGTGAATAGGTGACACCGAGAATGCTGGAAGTATTCTCGTAGAAATCACCTGCCGTTAGGCCCATCAATCCGAGCTTGTCGTAAATCTCGTTACGCACGACACTCTTGATGAAATCAAGGCCGTAGCCCTTCGTGTTTTCGTAATCTTCGACATTAGACTTTACTTCTACTTCCTCACCGGTAGCAACGGTCAGAGCCGAAGCACCTAAGAGGATGCAGCAAGCATTATCGCCTGTGTCGAGATCCGTGATCGTGTTACCGATGCAATGACCTTGCGCCCTTTGAGCCGCCGTAGGTCGTGGACCATACTCGACTGTGCCAGCCGTGACTAACGCATTATCGGCATGTGTGTAGGCGCACCACAGCTTGAGGTCTGTGATTATGATAGCGCCATCGATCACCGCTACACCAAGATGTGCAAGCGGGTGATCTTCCATCTTCGCGACTGCAAGAGACTGTGCAAATGCTTTATACTCAGTATCTTGACGAAATTGGTTGAACGCTGCATCCTTCATAAATATTGGATATAGCGGATAACCCGACTTGCTTACTATGGGCTGTATCTTGCAGCGTGGAGCTTCCTGGACGAGATTACGGATGAATGCGACACTCATCGTTTGTCCAGCGGCTCCGGTCAAAGCATCAATCGCAGCTTCACACGCAGCTTCATACGCTGCAGTACCAGGTCTGCTGGCCCACGTTACACGACCACTTCCGGCTACGATCATATTCGGGTGACTTACCGAAGTCATTGCCCGACCACCAAATGCAGCACCGGAAATCAGATCACGTGAGTAGCCATAGTGCATTGCAGCGAGTAGATTGGATGGGAAATAATCCTGGAACCACATCCGAAGCATAGGCTCCGCGGAATTGATGAGCCAGGACTTCCACTGTTTAACCTGCTGTGCCTGCATACCTGTGGGAGGAGACACGGCATGTCGTGTCCTATTGATGTATACCTCACGGAAGGCATACTTCACATCTTCCTCTTTGCCCATTAACGGCATATCACCAAAGGCAGCAGGTAGACCGGTTAAACGTGAGACATGCGGAATGAGCATGTCTGTTCGACCTTCTTGTATGAATCCGTTCACCGTCTCAATGGGTGCGCCGACAAAGCGAGTAAGACCACCAGGCCCTAACGCTTTTACCTCTTCCTCACGGCCCATCTGTGTGAGGAAGTTCGCACCGATCAGTTCGGCAAACTTACTACCGTAATACATCATCCTCCGCATTTTTTCGGAGAGTAACGTACGAAGTTCAGGGTAGAGTGATAGATCAATTATTGAACGCATTTAAAAATTTCCTTTCGTTTTAAGGCTCAGATTCGATCTCTCGAATAGCCTCTTCAAGTTGTTGCGTTGATAAACCTTTTACGACTTTCTTATCTGTGAGATCCGGTTTGCCGGTATCGGCTACTTGGACAGTTTTCTTCTTGGATGAAGTGGATGCTGTCTCAATAACCTGATCCTGGAGAGTTTTGAGGTCCTTGGCTTGCTGGAGTCGGCCTGTTGTTTCGGCGTTCTCGATAGCAAGATCAAACATCTCCGGTAGGATTTCGGTAAGAAAGTACCTTCTGAATGAATTTTCCTTCGGAACCTTTATACCATGTGTTATCTCGAAGTTTTTCTCATCGGCTAATGCACGATCGACAAATCCCGATATTTGCTCTTCCGTGAGTTTGAGATTCATCTTTTCGTTCAACTTACCGATGTACTCCGCAGCATCCTTCTTGTTTTTGTCGATGACGGAATCGTAATTCTCCTCAAGATCGCTACGTTCCTTCACCCACGTATCGAGTTCAGTTCGGATCCGGTTTGCTATATTCAAATACTGCATGTAGAGAACCGGATCAGTTTGGCGTAGTTCCCTTAAATCTTCTTCTTTGACCACAGGGAACGAGATGCCAAGCTTCTCGATTTCCTTTTTGATGGTAGGATGACTATCAAGCTGCCGTAGAGTTTCCTCCGACTTCCACTCATTGAGCTGCTTATCGTATTCGGCCTTCTCTTCAGCCGTTTCGACAACTTCACTCTCTTCCGACTTTCGCTTTGTGAATTCAGCTTCGAGAGACTTGTAGAGTTTCTCTACCGGCTTCCAGTCACCGGATTTTTTAGCTGCTTCAATGTGATCGCTGATGATATCGCCAGGTATCTTCAATTCCTTGACAATTGAATTGACACCCTTCTCGAGATCCTCTGCGGTCTTGTACTTTCCAGCGAATTTCAGTTCATCGGCTTTTTCGGCTGGCTTGATTTCAGAACCAGGAACAGTATCGTCTTTCGTCTTTGCTACCTGCTCTGGGGTGCCTTCAGATCCTACCTTTGCAGGTGGAGTGCCATCGGGTCCAGCGGCAGCCGGAGTGACTTCGGTAGAAGATCCGGCTTCGGGAGCATCAATTTGAGATTCGATCTGCTTATTTAATTCCTGATCGGTTACTTGAGATAAATCTTTACCCATGATTAGGTTCCTTAGATTTTATGATATTGTTGATTACTTTTTCTTCTTCTTCTTTTTCTTCCGGCTCAATCCGGCTTCGGAGTATGATATCGCTACTGCTTGCATAGGGTCTGTGACTATCTTACCAGATCCACCGCTATGCAATGTTCCTTTTTCAAACTCCTTCATCACGACTTCACGCTTTTCCTTGCCACCGTGAAGATGCTTACGTCTGGCAGCCGCGCCGGCGCCGAGCTTGTTGGAATGCTTCATTGCCTTGCGCATGCGTGCGTACTTCGATTCACCTTCTTTAGAGACTTTCATCTTTTATTCCTTCTCACGTTCCTCTTCAATGCTTTCATTCAATTCGGTCTCACTCATGTCGGCAGCCTTCTTCTTAGTGTCACGGAATCCGGCCTGTAGGATGTCAAGCTCGAAATCGACTGAATTCGGAGTACCATCCTTGTGATCGGTGACACTATACCTTTTCAGCTTGACCTCAGCTATCATCACAGCCTTATCACCGACCTTCAATCCCTTCGGTACATCCATGCCGGTATTCCAAGATTGAATACGTGGATACTCTATCGATGATTGTTCGTTAGATGGTGTTGCAATTTCTCCCTTGTTTTCTCTCTTCTTACCGACTTTTTGAAGTTCTACATTCGCAATTTTCATACTTTCTCCAATGGATGTTTTTCTTTTCCGTTACCCGGGCCTTGTGAGAGCAATTTCATCTGTTCTGCCAAAGAAATGTTCTGAGCAAAATCACCCCTAACACGATTCTGCATCTCCGTGTTCATGGCTATACCCAAACGCTGATCTATAAACTTGGATATTTCCTTACCATCTGGTATATCAAGATTCTTAAATATCTTACCGGCTACGAACATTGAAGTGATAGGATCTACCTGTACTAATTTTGAAGTATCAGCCATGATAGCAAGATTCTCATGCTTTGTCGTTTGACCGGTCACGGAACTATCCGGAATGAAATCGTATTCACCTTGAGTAATGTCAAATTTCACACCGTATAAATTCTGAATGTTCACCGGCAACCAGTAAGGATTATCTTCCTCATCTAAAAGTCTTATCATTCGGGGGAGTATCATGAATTTTTGAAGAGTACGGTTACAGTAACAGAAGATATCCTTAGTCGTTGCAGATACATTCATTAGGAATTCCGTGACCATTATTTCTGTCTGTGCGGACCGGAGACGGAATAACCTGCCACTTTCACCGGCTGATTCTTGATAGCCACGAGCATTCGGACTGATACCAGATATCCACTCCATCAAGTCACGACCTTCTTCTGCCAACGTCCTAAGCATCTGGAATGCTTCACCGCCAGGAGGTTTACGTTCCGGCTTTGCTCCACCGACTACAGCCTTATAGAATCTGATAATTCCTCTTTCCTTCGATTGCCAGCCCTCTAAGTGTTCAGGAGGTATGGAATCAACTGGTGCTTCGACAGGAGGATTTACAGCGTCCATAGCGCATTCAAGTGAAGTCATCATGCGCTGATTGTAGAAGTCTGCGGGAGCCACTAACCGGTCCATTAGTGATTGTGTTTTTGTAATGTCTGGATGCCATTTCCGGAAGTAAATCGGTTTTAATGCGAAACCCCTTTGCTGCACGTTGTACGGTTTTTCCATGATGATCTCATCCGGTAGTAATGCCGGACAAATAACCGTGACGTACATCTTATGAGAATTCACATTCATGAATGTTTCTTCAAATGGGTTGATCTCCGACTTGAAATCTTCAACTTCTCTGTTTGCCCGGGTCCGTGCATTGTAAACCACCTTGCTTGATCCCATCCGCTTGTCATGCCATTCTACCACACGATAAAGACCTTTTTTAGCATCTTTGAAACTATCAAAATAACTGATCTCTTCTGAACGACTTATTAAGGATTTTACGGTAGATAAGAATTTATCATACCAGGATTTGGGTAGAGATTGCTTGCGGTATGCACCTTCCCATTGATCGGCCGATTGCTTTATTTTCTCGACTTGCTCTGGAGTAAGATACTTTTTATATGCTTCTAAGATATCTTCAGCACTCATGAAGGGAGAGTAGCATAAATAGTTCGTGTCTGATTGATCGATGTGACGAGCTTCCGGATCTCCCATCACCAGAAATGGATCTACAGATTCACATACAAATTCACCTTCAACATTATCCCTGTAACTCCAATACTCGTTTATGTAGCCGACCTTACCTATCGCAGCATCAATCGCTGCCATAGCAATTTCTCTGTAACCTCTTTCACCGATCGCCCAATTGGTAAGCAGCGAATGAGCTTTCGCCTTATCCTCATCACCTTCATTGTAAGGAATTGCCTTCATGCGGTTGCCTTCTTTTCGAAGCATGCCGGCAAGGTACTCCATCGGTTGGCTTGCGATCTGGAATTCAAAGATGGGTCTATTACTATCCTTCAATTTTTTGCGAGTCTCATCATCGACCATCTGACCTATCACATAGTCGTAGTTTCTCTTCTGCTCGATACGGAATTGCCTGTATATCCGGTTCAAGTCTAAGAATGAATTGACAATGTTCGAGTATTTTAATCCAATAGTAGTATTGTCCATTAACCTGCTCCGACTTTCCAACCGGCCTTTTTCGATCTCATCATTTCATCGAACCATCCAGGAACCGGCGGTTTTTTGATTTCTTTCTTTTTGTAGGTTTCTAATACGGCAAATTTCAATCCGTCAAATCCGTGATCCTCTCCAATCTTTTCATCGAAGTCAAGTCCTTCGGGAGCGTTCTTGTCATACTGTAGTTCAGGGAGTGTCTCGATGATGTATTTACAATTCTCACAAAACCGTAATCTTGGAGGGCGTTTCATTTTACCATCTTCGATTATGTAATGGAGCAGGTCCTTGATCGCTTCATTAGAGACAGCACGGTAGCCACGCTTATCGGTTGTGGTTTTCGATACGACTCTCAGCATAGGGGCTTTATCACCCATCCTTTGCTTTAAGATATCCTGTATGATCTCGAATGGGGTATGCTCCATGCCGGTATAGTTAGACATGTCGATCACCATGTCCGTATCGCACATGATGTCAAAGTTGAAAAGCTTGTGCTCGATCAACGTATCTGCTATCGAATTTCCACGCTCATACGGAGAGCAACCCCTTGTGACATTCTCAGCAATAACAGAAATGAAGTTCTCTTTGTCCTGTAGTATGACTTCTAAAGCAGTAGTATCACCGTAATCTAATCCACCGATCAGCTTGTAACTTCCTGGTATAGGGGGAAGATCCGTGAATCTTGGAAGGAGATGATACTTCCGGTTCCACATGTGAAAGAACTGACCTTCGTAGACATCCCAATCACCTAATAGTTGCGCTTTACGATCCTTCTCCGGCAGCTCACTAAGCTTTTTACCGTAACTCGATTTATGGATGAAGTAATCGAAACGCTTCTCATCAGACCAGGAGTAGTATTCTGCTACTGTGATGCGATCATCAATGAGTGACTTCCTTACCCATTCTACATTGTCCCATCCGTAGGCTTGAATGAAATAGTAATCATCCGGATTTTCGTTTTCCCTGTAATCCTTCGTGATGAATATGCGCTTGATGTAAGCATGACCGACTCGGCCCGGGTTCATCGACATAAACATCTTGGGAACAATGGAAAGATTAGTGGTACACCGGTTGCAGGTCGATAGAAATTCAATCTGATCCTGCTCCAAGTCCGTAGCTTCATCGATAAAGATATCAGCGTACTCTTTACCAAAGAATGCGTAGATATCATCATGATGTTCAGCGTACCGGAAGAATATCTTTGAGTTGTGCGGCAGAGACAGGATCTTCTCCGACTTATTGTAGAACTTCCGGAGTTTCGGGTATTCCATAAACAAAGGGAGGATGTGGTTTTCGTATAGGTCGATATAAGTTTTACGAAAGACCATTCCGTTAGTGTTATGATAATTGAACCGGCGTGATAGCATTGCAAGTCTACCACCGTGAGACTTGGCGCCACCTCGGGACCCACCGTAACCGATCTTCGTGAAGGGGGAATTCTCTATCGTGTCCATGAGAAGACTCTGCTTCGGTTGGAAGGACAGTTTTATATTTGTTATGAGGGCGCTATCAGCTTGCTTTACGAGCATCGACCATCGTTACATGTATTTCGGTTTCACCGGATTCACGTGCTTTCCACATTGAGAGGTATTCACCTAATTTTATGAGTGCATCGGCTTTGTCGTACAACTCTAATGCAATAATTATTCTGCCGGTTCTTGATGTGGATTTTTTAACACTTTTGATTGCGGAGGTTTTTAGATTGTCCAGATCAGTGATCTTGAATAGTTTTACTTTCCGATCGTCATAGTACAGATAATCACGTATGTTCGAGAATGCTACTGTTTTTAATTCTGTGAGAATCTTATCCTGCGTTACTTCGTACTTCTTGATGATCTCGGAACGATAACTTTGCACAAGTTCCTGGATGCTATCATTTGCTATCAATCGACAAGCATTTGCACGAGCAGATTTTCTGGTAGTTGCGTATCCGGCATCGATGTATGATTGTGTCGCATTGCCAGATTTAGCATATAATTGGGCAAATAACACCATCCGGTCATTCAGTTCACCGGACTTTTTTAATCGCCTGATTTTGTTTTTTTGTTTTTTCTTCATAAAAAAAGATGGCTATCCGATTTCTCAGATAGCCATCACCACTTTAATCACCGAACCACGGATCCATTGTGACTCCTTATGTTGTTTTTTAGTAGGAAAAAGACCTACATCAAGCAACAGAAATCTCCGTATATTTTGGTGATTATGTCAAGGAAAAAAGGCTTAACTACAGTTGGAAATTACTTCTCCCGAAGCTTTTCTTTGATAATTCTTATTGAATCTCTAATATTTTGAAGTGTTTTAGCCGATATGATCACGTTTTTGGAAGATAAAGGTTTTTTGCCTTCCACTTCGTAATAAGGGATATGAATGACTTTCCTCACCGGTTTCATAGATTATCACCCCTTAAACGAAGACATCTCTCATTATCCGGAGTGAGGAAATATTCATACTTACCATTGATGGGATTAGTCTCACGATTCAGATATCTCCGGACGGTGTTTTGACTTATATTCAATTCCTTCGATGTAGCATTAACAAAATCTTCTACTACCATCACAGTGAACTTCCTCATTAGTAATTCTAAGAACTTCTCAAACTTTGGCACACATATAATACTCTTCTTCATCTCACCTGACATCTTAATTCCATCCGTCTCCTCATACGCTCTCTCTCTTCCGCCCTCACGCTCCCCCCCCCCCTCTCTTACATAATGTATTTTGTGACGTACACGACATCCTCTCTTACTTTGACCTCTTGGGTGAAGGGTGTTATTGCAACTGCGACAGATGAGCATCCAGTTAGAACCGTCAGCTGGATTGTTCTTGCTGTCGTTGTCAACATGATGTAGGATCGCTACAGAATTTACGTACTTCTCTTTTTCTGCATCGGTCTTTATTGATTTCAATGTGGCAACAACGTGGCAACAGAGACGAGAGAGACTTAGGCATAGAGCTTTTCTGCTATCGATGGTCATGCGGATTTCCTTTGGCTGAACCGGATTTTATTCATTTCCCTTCCTTCCGATGAAGTTCGTAGGTTTCAAACCTATCTTTAATCACTTGAATTGCATCATTAAAACCATGAACATATTCATTACATATATTATCTGTTGTAATACCGTCAAGATATTTCCTAAACTCATCCTCCCCTCCCCCGACCTTGCGGTATTCGACACAATCACTAAACTTATTAAATTCGTATCCATCGAAATATTGCGTGTTCTGATTAAATACTACATATAATGGGTTTGGGTATTCATTCTTTTCCATTTGGGTTATCCTGTTTCTCTGAGATTCTTTTGAATGCTTCAAACACCCTCTTACCACAAAAAATTACGTTGTCAGGTAAATACGGGGATAGGAAAACCGACATTAACGTCTACCATGCAATTAAGTTCAGCATTATAAACTAATTTTACTGTTTGGGGTAATTCATTCTTTTCTATCTTACACATGCGCTATCTCCTTACATTCAAATTCATCGATCAGTTTTTGTATCGTTTCCTTGTCGTCATGAAACATATCCAATTGAGTATCCTTTATGGTAGGTATTACCGGCTGTATCTCGGCACCTAATCGGAAATCGAAATTAATCATCCTCTCACCGTGCCAATCGTTTACATACTTCTTGTTAAGCAGGATATTTATCGGAGTGAAGTTATAAAATGTTCCGGCGATAGCCATGATGATATTTATTCCACCTTCTCGCGCTTGGTTTACGAGCTTTAGATTCACCGATACGATATTATTGCTCATGTTCCTCTTAGCAACGAAGAAGTACCTCTTGCCGGATGGACCGTAGACTACGAGAGCGTGTACACCGTACCGATCTCGAAGTACACCGGTATCTTTACACTTCGGGAATGCTTTCTGTAGCAGATTAAACTGATCTTGTAGATAACTCATTATTTCTCTTAAACTCCAAAACCTTCATTTTGTTTAAATGTTGGACGCGTGTGAATGCGCTGCCAGCACCGCCATAGTGGTAATCATAAAACCAATTTGCAGGATGCTTGCCTGGAACATCGTAAAAATAATCTCCGCCAGGTTCGAGGTAGATCCAAAAGTTACATTTTGCTTCCGTGTCCCAACGGCTTTTTCTAACTGTGTACTTCACTAAAGAATCCTTTGCAGGTTAGACTTTTTTCGGATCTCTATACCGAGTCGTTGTATTTCTGCGATTAACATATTCACTTTTTCTGGCCATGATGCTTCAACGTCATACGAAAAATGTGAGTGACCCAGTCGTACATATTCCCTCTTATCCAATACGGTTTTAATACCCGGGCGATACTGCAAACATACGCCTCCAACTTGTAAAGATAATTCGGGTTGCAAGGAATCGGCTTTGTGTAATCCCAAATATCCCACATGTTGTACAAATGACGTATCTCATCCACCCTGCGGATCCATTCATCCATTAGATTCTTATAACCTCGGATCATCATTTCTCTTTCCCTTTCGATGCAGCTTTCTTTGATACCTTCTCGCTGTCATCATTGAATGCAAGTGATGGATTCCTTGCCTCTTGTATTGCTTCATGTAGTTTCATTACTGCTTGATCCAGTTCCTCCCTCGCAATTTTGACCTTTCCCTTTGCCTGGTCAAGGTTGTCCTGCATTTGCACGACAACATTGTCACAATCGAATATCCTATTGAGTTCACTGTTCATGATCTTTTACTCCTTAAATAATAGTGACCGGTACATGCGCTCTCCGACATAGGGGATGCGGAGAGAGGGATCTTGCATGTCCGGCCACGTGTGAGGTGTTAGGATAATGATACAAACCAACATAATTCCATCATCACTCCGATAAGACAGAATGCAACCGAATTCTCAGTGCAATCCTTCTTCCCCCTCGGATTGTTACCGATGTAAAGTGCCATGTTGAGCATGGACACACAATAACAGAATACGAATGCAAGTGAAAATAAAGTCGGTTCCATATTACTTTTCCTTTGCCCTCATTTCTTGACAAAGTTGAGATAGATAATTTTTTGTGTACAGGGAGTCATTGAACAATCCCCACTCCAGATTATCTTCCTCAACACGGCGTTTGATCTCCTTCAGGACATCACGCGCAATACAGCAACAGTCTCCGTCGTAATATGTAATGCTTATCTTCCCGTCTGTGAGTTCGTATACATTGGGACCGAGCCAGCCGTGATGAGTTTTTAGTGTTAGACTATCTCGATAAGTTTTCATATCACTTCTCCTTCGTAAACGGCTTGATCGTCACTGTGGTTTTCGATCCATCAGCCAATTTGTATTTACTCTTAACATTCTCAGGAATGTCATACTTCGCGAATGGAGCTTTTGCCACCTTCACCGTGAAATCACCGAGAACGAAGAGATCCATTCCCTTCTTCTTGCACAGTTCCTTCACAGCTTCATCAACCTCTTCGTATGCTTTGAATACTGGCTTTAATTCCTCTCTCTTCTCGATCTGCTCCAGCAGCTCTTGATCGTCGATCAGTGTAGCATTACGGTCCACATCCGGTAAGCAGATATGCCGATATGTACATCCACCGCATGTGAATTCATCGTACTCCATACGATCATCCAGATATTTATCAGCCTTCTCTGGAGACTCCTCGATCTTCGCTACGACTTCGTTGATCCTCTCAGCATTTTTCAATAATTGCTCAACGGTGTCATAATCGATAACAATTGGAATGAGTTTCAGCTTGCCGGAGACTTTGTTTTTTAATACAAAGGCTCCTGTATCTTTATTCATTTGATAAAGATACATCATGAGCTGGGCCGGATACATTCTCACGTAATATCTCTTGTGATGAATCATATCCGACAGATTGTTGATCGACTCGAATGTGCGTGGCTCCAGTCCTTTTATTTCGGCAGTTATCCATACATTCTCACCGAATTTTGGGTGATGGATCTCGGTATCTAACCGGCCCGAAATGCCATAACGTAACTTCTTACCATTCCGCTTGACTGTCTCAAACAGTGGCTGTTGAGACCGTCTCATCTCGAATCCGTGTTTCATCAACTTCTTCGTGATGATCTCTTCCTGGTAATTACCTTCGTCAAATATCTCCTGCAGGTCCACGGAGACAGGGAGTTGATCCTGCCACCTGGTAAGAGCGTACTCATTCCTTCTAAGGCAAGGATGTCCTACCTGTGAGGCCCAAATGGAATTCTGAGGATAGATCTTTATATGTTGCGCTATCGAATCTCGTATGATGTCTACGAATAATTCAGACAGCGAAAGATCAGTGTTCACGGCTGGCGCCGGCGCCGGCACCCGTGTTTTATCTATTGCGATTGTCATTGTAATAATCCCCTATGTTATTTAGATGGTTTTTTAATTGTGTCGATGTACTTCTTCAGCCTGAGTAGAAACACACCCCGGGCGCTCGGGTCCAGTAATGAGACATCTGTTACCTTTTCTTGTTGCAGGAATTTCTGATAATCTTCCTTCGATATCGCCTTTATCATTGCATCCAGATTTGCCAGAAACATCTTAGTGACATTATCAGACGGTGAGGAATTGACTTCTGTACTGTTACCGAATTTTGCATTGTATTCCTTCTCAACCTTCGGGAGGATCCATTCCATCTGCTTTTCGGTAAGTTGTGACGGACGGCGCTTGCCTGCGTACTTTTCGCTGGTTGTGGTTTTCAGTAAAGCATCTTCGGCTTTGATCTGATCACCATCGTTCAGCTTGAGCAGCATATCCCAAAGCTTCTTCGCTTGTTCGGTATCAGCCTTCGGTGTCGATACACGATTGACCTGCTTTACATCGGAGAGTTTGATACCAGCCTTCTCGAGATCATCGATAGTGAGATTTTCAAGTCCTGTGATCTTCCGGATTGCTCTACCTCTGAAATTCGCTTTAGCTTTCTGATAATAGAAGAGTAGATCCGTCTTGCTTTTGAATCCATCTTCAAGACTTGTACCACCGTCGATGTGCATATCAAACCCTAACAGCTTGGAACCTATTACTCCGGAGAAGAAGAAGAAGCGGATGTCGCCTTCAAACATATTCTTCTCCGATAGTTCACGCTTTTGACCGTTAGCATCGATTGAGAAGGATGTTAATTCTTTCTCGTAAATCCCGAACGGACCGGCAAAACGATTGCAGCCCGCTTCACAGAAATATGGATTTCCGTTCTGTAACATCCAGTCGTTTGGTCTGGAGTTTCTCAAAACGAAATCGCGGAGTTTACTAACGAAGTGAATCGCTTGTTGCGCCAGTACAAGCTTCTGATCAAGTGAAGCTTCGTCCGGAAGTTTAATGAGATAAAAGGAATCGTCACCGGTTTCCCTTATCTCCGGAACGTGTAGGTCTCCTACAATCGGACTTTCTTCCGATGTGAGAATTGTTGGTGTTGTCATTGCGGTTTCCCCTATGTTGTAGTTTTTTTAATTGTTGGTTATGGTATATCTTTAAAAAATGCTTTCTTGCCGATTCTGCGGATCTAAAAAATATCCTTTTCATTGTATCACGATTATGAAATTGTCAAAGCAGCACCAGCAGTTTTTATCCGATTGCCTTTTCAGTGCAGTCATGACGACAGGATTAGTGATCATCCTGCGTAACTCCTTTTTATTCTGAATAATGAAAACTTTCATTTTCTACCTCAAATATGTTTTTATAATTTCCCCAGCATCCCCCGCGATCACGGGGGTTGTCGTAAAAATGACCAGCGGGGGAAGTGAGGAAATCATTTTATTAAATCCCTGCTTGCACAAACCGCCAACATAAAGTATCCGTCACGGACATATTCACATTGTTTTAATATTCTTTCAAAATCCCGTGACGTTAATGGCTGTAAATCTCTAATTGCACGTTCGAGTTTTTTACGGCTGACACCAGCTTCGAGCGCAACGGTATAGATCGGTGTTTGTTGTGGATGTCTGGAATGGAAATGATTTATCGCTTCAGCAAGTATTCTACCGTGAGTTAAATCACGATGAGTATTTAATAGATTTGACAACTTTTTGTCCCCGTTTTTCATTGACTCTCTAAATGTCTATCGATAAATTGCGAAGAGTTAAATAATGATTACTAAGACCTTCACAACATCGGACGGGAAATAAAAAACCCCGTCTACTTTCGTCAGTAGGACGGGGTTGTAATCTTAAGAAACTTTTTTCGATTTTACATGGCTGCTTTACCTTCTATAGATTATTAGTAATTCTGTAAAGTAGCCAACCCCGTCGAACTGTTTAGAAGTTAATGAGATGTTTTGCCAATGTCAAGAGAAATCGAAAATAAATTTCTAAATCGAGTAAATATGTGATGAAAATCATTTGACATGAATCTCAGTAATGACTATATTTCGCAAACCTTTCCATTAAATACGATAACATCGGGGGAAAAATGAGCATCTACATAGCCGGCAATTTCATCAAAGTAAACGAAATGCTCAGTCCGGTTCTGTCTATTGTTGGCAGCACAAACCGATGTATGAAAAGGAATCAGCGAAGAAACAGTCCGCGCCCGTCGATAGCAGCAAGACTAAGGTTAAACAAAACACTCAGTCCGAGAAAGTTAAATCTGAATCAGCATACCGGCAGTGCCAGGCCACAACTAAGAAGGGTAAGCAATGTTCACGGAGAGCAGAATCAGGTTCAAATTACTGTTGGCAGCATCGTCGATAAATCCAATGAGTTCCATCAGCTGATGGGCGTGATATTCATCACAATTCTACGATCTTAGAAGTAAATAATGAATCTTAGTACCGTTGCCGGCGCCTGCTTGTGGATGAAGATCCGGCCAATGCCTATAGTCTTGTATCCAATGACCGTAGATAATCCAGCTCTCTTATCGTGAAAATAGATTGCATCTGTGGCAATCCAGAAATGTTTCTGAGGAAGTGCATAGGGCATGGGTACGTATTTGGTTTCAGTGATGGTAGTAAAAGGTTGCCGGCTCTCTCCAATAATATCATAAACGAAAGATCTCTCGATAGGATATGCAGTGATCGGCATTGATAAGTCGTTGTTTATTTTGATCGTAGTCTCGAATGGAGTCGTGTATCTCGAGCATGGATCGGTTGCCGCTGTATCACCTGAGTCCGGCGCCACCGGATGTCCCTGTGCTACTCCGGAGGTGTCTATCTTGATGATGATGGTATCGTATACGGTATCTTTAACCGATTGCGCAGCATAGAGTTTCGCCAGCCAGATCTTCTCAGTGTCGATCACTCCTTTACCATACCACACTGATTTTGTTGCGAAGTAATTTGCAAAATTAGTTATAAGTAGGGTCCCAATGACTATGAGGATGTAGGTCAGTTCTTTTTTCATACCTTTACTTTTTATTTAATAAGTAATATGCAATTGGGAGTAGGAGGATAAAATCACTGGTACGAAGGGGTATTCTTCCACTTCTCATGAGCATCCAGTATTCCGCGTCCCCAGACAGCAACAACAACGACACCAAATACAGGCTTAACAAGAAGAGAAATTGTAAGCAATAACGGGAATGAAGATAGTAACGTAAGAAAGGGATACACGTTACCGAAATCCAGCGACCAGTACAATGCTTTGATACCAATGATTGCAAATATCCAGCCATACTTTCTCCTACATAATTTTAATACTAATAAGGTGTAACAAAAAACCAAAAATGAATAATGATAAACAGACGTCTCTTGAAACGTCCCAAACCATGTCCACGGAGTCCAAAGGTAATGAGTAATTGAAGGATAAATGATTCTGTTTTTATGATCGAGCCATTCAATGTTTGTGAATATCTCTGTTTTAAGATTTCCTCTTCCTGCCTCATAGTAAAGATAGTAATCAGACATCCAACTCTGCTCGCCGAATCTTGATGTGTGTCTCGGAACTGCTATATTCCAATGCCAAAATGCAGCAACAACTATAATTGTGACAACAAACACGCGGAGCCATTTCTCTCTTTTGGGCAATCTGTAACCGATGATTGTAGCAATCACACATAGTCCTAATAGTCCAAGTGTTAACATGTTTTCTATGTGAGTTTTGGATTATCGTTCTCGTGGAGGATCGAAAGAACAAACAAAATAAATCCTACGGTTGCAATAACGAATCCTGTAAGTATGCCGATGATTAATGTCATTAGAATAATTGAATATGGATGTGTGCGTTATCCGTTAAAAGAGCTTCCGGATATATCTTGAGATCTACCTTCTCTCGAAGCATGATCACGGTCCAGAAGATGTGGCAAATGTGAATCGCCTTGTGCTGTTCCACATCCTTAATCCGGATGTCGAATGCTTCACCGGATCCGGATGGGCAATTTCTGATGTAATGTTTGGAATCCGCCAAATGCTTGGAGATCATTTCGTGTCCGGAGGTTATATTCAATCCATCTTCGTCATTAGGGTAGATAATAGGCCACAGTGCGTCAAGGATCGTCAGAGACCGTTTTAATACCGGATGCAATCTCGTTATATCAACTTCGGGCTTTTGTGTCATTCTGATCTCAATTTCGGCGCGAAATGTAAATTATTCGTTCACGGCTATCGAAGCATTTGCCGTCATAACAGCTTCACGTACCTTTCGGATGGCTGCTGTGCGATCGGCAGAGTCCGGACAACATGCCACGATCGTTTGAGCAAATTCCTTCGCGGATTCTCGTAATCTCTTGTACCTGGGTATCTGATCATCCTTCGGGGAATGATAGGTGAATAAACTTTCAATATCGAATTCCATTGTTTACCTCTTATAATCTTTAGTTTAAAAAATTCTCAGGTTGTACGTGCAATATCCTTTTTTGATCGTGATTTCTTTATCGCCAAGTATTATGAACGCACGTGCATATTCGGTGGAATTCCCATGTACACTTAGCCAGAAATAACATCCAGACCTGAGAAGAGAATTATTCAAGTAAGTTACTTGATTGGTCCTGATCGAGCTGTACCACTCACTCCGGTTACAGGTTCAGTTCTATTTATAGAATCGGCTCCGAATCCTACCCAAAATACTGCAATGCAAGATCCAATTGTTATAGGGTATAATCCACCATAGTTGTTGGATGCCCACATTATAAAAACAGATCCGAGACCGACTACGAATGCAGTTACCGACCATATTATATTTTTAAATAGCCATGCTCCGAATGTCACATTCATACCGTCAAGTTGATATTTTTTAAACCAGTGGAGGAATGCTCCAAGTAGGTATGGTATTAGCAACAAAATCGGAAATCCGATAGTCATCACCGGTCCGGCGGTTGGATCATCTCCGGGTGTCGTTTGTGTGAATGCGTAGGCTATGCCGTAGCCATATCCCATTGCTATAACCATTCCAAGAAGTATAACCAGGAATGTGAGTATGATGCGTGATTTCATTTGTGTTACTCCTCTATTGTTTGTGCTTGTGGATTTTTGTACTTCTGTTTGAACCTTCTGATATCAAGTTTTTCCTGCTTCTCCTCCTTTTTATGTTTTAGTCTGATATTTGATAATGCGGATCCAACAGTGAAACTATGTCCGGCTTTGTAACTTTCATCAAACCTCTGACCGATGCCGGTTAAAGTCCAATCCATACCCCTTGCTTTGTCGAATCTATCTTCATCACCTTTTCTGATCATCTCGATCTGCAAGTCCCGAACACCTCTAATGAGATCTTTGAACCGGTTTATTTCCTTCTGATTTTTGATGTAGTACCGGTAATCAGTTTCATGTCCCTTCATGTACTGATTTAACTCACTCCCCTTCTCATCACGGATCATCTTATTGACCGTGTTATTGATCGTCTCAAGATCGTCCAGCTTACGGTAGAAGGATTGTATACTTTCCGATCTAACTCCAATGTAGGTACGGCCTACGAATGCTCTTGTGATCGGCATCCTACTTAACTTATCGAATGTATCTTCGGGTTTCCGATCGACTATTCCGAGTGTCTGCAATATCTCATCTGTTACATACAATGTGTTACGACCGGCGCCAGCAGTGTAACCTGTGATAAATGCTTCCATCCTGGCTGGACTCACACCGATCATTTTACCTATCTCTTTTATGAATTCCGGAGTGAGATCAGTGTACTGTTCTTCGGGAGCGATCTTCTCGTTTCCTGGCACGATAGCACGGTCAGTGTATGCGATCTTATTAGCGAACTGTTCAGCGATCGGTCTTGCAAATGTGGGAACTGCATCCATGATATCTGACATAGGACTGAATTCCTGGAATAATGCACGTGGGAAATCTTTCCCTTGTTTCATCTCCTCATTAAAAACCATCTCCATCACCGCTTCCGGTATGGAGCCAAATAGTACTCCGTAATATCCTTTAGGAACCGGTAGGAAATTATCCGTACCAGGTATAGGTATGTTGAAGAATTGACTCTTTCTCCATAGGGGTAATTCCCGATATAGTTTCCTTCGTTCCGGATCCAGGTTGTTCGAAAGCCATAGCAGCACCGAAGGCGCTACTATCCATGTTACACCCTTGCCTAATGTACCGGCTACCCTTTTAACACCGAATGTCCGGAGGGTATTTTCATCATGACGCATACGAGCATTCAGGAAGGCGTAGAGAGGACTGATGTTCTTCATTGTTGCACCTTGAATACTGTAATCACCGCCAATGTTACGAGCTTCCTCCATAGCGGACCAGACGTTGCCTGTCTTTAGGTAGGCATTACGGAATGCACCGACACGAGTGCCAAGTTCTGTAGCACGGTTGAAGTCCTTAGCAAGATTGATTATACCGGCTTTGTGCATGTATCTCTTCCACAGTGATTCGAGATGTGATGCCGACTTCAAACGACTTTGTGAGAAATCTACTGCTTTATCGAGTGTAGCAAGGAAAGATAGATCAGCTCCCGAAGCCAGAAACTTCTGATAATACTCTGTCTTATTGATTGCGCTAAAAATACCTTTAAAGAAGTGATACGGATTGTAACCGTACTTGGAATAGAATGTACCTGAGATCTGATCTCTTGGAATATTGCGGAATCCGAATGTTGGATCATATACAACGGCGCCGGCACGTAACCAGTTGGTAGGCATTGCCAGCTTCCGCAGTGCCTTCGAGTACGGTTCGTAGACTGAGAAGAATGAATCGTAGTATTCCTTTGGGATTTGATAGTAATGCGGTTTCCCATCACTCCAAACAGTGACTATCTCGGCATTCTGAGGTTTCTTAAATTCAAGAGCGAACTTCAATTCAATGTTACCGTTCTCGAGGACCTTAACAGGAGTAACCACCCTTCCTGGAATCTCTTGTACCAGGTGAGGATCGATTTTATTTAAGCCATCAACGATAGATTTTAATGCGTCATTCCGATCAGCAGCAACAATCAAGTCATAGGTGTTTTTTACCAGCGATTCAATAGGTGAATGGATCTCCCGAACACTTTTACGGATAACCTTCACCGGCGAAGGACTTGAATCTGATATCTTCTTACCCAAGTTTATAGTACCACCGGATGATTCATATTCATCGAAGAAACGCTTGTATGGTACATACACATTGTAAATCTCCTTCATCTGATCTGCGGTTTTCTTCGAGATTTTACCCGATGATTGGTAATAATCTATCACAGAATCGTTGTATTTCTTCAGGTCACGTACCAGGTTATCTGCATATTCATCACCATTAGATTGCCTGAAAAGCTTTATAGTCTCTTCAGCGATCTGCTTAGGCATTAGTGCAGCGCCACCCTTACCGGCTTCGTACAGGTCCAGATCTCTCATTGCATCCAGGAATCCTTCATGGCTACGGAGAGTGTTATCTTCGACCATCTTTCTTAATATCTCAAGCAACGGAGGAATGTCGTACCGGATATTGATATCCTCTCCGGTTTTTATGAATGGGTGATTTTCCAGAAATTGTTTTTGTTTACCTTCAGAACCAAATACCGTCAATACCTTAGCGTAGGGATTCTCACTCGGAGGACTATTAGGATCGTACTCTTTCAGCTTTTCACCTAAGTCACGAATAGGACCAAGGGAATTGACGATGTTGTAATACAATCCTTTCTTACCGAATAGCTTTGTGATACCTGCCAGCCAATTATTCCCATCATCCGATTTCCGGACAACCTTTGATTCATACAATTGACGTGGATCCTGAGATTTGTACTCTTTGAACTGCTCACGTGCGGAATGCAGTGCGCTCTTTAATGGTTCATTGTTGAATAGAAGGTTCTCGAAGAAGGAGTGGAATAGCGGAGCATCCTTCAAAGCTCTCGCCGGATCCACAACGTAGAATTTTACAAACTGAGCAACTCCTTCAGTGATTTTATCGCTTGGATAGTCTTTTAGAATATTCTTCTTCAATTCCTGACGCATCTGAAAACGGTGATCGATACCGTCAACTATATCTCTACCGTACTTTTTGTAAAGCGTATCCATCAACTTCGCTTTTTTCACAGGATCTGTCTTAAACCGGCCCAAGTGCATTATCAATGCTTTTTCAATCTGATCAGCTTTGTCGAATTTTATCTTACCGGTGTAATCGAATATCTCCATATCGATCTGATGTCCAACCTCATGAGCAAATACATCCAATTCGTTTATGTTTCTCAACCTGATCAATCCGGAGTCTCCAAAGTATAAACCGACTGCTCTTCTGAATCTCTTTATAAGACCGAACCGGACATCCTTGCCAGGTACTTTATTGAGATTATTGGCGAAGTTCTTTCCTATCTGCCGGAGTGTGAGAACTTCATTCAAGTCACTTTCACCAAAATCCGCTTTGACCTGTGGAGTAAGCAGAGCATCCAAACTTGACATCGATGAAGCCTGTACACCTCTCGGTACTTCATCCAGGATACGATTGTCTGGATTATAACGGTATAACTCTCCACGACTTCTGATCTCGCGGTAGAAGAGATTCCTATCATCGATCTTCATATCACTGAATGCTTTATTCGACAGCAACATGTCATTGACTATCTTATGAACATAGTCACTGAAGTCACTTGCTGCCAGCTTGCCTTGCCGGATGAGCATTGTAGCTTCGTACTTTGCCTTCTCGAATATCGGCTCAAGAATGTATGCGACCTTCTCCCCTGTTGCGAGATTGCCCTTCGGGTATTTCGATATATCGACAGTGGCCATACCAGGAGAGATCCCACCGGTCTCATTGAATCTCTTGACCGACTCCCCTATTACATTATTCCATGATTCAATTTTGACTGCTTTCGTTTCCGGTACTGACAGTAATTTCTTAAACTTCTCATCGAACAACTTATTAAACCTATCACTGTTTACCGGTATAGGTATTCCATTCTCATCGATAATATTCGATTTGTCGATCGACTTACTGAACTCCGGATCGTTTAAAACATAACATTCCTTCCAGTATGCGATCGACCTTTTGAATATTTCTTCTACTCGACCGGATAATCTATCGAAGAAGGGACCGAATTCCATTTTCATTTTTGTCCGAAATTCATCCAGTTTCTGGACTCCGCTTTCGATATGGTATGCACCGATCTTGATTATATCTGCGATTGATTCCGGATCTCCGAAGAAAAAGCCGGAGAGATTACCTATGAGTTTATCGTCAAGTCTCTTTTTCGCATCCAGATATGTACTATCTTTTAATACCCTCTTTTTCGTTTTTCCTGCTTTGCCAGGAATTGTATTAGCCGGAGCTTCTTCAGGTGGAGTGCCTTCAGGTGCGGTGTCGACAATTCTGCCTTCCTCGACTCCCTTGATGTCCGGTTCTGAGTATTCTTCATCTTTCATCCTCTCTTCAATTTTATTGATGTCGTCAAATAGACTCAATTCTGTGTCCGCTAATTCCTGAAGTACTTTTTCTTTGTTATCCTTCAGGTACATAAAATCACGTTTAGCAATGATAACAGCTTCACGATAAGGCGTTAATGCCTTGTCTACCACTGCCGGATCATCCCTACGTGCAATGAATTCTTTTTCTTTATTTGCTAATACCTCTTCAGCAACCTTTATATCCAGCTTTGCATCTTCAATCTTCTGGAGGTATTCCCGTGCAGTTTTGTCTCTCGGAATGAAGGTGTCCAGGTTTAACTTCTTCGAGTAATCGAATCCTTCTTTTACGTTCGTTACTCTCTCGATGGTATCTACAAACTGGACTCGATTTTTAATCCCTACACCACGATCTTTGTAGTTAGTTTTCAGCCAATCGAACATTTCCGATTCATGGATGTCGGTAAGTTCAGGTGTCATTCTCCGGATATATCCGATCCATTCAGTGATATCACGCATCTCACGTGCCGTCTCACCTTCTTCACCGATCATACGTATCGCTTCGACAGTTCTACCTTTTGGATTTAGGTAGGATAGATTTAATAATCCTTGATGAGCTTTACCATCGTATATCTTCGCTTCAGCTTCGACTTCCTTTTCGGACTTCCCCTGCTCACGTAGATCACGGTAGTATTTTGCTTTCTCAATAGGCAATTCGTTTGTGTGTCTCTTATTTGATGTTTTTGCTATTTTTATCGCTTCTTCTTTCGACTTACCTTCTATGATCTGAGCCGGTATTTCACTGTACTCTCCCATGCGTGACATAGACTCATTCGCTCGGGTAAATGCTTCTACACGGCTGTGACCGGCCAATATGTACAATTCACCATCATCCGGATTCTTCCATAAAATTATTGGATCATATTTGTAGTATTTGAACGTACCTTTATCAATATCATCCATTATCTTATTGACGGTTTCTTCACTGTATTCTGTGTAACGGTTCTGAAAAGCATCGACATCTTTCTTGATCATCGATAACGGTACATCGTATACTTTCAGCCTTTCAGAATCTTTGGGTCCCGCAGGTTCCTTAACTATTTTTATTTCCGTAGGTTCGGTACCGGCTATCTCCTCCGGCTCTTTGAATTCTGGTACGGTTGGAGCAGCAGGTTTGGGAATGACAGTTTTCTTCACTTCTTTATCGATGTACTCATCAATAACTTGAGAAACCTTCTTATCCTTGAATGCAGGGTTTTCAATCCATTCAAATACTTTTTCGATGTGAGATGAGTGAGATTCATCATCCAGTTCGGGTGCTTTTTCTTCCAGTTTCTTACTTATGGTTTCACCAATTTGTTGATCCATAACCCCTTTTTGTTTCATTATTTCTGCCCTTCTTTTCATCAGGACATCTATTTGCTTTTTCAAAGGTTCTTCGGATCCTTCACCACCGACTATCTTCATCGATCTGGCTTTGTTTATATCATCTGTAAGTTTCTTTATCTTATCCCATGCAGTTTCGTATTCTGTATCGATATCGGTAGATCTCTTTTGATATTCCTCTACATTAGATTCTACAATATTCTCCGGCTCTTTTACGGTAGTTTTCTTACCCTTTTTAGTCGGGGGCGCTTGGATGGGTTCGGTTATTTTAACTTCTTCAGGTTTGGTCTTAAAGTATTTCTCTTCAGCCCATTGTAATGCTTCTTCTGGTGTTTTAAAAGTACCCAATGTTTTCTTCAATTTTGAGTCTTTTACATCCCATCGTTTATCAAAATCTCTGAATATTACATACCTTGCATCGTTACCTTCGCCTTTCTTGAAAAATCTTTTTCCTTCTCCAAAGGCCGGAACTTCTTGCCAACCTTCAACTTCTTTGACTTCCGCTTTGGCAGGTGTGGTTTTTTTACCCTGTAATTCACTATTAGCATCAAGCAAAATAATAGATTCAAATTTTGAAGTCGTAATCCAACTGGGATCTTTAAGTTTGTCATATCTGTCGACAATTTCGTGAACTTTTTCAATGCGTACGTTTGGGTCAGGTATTTTTTCCGCTTCCGTCAATTCTTTATTTTTTGCTACTCTCCAATCGTAAAGATCGCTCAAATCTGGGGGTTTCACCTCTCCTGGAGTAACTTCAGCCTTCGGGACTTCTACAGTAGGTTTCTCACGACCTACTTCCTCTTTTCTACCGGTGAGATATACTTGAGCATATTTTAGAGCTTCTTCTGGAGTTTTAAAGTTACCAAGTTTCTTTTCTGTGTTTCTATGTATTGTTCTACCTTGAACGAAATCCCATGTTTTATCGTAATGCTGAAATTGTACATAATAATTCGGGCCACTTTCGCCACCTTCATAAACAAAATATCTTTTCCCTTCATCTGCTGCCGGTCTTTCTTGCCAACCTTTTGGTATGATGGGAATATCGAGTTTAGGTTTCTCTGGAGGTTTAACTATGGTAAAATCTTCATTGAGCATCTTTGCCGATACACCAATACGGTCGATGTCACTTCCAACGATATCTTTTAATCTGATTTTTTTTCCGTTCTCATCGACTGGAATAAGAGTAGCACGTGCTCCGGCATTTGTGACCTTAAATCTGTATTTACCTTCGGGTAGATTATATGAGTAGGATGCTCCCATCTCATCTACTTTCTTTTTCGATTCAAGTTCTACAATTGTTCCTTCGATACGCTTACCAAGTTCAACTACTTTTTCCTCAGTCGTTTTTGCCTTTTCACCTTTAATCGGAGGTGGTTGAATAACTTCCTTTACAATCGGTCCTGCAGGACCTTCTTCTGGAGTTTTGGGGAGGTTCTTTACAGCTTCTTCTAAAGGTGATACAGCTTTCAGGACTTCTACTGGAGGAGTTACGGGCGCAACTGGTACTTCCGCTTTTTTCGGTTTCTCGATATCTTTGGATCCCTGACGACCACCGGAAGCATAGTAGATCCTCTGTTGTGATGATAACCGTGCGATCTGATCATCACTATATAACCTTTGACCTTTATCGTCTGTTATACCTTGTAATAGTTCGAGAGCTTCATCATCAGTCACCGGAGTCTCTTTTGTGGTAGGTATCTGCCTGCGCATCATCTTCCGTGTGAATGAATCGACTACATTCTTTTCACCTGGAGTGAGAGGGATATTCCCTTTTAGTTTTGCCTGTATGCTCTTATATAGGTTGGGAAATTGCTTCTCAAATTGTACCGACCATTCAACGACATCCTTCTGATAGTCACCGATCTCCGATGCAGCTCCTTCCGGTCTTGCCCTCTCAAATTTCGGCTGTGCTTCGATGAAGGCCAGTTCCTGTTTTGTCTTACCAGCTTCAGATACTCTTTTATGGGTTTTCGTGAACATGTAGATCTGACCAAACAGATCTCCTATGTCTTTCGCTACTCCGGTAATGCCACCAAGTTCTTCTCTTGATGGAGGTATACCCATCATCTCTCCAAGTACTTCTGCTGTGGTACTAACGGGTGAAAGTGCTTTCTGTATCATTGGTCCGGCTTCGGGTACAGCCTCTACAGCAGCTTCTTGAGTTCCTAAGAATGCTAATCCAGAGGGAGACGTTCCCATCATCGTACCGAACATACCATGAGTGGCACCTAACACGGTTCGTAGTACCGCTTCAGGTACACCTTCGATACCTTTTTCTTCCAGGAGTTTGTATGCCTTTTCGAGTTCTCCTGCACCAGCCTTTACTCCACCCATGATCGATCTTGGTCCAATGTCAAGTGCCTTACCTATTCCTCTACCGACTTCACGCAAGAGAGGTTCAGGTATCTTCTTAGCCAGCGATTCAAATACTCTTGGGGGTTCTTCGGGAGGTTGGGGTTTAGCTACGGGATATGCGGTTTCAATATCCTCTAATGCCTGGACAAGTCTTTCATCCGGTAACTCTTCTTCCTCTTCAAGTCCAGGTTGTGATACTGCCGTAGATACAGGTGCAACGGTTTGAGGTTGGAATTGACGACCCTGCTTTACAAATTCGTTTATATTGAAGATCTCATCTATTTCCTTCAACGATGCTTTTTTCTCATCACCAAAAAGCTCATCGATGTCGGATAACGAGACTTTAGGGAGTGATTTCATATCCCGACTGTTTTAATCTTTTAATGTAGGCTTCTTTTGTTTCACCTGGATTAACCGGAGGTAGATTCTTTTTAACCTTTCCCTGATCAGTTGTAGGAGTAATAGGTTTCGGTTCACCAGCACCAAGTCCATCAAGCAATGATTTCAACTCCGTGTACTCGTATGCGTAGGCCTGTGCTGTGTCGTCATTCTGAATATCCTCGAAGGACATTTCACCGGATTTAAACTTCGACCAATTATCCTTCGACTTAGGATGCTTCGACAAGAGTGAATCTATCGCTGCTAATCGTTGCGTAACACTGTTTTTGACTTGCTTACGAGTACCTTTGTAAACCTTAGATTCGGTCGTACCATCCTGCTTTGTGAATGTAGCGTAGTAACTATCCTCTTCTTCCTTTCCTTCTTTGCCAGCTTTTTCAGGAGCTTGCACATTGGACTTTCTCCATTCAGTTTTGCCGGTATCTTGATCCTCTACGACATCATAATAAAATCCATTCTTGCCTACCACCTGCGACACTGTACGTTTGCCCTTCTTCTCAGTTTTAGCCCATTCCTTCTCCGGAGCAAGTACGTTAGATTTTTCCCATGTCGTTTTCCCTGTCTCCGGATCCTCAAGCACATCATAGTAGAATCCATCAATACCTACCACACGATCGATTGACTTCTTTGTGGGCTTTACAGCTTTCTTCTTCTGTAGAGAGGTTTGAATGAGTTGCTCGGTAATCTCCTCCGGCTTTTTCTTCGCAGCTTTTCCCATCTCGATAATGAATGCGGGATTTGTTGGATCAAATTCCGCTTGTTCTTCTTTCGTCTCAGTACGACCAGGAGTTTCAGAGAAGAACTTTTCACCGGTTAATGGATCGGTCTGATCGGGTCCTACATCCAACGGCCCTTTGGGAGTGCGAACAGGAGGAGTATAAACCTGTTTTTGAACCTTCTCCGGATTGAGGAATTTCCCAATAATCATATTGAACCGTGCAGCCTTCGCCTCTTCCTCTTTACGCTTCCTCTCATCCGCAAGAGACTTTGCAAGGCTGTCTATCGGAGAACCCCTGATTGCTTTAGCTATTCCTAAGCTACCCATAATTTTATTCCTTATGCAGGTTTTGTCAATTTTTTGTAAGCATCAATAACTGATGTAATGTCACCAAGCAATGTATCGTCATTCATACTGCCTACAACATTACCGACACCTTCTTGTCTCATACCTTCACCGGCCATAAGAGCGCCTTGTTTCCACTTCGTGAACGCGTCTGATTGACCGATCACATTCGATAGGAATCCGGCAATATCCATTGTGTACTTCTGCTCCTTATCGAAGGATTCTGTCATTGCTCCAGCTTCCTGTGTGCCCAAATCACCGTATGCACCTGCGTACTGCGATTCGACATTGCTGAATAGCGACTCCGGCTGAGCTTCAGATCCAGACATCCTACGCTTCAAAGAGGACCGTCCACGAGCAAGAGACGTTGCAAGGTTTCTGCGTTGCGATCCGTACACATCCTTCAAACTACGTGTGTATTTTTGCCTTGAGAATGGGGACACGCCGAATCTTTTCTCAAGTCCACCCACGTCACTGATGCCACCAAAACCGGACTCTGTACCGCCTATCCGGCCCATCATCTGATTGATGCGCTCCAGCTCCTCACGTTGCATCTTTGGAGCTTCTACATCCTTCTCGCTTTTAAATAAAAAATCTGTTATTGCCATATTAACCTCTACTCAATTTTGAGTTTTTTCTTTACAACTGATACGTCTTTTTTAATATCTTTCTGATCGTAACGGATATCCATTAACGTGCTATCTATAGTCTTAAAGAAGGCTCTTAATTCCTTCATATCCAGTTCTCTTTTTGCTTCGTTTGTATCTACTGTTTTTTTCAGTTCTGGTATAGTAGACTTTTCAAGTGTATCAACCTTTTCCGTGTACTTGCCGGTTTGTTGACCGACCGTGTACATAATAACAACGAATGTCAATAACGAACCAATAAGCGGAATAATTACAGTTAATAATTTTCCATTCGCGAAATTACTGATCTTAACCATGATCACTTCCTTAAAATATTAATGGTATCGCTCCAATAACAGCATTTCCGTTGTTACTCCAAGTCCAAGTCATTGTCGGATTAGCGGTTGATACAACATACTGGCAAGCACCATGCCATGTAGAACCATTTGCCTGCGCCTCCATCAATCCTGTATAGTTTGGTGTCAAAGTATAATTAGAACCACCATGACAGACAGCGACAACCGCGTCGGCGGTAGTACAGGTCATAATAGCACTTATAGTTTTTTTACTTGATGCTGCTGAACCAACAGCAGTACCAGTTGGAGTAGTTTGATTAACATTCTTCCAACTTGACGCACAAACCATTAGTAATTTACCCGCATTTAAATCAACAACTATATCGTGTGTTCCCGTATTGCTTGGAATTTTCTTACCAAACAACCATAATTTAATTGATGTACCGCTTATATAATGACAAAGCGAGTCCATTGCAGTACCGTTCCAAGTTACTCCTCCGTTAATCCATCCAGTTGAACTATTCATACATACTGCAACAGTTAAATAATTTGCATCTGCACCAGCAGTATAAGAGAATGTTTGAGGATCTGATGTACTTCCAGTATTGTAAGCCGTAGCATTATCATAAACTACTGCAGTAGGACCACCGGCAACGACAGGAGCTTGATAGTAATAAGGAACAACAAACTGTGCCTGAAGCATTATTGGAAATAGCAATACGCTGATTAGCCATTTCATATTCTATGTCCCTTTACTACTACCAGTGTTCTCCATGGTTTTGGGCTGGCTGCCGAGAATGTAAGCCAAATAATTTTGCCGTTATCAACCGTTGTGTTTTGGAGAGCTGCTCCTGTAATTGCATTGATAGTGTTAATCGTTGTGATAGCTGCAGGAGTTACGATATGAGTAAGAGCAGAGGCCAAACTAACTCCAGATGATACTTGTATTGTTATCGAAGGACTATTAGCTCCATTGATTACTACTTGAATTGTATCTATTATGTACCCTCCGGAAATATTCATTGGATATACACCTGTAATTGACATTGCAGATGAATCCATACTTACTCCAGATAGAGCTTCAATCCGAGATAACGGAGTTGCTCCAAGATTTGTTAGAGCAGCAGCAGCCGAACTCGCACCTGTACCACCATCGGTAAGAGGTACATCAGTGCCGGTTGCTCGATAAATATATTGCGTTCCGATTGTGACGGTAGTTGGTATATCCGCTCCCCAAGCGGGAAGTGCGCCAGTACCGCCACCGACAAGAATCTGAGTTGTAAGACCGGCAGCGAGCGTTTGTTGCGCTCCAGTGGCCGTAGTTCCGGCAGCGATTAAACCATAAGCTGTTGCGCCTGTTTGTCTACCTGTGCCACCTGCAGTTATAGATAAAGTTCCATCTGCAAGATCATCAAGGTCAGCATCTTTTAATTGATACGTCGCTCCTGTGAAGGTCCTCGAAGCTTTATCTGTACTGTCTGCGTTCTTCAAGTATGTCGCATTTGTGAAGGTTCGCCTGGCTATGTCATTCGTATCCGCATTCGCTAAGGTTCCTAAGTTTACCCTCGCTGCTGCTGCATTGCTTAATCCTGCAAGATTGTTGTCCCTCCGAAGATAGTTTACACTGTCTGCGAATCTCCAGTACGTTCCATTCGTGAAGGTCCTCCTGGCTATGTCATTCGTATCTGCATTCGCTAAGGTTCCTAAGTTTACCCTCGCTGCTGCTGCATTGCTTAATCCTGCAAGATTGTTGTCCCTCCGAAGATAGTTTACACTGTCTGCGAATCTCCAGTACGTTCCATTCGTGAAGGTCC
>Ga0315287_10000315_pt1 | contig 42293 bp, 33 predicted proteins | sample YL17G11_0_MG_FD_205037 | JGI IMG/M metagenome (GOLD analysis project Ga0315287, IMG submission 205037) | Sediment microbial communities from Yellowstone Lake, YNP, Wyoming, USA - YL17G11_0 | ecosystem: Environmental > Aquatic > Freshwater > Lake > Sediment | place: USA: Wyoming | collected...
GCCGCCGCTTCCCGGGGGAAGCGTTGGGCGCCCTGGCCGACGCGCGGCCGGGGTTGAAGGAGGTGACGTGCTACGGGTGCACCCAGATCCCCGCAGCCGTCCTGGACGGCCACTCCAACGACGCCCTAGTGTGCGTGGGGGCTCCCGCGGGGGCAGGGGTGGGGCTGGAGCGCGCCAAGGCGGTCATCGTGGTGCCGTCGTGAGGAGACAGGGGGGCGCGGGCGTCGTCCCTGCCTTGTTTTCCTTTCCTTTCCCGCCTGCCTGCTTTCCCGTTCCTTCCTTCTTCACTTCCCGCCGCATGCGCCGCGCCAACGCAGAGCCCGCATTCTTGCAAGTTCGGTCCCGGGGCGCCCCCTCGTGCGCTCACGCCGCCGCCCCTCTCTCTTCTTCTTCCCGCGCCGCAAACCACGCCGCCGCCGCCGCGGCCCTCTCCACCACCACGTTGAGCAGCGGGTCGATGGCCGCCACCGCGTTGGCGGCCCCGCCGACAATCGCCGGCGCGGTCGCGGCCTGGGCCAGGGACAGACCCGACAGGCAGTAGCACGTGTGGTAGTGGTCGGCCGCTTTGCCGGGCTTGTCCCGCATGCCGCCGCCGGGGGACTGGCAGCAGGCGAGGAGCCAGTGTTGGAGGGCGGCGGCGTCGTGGCCGGTGGGGGTGGAGGGGGTGGGGGTCGGCGGCGACGCCAGGAGCGCCGCGCCCGCGTCGGCGACGTCCGCCGCTAGACTCGCCCACTCGTCCGCGTCGGCGGCGGCGGCGGCGGCGTCCAGGGTGGCGCCGGCGGCGCCGCCGGTGGCGGCCGCGGCGGCCGCGGACGCCGCGGCGGACGCCGCTGCGGCGGCGGCCCGCCGCGCGCGCTCCACGGGGCCAGGAATGCCGCCCACGGGCACGGGCGGCAGGGGTGGCAGGGGCGGCGTGCCGGGCGGCAGCCGCGCGGTCGCTCGCGGACTCGGCAGCCCGCCCCCCCCTACCACCACCGCCGGCCACAGCCCCCCCACCCAAAAGGAATAACACCCGTCCACCAGCTTGTTGGGACGCCCCGCAAAGCCAGCCAGGGAGGGGTGCTGCAGGCGGGCGGCCCAGCAGGCGAGGCGGCGGCGGTCAAACGCGGGGGGGTCGAAACGCGCCCCCGCACGCTCCGCCAGCGCGGCCGCCGCCGCGCCACAGTAGGCGTAGCCACCGTGTGCTTCGTTGCCGGGGGCGCCGCCGAGGCCGCCGGACGGCGTGGCGCACGCGGACAGAAAGACCGGCAGCCGCGCCGCGCGCGCGAGCGCGCCGGCGTCGAGGCCCGCGAGCGAGGCCGCCGCGAGCGCGGTATACGCGCCGCGCACGTCGGACTCGCCGCCGTCGCACACGCGGAAGCCGGAGGAGGGAGGAGGGTTGACGGACGCAAAGAGAAACGCGCGCAGCGATTCGCGGTCGATCGAGCTCAACGCCTCGCCACCCCCGAGCGTCACCAGGGCCGCCACCGCGGCGTACGTGGGGGCGAGGTGGGGCGCCTGGCCGGGGCCACCGCCGTAACCGCCGCCGGGGTGGGCGCAGGAGGACAGGAAAGAGACGGCGTCGGCGCGCGCGGCTGAGAGAGAGAGAGGGAAAGACGCGTCGGCCGCCCACCCCGGCCGGTGTCCGCGCTGCGCGACGCGCCACCCCGCCCCGCACCCCCTCACCCGCGTCGGCGCCAGGGTCGGGGTCGAGCGGCGCGTCCAGGACCGCGAGCGCGTGCACCGCCCAGAACACGAGCCACGGCCGCCCCGCGCCCAGGGACGCGTAGCCAGCGGGCAGCGCGCGCAGCGCGCGCCGGGCAAAGGCGGCGTGCGCGGCGCGGTCGAGGGGTGGTGGGGGCGCGGCCGTCGCGGGCGGCGCGGAGAGGTGGCGCAGCAGGCGCGCGTCGAGCACGGCCTGCTCGCTGGCGGTGCAGGGCATTGCAGGGGGGGGTGTCGGCCGCCCCACGCGCGCGCCAGGCGCGGGATTGGAGTGCAGAGAGGGTGGGGTGCGTCCGCTCTCGCCGCCGGCAGCGCCGCGCGCCCCACACCCGCCACCCTTCCCTCCCCCCCGTCCACCCACCACCATGGCCTTTGCCGTCCGCGCTTCCGGCCTCGCCCGCCCCGCGGCCCCCGCGCGCCGCGCGGGCGCCGCGCCGCGCCGCGCCGCCACCGCGACGGTGAGTGGGGAGAAGGGGGGGCGCAGGAGGCTGCGCGCGCGCCAATTGCCCCCCCCATGCGTGCGCCGCATTCGCGCGCGCCGTGCGGGGGGCGGCCGGACAGCGGCGGCGACGCCGCGCGGCGGCAAAGGCCGGGGTCCGATCGACGCCCGCCTTCCCCCCGCCCGCCGCCGGCGGCCGCCGGCGCGGCACCCGCGACCCCCGGAGGGCGCGCTTGTTCTCGCTCGGTCGTAAGGGGCAGAAAAGCGCGCGCGCCGCCCTCTGGGCCGGCGACGCGCCGCCTCCGCCAAAGCGCCAATCACCCTCCCCCCCCCAGCCCGCCCGCCGCCCCGTCGCCGTGCGCGCGTCGGACAACGAGGTGGATGTTGACGCCATCGTCAAGGACATCCAGGCCAAGGTGTGGGAGGGGATGTTTGGGGGACCGCGCCGCGGACGGCCCACGGCGCGCGCGCGCGAGCGGGGGTGGTTGGGGCCGCATGGGGCGCCGCCGCCCCTCCCAGGCTCCGGCGCCGATGCGGACCACCGATTGGGTGGGCGCCAGGGGCGCCCGAGGGCTGCGTCCGCGCGGCGCCACCCCCGGCGCGCGCGGGCCCAGCGCCGCGCGCCGTTCGCCACACCGACACCCCACCCCTCCCCCTCCCCTCCTCAGTGGGAGGCCGTCGACGACAAGCCGTCCGCCGTCCTGTACGCCGGCGGCGCGGTCGTCCTCCTCTGGCTGGCCTCGACCGTCGTCGGCGCGGTCAACGCGATCCCGCTCGTCCCCAAACTGCTGGAGCTCGTCGGCCTGGGCTACACCGCCTGGTTTGTCTACCGGTACCTGCTGTTCAAGTCGAGCCGGGAGGAGTTGCTGGCCGACATCGAGGAGCTCAAGAAGAAGATCACCTCGTGAAGAGAATGGGGAGAGGGGGCGTGATTCTCCTATGGTTCGATGGTCCGTGACCCTTGATTCGGGGCCCCTGAGGAGGGCGCAGTGAGACGCGGGGCCCGGCGGGGAGTGTGGGCCGGCGGCCGCGGCGCCCTCTGCTCGTGCGCGCGCCACTCGCGCCCCCCCCCTCCGTCCCCACCCCCCACACCGACGCGCGGCGGCCACAACCGGGCGCCGCACTAGGCGTGCCCGCCTGTCACGCGCGTCAGGGGGGCGGGGGCGGGGCAGGGGCCGCGCGGCGCGTGAGCGGCGCGGGGCGCCGCGGCCGGGCGCCCGCCCGCGACTGCAACAGGGACGGCAGGGACCCGGCTCGAGACAGAAGGGAGAGAGGAGCGTGGGGAGGCGGCAGCGGGGAGAGAGAGGTCACAGCGCGCGGCTCCTTCTCCCCTCAAAATCACTCGCCCGCCGCCGAGGCCGCCCGCAGCGCGGCCGCGAGCGCGACGAGGCCCGCGTGAAAGTTTGGGTCGGGGCGGGACGTGCCGGAGCGGGTGTGCGCGAAATCGCACAACCGCACGGTCGCCGGCCCTCCGCCGACATCCCTCGTCCCTCCCTCGCCGCCGCCCCCGCCGTCGAACACCAGCAGCGTGGACGCCGCGCAAAACGCAAACTCGGTCTGCGTCGACGCCCAGGCCGCGAGCGCGTCGAGGCGGGCGGCGGCGGCGGGCAAGACCCCCGCGCGGCCGGCGGCCCACGCTGCCAGGGCCGCCCCCGCCCCGCCCTCCCGCAGCGCTTTGCACTCGGCCTTGGTCCAGCGCCGGTGGTCGCGTGTGGCGGGGCGGTAGGCCTGGGGAGAGGGAGAAAGAGGGGGAGGGTTTGAAAAGGCAAGGCCCACATCTTTTGGTCACTCACCAACACTTTTCATATTCTGCTCACCCGCGCCCCGCACAGGCGAAATCCCAGCGCCGCCTGAACCGCCGCCCCCCGCTTGGCCGCGCACTGGGCCACGCGGGCGGGCGGGTCGTCGGGGTGGGCCGAGGAGGCGCCGATTTTTATGTCCGCGACGCACGGATGACGACAAGGCCCCGCCACGTCCTCCAGCGCCAGCAGAACGCCGCCAGCTGGGCGGTCGACAATACCGTGGTAGATGGGAAGGGCGGCGAGCAGGGGCGCGTTGGCGGCGGCCCAGGAGGCGGGCGGGAAAGGTGGCTGCGAGCGCGCCGCACCGCGCGCCGCGCGCGCCGTCGCCTCCCAGTCCAAGCCCTCCCTCGCCAGCGCGGCCTGGACGTGCTGGTAAAATGCGGTCTCAGCGTCGCCGCGCGGGCCGGGCTGGTGGGGGAGGAGGCGGTTGGCTAGCCGCGCGCGCGCGGGCGAGAAAGAAGGGCCAGTCCGATCCACCACCCCTCTCCTCCCCTCCTCACCGGCAGCGGCTTGTAGAAGCGGCCGGTGTCGTCGACGTAGGACCCCTCCTTGCCGTCTGAGGAGGGAGGTGGAGAGAGGTGTGGGGGTCGGCGCCAATCGGCCGCCCCTCTCCCACCTCCCTTCCCAGCCTCTCTCTCTTTCTCTCTCACTCTCAAACATGTGGCCCGCCACCTGGTGCGGGCACGGGCGCAGATTGGAGGGCGCGCCCGCAGGCGCGGCTGTGGGCACGGCCCCCGCATCCGGCGGCGGTTGCGCCGCGGGCGTCGCGTGGGGCGGCAGCATCGCCCACCAGAGCGCGGCCCGGGCCGGCCGCCGGCCGCAGAGTGAGGGGAGGGACAACAACAACGCTCTCGTCGCGACTCACTCGCAACAACTCTCCCTCTCCTCTACCCCTCCCCCCCGCCCATCATCGGCTCCAACGCCAGAAGTTTCTCGTACGCCGCCACGAGCGCGGGCGGCCACCGCGCCGCCCCCGCCGCGCGCCCCGCCGCTTTCCACCCCGAGTCGAGCGCGGCGGCCGCCTCGAGCTCGCCCTCGGCCCGGGCGCCGTCGCCGCGCGCCCACTCGACGCCGGCGAGCGCTGCGTGGGCCTCGGCAAAGATGGGGGTGCGGCGGACCACGGCCCGGAGTTCCTTGGCCGCCGCCGCCGGGTCGCCGAGTTGCAGCAGGAGCACCGCATGCCGGGCGCGGTACCCGGGGAGGCCCGGGGCCAGGTCGGCCGCGGTGCGGAAGGAGGCGGCGGCGCCGGCAAAGTCGCCGCCGCGTTGGAGGAGACCCCCTCGATTGTAGTGCGCCGCGGCTTCCCCCGGGTCGGCCGCGATGGCGGCATCGCAGTCAGCGACGCCGGCGGCCAGGGAGGAGGCGGCGGCGGCAGCGTCGCCGGCCGCGTCGGCTCGCACGGCGAGCGCCTCGTGCGCGAGTGCCCTGTTGAGCCTCAGAATGGCCGAGTCCGCGGCCGGCGCCAGCGTTAAAGCCTCATCAAACGAAGCCAGCGCGGCGTCCGGGTCGCCGAGAGATAGGCGCACGTTCCCGAGGTTGGAGAGGAGCGCGGCCGACGGCCCGTCGTCGGCGAGCGCGCCCTCAAACGCGGCCAGCGCGTCCCCGAACCTCCGCTCGTTGGCCGCGTTTAGGCCGGCGCGCAGGGCGGGGGAGTCGACGTCCTCCACGCGGACGAGGTGCGACGGGGAGGCGTACGCGGGCGGGGGGGGTGCAACGAGGGACGGCGCCGCGGTCGCCAGGAGCGCTGCCAGCGCTGCGCTCGTCAGGCGGCGGGCGAGCGCCGGCGCTGGCGCGGCCGCGGCGGGCGCCGGGGGCGGGCACGGCGCGCGTGGCCGCATGGAGTGGCGGGACGTCAGCGCGAGCGTCTTCCCCACTCGCCGCCGCGCCCCCCGCGCCCGTGCGGCGCCCTCGCGTCAATGGCCGCCCCGCAGGCGCCGGGAGCTCCCCTCCTCGACCCCGGCGCGCCCGCCATCGCGGTCAACGGCGTTGTGCGCGCGCTGCCCCCAGGCCGCGGCGATGCCACGTTGCTGCAGTACTTGCGCGGTGCGTGGCAAAAGTGGGATGCGGACATCGGCGGCGGCGGAGGCGGGGAGAGAGATGCGGATGGGAGAGAGACCCGAACCCTAACCCACCAGACGACCTCGGCCTCACCGGCACCAAGCTCGCCTGCGGCGAGGGCGGCTGCGGCGCGTGCACCGTGCTGGTGACGCGCGGCGGGGAGGGCGCGAGGCCTGTCAACGCGTGCCTCTTCCCTTTGTACGCGGCCGAGGGCGCGTCCGTGACCACCGTCGAAGGCCTCGGCGGCGGCCCGCGCCCCCCGCACCCGCTCCAGGCCGCCCTGGCGGCCGCGCACGGGTCCCAGTGCGGGTTCTGCACGCCGGGATTCGTCGTCGCGGCGGCGGGGGCGCTGTGCGCGCGCGCGGCGGGCCGCCCCCCTCCCTCTGTTGCTGACGTGGAAGATCTCCTGGCCGGCAACCTGTGCCGGTGCACCGGGTACCGCCCCATCGTGGACGCGCTGCGGCCGTGGCTGGAAGGAGGGGGGGAAGGGGTGGGGTGCGCGCCCGACCGCGGCGGCGGCGGCCTGGCGCCCGCGCCGGCGCCCCTGCCGCCCCTGCCCCCGGTGCCGCCAGCGCTGGCGTCCCGCCCGCGCGCCCCGCTCACGCTGCCCGGCCCGGTCACGGATTGGTGTCGCCCCACGACGCTGGCAGCCCTTGCACACCTGAAGCGCAAAAACCCCGCCGCGCGGCTCGTCGGCGGCGCGACCGAGGTCGGCATCGAGACCAGTCAAAAAGGGGTGCGCGTGCGGCTGGCGGTCGACCCGACGGCGGTGCCGGAGCTGGCCAGGGTGGAGGCGGGCGGCGCGGCGGCGGCGCTCGGCGCGGCCACCGCCGTCCCCCTCCCCGCCGGCGCCTTTCTCGGCGCCGCCGTCACGCTGGTCACCCTCCAGTCCGCGTGCGACGACCTGGCCGCGTCCCGCGGCGCCCCCGCCCGCGGCCTGGCCGCGGTCGGGCGCCAGCTGCGGTGGTTTGCCGGCACCGCCGTGCGCGCTGCCGCCACCCTCGGCGGCAACGTGTGCACCGCGTCCCCCATCTCCGACCTCAACCCCATCTTTGTCGCGCTGGGCGCGACGATGGTGGTGGCTGAGGGAGGCGGGGGAGAGGGGGGCGGCGTCAAAATGTCGACGATTCGCGCCGCCGACTTTTTTGTCGGGTACAGGGCCACCGCATTGACCCCGCCCCAGCTCCTCGTCGGCGTGATAGTGCCCTGGACCGTGGACAATGAGTACGTCCTGGAGTTCAAGGTGGGGCGGCGAAGGGAGGACGACATCGCGGTCGTCAACGCGTGCGCGCGCGTGCGCTTTGAGTCGTGCCCCGACCCGCCCTTCTGGCGCCCGGCCGACGCCGCCGTTGCCTTTGGCGGCGTGGCCGACCGCACGCTGCTCGCGCGCGCGACGTCGGCCGCGCTGGCCGGCGCGGGGGCGTGGGGGCGCGGCGCGCTCGACGCCGCGCTCGCTGCGCTGCCGTCCGACGTCTGTCTCCCAGCCGACGCCCCGGGCGGCGTGGCCGCCTACCGGCTCACACTCGCGCGCTCGTTCCTGGCCCGCTTCGTGGCGTCCTCGCACGCGGGGCTGGCCGCCGACGCGGCCGCGGCGCGCGCGCTGCCGCCGCCGCCGCTCGACGCGGACCTCGCCGCCGCGGCGGCCGGCCTGCCGCCCCGCCCACCGCCGTCGGGATTGCAGTATTACGACGTCTCCACCGACGGCGCGGTCATCGGCGCGCCGGCGCCGCACGCGGCGGCGGGGCTGCACACGACGGGGCGCGCGCTCTACCTCGCCGACGCCCCGCTCCCCGCCCGCGCCCTGCACGCCGCCCTGGCGCTGTCCACGAAGCCGCACGCGATTCTTCTGGGCGTGGACACGGCGGCCGCGGCGGCGGTGCCGGGGTTTGTGGCGTTCTTCGGCGCGAGTGACGTGCCGGGGTCGAACGCGCTCGGCCCGTTCGCCGGCGACCCCCTGTTTGCCGACGGCGTCGTCCTCTGTGTCGGTCACCCACTGGGCATCGTGGTGGCGACGTCGGAGGTCGGCGCGCGGCGCGCGGCGGCGGCGGTGGCGGGGCGGTACGGCGACGACCTGCCGTCTGTCGTCTCGATCGACGAAGCCATCGCCGCCACCTCCTTCTTCCCCGACCCGTGCGGCCTGTCCATCGAGCGCGGCGACGTGGACGCCGCGCTGGCCGCGGCGGCGGCCACCCCGGGCGCCGTCGTCGTGTCCGGCGAGGCGCGCTCCGGCGGGCAAGACCATTTTTACCTCGAACCCCACGCCGCCCTCGCCACGCCGGGGGAGGGGGGCGAGATGGTGGTCCTGTCGTCCACGCAGGCGCCGGCGGGGGTGCAGGGGGACGTGGCGGCGGCGCTGGGGGCGGCGCGCGCGCGCGTCACCGTGAAGACAAAGCGCGTCGGCGGCGGCTTTGGCGGCAAGGAGACGCGGGCTAACCTGGTCGCCGCGGCCGCCGCGGTGGCTGCGGCGCGCCTCCAAACCCCGGTCCGGCTCGTGCTCGACCGCGCGACCGACATGGCGGCGACGGGCGGGCGCCACCCTTTCCTCACGCGCTACACGCTCGCCGCCGACGCGGCCGGCCGCCTGCTGGCCGCCGACTGGCACTTTTATTCAAATGGCGGCTGCACGCCCGACCTGTCGACGGCCGTCATGCAGCGCGCGTTGCTCCACGCGGACAACGCGTACTCGGCCCCCGCGCTGCGCGCCGCCGGCGCCGTGTGCCGCACAAACCTGCCCTCCAACACCGCGTTCCGCGGATTTGGCGCGCCACAGGCCATGCTCGCGGTGGAGATCGGGATGGACCATTTGGCGGCGGAACTGGGAATGGCGCGCGAAGAGATTCGCGCGATCAACCTCTACCGTTCCGGCGACGCCACCCACTACGGCACCCTCCTCGCCGACTGCGCCGCGCGCGCCTGCTGGGACGCGGTGGTGGCGTCGTCGGGGTTGCAAGCGCGCCAGGCCGGGGTCGCGGCCTTCAACGCGGCCCACCGCTGGCGCAAGCGCGGCCTGGCCGTCACCCCCACAAAATTCGGCGCCTCCTTCACCCTCAAACACTACAACCAGGCCGGCGCCCTCGTCCACGTGCACGCGGGCGACGGCAGCGTGCGCCTGGCTCACGGCGGCGTGGAGATGGGGCAAGGGCTCCACACCAAAATGGTGGCCATCGCGGCGGCGGCCCTTGGCGTTCCCCCCTCCACCATCACCATCGTCGACACGTCGACCGACGTGGTGGCCAACGCGTCGCCGACGGCGGCGAGCGTGAGTTCGGACTTGTACGGCGCAGCGGTCCGCCTCGCGTGCGACGAGCTGGCGTCCCGCCTCGCCCCGCACCGGGAAAGGCTGGGGCCGGGCGCCAGCTTTGCGGCCGTGGCGGCGGCGGCGCACGCCGCCAGGGTCGATTTGACCGCGCACGGCTTCCACAAAACTCCCGGCGTCGAGGGGTACGGTTCCGCGTCCCCGTTCGCCTACATGTGCTACGGCGCCGCTGTCGCCGAAGTCGAGCTCGACACGCTCACCGGCACCCACTCCATCCGCCGCGCCGACGTGTGCATGGACGCGGGCGCGCCGGTCAACCCCGCGCTCGACGTCGGCCAAGTCGAGGGCGCCTTCGTCCAAGGGGCCGGGTGGGCGACCATTGAAGACGTGATCATTGGCGGGCCTTCCCACCCCTGGCTGCCACGTGGCGTCATCCACACGCGCGGCCCTGGCACGTACAAAGTGCCGACGGCGGCCGACGCGCCGTCGGACTTCCGCGTCGCCCTCCTGCGCGGCGCGCGCTGCGGCGCGACGCCGCTCACGCACTCGAGCAAGGCGGTGGGGGAGCCCCCCTTTTTCCTGGGGGCGTCTGTCTTTTTCGCGCTGCGCGACGCCGTCTCGGCCGCGCGCGCGCACGCTGGTTTGGGCGGCCACTTTGTGGTGCACGCCCCCGCCACCGCGGCCGCGCTGCGCATGGCGTGCGGGGACGAGCTGTGCGCCGGGGGCGCGGTCGAGGGGGGGGCGGTGTCTGTCTAGAGAGAGAGAGAGAGAGAAGGGGCAAGGGGGAGGGTGCGCGCCGTCCTGTGACGCTCGGCGCGGGGAGAGCCTACCGCGCACCGCATCACACGCGCCTCAACCGCCGTCGCCGCCACCACCCCCGTCGGCCTCGGCGCGCAGCGCGGCCGCGAGGCCTGTCAGCGAATCTAAAATCTTCGCATAGGCTCCCTCGGCCTGCCCGAGCACCCCCTCGCACTCGACCCGCGTCGCGGTGGCGGCGGCGAGGCGGTCGGCCGCTTCCGCGGCCCGCTTGGACAGGGACGCGGCTTCCGCCGCGAGCGCCGCCCTATCTGCGTCGGCCGCGCGCGCCTCGGCGGCTGCCGCGTCGCGCCGCTTGCGCAGCGAGTCGATGACTGAAAGATGGATGGAGGGTGGCGGGCGGGAGAGTCGAGGGGCGGGGCGGGAAGAGGGTCGAGGGTATTCTTGGCGCGCGGCGCGCGGCCCTCCCGCCCTCGCCCTCCCTACAGTGCAACAGGTCGTCGTTGGTGGCCGCCAGCGCCTGCCCGCGCAGGGTGAGCGTGTCGGGCGGAGGGCCCATCGGGGCGGGGGGAGAGGAGAGTCTCGCGCCGCTCCCCGCGCGCCGCCGGCCCGCGTTGCAGGCGCGCCGCGGCACGCCCATCCCCCCAAACCACGAGTAACGACGAGTGATGGTGCTGCTCTGCCCCCCACGCCCCCACGCCACGTGTCAGACCGCGGCCTCGCGGTTGAGCGACGAGACGAGGCGCCCGCGGCCGGTCAGCGCGGCGTCGAGCGCTGCCCTCCCCGGCGCGCCGCGCGACGTGATGGCCTGCAGCTCGGCCAGGGTGAGAAGCTTGACGTTGACGAGCAGGACGTCGGTCAGGGGCATGCCCTCGATGCGGTCCGGGGCGCCTAAAGAAAGAGGGGGTGGTTGAACGGCGTCGGCGACGGTTTCGGGCCGCGCAAAGGCGCCCTTGACCGCCGCACTCTCCTCCACACCCCTGCGCACGCACCATCCGGGTCGCCGGGCCGCGATTTGAGCCCCAGCAACGCCCCCACGCGCCCCGCCGAGTTGACGTGCGCGGCCGCCGCGCCCGGCGGCAGCGCGGCCGCCACCCCCTCCGCCTCGGTCGACAGCAGCCGCATGTCGTCCATGATGGCGCGGATGCCGCCGTGGCCGGCGGCGAGCTGGGAGACGGTGTACAAAAGTTGAAACTGCCACGACGCTTTTGCGTCGTGCACAGACCCCGGCAGCTCGCCCGCGGGCGCCTCGATGTAGAATTCGAGGCCAAACCCGTTGACGTTGCCGTCGCCTGACAGGGGGGGCGGGGGGAGGGCGCGCGGTCGGGGCGGGGCCGGCGGGCGCGTTCCCCAGACGCGCCCCCCGCCCCCCCCGCCGCCCTCCCCTCCTCGCACCGAGGGTCAGGTCATCAAACGGGTCCGACAGGCCGTCGGACGCGAGCACGACGTTGCCGTTGGCGCGGCGCACGACGCGAAACGCGCAGCGCCCGGCAGGCCACTGGTGGGGGGAGGGAGGGGGGGGGGGAGGCCCGCGTGGGCCGAGATGCGGGAGCGATCGAGCGATCGCGGGGCGCCGGCGGCGGCGCGGGCGGCGGGCGCGGCGGCCCGGCGCGCGGCGCGCGCCCATCGCGCGCGCACCCTCCCCTCTTCTCCTGACCTTGGGCCCGCCCGCCACCGGCCCGACCAGGTGGCTCAACGCCAGCGGCTCCAACTCGCCCAGCGACCGCCAGCACGCCTCGCGCGCGGCGGCCGACGCGGCGAGCAGGTCTTCCAGCGACCGCGGCGACCGCCGCCCGCCGTCGCCGCCACCGCGCAGGGGCTGCAGGTAGGCCTCGGCGGACGCGTACGGGTTGGAAAAGCAGCAGGGGAGGATGGTGGAGAGGAGTTTGGGCATCGACATTCTAAAGCGGGGCGCGGCGCGGCGGGCCGGCGGCCGGGGGGCGGCGGGCGGCCGCTGGGGGGCGGCCGCGGGCGCGGGCGGCGCGCGAGGAGTGTGTTGGCGGCGCTCGCCGCGCCCGCCTGCAATCGCGCACAGCCCGCGGCCGCGTCGCGCCACGACCCCCGCCCCTACCCCGGCCGGTCGACCGTTAAGGCCGGCGCCGGCTTTGCGCAGCCGCCATGGACGCCGTGGCGCCGGAGCCGCGCCTCTTCGTCGGGCAGGTGCGCGCGCGCCGGCATTGCCGCGCCAGGGGGGCCGCGGGGGCGCCTCCCCGCCACAAACGTTGGCGCGCGTTAGGGGAGGCGCCTGGACATTGGGCGGGGGGCGACGGAGCGCGTGCGCGGCCGCCGCGGGTGCGGCTGCCATGGCAGGCGGCTCGGGGGACACCCTCGCGGGCGGCGCGGGCGGCCCGCCCGGCCCTCGCCCCGCCCGGGAGGCGCGACGCCTTGCCTGGAACGCCCCGGTCGGCGCCCGGGGTCCGCCCCGCGCGCGCCGGCAGCGGCCGACGATCCGGGCCCGCGCCGCCGCGCCGCCCCCCGCCGCCCCTCCCGCCGCCTCCCACGGCGACCGCACGTGCGCGACTGCCATCCAGGGCGGCGGGCGGGCGGGCGCGGGCTGGGGCGCCCCCCCCAACCCTGGGGCGGCGCGGGTGCCGCGGCCGACCCGCGCGCGCGCGTGCAGCGCGCGCACGCGCGCGGCAGCGACGCGCCGCCCCAGCCGCCCGCGACCCCCACCCCTTAACCCCAGCTCGCGCCGGACACGGCGGAAGCCGACCTGCTCCCCCTCTTCTCCGCGCACGGCCCCGTGCGCTCCCTCTACCTGCTCAAAGGCGGCGACGGCGCGCCGCGCGGGTGCGCCATGGTGCTCTACAGCCGGTGGGCGCACGCGGAAGCCGCGGTGGCGGCGCTCGACGGGGTCGACGCCTTCGCCAGGGGGCGCGGCCTCGTCGTCCATTTCGCCAACCCCCGCCGCCCCGCGCCCGGCGCCCCCGCGGAACTCGGCATCGCGCCCCGCAAACTGTTTGTCGGCCGCCTGCCGCGCGACGCGGACGAGGCGGAGCTGCGCCCGCTCTTCGAGGCGCACGGCCCCGTCGAGTCCCTGGCCGTCCTCCGCACCGCGCGCGGCGCGTCGGCCGGGTGCGCCTTTGTGCGGTACGCGACGTGGGCGGCGGCGGAGGCCGCCATCGACGCGCTCGCGGGGCGGGTCGCGCTGCCGGGCGCCGACGCGCCGCTCGTCTTGAAGTTCGCCGACGCCCGCCGCCGCGACGGCATTACGGTGGGCGGCGGTGTGCCTGGCCTCCCGCCCGCGTTGGCCTCGGGCGGCGCGGGGTGGGGCCTCTACCCCGGCGCCGAGCCGTGGGCTCCGCTGGAGCGCGCGCTCGACGGCGCCGGCTCGGCCCACTCGTCCCCCTACGACCCGGGTGCCGGCACGTACGGCGGCGGCGCCGGCGCGCCGCTGGACCCGATGGGGGGCGACGGCGGCCTCTCCCTGCCCGACGACCTGCACGGCGACGACGAGCCTCGACCCCCGACCCTCAAGCCCGCGTTCCACCACGCCGCGCCCGGCGTCTTCGCCGTCGCCGCCGCGGACGCGCCCTTTGGCGCGGCGCCGCCGGTGCGGCGCCCCGGCGCGCCGCCCCCGTTCCCAGACGCGCTCCTCCCCGACGTCGCGGCTTTGGCCCTGGGCCGCGACCCGCACGCGGTGCACCCCATGGCCGCCGCCGCCCCCCCCATCTGGGGGCAGCAACGCTTCGGGCCGGCGGAGCGGTGCGCCGCGTGGAAACTGTTCGTCGGCCAGCTGCCGCCCGACGCGGCGGAGGGCGACCTGCTGCCCGTGTTTGCGCCGGTGGGGACCGTGCTGGAGCTGTACGTCCTGCGGAACTCGGTGAGAGGGGGAGAGGAGAGGGGGGCGGGTGTTTGGCGCGCGCGCGCGGCCGCGTGGCCTCCCCAACCCCGACCCCCCTCCCCTTTCTCCCCTCCCTAGGCCGGGCGCTCCAGAGGGTGCGCCTTTGTCACGTACGCGTCCCCCGGCGACGCCGCCGCCGCGATCGCGGCGCTCGACGGCGCGCCGCTCGCGCCGCCGCCCGGCGCGCCGCCGGGCGCGGCGCGCTGCCTCGTCGTCAAGTACGCCGACCGCGCGGGCGGCGGCAAGGTCGCCGGGCGCGGGGCGCGGGCGCGGCCGCCGCTGCCGGCGGGGCTGGCCGCCGCGCTCGGCGGCGCGCACGAGCGCGCGGCGGGCAGGCACCTCCCGCTCGGCCACCCCGCCGCCGGCTTCTACTGTTGATGACGGGGCTCCTTCAATCACAAGTCCGCCGCGCGCGCACGCGGGCGCCGGCCGCGGCTGCGGCCGGCCGCCCGCGCGCGCGCGCCGACCGCCCTCTTCTTTTTTCGTTCCTGCGGCGCCCCACTTCGCCCCCGTCCCGTCTCCCCCGCGCCCCGCGTCGCCACGTCGCTGCTGTACTCACGTCGCCGCCGCCGTAGCGACCACCGCTCCCCACACCCACCCCACGCCGCCCACCGCACTCGCCGCGCCGCCCCGACCCGCCCCCGGCCTGCCGCTGCGCCCGCCTGCCTGCCCGCCCGCGATCCGCGCCTTCTCTGTGACCACATTGACAGACCAGCGTGTTGGTGCAGAGGGTGAGAGAGAGCGGGGGGCGCAGGAGTGCGCGCGCGGCCGCCCTGCGCTCTCCCCACACCCGCGCGGGCGCCGCCCCTCAGCCACCATGTGCAAGGCCCCCTCCCCCCCCCCGCGCACGCGCGGCGGCGTGCTGTCCCTGATCCAGGAGATGGCTCACGAATGGACGCACGACAACTCGGCGAAAGCGTCGACCGCGAAAGCGCGTGTCGCGGGCCCGCCGCTGCCGCCGCGGCCGGACGGCAAGTTCACGCTGGCGCACGTGGCGCAGCACCATGTGGAGGGGGACGCGTGGGTGGCGGTCAAGGGCAAGGTGCGGGGGGAAGGAGGGCGGCGCGATTGGCGCGCGCGCGCGGCGGGCACGCCGCGGTCGGCCCACGGCGCGCCCTCGGACCGGGCGCCGCGGTCGGGCGCGACTGTTGCCTTCCCGTGGGGGGTGGGAGGGAGGGCGGGAGGCCGCAACCGCCGCCGCGCGGGCGCGCGCCGTGGCCGCGCCGCGGCCGCCGCCGCGACCGACCCTCTCCTGTCTCCCTCTCCAGGTCTACGACGTCTCCCACTTCACGCCGCGCCACCCCGGCGGCGCCGTCATCCTCACCTACGCCGGCAAGGATGCGACCGACGTGTTTGCGGCGTTCCACGCGGGCGCGACGTGGGGGCTATTGAAACAGTTTTTCGTCGGCGACCTCGTGGAAGCCGACGCCGCCCCCGCGCCCGGCTCGTTGCTCGCCGACTACCGCGCGCTACGCGTGCAGCTGCGGGCGGCGGGCCTGTTCAAAGCGGACGGCGCGTACTACGCGTGGAAGGCGGCGTCGACGCTCGCGCTGGCGGCCACATCGCTCGCGCTGTTGGCCGCCGCGTCTGCCTCCGCGACCCCCTTGTACCCCGCGATCGCGTCTGCCCTCGTCATGGGCCTCTTCTGGCAGCAGTCGGGCTGGCTCGCGCACGACTTCTGCCACCAGCAAGTGTTTTCGCGGCGCGCGGCAAACGACGCGGTCGCGCTCTTCCTCGGCAACGTGTGCCAAGGCTTCTCCGTCGCCTGGTGGAAGGCCAAGCACAACCAGCACCACGCGGCGCCGAACGAGCTGGACGCGGAGACCAAGCTGGCGCTCGACCCGGACATCGACACGCTGCCCCTGATCGCGTGGTCGCGCGACATGCTGGCCACCGCCGCCGGCGCCCCGCGCGCCATCATGCGCCACCAGCACCGGTACTTTGTGGCGGTGCTGCTCTTTGCGCGCCTGGCGTGGGCGCAGGGGTCGGCAGCGCACGCGCTCGCGTTGCTGCCGACGAAGAAGGGCGCGCGCGCGGCGCCCGGGTCGGCGCGTGCGGCGGCCAACCCCAAAACCTCCGCCCTCGCCGAAGTCTCCACCCTGGCCCTGCACTATGCGTGGACCCTGGGCGCCGCGGTCGCCGCGCTGGGGCCCTTGGGGGGCCTCGCCCACATCCTGGCCTCGCAACTCTTTTGCGGCCTCCTCCTCTCCCTCGTCTTTGTCCAGTCCCACAACGCGATGGAGGTCTACTCCGAGGTCAAAGATTTCATGACCGCGCAGGCGGTATCGACGCGCGACGTCGCGCCGTCGCGCTGGATGGATTGGTTCACGGGCGGCCTCAACTACCAACTCGAGCACCACGCCTTCCCCAACATGCCGCGGCACCACCTGGGGGCGGCGGCGGGCCCGGTGCGGGCGCTGTGCGAGAAGCACGGGCTGCCCTATGAAGTCGTGTCGATGCCGGTCGGCACGTCCCGCGTCCTCGCCCACCTGGCCGACGTGGCGGCGCTGGCGTGAGGCAATGTAGGTTGGCGTGTGTGCGTGCGACGTATAGCTTTGGCGCGGTGGCGCTCGCGGCGGGGTTGCAGCCTCGAGGCGCGCCGCCCTCCTCGCCCCCTCCCTCAACCCACCCACCCGCCCTCCACCCTTTCACCCATCACGTCTTGGCCAGCGCCGTCTTCTGCAGCCCCGCCGCGAACTCGGCGTAACTCGGGCCGGCCGCGGTCCGGTCCTCGACGAAAAAGGGCGCGACATGCGCCTCGGACGGCGTCCCCGCCTGCACCACAAACAGCGGGGGCGCGTTGGGGCGGGTCGCGCGCAGCGCGTCCAGCACGGCGCACACGCGGGCCGACAGGTCGGAGCCGGGGCGCGGGGGTTCGGGGGACAGGGACAAAGCATCTGGCGGCGGGCGCGACGGGTCGACGCCGAAGACGGCCGCCATGAAATCCGGGCGCACCGCCCGCCCCAGCCACAGTATCAGGACGCGCCCCGAGTCGAGCAGGTAGGCGCCCGCCGGGTCGAGCGCGGCGGCCGCGAGCGGCGCGGGCGCGGGGAGGAGCGGCGGCGCGCCGCCCGGCCGCGGCCGCCCCCACTCGCCCGCGGGGTCGTGCAGCGGCAGCGCGGCGGGGTAGAGCATGCGCAGCAAGGCCGGCACCGACGCCGCCATGATGTCGTGGCCGACGGCCGCGCGCTCGTCCGGCGCGACGTCGCGCGCGCCGCCGCGCAGCGCGCCGCACTTGGCGACGCCGAGCGTCCACACGGGCAGGTGGCGCAGGCCGGCGGGCAGGAGCAGCGCGGTGTGCGGCGGCGCGCCGCGGCCGCCGCCGGACGCGGCGAGCCTGTACTCGCGCAGCGCGAGGCCTACCTTGTGCGCGATGGCCGCGCGCGTCTCCTCGAGCCGCGCCCCGCACGCCTTTTCCACGGCGAGCTTGGCCAGGAGAGCCGCCGTCGCCCCTCCGTCCACCGCCCGGTACAAGTCCGCCAGGTCGGGGACGACGGGGACGGCCAGGGTGTGCACGCGGATACGGCGCTCGCCGCACGACGCCGTGTAGAGCAGGGCGCACTGCACGTACGCCGTCGGGCCGGAGACGACGCCCTCCTCGTGTGCGATCTGCACGGCAAACGCCTTGTCGGGGTCGACCTGTGGGGAGAGGGGACGACAGGGGGTCGGCGCGCGCCTCTCCCCGCCACCACCAACCACCCCTCCCCTCCCCCCACCCACCTGGGGCAGCGCCAGCAGGTCCGTGCTGCGCACGAAAAAGTGACCGTGAAACGCGGAGATGCGCAGGCCCTTGGAGCAGCGCACGCGCATCACGGCCTCCCACCCCGTCGGCCGCCGAATGTTGTGCTCCAGCTCGGCGGCGAGCCTCCCCCCGTCGCGCGCCGCGGCAAAGCCGGGGTAGTAGTAGAGCTGGCCGCACGTGTACTTGGGGAGGGCGCCCAGGGATGCGAGGTCGGCGGGCGCGCCGGCGCAACAAAAGACGTCGACCGCCACTTGCGCCCTCGACGCCTCCGCCGCGTACCGCTTCCAGAACGGGTCGTCCGGCAACCTCTGCTTGTGCTCGGCGTCGGTGCCCCAGCCGGCGCCGGGGTCGCGCGGGCGCAGCTTGCCGGCGCCCGCGTTGGGGAGGGAAGCCTGGAAGAGGAGGAGCTTGCCGCCCGTCGGGGCGAGCACCATGTAGGCCGCCTGCAGCGCGGCGCCGGCGGCGGACTCGGTGGTGGTGGTCTGGGCGACCGCGCCCGGGAGCGCGTCGAGCGCGGCGTCGAGCAACGCTCTCGCTTCCCCCGCGTTCACGAGGAGGTCGTCCGGCAGCGGCACAAACGGGTCGTCCACGTCGGGGACGACGACCATGGCGGGGGCGGCGGCGCCGGGCTTGAGCGCGTAGAAGTGGAGGGCCGAGTCAAACGTCAGGAGGCCGACGCGCGCGCGGCCGCCGCCGGGGAGCGCGTCCAGGCACTTTTTTATGGTCGCCGCCACGACGGCGACCATGCCCGACCGCACGGCAGGGGCCGAGACGTCGACGCAGAAAAAGTAGGCCGGGGGCATCGGCGGGCGGACCATGTACTCGGCGGGCGCCACGTACTCGACGCTGCCCCCAGCAAGCTCCGGCCGCTCCCCCGCGTCAAGCCGCCTCCCGTCAGCGTCGAGCGCGCAATAGTATTCGACGGGCACGTCGTTGAGCGCGGCGCACACGTTGCACGCAAAGCGGCGGCCGCCGTCGGCCCAGGTCACGAACGGGTTGATGTACGTCCGGCACCGCCGGCACCGCACGATGCCAGCGGCTGTCAACGGCACGACCGGCACGTCCTGGGGGTCGGCCATGGGGTGCACGATCGCGCCGACGGGGAGCTGGAAGCGCGCGCGCGTCGCTTGCTGCGCCGGGACCGCGTTGACGGTCAGCCGCATGAAGCGCGGGTCGCACGAGCCGGGCACGGGGTGCGTCGGCATCGCGCCCGCGGCTCCCGCCGCGTCGCCGGCGGGGCGGGGGAACGCCGACGGGTCGCCGCCGGGCGCGCCGGCCGCGGGGGCCAGGTTGATCGCTTCCGGCGCGTCCAGCACGCCCGCGCCGCCGTAGGGGGCGGCCGGGGCGCCGTAGTGGGGGGCGCCGCCAAAGGCGGGCGGCGCGCCGCCGCCGAAGGGGGGGGGCGCGGCGGGCGGCGCGCCGCCGAACGCGGGCGGGCCCGGTGGCGGCGGGCCGCCGTACCCGAGCGGCGGCGGCGCCTGCTGCGGCGCGCCGTACTGGGGGGGCGGCGGCGCGGCGTACGGGCCAGGGGGCGGCCGCGGCGGCGCGGCGGCGAACCCGCCGAGCGCGGCGGGCGGCGCGGCAAACCCGCCGCCGGGCGCGGGCGGCGCGCCGTACGCGCCGGGCGGCGGCGCGGCCGCCTGCTGCTGCTGCGGCGGCGCCTGGAAGGCGGGCGGGCGCGGCACGCCGTACGCGGCGGGCGGCGGCGGCGCGCCGGGGGGGGCGAAGCCGGCGGGAGGCGCCGGCCGTGCCGCCGGTGGTTGCGGCGGCGGCGCGCCGTACGCGGGGCCGGGCGGCGGCGGCGCTCCATAGGCAGGGCGCGGCGGCGCGGCGGGCGCGGCGGGCAGCGGCGGCGCGCCGTACGCAGGCGGCGCCGCGCCTTGCGCCGGCGGCGCCCCGTACGCCGGCCGCGACGCCGCGGGCGGCACTCCGTTGGCCGCCGGCGGCGGGCGCCAGCCGGGCGGCGGGCCGGGGGGTCCGGGCGGCTGCGGGCCGCCGTACCCCTGCGGAGCCCGCTGGGGCGGCGCCGGCGTGCCGCCGCCGTAGGCGGGCGGGCCGCTGCCGTAGGCGGGCGGGCCGCCGCCGTACTGGCCGGGCGGCGGCGGGCCGGGCGGGGGGGGGGCAAAGCCCGACGGAGGCGGCGGGGCTGAGGGAGGAGGGGAGAGGCGTCGGCCGCGGGCCCAATCCCCAGCGTTGCGCGGCCTGCAGAGAACGCTCACGGGGCGGGCGGGCGCCCAGTCGGCGCCGCGGCGGGGCGGCCGCGGCGCCGCGCGCGCATCAGACGGCCGCGGGCGCCTCCTCCCCCGCGTGCCGCAGCCCCAATCGGCGCCGCGCCGCCCCCGGCGCATCCCGCGCACGCAGGCGCCGATCGGGGGCGGCACAGAGCGGCCCGGGCGACCCCCCGCGGCGGGCGGCCGGCGCGCGACGCCGCGATGGCGCGGGCGGGACGGCCCCAAAGCCCGCCCCCGGTCCACAGCCCTCCGCCCGATCGCCAACCACGCACCGCCGTACGCGGGCGGCGCCCCGGGGCCGGCCGGCGGCGGCCAGCCTGGCTGCTGCGCCATGAGCGCGGCGAGTGGTGGCGGGGAGGAGGAGGAAGGGGAGGTGGGCGGGGAAGCGCCCGCCGAGTGAGCGGAGCGCTCGATGGTGTGCGGCGCGCGATGAGCGGCCGGCGCAGTCTCGTCGCCCGACCCCCCCTCCCCGCCCCGCCCGCCCGTTTTTCGATGCGCGCCACCTCCCAGCATACGCGCATTGGCGCGTCAGTCGCCGCCCTGGCGGCGGCCCGGCCCGCGGCGGCCGCCCGCCGCGCCGCGCGCGGCGCGTCGGCAACCCCGCCGCGCGCCGCCCCCCGCGCCGCGGCCCCGCCCCCCGCCGCCGCCCCGGCCGCCGCCACCCCCGTCCCCACCACGCCCGCCACCTCCAAGCTGGCCGTCGTGTGGGTGGCGGCGGAGGTCGCCCCCTGGTCGTCCACCGGCGGCCTCGGCCAGGTGTCGGGCGGGCTGCCGGAGGAGCTCGCCGCGCGCGGGCACAAAGTGATGACGGTCGCTCCGAGGGTGAGGGGGAGAGGGGCGGGGGTGGGGGTGCGTTTTGGGGTCGGCGCGCCGTGTCCGCGGTCGCCGCGCGCCGACCCCGCCGCCGCGCGCCCCCCCTCACAGTACGACCAGTACGCCACCTGCTGGGACACGGCCGTGTCGGTCGACGTGGGCGGCGGGGAGACCGTGCGCTTCTTCCACGAGGTGAGAAGGAGGGAGGAAAAGAGAGGGGTCGAGACGGGCGAGCGACGGCCGCGACCCCACACCCCCGCGTCTCCCCCTCTAGGTGCGCAAGGGCGTCGACCGCGTGTTCGTCGACCATCCCTCTTTCCTGGCCAAAGTGTGGGGCAAGACCGGGTCCCGGTGAGTCGGTGGAGAGAGACGGGAGGCGGGGGCGGGCGGCGCGCGCGCGCGCGCTCTCGACCCCACACCCTCCTCCCCCTCCTTGCAGCCTCTACGGCTCCGAGGCCGGCGTCGACTTTGCCGACAACCAGGCCCGGTTCGCCCTCTTCTGCCGCGCGGCCCTGGCGGCGATCACCGCGCTCCCCTGCTCCCCGGGCGCCGAGTCCGCCGTCGTCGTCGCCAACGACTGGCACTCGGCCCTCGTCCCCGTCCTCCTCAAACACGTGGAGCAACCGGCCGGGCGGCTGACCGGCGTCAAGGTCGTCTCCTGCCTGCACAACGCGTCGTTCCAAGGGCGCTTCCCGCGCGCCGCCTTCGCCGTGCTCGGCCTCCCCGTGGCCGCCGCCGCCGGCTTCGCATTTGCCGACGGCGACCCGCGCACCTTTGCCGAGGGCGAGCCCGACCCGGGGCCCGCGCCGGCGGGGGCCAAGTTCGAAAAAATCAACTGGCTCAAAGCGGGCGTCCTTGCCTCGGACCGGGTGGTCACCGTGTCCCCGACATACGCGCGGGAGCTGACGGCCGGCCCCGACAAGGGCGTGGAGCTCGAGGGCGTGTTCGCGTCGCTGCCGAGTGAGCGCGGGACGAGGGTCGGGTGGCGCGCGGTTTTACTTTTCCTTGTCCCCACGCCCACGCCCCCACCCCACCACCCCCAGGCGGCCCCATCGAGGGCATCGTCAACGGGTCGGACGTCGCCACTTGGTCGCCCGCCGCCGACAGGCACCTCGATGTGCCCTACGGCGCCGCGACGGTGGCCGCGGGCAAGGCCGCGGCCAAGGAGGCGCTCCAGGCCGAGCTGGGACTCACCGTGGACGCGTCTGCCCCCCTGATTGGCTACGTCGGCCGCCTCGAAGACCAAAAGGGCGTCGACCTCCTGCTCGCCGCCCTGCCGGCCCTCGCGCCGGGCGTGCAGGTCGTCGTCCTGGGCACGGGCAAGAAAACGATCGAGGCCGCGGTGGAGGCGGCCGCCGCGGCCGCCCCGGGCCGCGTCGCGGCGGCCGTCCGGTTCGACACGCCACTCGCGCACCGCCTCTTCGCGGGCGCCGACTTCATCGCGGTGCCGTCCCGCTTTGAGCCGTGCGGCCTGATCCAGCTGCAGGCCATGGTATGGGAGCGAGAGGAGGGGTGGTGTGGTGGTGGGGAGCGCAGAAGCCGCCCGCCCGCCCACCTCCACCCCCTCTCCCCCCTCCCCAGGCCTATGGCGCCGTCCCCGTCGTCGCGTCCGTGGGCGGCCTGCTCGACACCGTCGCGGAGGGGGTCACTGGCTACCATATCGGCGCCCTGGCCCCCGGCGGCCTGACCGCGGATGACGTCGCCGCCGTCGCCGCCACCCTCAACCGCGCCGCGTCGGCCTACTCCACCCCGGCCCACGCACCCATGCGCGACCGATGCATCGCGACCGACGTGTCGTGGGCGGGGCCGGCGGCCAAGTGGGAGGCCGTGCTGCAAGAAGTCGTCGGCGGCGCGGGCGCGGTCGGCGCCGCGGGGCGCAAGGCGGCGGTCAAGACGCCGGTGGAGCTGACGGCGTGAGACAGGGAGGGAGGGAGAGAGGAGTGGTGGAGAGGCGTGGGGTCGAGGGAGCGCGGCGAGCGCCAATAGGAGGGAGAGAGCGCGGCGCGGCGGCGCCCGGCCGCCCGCGGCGGCGGCCCTGCACCGGGCGCCGGCTGCTGCGTATCACCGGGCGGGAAGAGGAGAGAGGGGTCGTCGGGGTGCAGACACATCGACGCGCGCGACCCGACCCTCACACCCGCGCAGCTCCCTCCCTCCTCTCTCCTGTGCCTCACTGCGGCGGCCCGGTCTCGATCGGGAACCCGTCGTGCCGCCACACCGAGATGCCGCCCCGCAGGTGGGACACGTTGCGGTAGCCGTCCTCGAGCAGTTCGTGGCACGCCTTGAGCGACCGGCTTTCCCGGCCAAACGCGCGCTCCGGGTCGTCCTTGAACGATTTGTTGCGGCCGGGCGCCCACGGGGGCACGCCCACGGTGAGCGTGCCGCCGAGGGAGCAGTAGAGAATGATTTTGGGGCCGCCAAACAGGCGTTTCGGGCCGAGCGCGGCCGCCGCGTCGCGCACGAAGTCGGGGTTGCGTTCCGTCGCCTCCATAGCGAGTCCAACCGCCATGACCGCGCGCTTGACGGTGTCCCACGCGGTTTTGCCTTGCACGGGGCGGTAGAGGGGGACGTTGATGGACCCGGCGACGCGCTCGCGCTCCCACGCGCCGCGCGGGCGGCAGTCGACGATCACGGCCTTGCCGGCCTGTTGCATCGCCAACACCTCCTCGGGTTTGATGGATTGCAGGCCGCGCTTGGTGAGGGACTGGTGGATCACGGGCCACACGACGTACGCAGACCCCGACTTTGGCGTCACGACCGTGGCCCCGCCCGCCTCCCAGTTGTCGGCCGAGTACTTGTCCGGGGCGCCGGCGTTGAAGCGCGACCCTTTCTCGACACGGACCCAGCGCTTCAGGGGAGAGGCGGGGTTTGGGTCGGCGCGCGGCGTTTTCGGCGGCGGTTGCGCCCGCAACGACCCCGCCCCCCCACCCCGACCCCTCGCACCGAGTTGGCAAAGTCGTACTTGAAGCCGGCGTACTTCTCCGACGGCTTGGACCAGTCCTCGCCGACGGCGCGCGGACGGGGGAGGCGCGCGGGCCCCTGCACGCGCCCGGGCGCCCGCACACTAGCAATGCGGGGCTGGCAGGGCGCCGCCGGGGCGCGCGTTGGGGCGGAGGCGCGCATTGTGGGGGGGCGGATCGGCGCGGCGCCGCGCGGGCGGGGGTTTGGGCGCGCAAGGAGGCGCGCGCGGCCACGGCGCTGCACCCTCCCCGCGCCTCCCTCCCGACAAGTTTCAGACCCCCCGCCCACAGTGCAGACCCCGCCCACACGCGCATCAGCCCAACGGCGCCACCCTCCCCCTCTCACGCGGCGTCCCCGAACGTCACGCGCGCCGCGAGCGCCGCGTCAAGCGCGGCCTCGAGCCGGGCCGCCGCCTTGTAGTAGACCGTGTCGGCCCCGTTGTACAGCTTGGCGTTGGAGAAGATGAGGCGCAGGTCGGCGACGACGAGGTCCAGGGTGACGTGGAAAGCGGTTTTCGGGGACGCGGCGTCCGCGGCCAACGCTGTCTGCAGCGTCTCAAAGTCCATGGGCCGCTTGACGACTTGGTAGTAGTCCGGCACGTCGCGCGCGTCCACCGGGGATTGAAAGGGCCACGCGTCCTCGTGGGTGGCCAGCTCCGACACGAGCTCGCCCGCGAATCGCGGAAGGACCCCCCTCCCATCGAGCCGCGCCCACTCTTTGCCGCCCAGCAGGACGCGGGGCACGGGCTCGGCCGCGGCCTGGGCCGCCCACCCGGCCTCGGCGACGCCGGGGATCGAGGCGGGCGGGACGGGGTGCCCGTCGCCGCCGCCGCGAAAGGGCGCCAGCCCGGGGTGCACCACGTGCGAGTCGGACACGGCGCGCACGCGGGCGTCCACCGCGGCGCGCGCGGCGGCGACGGCGGGGGCGAGGGCGGTGTACGGATAGCGCGGGTCGAGCACGCACTCCATGAGCGTGCCGCCGTCGTAGTCCTTGATGCGGCCGCGCCACGCGCCCTTGTCCAGGGTGACGGTGGCGGAGAAGCCTTGCTTGGCAAAGTAGCCGACGGCGTTGTTGTCCGCGTAGGTGAGAAAGTGGGTGACGCCGTCCCTCGTCGCCGCCGCCGCCTTTGTGTGGTTCATCAGCCGGGTCCCGTAGCCCTTGACCTGCTCGTTGGCCGACACCGCGCAAAACGCGATCTCGCCGAGGGAGGCTTCCGGAAACAGCCTGTACGTCACCCCGCCGACGACGCCGCCGTCGCGGCGCACGATGGCGACCGACGCGTGGCGCCGGTCGAAGACGAGGCGGGCGATGTACTCTTTGGGCATGTTGGGCAGCTGGCGCGAGAAGACCTGGGGGAGAGGAGGGAGGGACGAGGAGGGCAAGAAAGGGTGTCGGCCGCCGAGCGCGCCGCGCGGCCGCCAACCCTCTCCCCGACCCCTCTGCGCGCCTGCTTCAATCCGATGAGCCACATGGAGTTGACCGGGTCGCCGTCATTGCGCACATACTCAAAAGAGAGGTCGCCCGCCGCTTCCGCCGCCGCCAGGAACGCCTCCCGTTGCATGTAGGCGCCGAGAGGAGCGGGAGCATCGGGCACGGCGTCGGGGTCGCCCTTTTTGGTGGCTGATTTGGGCGCCAAAGCCGCGCGCGCCCCCGCGCCAGCGCCCGCCGACGCGGGGCGCGACTCGCCGCCGTCGCCGGTGCGGCGCCGCTTGCTGGGGGTGCCGCCATCGCTGGGGGCGGGGGCGGGGCCGGCCATCGCGGCGCGGGCCCGCGCCGCGGCGATCGGTGCGCGCGGCCGCGCGGGGCGCGCCCGCGTGCGAGGCGGGCGGCGCGGATCTCGCCTGCAGACGGGCGGGAGGCGGGACGCTAGAGTGAGCGCGGCAGGGACCGCGCCGGTGCGTCTCTGCCACTCTCGAGCCGCGGCGGCGTCCCCGCGCCCCGGCCGAGCCCGCGCCGGGCGCGTCCTAGCCCCTGGCGAGCGCTCCGAGACCACAACACCCCCGCCACGCCGCACCATGGCCGACGCGGCGCTCGACGACGAGCTCGCCCGCTTCCAGGCCGAGCTGGCCGAGGTGGAAGCGGCGACGGTCTCCGCGCCGGCGGCCAACGCGGGTGGCGGCCAGGCGGCTGAAAAGGCGTCTGCGCTGCCGCCGCCCGCCGGCGAGTTGCTGCCGCCGCCGCCGCCGGCCGCGGTCATGGCCAAGGTGCGGGTGGGCGGGTGGCGGCGCGCGGGTGGCGTTGGGAGCGATCCCGGGGCCGACCCCGCCCCCCCTCTCGCAGCCCGCCGCGTCCGCCGCCGTCGCGTCCGCGCCCGCCCGCCCCGCGCCGCCGCCCGCCGCGGCCCCGCGCCCGCCGCCGCCCTCGTTCGTGCCCGCGGCCGGCGCCCCGGGCCCGTACGCCGGCCCCCCGCCGCCCGGCCCTTTCGCCGGCGCGCCGCCGCGCACGTGGGCGCCGCGCCCGCCGCCCGGCTTCGGCTACGCGCCGCGCCCCCCGTTCCACGGCCCGCCCGCTCCGCCCGCCCCTGCGAAGGCCCCTGTCCCCCGCATGATCGCGGGCAAAGCGTGGACGGACGCGTCGTTGGCCGAATGGCCCGAAAACGATTTTCGCATCTTTGTCGGCGACCTCGGCAACGACGCGTCGGACGAGACCCTGGGCGCCGCCTTTCGGGGCCTGCCCGCGTTTGCCATGGCGCGCGTGGTGCGCGACAAGCGGACCGGGAAATCGAAAGGGTATGGATTCGTCTCTTTTCTGAACGCCGTCGACGGCGCGTCCGCTTTGAAGGCGATGGACGGCGCGTACGTGGGCAACCGGCCGATCAAGCTGCGGCGCTCCAACTGGGACGACAGGACGCCCGCCGCGCTCACGAAACGGGGGCGGCTGCCGGGCAAGCGCGCGCTAAAAAAACACTGCATCGTGCCCCAGCCCGGCAAGTGATGGGATGGAGAGGGAGAGGAGACCGCGCCCGGCTGTAAACGCCGACCGTGCTTTTGCCCACACGCGCCGCGCCGCCGCCGCCCCCCTCCCACCCCTTACCCGCCGCAGCACGACGACTTCTTGCCCGCGCCCCCCGCCGCCGTGTCGGTGACCACGATGCGGGTGCCCTCGCCCGGGGCGCCGCCGGCACCACCCCCGTCAGCCGCCAGCGCCTTGCGCGAGACGATGCGGTGAATTTCGCCGAGGATGCGTTGAAACGCTTCGTCCACGTTGGCCCCCTCGAGCGCCGACGCCTCGATGAACGACAGCCCCTCCTTTTCGCAAAACGACGACGCGGTGTCGGCGGGGACGGCGCGCAGGTGGCGGAGGTCGGCCTTGTTGCCGACGAGCGAGATGACGATGTTGGCGTCGGCGTGGTCGCGCAGCTCTTTGAGCCAGCGCTCCACGTTTTCAAAGGTGACTGCGGGGTGGGGAGGGTGAGGGGTGGGCGCGGGATGGCGGTCAGAACGACCCCCTAAACGGACACTGTGGGGGAAAAAGGGGAAAAACCCTACCCTGTTTGGTGATGTCGTACACCAGCAGCGCGCCAACCGCGCCCCGGTAGTAGGCCGACGTGATGGCGCGGTACCGCTCCTGGCCGGCGGTGTCCCAAATCTGGGCTTTCACGGTCTTGCCGTCGACCTGGACCGACCGCGTCGCGAATTCGACGCCGATCGTGCTCTTGCTCTCCAGGCAAAACTCGTTGCGCGTGAAGCGGGAGAGCAGGTTGGATTTGCCGACGCCGGAGTCGCCGATGAGGACGACCTTGAAGAGGTAGTCGTAGCTGGGCGAGGGAGGAAGAGTGACGGAGAGACAGGGGGTCGGCGCCGGGGTTGTCGGTCGCCGCCCACGCCGCGAGGCCGACGCGCCGAGCTTGGCCGGCTCTCGTGCCGGCCGCGTCGCTGGCGCGGCGGGCGATCGGGGGCGCCGCGCGCGACGCGGCGCGCGCGCGGCCACGCCGCGGCGCGCGCGCCCCGCCTTGCCGCCTGCCACCCTCGCCACGGTCGCCGACTATCGGTGCGCCCCTCCCGGCGCGGCCGCTGCGTCGCGGGCGCGCGGCAGCGCGCCGCGCGCGATGGCGCGCCGCCCGCCCCACACCCCGCAGCCCTCGCGCCACGCACTCGTCATCCGGCTTGGCGCGCGCCATCGTGCGGACGACGCCCGGGGGCGGGAGGGCGGGCGGGACGCGGGGGCGCCGCGAGGAGTGACGCACAGCGCGTTCGCCTATGCGTCACACTCTCGGCCGGCGGCCGCGGCTCCCGCCAAGCACGACCGCCATGGCGGAGGGACTGGCGGACGCCTCGGGTGCGCCTAGTGGCGGCGGGCGGCTCGGCGTGGACCCCGGCCATGGCGGCGGCGCGCCGACTGACGCCCTCCCCCCTCGCACGGCCCCAGGCGCGCCCCCCCCAGACGATGCTTTATCTCCGTCACAGCACGCGTGCGGCGCGTGCGGCGGCGGGTCGCGCTACAAGTGCCCGCGCTGCGGCGCGCGGTCGTGCTCGGTCGCGTGCGTGCGGGCGCACAAGGAGGAGTCGGGTGAGAGTGGAGGGGTGAGGCGAGGGAAGAGGGGAGGAGAAGGCGAGGAGGCGGCGCGCCGACGCCACCCCTCCTCTCCTCCCCAGGCTGCACCGGCAAGCGCGACCGGGCCGCCTTCCTCCCCCTGGCCGCCATGACGGATTCCACGCTCGTGTCCGACATGCGCCTGCTGGAGGAGACGGCGGCCGCGGCCGCGTCCGCGCGCGCGGCGGCCGCGGCGACCGCGCGCGGGCCGCCGCCCGGCGCGGCCGCGGCCCGGCTCCCGCATCATTTACGGGCCTTGGTCGATGCCGCCGCCGCGGCGGGCGTGCGCCTGCGCACGCTGCCCGCGGGCATGGACGCGCGCCGGCGCAACACGTCCACGTCCGACCGCAGCCGCGGCCGGGGCGCGCTGCGCTGGCGGGTCGAGTGGCGGGTGGGCGGCGTGCCATCCGCCACGTGGACGGACGCCAAAGCGGGGTGCGACGCGGGTGTCGGGGATTTGCTTGGGGCGCACCTCAAGCGCGCCGCGGCGGCCACCCCTCCCAACCCCCTTCTCGCCCCCTACCTGGCCGCCGACCCCGTGTCCCTGGCCGTGTTGCTGCGGGTGGAAGGGCGGCCGGCCAACGACCCGCGGTGGGCGGCGGTCGACAGGAGCGCGCCGCTCGCGGCCGCGCTGCGCGGGCGCACCCTGGTCGAGTTTCCCACGTTGACTGTCGTCCTGCCGGCGGATGTGGGGGACTACCCGCTGGAAGAGGCGGTCGCCGAGGGAGGAGAGGGAGGTGGAGAGGGAGGAGCGGCCGCGCCGCCGCCCACCGCCATCGCCTCCCTGCCGCCGCCGCCGCCGTGAGCCCGCTGCGTGTGCACTGCAATTGCCAGAGAGTTAAATCGGGGAAAATGGGGGGAGGCGGAGCAGAGACCCTCACTCCTCACTTCTCACTTTTTCTTCTCCTCGCCGGGCGGGCTCCCCGCCTCGGGCGCGCCGGATGCGGCGGGCGGCGGCGGGGACGAGGACGGGGGCGGGGCGTCGGGGAAGGCTTGCCACGGGGCAGCGGCGGCGTCGGGCGCGGGCGCGCCCGGCGGCGACGCCCCACCACTCGGCGCCACCGCGACGCCGCCGCCGTCGTCATCCGACGAATCCTCATCATCCGCATCGTCCGACGACGACGACGACGAGAGCGTGGGCGACCCGCGCCCCCCCGCGCGCTCGGGCGGCGGCACCGCACCGCTGATGCGCAGCGCGCCCACCGACGCCGCCGCCTCCGCGAGCGACTGCAGGTTGAGCGCGGCGCGCGCGGGCGGCGGCGAGGGCGGGCGGCCCGGAGCGGCATCGTCGCCGTCGTCGTCGTCGTCGCCTTCGCCGGCCCCGAGCCCGCCCGGCGGCCCCCACACGCCGTATCCGTCCCCTTCTCCCATGGACGGCGCGCCCAGCAGTCCCGCGCCAAAGGGAGCGGGAGCGGGGCGGCCGCACGCCCACGCGTCGGGGTCGTCGCGCGCGGTGCGCTCGGCGAGCGCGCCCGCGGCCCACGGGCCCCAGAGGGCCTCGCCCGACAGCGCGGCCGCGACCGCCGAGTTTCCCGCGGCGGCCAGGGCGAGCAGGCGGTTGCCTAGGTGGGTGACGTGGCCCAAGTACCCCGCGCGCAGCGGCGCGCGCGACCCGGCGCGCGCGTCGCCTTGCCGCGCGACGGGCCTCACCTCCGCCGGCGCCCCCGCCAGCCATGCCGGCAGCCGCACACCGTGCAGCACGTGGTCCAGCAGCGCGGGCGGGCCGGCGCCACCGGCGGCGTCGCCGTCGAGGGCGGTCAGCAAGAGCGCGGCGACATGGTGGTGGAGGAGGTTGTTGAAAGGAAACGAGAGCACCAGCGCGAGGCACTTGGAGACTGCGCCGGCGTTCACAACGCCTTCCACCGCCGCGCCGCGCCCGGTGCGCAGCAGGGCGACGAGCAGCGCGACCGCTTTGATGCGGGTGAGGCCCAGAGGGGGCGCGAGGACGCCGTACGGCGTCTCCTGGGCCGCGGCAGGGGCCGCATCCAGCAACGCGACGAGCGCGGGCAGGCGCGCGACGACGCCGGCGACGGCGGCGTCCTTGATGGCGATGTCGATTTCCGCCGCCGCCGCCGCCGCCGACGGCGGCAGCAGGTGCGGATCGGCGGGCGGGTCCTTGGGCTCGAGCAGGGCGATGGCGACCTCCAGGGCTTGGACGGACGGGAGCGAGGGAGGGGTGGGTGGCAGGGCGGGCGAGTCGCCGCCGTTGGCGGCAGCGGCGCCCTCTTCTTCCTCCTCCCCACCACCCCCACGCGCCAGCGCCCGGTCCAGCAGCCGCCCCAGGAACCCGGCTTCGGCAAATGCGGGCAGCAGCGGGGACCCGTGCGCGCGCACGACGGCGGCGAGGACGGCGGCGGCGTGCTTTTGCGCGTCGGGGCGCGCGGCCGGCCCGAGTTGGCCGAGCAACCCGTCGAGCACGCCCGCGTCGGCGAGCCAGGCCAGCTCGTCCGCGGGCAGGCCCATGGCGTCGTCAGCGCCCAGGAGGCGGGCGACGACTTCGGCGACCGACGCGGTGTCGACGTGCGCGACGAGCGCCGCGAGCGCCGCGGGGTGCGCCCGCAGGAAGCCCGTCACCGCCGCCGTGCGCCGGGCGAGGAGGCGAGCGGTGACGCGCGCAAAGTAGCCCGCGCGCACGCAGTCGAGAGGGGGCGGCGCATCCAACACAGCAAACAGGCGCGCAAGGTGCGGCGCGGCGGGGTCGGCGAGCGCGGCGAAGACGGCGTCGACCTCGCAGCAGAGGACTTCGCACGCGGCGAACGGGTACTTGAACCGGGCCTTGCGGTCGGCGTCTGGAGGAGGAGGAGAGGAGGGGTGAGGAGGGGAGCGCGCGCGTCAGCCCACCCACCACCACCCCACCCTCCCTCTTCCTCTCACCCGCGGGCGGCGGGTCGACGATGTAGGCCACGAGCCCGGCCACCGCGTCGGGCGTGGCCAGGAAGTCGACGAGTCGCGCGTTGAGCGCGCGAGCTTCCTGCACCACGTCGTCCTCATCCAGCACGGCTTCCAGGGTGGCATCCCCACGCTCCAGCAGGGTGTCCAGGGGGGAGGTGGCGAGCGAGGTGACGCGCCAGAACATGGCGGCGGCCCGATGGGAAAGGGAGCGCGCTGTCCGCGGTCGGTCGGCGCCGCGGCGGCCGCGCGCGCGCGCCCGGCCGCTGCCTGCGCGCGCCGGCGCGCCGCCGGGGCGGCGGGCGGCGCGGGCGGGGCGGGGGCGCGGCGGGCGGCCACGCCTCGATCGGGCGGGCGGGCGGGCGCCCGCGGGGGGGCGGGGTCGCGCGCGGCGCCGGGGTGGCGCCGCCGGGGCGGGCGCGGGTGGGTGGGCGCCGAGGTGTGTGGGGCGGGAGAGGAGTCGCGTCGTCGCGCGCGGCGCCGCTCGCGGAGGGGCGGCGGCCAGCCCCATCCACCGGCCGGCGACCGTCCCCACGGCGCGGTGGCAATGTAGGTAGTCGCGCAGGGGGCGAGGCTGCATCGGGCACGCTCGCCGGGCGGTCGCCGGCGGGGTCTGCGCGCGAGTGCGCGCGGCCGGCGCAACCGCCGCGGCCGGGCCGGGGCGGCCGCCACACTCGATGCGGTCCCCGCCGCGGGCGCGGGCGCTGGCGGGTCGAGCGGGCACCGGCGGCGGTCGGGCCGCCCTGGAAAGGGCGCCGGAGCGTGCCCGCCGCGGCGCGCTGCCGCCCCACACCACCCATGGCGGCCGCCACCGGGTTTGCCCTCGTGGAGGCGCTCGGAGGTTGGGACTTTTCATCTGAGAGCGACGATGACGTGAGCAGGGAGGGCGACGGGCGCGTGGGCGGCGCGGGCGGGCGTCCGACGGCCGGCGCGGACCTTCCCCCCGCGTCGCGCCCTCCGCCGCCCATTCTCCCCCCCTCCCGCGCCCGCGCATTGCGCGGGCGACGGTCCAGGGCCGGGCTGGGGCCGGGTCGCGCCCGCGGCGGCCGCGGGCGGGTGGCGGCTTTTTCGCCCCTCGATGCGGGCCGCCCGCCCGCCGCGGCCGCCGCCGGACGCCGCGCCCGCCGGCCGCTGCGCCCCGATCGCCGTCATATCGGACTGGCGGGCGGCGGGGAGGCTGGGGGGGTCGGGGAGGGCGTCGGCCCCGGTCTTCCCGCCTTCAGAGCCGGGGTCGTGGGCCCGACTCAAAGGGCGGGCGGCCGCCACTGCGGCTAGGTCGACCGGGCTAGTGCAGCCCTAGTGCAGGAACAGGGACGGAGGTGCTGACCCCGCGCCCCCACCCCCCTTTCCTCCCTCTAGTCGCCGTCTGTGCTCCCCGACCTGACGATCGACATCGATTTCGCCGCCCCCGCCGGCGCCCTCACCTTTGCCGTGACGGTCGCGGGCGACGCGCCCGCGTCGCCGCGGCGCGGCGGGGTGCCCGCGTCGCCCGCGCTGCGCGCGGGCGGCACCGCGGTCGCGTGCGTCGCGGCGGACTTGGAGCTGCAGATCGCGGAAGTGGAGGCGACGCAGGAGGAGCCGGCGTGCGTGGCGGTCGTGGACGGCGAAGGTAAGGGAAGGAGGGAGGGTGGAGGGCGTGCGCCGGCGCGCGCGCGCCGCGCGCCGACCCCCCTCCCTTTTCTCCCTAGACGCCGCCGCCACCCCCCCCACCCCCTCCATCTCATTCGCCGTCGCCCTGCGCAACGCGGAGCGCGTCAAAGCCGGGCGCGGCCCGGCCGCGGGCGCGGCGTGGCGCGGGTGCGGCGCGGCGCCGTGGTGCAACCGCGGCGGCGGCCACGCCGGGCCGTGCAACACGCGGGCCACGATTCCGGGGCTGGCGGCGTACTCGGACGATGAACTGACCCGCGCGGGCGTCGCGGCTGGCGATTTCGTCCCTCCCCCCGCGCGCGGCGGCGCGCGCGGCCCGTCGACGCCCGCCGCCAAGCGCGCGCGCTCCGAAGGCCTCGACGACGGCCGCTCGTCCGCCGCCGCCGACACGGTGGCTGCCCTGCCGCCGCTGGCCGCGGCGGACGATTCCTCGGTCGAGGGCGGGTCGGGCGCGGGGTCGCCGCTGCGCGCGGCGACCGCGTCGCCGTCGCCGCCGCGCGCCGGCGCGTGGCCCGCCGCCGCCGCGCCCTCGCCCGCCGCCGCCGCGCCCTCGCCCGCCGCCCCCGCGCCCCCCGTCTCCGTGCCCACGCCGGCCCCGCCCCCCAAGAAGCGCGCCGGCGGGCGCAAGGACGCGCGCGGGCGGCGCAAGGGCGGCGCGCCGGGCGCGGCGCGGCCGACCGGCGTCGTCGCACCGGGGCAGCAGTGCACCCAGTGCGGCACGCAGGCGACGCCCGTCTGGCGGGCGGGGCCGGCGGGGCCGAAAACGCTGTGCAACGCGTGCGGCGTGCGGTACATGAAGCAGGGCAAAAAGAGATGATGTGAGGGAGGGGGCGCACGGCTGTTTGCCGGCGCCCCCGGCCCTCCCTCGCCCGCCTTTTCGACGTGAATGGGGCCGCCGGGTTTTGCGGTGCCCGCCCCTCCCCCCCTTTTCCTTCCTTTCCCCGCTTCCGCTCCGCTCTGCCGTGCCAGGTTCTGCCCTGACTCCCACCTCACACGCGCTCCCCCCGACGCTCGCGCTCACCCTGCGGCGATCGTCCCGGGAGCCCCCGCGGCGCCGCGGCCGCGCGGGCGTGCCAACGCGCACCCCGCGCCTGCCGTCGCCCAAAAACGCGTGCCACCGCCGCCGCGCCACCCGCGCGTGCAACAATCCACGTCACCCGATCCCGGTCCACACGGCGGCCGCGTGCGCACCCCCGCGAAACCCAAACAGCAGCCCGCCTCCCCCTCTTTCTCATTCTTTTTTTTTTCAGATCAAGCGCATGTACTTGATGTAGCCGATGATCCCCCCAAACGCCGACATGGCCAGCATCAGGGCGGCCCCATTGATGGCGACGAAGCCGGTCACGGATTTGGTGGCGGCGGGGGGGATCACGAGGTTTTCGCCGAGGATGCCGGCGACGAGCGACCAGATGCCTAGCGCGAAAGTTCCCGCCGTGACCACGATCTCCAGCCGGATGAGGCGGTTGCGGGACGAGTCGAGCTCGATGTTGATGTACTCCTGAGGGAAGGAGTAGGCGAGGGGAGGGAGATGGTTGAGGTGCGGGTTGGGGCGACGCGTTTTGTTTTCCTCCCCCTCTCCTTCCTCTTACCTCTGTGTCCTTGATGTACTCGTCCATGGAGATCATCCTGTCGTACGACGCGTCCACCTGCATAAAGTAGGATTCGAGCAGGTTCTCCACCGTCTCGAGCGCGTCGGCGTCGGCCGAGGCCGCCGTGTCGTCGTCCGGGCCGCCGTCGGCCGTGCCGACGCCGGGGCCGGGGGTCAGCCTCCCTCCTCCCATGTTGAGGGACGAGCGCCGGGTGAAGCCGGACGAGCGGAGGGAGCCGACAAAGTCGGCGCCGGCGCCGGGCGTCGCGAGCGGCGGGAGGTCGGCGCGCAGCGCCGGGCCCCCCCGCTCCGCCTCGGCGCGCCGCGTGAGGCACATGCGGAACATGTCGGCGTCGTCGTCCAGGAAGCCTTGCAGTTCTTCTCGGAGACTCTGCACACGCGTCAGCAGCCTTTGGTGGCGGGTCTTGATCTTGCGCACGCGCTCGAGGTTGAGCGTGGTCACCGACCGCGTGAGCGCGTCGAGCGCGGGCGTGGCCACCGCGTCCAGTTCCTTCACCGCGAGCGCGGAGGAGGCGGTGACGTCGCGGAGGGCAGTCTCGAGGACGTGGAGCTCAAACGGGAGGGGGTCGGGCTCGTGGGCTGGGGCTGGGGAAGAGGCGGGAGGGTCGGCGTCGCGGCGCGGGCTCCTCCTCCCTCCCCCCCACGTCCCCCTCTCCCCACCTGCCCCCATCATCGTGGCCTCGCTCTCGCCCTCGCGCGCCGTCTGCGCCCGGCCGTCGGCGGCGGCGTCGAGAATGGCTTCGAGGAGCGCGGCGCCAAACCGCGCGCCGGCCGCGTCGCCCGACGCGCCATCCTGCGAAATCAACACCTCGCTCGCCGTCGCGATCAGGCGCACGTGCTCGATGCGCATGACGATGGCGTTGTCGCGCACGAGGATGACGGCAGCGTCGGGCGCAAAGAGGCCGCCGTCCATGAGCCGCATGTCGCGGATGGGCACCCCGAGCTTGAACCGGGAGATGATGCCCCGCTTGTCGGACAGAAGGGTGGACTTGACGCCGGCGGCGTTGATGACGGTCCACTGGGTGCGGCTGGAGAGGGAAGGAGGGGTGGAAGGGGGGGGGGTGAGGGCGCGAGGGCGAAAGAGAGAGAGGCCGCTCCCGCCGCCATGAACCCCCAAATCCCTCTCTCCTCTCTCCCGCTCTTCTCATACCGTGCCCTCGTCTCGCGCACCGCCGCGCCCGGCTTGCGCGCTGCGGCCTGCGCAAAGTCGTCGTCGCCGCCGCCGCCGCCGGCAGCGGGCGACATAAGGCGGCCGCCCCACGAGGACACTCGCCGGAAGTCGGCCAGCGTGGGCGACTGGCGGGAGGAGCCGCCGACGGGGGTCGTGACGCCCGACGCGGGGAGGAGCGGCGTGTCCATCGGGGGGGGCGCCGCGCCCGGGCGGGCGGCCGCAGTGGCAGTCGGGCGCGCGCGACGGCGGGCGCCGCGCGGGCCGGCGCGACGGCAAAAAGAGTGCGGGCCAAGCGCCCGCCACCCCGGCAACCACACCTTCGCCCCTCAGCGGGCCCGCCGCGCCCGCCCGGAAATCAGCCTCTCTCCCGATTTTGGCCGAGCCCGGGATCCTGCACCCTCGGCGCGCCCGATGGACGCGGCCGACGATGCCGCACCGGCGCCCGCGCCCGCGCCGCGCCCCTTTCCATGCCTCGGCGACCCGCCCGGGCCGCGTTGCGGGCACACGCTGACTGCCATCCTGGGCGGGGACGGCAACCCAGCGTCCACGCGGCTCGTCCTGTTTGGTGAGGCACGGGAGGGGGAGGTGGCGGGCGGCGCGGCGCCGCACAGCCGCGCCGCCGCCTCGATGGCGGCGCGCGGATCACGGGCGCGATGCGGGGGTGGCGGCGGCCGCGCCCGGACCGGCGCCGGCGGCCGGGAGGCGCGGGGAGCGCCCCCGCCGCCGCCCGGCCAGGCGGGCGCGGCCCACCTTTTTCCCTCCCTTTCCCTTTCCAGGCGGCGCCACCGCGCTCGAAGGCGTCGCCCGCGGCGATGGCACCCCTCCCGCATCGCCCGGCACCGCGCCGGGGTCGGGCATCCGCCTGGCGGGCGCGACGTCCGACGTGCACATCTTCGACGTGCGGTCCGGCCGCTGGGCGCGCGCGGCGCCGCTCGGCGAGCACCCCTCGCCGCGCGCCGCGCACGCGGCGGCCGCGGTCGGGTCCATGGTCGTCGTCCACGGCGGCATCGGGCCGGCGGGGCTGGCGACGGAAGATTTGCACGTACTCGATTTCTCCGAGCCCGACCGCCCGCGCTGGCACCGCGTTATGGTCGCCGGCCCCGGCCCTTCCGCGCGGTACGCGCATACACTGGCGTTGGTGGCCAACCGGTTCCTGGTCGCCGCTGGCGGCAACGACGGGCGCGCGACGCTTGACGACGCGTGGGCGCTCGACACGTCGGACAAGCCGTACGCCTGGCGCCGCATCGAGCGCGGCGCGGACGGGCCGCCGGGGCGCATGTATGCCACAGCCGCTGGGCGCTCTGACGGCTTGCTGCTCTTGTGCGGCGGGCGCGACGCGGCGGGCGTCCCGCTTGACGACGCGCACGGCCTCGCGCGGCACCGCGACGGCCGCTGGGAGTGGGCCACCGCGCCGGGCGTCATGCCGGGCGCGCGCTACCAGCATGCGGCGGTGTTTGTGGGCGCGCGCCTGCACGTGTCCGGGGGCGCGGTCGGCGGCGGCCGCGTCGTCGGCGACGCCGACGCGGTCACCGTGCTCGACACCTCAGCCGGGCTCTGGTGCGGCCCCGTGTCCCCCTCGCCCGACGCCGCGCGCTGCCGGCACGCGACGGCGGCGGTGGGGCCGTACGTGTTTACGTTTGGGGGGCTGCGCGGGTCGACACTTCTCGCCGACATGCTGCTCTCGGACGATTCCAGCGGGGCCGAGCTGTCAATTTGCGACCCGCGGTCGCAAGCCTGGTAAGTGGTGGAGAGAGAGGGAAGGAGAGGCGGAGCCAGCGGCCCGGTCGGCGCGAGAAGAGGGGTGCGGGCTTGGCCGTGCTCGGCTCGCCTGCCCCTTGACCCCCGCCCCAATTTTTCGCGCCTCTCCCACGCCCTCCCTACCCCCCCTTTAGGCGCGAATGGCTCGACTCGATGCACGGCACCGAAGGCGCGGCCACCATTCTGGCCCAAGCCGCGGCCGAGGAGGCCGCCGCGGCGGCCGCGCTCTCTGTGCGCCGGGTCGGCACCATGGACGACCTGCGCTGCCTGGACGAGGACCTGGACCCGCGCAGCGCAGAAGCGAGGTGAGAGAAGAGGGAGAGGAAGGGAGGGTGGTGGTGGCGACGAGGGAAGGGGCGGGTCGGCCAAGGCGCCCAAGCAGCCCACACCAAAAATCGACCGCCCTCCCTCTTTCCCGGCTTCATTCAGGTTCCAACGCCAGGCCATGCTCCGCGACTCGACCGACTCCCCTGCAAGCGTGTCCCTGCTCCAACCGCGGTCCAACAGCGCCCAGCGCACACCAGTCACGCCCGACGTGCGCCTCTACCACCGCGCCGTCGTGGTTGCGCAAGAGACGACCGGTGCGTGGGTCGTGTGGGAGAGTTTGTGGCGCAATGCGGCGCAGCGCATGAGCCGGGAGACGCGCGCGGCGCAGTGCGGAGCACCGACACCGCAGCATCCCCGCCCAACCTTCAGGCTCGCTCCGCGGCATGGTGCGCCAACTCTCGATCGACCAATTTGAGAATGAGAGCCGCCGCGTGAGCATGGGGCCGGACAGCGTGAGCAAGAGCCAACTGTCGCCCATGTTTGAAAAGCCGCCCAACGAGCCCTGCGTTTCCAAGGTGCGGCGAAGGCGTGCGGAGTTTGAAATGTGTGCGCTGCGTGCGCGCGAATCGCGCGCACCTCACGGTACCAATGCGGCGGTCCCACGAACCCTCTAACCTCTTCTCCGCAGACCATTATTCGCGAGCTTCTTCACCCCCGCACCTGGAAGCCGCCCGACGACCGTGCGTTCTTCCTCAATGCGGAACAGATCAACGAGCTCTGCGATGTCGCGGAGCGCCTGTTTCGAGAGGAACCGTCTGTGCTGCAGCTGCAAGGTAAGGGGTTTGAAAAAGGGGGTGTTTGGCGCGGCGATTGTGAGCCGTGGAGGCCGCGCCACACCGTGCGCTGCTCGTGGCCGCTGCGCAGAGGTGTGCGCAGTACGTTGGCGGAGCTAACAAGGCTTGCGCGGCGTGCCCGCCCCTATGCGCACCAATCGCCGCACTCCCTATTCACATGCGCCGCACCCCCTCCCCCCGCGGTATTTAGCCCCCGCCAAGATCTTCGGCGACCTCCACGGCCAGTTTGGGGACCTCATGCGCCTGTTTGAAGAGTACGGCACGCCGAGCACGGCGGGCGACATCACGTACATCGACTACGTCTTCCTGGGTGACTACGTCGACCGCGGCTCGCACTCGCTCGAGACCATCTGCCTGCTCCTCGCGCTCAAGATCGAGCACCCGCACGCGGTGCACCTGATCCGCGGCAACCACGAAGTGCGGACTTTTGGGGGTGTTGGCTGGCCCGCTGCCGCCGCTGGCCTGCTCGCCCGCCGCCCACCACTTCTCCTACCCGCTCACACCCCCTCCCCCAACCATTCTCAGGCCGCCGACATCAACGCCCTCTTCGGCTTCCGCCTCGAGTGCATGGAGCGCCTCGGCGACCCGCACGGCGTGTGGGCCTGGACCCGCTTCAACACGCTCTTCAACTACCTGCCCCTCGCCGCCCTCATCGAGGACCGCATCCTGTGCATGCACGGCGGTGAGAAGGGGGGGTGATGGTGGCGCGGTCGTGGTGACGGCGCGGCAGCGCGAGAGCAGAGAGAGAGACAGACCAGACCCACTCCCTCCTCTCTCTCCCCACTCTCTCTCTTAGGCATCGGCCGCTCCATTTCTTCCATCGACCAAATCGCGGCCCTGCAGCGCCCCCTGACCATGGAGGACGGCGGCATCGTGCTCATGGACCTGCTCTGGTCCGACCCGACGACCAACGACGCGGTCGAGGGCGTCCAACCCTCGCCGCGCGGGCCAGGGCTCGTCACGTTTGGGCCGGACCGCGTCAAGCAGTTTTGCAAGGTGTGTCAGAGAGAGAGAGGATGGTGGGCGGGGTGCGAGAGGGAGAGGGAAGGACCGTATGCGACCGACCCACCCTCCTCTCTTTCTCTCAGGACAACGACCTCCAACTCATCGTCCGCGCGCACGAGTGCGTCATGGACGGCTTCGAGCGGTTTGCCCAGGGCCACCTCATCACGCTCTTCTCCGCGACCAACTACTGCGGCACGGCCAACAACGCGGGTGAGAGAGAACAGAGTGGGTCGGATTCCGGCCGTTTCCCAGCCGCCCGCGCCTCGCAAGGCCGCTGCGTGCCGCGCTCAGCCCGCGCGCGGGGAGAGGAGGCGCGCGCGCGACCCCGAAAAAACGCGCCTTGACCCCGCCGCCCCCCCCCCCCAGGCGCGATCCTCGTCCTCGGCCGCGACCTCGTCATGGTGCCCAAACTCATCCACCCCCTCCCCCCCGCCCCCGCCTCGCCCAAGGCGGGCGCGGCGGCGGGGGAGCCCGACACTTGGATGGCGGCGATCAACGAGGAGCGCCCACCGACGCCGCCGCGCGGGCGCGCGGGGGCCGACGCGCCGAGCCTGGCATTTTTCGAGTGAGCGAGTTTGAGAGAGAAAGTGGTGGTGGTGTCTTGTTTGGGCCTCGGCGGCTCGGCGGCGGCGGGGCGGCGGCCACGCCGGCGCGCGCGGCCTGCCGGCTCGGGCGCGGGGTCGGCCCGCCCGCCCCACTTCCCCTCCCCTCCATCCTTCCGCGCAGTACTTTCGGGGTCCTGACCAGGGGTGTGCGGGCGTGCGTGAGAGGGGTGCCTGTGTGTGAAGCGAGGCGCGAGAGAGAGACCGGTCACCGCCCTTGCCGCCCACCCCACCGGCACACACCCCGCCCGCCGGCGCCCGCCGCCCCCATGTCCAGCGGCCAGGATCCCAACAGCGCCAGCGGCGCGCCGCCCGGCATGCCGGTGAGCGCAGGCGGGGCGGGGAGGCGGCCGGGCGGCGCCGACGGCGTGGCGCCGCCCCGGAATCGCGACGCGCGCCGGTCCCGCGAGGGCCGTCCGGCGCCGTGGACGCGTCGCAAAATGTCGCGTGAACCGCCCGCCGGCGGTGGAAGGGCTGACGCGCCCGCCCCGCGCCCACCGCCGCCGCCATCCCCCCACCCTCCCTCCAGCCTCCCCTTCCCGGCCTCCCCCCCGGCGCTTACCCCCCCCCGGGCTACGCCATGGCCCCCAACGGCCCCGTGGCCGCGCACGCGACCGACCCCAGCCTGCGCGCGTTCTGGGAGGAGCAAGCGCGCGAGGTCGACGCGGTGGGGACCGACCCCGCCCAGTTTAAGAACCACCAACTGCCCCTGGCCCGCATCAAGAAGGCAAGGGAGAGGAGGGGTGGGGTGGTGGGGAGGGAGGGGTGCAGGGGAAGGACAGCGTCGCGCTCTGCGCTCGACGCCGCGCACCCTCCTCACACCCCCTCCCCCTCTTCCCAGATCATGAAATCCGACGAGGACGTGCGCATGATCTCCGCGGAAGCCCCCGTCCTCTTTGCGCGCGCGTGCGAGATGTTCATCCTCGAACTCACGCTCCGCGCGTGGGCGCACGCCGACGAGAACAAGCGCCGCACCCTGCAGCGCAACGACGTCGCGGCCGCCATCACGCGCACCGACATTTTCGACTTTTTGGTCGACATCGTGCCGCGCGAGGCGCTCGCCGCGCCGGGCGACGGCGGCGTCCCTTTTTGGCCGGCGGGCGTGCCGCCGCCGAGCGTGGAGGGCATGACCGGCGCCCAGGGCGTGGTTGACTCCGCCATGCTGCAGTACTGGCAGGCGCAGGCGGCGTCGGGCGGGGGCGAGGGGTGGGCGCCGCCGCAGGGCGGCGACGGAGCGCCGCCGCCCCAGTGAGAGAGGATGGGGTGGTGGATGGGGAGCGTGTGAACGAGAGAGGCTTGATTTTGCATCGCGGCAAAGGTGGCGCCTTCGCGTGCGAGGCGCGGCCCCGGCTGGAAAGAGGAGCGCGAGGGGGGGGCGAGCAGCAGCCGCCGCGCCGCCTCCCGCTCTCCCGCCCCTTTTCTCAACTCAACCAGTCCGCCGCGTTGCTCCCGCCCGTCCCGCGCGCCGGCTCCGGCCGGCGCGCGTCGGCCTGCGCCTTCTTTGCGGCGCGCCCAAACGGCGTGTTCTCCGCCGCCTTGGCCCGCGCCTCGGCCGCGGCCGCCGCGTGCGCGCGCGCGTCGTTGGCCTCCGCGCGCTCGGCCTCGGTGAGCGGGCGGCGGCTGATGAGTGAGGGGTGGGGAAGAGGGGGTTGGGCCGGCCGCGCTCGCGGCACCTCTGCCCGTGCGCGGGGCCGGCAGGCGCGACTCTCACGCGCGTCCGACACATCCCTCCCCACCGCACCGCTCGGACGACGAGCCGCTGGCGGCCGACCCGCCGCAGCACGAGAGGACGGCGCCCATCGCGAAGCTGGAGGCGCCGCCGCGCGGGCTCCTGTGGCGGGACGCTGGGTGAGAGTGGGACGAGCGGGCGCGAGATGCGGCCGCAGGCGGCGTCGGCAGCACAGTGGCAAGGCCGGCCCGGCGCCGGCGCGGTTCGCGCGACGCGCTCACTCCCGCGCCCGCCGGCGCGCGCGGCTGACCCGCCAGCGCGCTCCCATCGAGCTGCGCCGCGCCACGCCTCGCACGAGGCCAGTCGCGGTCCCCGAGCCCGCAACCGCCGGCCGTGCCGCGGCGCATGGGCGGCGACCCCCGCCCGCTCACGCTCCTGCCGACGGTGGCGACCCCTGGTGAACGCTTGCAAGACTCTCACGACAGCGCGAGCGAGGCCGCCGTCGACGCGACCGCGGTTCGCGCGCCGACCCCCTCCCCGTCGCTCACCGCGCGCCTGCGCGGCCTGGCGGTCGACGCCTCGGTGCGCGACCTGCTCGCGTCCGCGCCCCTGTTGATCGTGGAGCGGCGAACGCCGTCCCGGCCGGGCGAGAGAGCCGCGCGGCCGCCGCAGCGCCCTCGGCCGCCCGC